>Ga0209577_10006233_pt1 | contig 11043 bp, 7 predicted proteins | sample GraSoiAngelo_109_FD_185874 | JGI IMG/M metagenome (GOLD analysis project Ga0209577, IMG submission 185874) | Grasslands soil microbial communities from the Angelo Coastal Reserve, California, USA - 14_0903_12_20cm (SPAdes) (version 2) | ecosystem: Environmental > Terrestrial > Soil > Grasslands ... | reverse complement strand
CAGGTACCGCTTGGGGCGTGTCTCGGCGAGCTCGACTCCCTCGCCTGCCGGCAGAGGATGCAGATTGCTCTGAGGCCATCCCGTAGCTGAGGACCGTGGGCCCTCCTTTCCTGCCGCCGCGGTAGTTGACGCCGGCTGACCCAAGCCCCTGCAAAAGCGCGGAAGGCGCGCCTCCGCGGACGATCGCATTTGTCCCCGACCCGCCGGACCGCCCGTGATCACGCGCTCGCCGACCTCGGCCTCGAACCCGGTCGGCAGCTACCTGGGCGCCATACGCAGGGCGCCGTCGAGGCGGATGACCTCGCCGTTGAGCATCGTGTTCTCGACTATGTGGCAGGCGAGCGCGGCGTATTCCGGCGGCCGGCCCAGCCGCGACGGGAACGGCATCTGCGCCCCCAGCGCGTCGCGCGCCTCCTGCGGGAGCGCCCCCAGCAGCGGGGTGTCGAACAGGCCCGGGGCGATCGTGCACACGCGTATGCCCGAGGAGGCGAGATCGCGGGCCGCGGGCAGGGTCATGCTCACCACGCCGCCCTTCGAGGCGGCGTAGGCGATCTGCCCGATCTGGCCGTCGAAGGCGGCGATCGAGGCGGTGTTCACGCACACGCCGCGTTCGCCCTCGGCGTCGGGCTCGTTGCCGAGCATGGCCGCGGCCGCCAGGCGCACCGCGTTGAAGGTCCCCACGAGATTGATCGCGATCACCTTTTCGAAGAACTCGAGCTGGTGGGGGCCGCGCTTGCCGGCCACCTTCTCGGCCCAGCCCACGCCCGCGCAGTTGACGCTGATCCGCAGCCCGCCGTCGCCTTCCGCGGCCTGGTCCACCGCTCCCTGGACCTGGTCGGGCTCGGTCACGTCCGCGGGCGCGAAGCTCGCGCCCTCGCCCAGCTCCGCGGCCAGGGCTACGCCCTTGTCCTGGTTGACGTCGGCGACCACCACGCGGGCGCCGCGCCCATGCAGGCTGCGCACCGTCGCCTCGCCCAATCCCGAGGCTCCCCCGAGCACGATCGCGCCGCTGCCCTCGATGCGCACGCGGGAAATGTATTGGGCCCGCGCGGTCCTGGGGGCCCGGGTGGGCCGCGCGGTCCTGGGGGCCCGGGTGGGGCCCCGCTCGCTCCTCCGCGGCGGCGCGCTCAGGGCACGCGCAGGCGCACCAGGTTGGCGCGCCGGCCCCGTGCCCGCTCGAGGTTGCCGGCGGCGTCCACCGCCCGGACCACCACGCGGTACCGCCCCCGCGGCACGTGCACCGGAAGCCGGAACGTCCACCGGCTCGTGCCCCGCGCCAGCAGCGCCAGAGGCTTGCTGCAATCACGCGCAGGAGTAAGCCTTCCCGCGGGCGTGACGAACCGGCATCCCCTGCGCCCCTGCTTGCGCGAGATCGTCACGGTCACGCGCACAACCACGCCCGGCCGGCCTCCGCAGCCGGCAGCGCCGGACCGTCCGCGGAGCCGGACGACGCCGCCACGGGCACGCGCGGTGCGCGCGTGCCGGCGGCCGCGGGCGCGCACGAAGCTGTGCGGCGCGCTGGCACCGGCGCACCCCGCCGGCGAGGGCAGCAGGCGCCGGCCCCCCGGGCCCAGGAAGCCCTGGGTCGTGAGCTGGCGCTGGAGGCTGGCCTGGATCTCGGGGACGCCGCCGCGGTTGGGGAACGGGCAGCTGACGCTGGGGGCGCCGCCGCCGGCCACGACGCCGGCAGAGGGCTTGGACGTGTCGAGGGTCGGGAACACGTCGACGTAGTAGCGCGCGCTCACGCACCCCTGGGCATCGAAGGTCATGATGCCGCGCGTGGTCACGTCCGGACCGGCCTGGGGCTGGCCGTCGTAGTCCATGAACGCGCCGGTGGCGTCCACGGCGCGGGCGCCGAACCCGGCCACGCCCGGCGCCCCGATCAGCGTCCCGCCGTTGGGGTCCAACGTGCTCGACCCGGCGGGCGGGAGCAGGACGCCCACCGCCCCCGTGGGCCACGCCGAGTAGGAGCCGTTGGGGAGCACGAAGCGGCCCGGCGGGATGTGGGCGGAGGGGTCCTTCTCGGCATCGAGCAGCCCCGCCAAGCGATTGGCCACGTCGGCCGCGCCCGTGGGGCCCACCGACTCGGACTCGAGCTTGTGCCCGTGCCCGTGCATGTCCTGGGAGCAGGTGTCGTTGTTGAACAGCCCGGGGGTGCCGCTGGCAAAGCCCCAGGGCGGGATCAGGTAGCCGATCAGGTCGTCGGCCAGGCCGACCTGGAAGCGGAACAGGCGGTTGGAGTGCCAGGTGGGGACGGCCGGGTTGGGCCGGTTGCAGCTCTCGTCGGCCATCGTGAACGGGCTCCCCAGCATGAGGGCGGGGAACGCCTCGCCCGGGTTGTCGATCAGCTGCAGGTCGGGCCCCACGTCGGTCACGCCCACGAAAGTCCGGAACTGCGCCCCCGAGTTGGGAGCCGCGAAGCCCGTGGGCGCGGCTGCCACGGGGTTCCCGCTGGGGTCGCACACATAGCCCTGGCGCCGGCCGAACACGCCCGCGGCCCCGAGGGCGGCGAACCCGTTGTTCTCCAGCGGCACGCAGAACTGCTGGCGCGTGAGCCTGACGGTGCCCGGGCTGAGGGGCTGGGCGCCGCCGAGGGCGCCGGAGACGATCTGGGCGAAGCGCTGGCCGGTGGCCTGGGACTGGATGTACTGGGTCTCCGGGGTGCTGTGATTCTCCGAGCCGCCGGGGATGACGGGGGGACTGGTCTGGGGGTCCTCCTCGGAGCCGTTGTCGCCGACCAGGAAGATCGCCGTACCGCTATGGCTGGCGTCGAACGCCTGCTCGAAGCCGCCCGGCCAATCCGCGCTGATCTTGGGCAGCCTGAGCCCCGATGCGTTGGGCGGCTCCATGGTGTTGCCCATCTCCTGGTTGTGGGCGGCCAGGCTCATGGCGGTGAAGATCGGTGCGCCATCGGCGCGGCGGGCCTGGAGCACGCCGAGCTTGGTGTCGACCGCGGCGATGCGGTCGTCGCCGGGGAGCTTGACCGCGGTCGGGAACTGATCGGAGATGCGCTGGCTCATGCCGGTGAGGAGGGGGTAGGAGCTCCCGGAGGCGCCGGCCGGGATCAGGCCCTCGGCCTGGGCGGCGAACAGCTGGGCGGGCTGGAGGTTGTGGACGGCGGCGGCCGCGGCCTGGGCGACGCGGTCCTCCAGGAAGCTCATGTAGTACTCGTCGATGCCCGAGCGCACGCCGGTGCCGACCGGGGTCTGAAGCGCTCCGTACAGGCCGATGCTGTCGGGGGAGCTCTCGTTGTGGTCGGCGCTCACCACCAGGTCGGCGTCCACGTGGTAGGTGTTGGCCAGGTCGGCGCGGGCGGCGTCGGTGTAGAAGTCGAACACCCCGATCTGATCGACCGACGCGTAGACCACGGGCCTGTCGTGTCCGTCGGAGATGGCGATCGCCCGCACGTCGATCGGATCGTGTACCGCGCCCTCGGGTCCTTTGCTGTTGGGCGAATAGATGCCGTCCCAGTGTCCGTTGCCGTTGGTGTCGCAGTAGGGCTCGGGCGGGTTGGGTGGGCTGCTCGGTGGGCCGCTGGGAGGGCTGGGAGGGCCGGTGAGGTCGACCTGGGGGTCCCACTGCCCGTTCGAGTTGACGTCGTTGAACGGCTCCTGGAGCGCGAACCGGCCCCGGGTGGGAAACGCCGCGGACGGGCACGACGAGAACGTGGAGGCGAAGCCCGCGGCGGGGGGAGTGGTGTCGACGCGTGCCGCGCCGGCCAGGAACGCATCAGCGCGGGCGACGGCCGGCGCGAAGGCGGGCGCCCCGGCGAGCGCGGCCATCGCCATGAGCGCGCCCGCTGCGCGCGGCAGCGTCGCCCGGCGCATCGCGCGGCCCGCCGTCGAACCCCTCATCCCGCAGGGATGTTTACACGCTCGCCCCGCGTCGCCGTCGCGCTCGCCCAGCCGCCGCCGCGCTCAGGCGCGGCGCGAGAGCGAGAGGGCGAAGAACTCGTCGGGGTCGGTGTACCAGCCGGCCAGCCGCAGACCGGCGGCGGCCAGGTCGCGCTCCACCCGCTGGCGGGTGAACTTGGCGCTGATCTCCGTACGCAGCTCCTCGCCCTCCTCGAAGCGCACGGTCAACCCCACGGCGGCGACGGTGGCCACCTGGGCCTCGAGCGAGCGCAGGCGCATCTCCACCCATTCACGCTCGCGATCGAAGAAGGCGACGTGCTCGAAGCGGTCGGGCTGGAAGTTGGCGTCGAGCTCGCGGTTGATGACGTGGAGCACGTTGCGGTTGAACTCGGCGGTGACGCCCTGCGAGTCGTCGTAGGCGGCCTCGATCACAGTGGGCTCCTTGACCAGGTCGGTTCCCAGCAGCAGGTGATCGTCCGGGCCGAGCAGCGAGGCCACGTTGCGCAGGAAGCGCCGGCGGGTGCCGGGGGTGAAGTTGCCGATCGTGCCGCCCAGGAACACGACGAGGCGCGGATCGTCACTGGGGGGGACGCGATCGAGATGTCGCTCGAAGTCGCCGATCACGCCGTGGACCCGCAGTCCGGGGTACTCCTCCACCAGGGCATCGGCGCACTCCCGCACCATGGCCTCGGTCACGTCGATGGGCACGTAGCGACCGAGCGTGCCGGCCTGCGCCATCGCGTCCAGCAGGAGGCGGGTCTTGGACGCCGTGCCGGACCCCAGCTCGACCAGCTCGACCGCTCCGCTCGCGGCCACCACCTCGCCGGCCGCCGCGGCCAGGATGGCGCGCTCGCAGCGCGTGGGGTAGTACTCGGGCAGCTCGCAGATCGAGTCGAACAGGCGCGCCCCGCGCGCGTCGTAGAAGTGCTTGGGGGGAAGCTCCTTGAACGGACGGGTGAGCCCGTCGAGCACGTCGTCGGCGAGCGCGCGCTCCTGGCGGTCGCCGACGTGGGTGTCGATGCGGACCGGCGCATCGGCAACGGCGGGTGGGGTCAGTGGCTCCATACGTGAGCGCGTCGGGCAGGGGCGCGCGGACGGTCAGCGGCGCGGGGCCAGGACCGATATCCCATCACGCGCGCGCCGATCATGCGTCCCGAGCCAGCCGCAAGCCGGCGAAGATCTGCCGGCGCTCGGGCCGGTCCCAGTTGCGGAAGGTAGGGGTCACCACCCGCGCCGAGGTGGCCCAGGAGCCGCCGCGCAGGACCTTGTAGCCCGAGTCGAAGAAGACCTCGGAGTATTCGCGATAGGGGTGGGCCCGGAAGCCGGGGTAGCCGCCGAAGTCGCTCGAGGTCCACTCCCACACGTCGCCGATCATGCCCGCCGCTCCGCAGGCCGCGGTCCCCGCGGGGAACGCACCCACGGCCGTGGTGCCCCAGTGCCCCGCCTCGAGCACGTTGGCCGGCATCGGCGAGCCGTCCTCCGAGCCCCAGGGCCAAGCCTGCGCGGCCTGGGCACGCGGGTCCAGCGTCGCCGCGCATTCCCACTCGAGCTCGGTGGGCAGCCGCGCCCCGTGTGCGCGCGCGAACGCGTCGGCTTCGAACCAGCTGACGTGGACGACCGGGTGATCGGGTGCAAGCGTCCGCGCGCCGCCCAAGCGCCACTCGACGAAGCCCGGTTGCCCGCCGGGCACGGCCAGCCAGCCACCCGGATACTCGAGGCGCTCGCGCTCGCGCATCTCCCAACCCTGCTCGCTCCACCACTCGCGCCGGCGATAGCCGCCGGCCTCGATCCACTCGAGCCAGTCGCCGTTGGTCACCGGACTTGCGCCGATCCAGAACGGCTCGACGGTGGTGGTGTGGCGCGGACGTTCGTTGTCATAGGAGAAGCGCTCCGGGGGCGCGCCCAGCTCGAGGCAGCCGCCTGCGACCTCCACCAGGTTGAGCCCGCTGGCCCAGCCGTCGCCGGCGGCCTGAGGCGGCGCGGCGCCCTCCGTCGACTCGGCCGCTGCATCGGAGCCACCGGCCTCGGCCGCTGCGGCGTCGCGGGCGGCGGGCTGGGCCGGCACCGGCGGCGGCTGGTGGTAGTCGAGCCGCGCCAGGCCCAGCGTCTGGAGCATCGTCTCGTTGTGCTGGGCCTCGTGCTGGATCACCATCTCGTGCACGAGGCCGTCGCCGACGCCTTCGCGGTCGATCGCCTCGAGCGTTCGCGCGCGCACCTCCTCCAGGTACTCGCGCGCCCGCGCCGGTTCCAGCCACTTCACCTGGGTGCGGCGCGAACGCGGGGTCTCGAAGGCGTCGTAGATATCGGCCAGCTCGGGGTGCAGCAGCTCGAGTCCGGCGTGACGGTGCACGAGCCACAGGTCCTCGTAGGCCGCGATGTGACCCAGATCCCAGGCCAGCGGGCTCATGAGCGGCGAATGCGGGCGCACGAGGTCGGCCTCCGTTATGCCCTGGACGAGATCGAGCGTGCGCTGGCGGGTGCTGCCCAGGCCGGCGATCGCCTGCTCGGGGGTCAGCAAGAAGGTGGGGGCGGTGGGCGCGAAAGCCATCGGGCGGCGGGAACTGCTGGTGCGAACCTAGCGCAGTCGGTTTACGAAACGCGAACGGGCGTGCGCCCTTCCTAGCGCGCGGCGGGTCCGGACGGCTCACCCGGGGTCAGGTTCCAGCGCCAGATGACCCTGGTCTCCCTCTCCCACCCCAGGGCGCTCACGCTGGCGGTGAGCAGTGCCCAGAGCGCGCCCGCCGCCGGCTCTAGGCCAAGCCAGCGCGCGGTCAGGACCCGGAGCACGTGGCCGTGCGAGAACAGCACCGCATCCCCCCTCAGCCCCGCCAGACGCTTCACCAGCGGGTCCACGCGAGCCGCCACTCGGTCGGGGCTCTCGCCCCCGGGACAGCCGTCGCGCCACAGGCTCCAGTCCGGACGCGAGGCTTGGATCTGTGGCGTGGTGAGCCCCTCGTAGTCGCCGTAGTCCCACTCCAGGAGCGCGTCGGAGAGCTGCGCCGACCCGCCCAGGCCCGCGAGCTCGCAGGTCTCGCGGGCCCGGCTCAGCGGGCTCGTGAGCACCAGCTCGTAGTCCCGGCCGGCCAGCTCCGGGGCCAGAACCCGGGCGCGGGCGCGGCCCGTGTCGGTGAGCGGCACGTCGGTGCGCCCCGTGTGCCGGCCACCGGCGCTCCACTCGGTCTCGCTGTGGCGCACGAGCAGGATCTCGGGGGCGGGCATGGCAGGGCGCCGGAGCCGCCGGGCGTCCTAGCCGGGCTGAGGCGCCGCGGCCGCGTCCACGATCAGCTCCGAGCGCGAGTCCGGGAGCAGGCTGGCGGGAACCCGGGGGTCGGGGCTCGCCAGCGTGGCGGCGACGGCGCGGGCCTTGCTCGATCCCGGGGCCAGCACCAGGCAGCGGCCGGCGGCCCGCAGCGTGCGCAGGGTCAACGTGACCCGCTCGGGCGGGGGCTTGCGGGCGTTGCGCACGCCGACGCACAGGCCCTCGGCCTCGAGCGCCGGGTTGCCCGGAAACAGCGAGGCGGTGTGGCCGTCCTCCCCCAGCCCAAGCAGGGCCACGTCGAGGCTGGGGGTGCCGTCGTCGTCCTCCCCGGTGGCGGCGATGTACTCCCGCAGCTCGGCGGCGTACGCCTTGGCCGCCGCGTCCGGGCCCAGCTCGCCCGCCATCCGGTGCACCGCGTCGGGGTCGAGCTCGATCCTCCCGAGCAGGCTCTCGGCAACCATCCGATAGTTGCTCTCCGGATCGTCCGGGGGCACGCAGCGCTCGTCTCCAAACCACAGCTCGACCGCGTTCCAGTCGGAGACCCGCTCGGCCAGCAGCTCGTAGGTGCGCTTCGGCGTCGTGCCTCCCGCCAGGGCCAGGTGGGCAACCCCCCGCTGCCCCTGGGCCTCGCCGACCAGCCGCGCGATCACGTCCGCGCTCCGGATGGCCGCCGCCTCCGGATCGGAGACCCTGGTCAGGAGCATCAGCGCTGGCGCTCGCCGTTGTGCCCGGCGCTGATGGGATGACCGTCGCCGGCGATTCGGACATCGAGCGTGCGCAGCCCCTCGCGGCGGCGGGCGTCGAGCGCCGCGTGGCCCGCGGCCAGCTCCTGATCGATGCGAATGACGTGCATAACCGCATTGATGAGCGCCAGGTGGGTGAAGGCCTGGGGGAAGTTGCCCAGGTGGCGCCCGGTGCGAGGGTCGATCTCCTCCGCGTACAGGTAGAGCGGGCTGGCGTGGGCGAGCAGCCGCTCGCACAGCTCCCGCGCCCGGCGCGTCTCCCCGATCTCCGACAGCGCCGACACGAGCCAGAACGAGCAGATCGTGAACGCTCCCTCCCTGCCACTCAGCCCGTCGTCGGTCTCGTCGGTGCGATAGCGCAGCACGAGCCCGTCCTCGGTCAGCCCGTCGGCGATGGCCAGGACCGTGTCGCGGACCCGCTCGTTCTCGGGCGCCAGGAAGCGCACCAGCGGCATGAGCAGCAGCGACGCGTCCAGCGCATCGGTCTCGTAGTGCTGGCGGAAGATGCCGTCCCTGATCCCGTGCTCGCAGATGTCGCGGTGCATCTCGTTGGCCGCCTCCTGCCAGCGCTCGACCTTCTCGGTGTCCTCGCGCAGCCGCGCCAGCCGAGCGCCGCGATCGGCGGCCACCCAGCACATCATCTTCGACGAGGTGAAGTGCTTCGGCTCGCCGCGGACCTCCCAGATTCCCCGATCCGGCTCCCGCCAGTGCGCGAGCGCCGACTCGACCTGATGTACGAGGATCGGCCACACACGCTCGGGCAGCGAGTCGCGCGACTTGGTGTGCAGGAAGACCGAGTCGAGCATCGTTCCCCACACGTCGTGCTGGTTCTGGTTGTAGGCGGCGTTGCCGACCCTGACCGGGCTGGCGCCGTCGTAGCCCGAGAGGTGGTCGAGGATGTGCTCGTCGAGCCGGCGCTCGCCGCCGACCCCGTACATGACCTGCAGGTCCTCCTCGCCCTCGGCGACGTCGGCGATGAAGTAGAAGAAGTCGTTGGCCTCCCAGTCGAAGCCGAGCGTGTACAGACCCCAGAGCATGAAGGTGGAGTCGCGCACCCAGCTGTAGCGGTAGTCCCAGTTGCGCTCTCCACCCGGGCTCTCCGGGAGCGAGGTGGTGGCGGCGGCCAGCATCGCGCCGGTGGGGCCGTACGTGAGCCCCTTCAGGGTCAGCGCGCTGCGCTGCAGATGGGTGCGCCAGGGATGGTCGGGGAAGTTCCCGCGGTCGAGCCAGTGCTGCCAGTGGTGCGCGGTCCATACCAGCCGCCGGTAGGCCTCGTCGTGGGTCGTGGGGGCCGGGTGCTCGGACCAGGACAGCGCGCAGAAGCGGTACTCGCCCTCCTTGATCAAGGTGCGCGCCGTGGCCCGCGGCCCCTCGAACCCAATCCGCATGTCGCTCGTCAGCTTGAGCTCGGGCTCGATCCCCTCGACGCGGCAGATCGCCTCGTAGTAGCTGGGGCCCGTGTACTCCCATCTCCCTCGCTGGCGCCCGTAGTCGTACACGGGCTCGCAGTCCAGCGAGAGCTGGACCTCGCCGTTGACGCAGCGCACCGTGCGCAGGAGCACGTGGTCGGCGTCGTAGTCGGTCGGCGTGCGGCGATGGGTGTGGGAGCGGTCGTGCTCGTGGTGCCAGGGTCCGATCAGCAGCAGGTCGCGGACGATGATCCAGCCGCTGTTGGTGCCCCAGGTCGTCTCGAGCACCATGGTCCCGGGGAGATAGCGCCGCGCCGCGGGCACGTTCACCTCGGCGGGACCCAGGCGAAACAGGCCCGCGTTGCGGTCGAGCATGGCGCCGAACACCGACGGGCTGTCCATGCGGGGCAGGCACATCCACTCGATGCTTCCGCTGGGCGCCACCAGCGCGCAGGCCTCGCAGTCGGACAGGAACGCGTAGTCGGCGATCGGCGGGAACGGACTCCCGGCCAACCGCACGTCGCCCACGAAGGGCGTCATCCAGGCGCCTTCCTCGTCGGTGGGCCCGCTCGTGCCCGACTCCCTGGCGTCCTGCTCGCTCATGGCTCGTTCTCCCCTGGCGGGTGTGGCCGCCTCATCCTCTCCGGCGACTACGCTCGCCGCCGGCTCGTGCGCGCTCTCATTGTCCTGGTTGGGAGTGCTCATCGCGCTGCGCGTGTCCCGACCGCCGGCTCCCGGCGGTTTCCCGGCCGTCCCGATCCCCGGGACCCGCGCTCGTGCTGGATCCTCGCCGCTCGGGGCGGTTGAGATCAATTCAGGCAAAGGCGCGTGCAGCGCACGCCGCGCGCCGCAGCGGCGCGCGGCGGGCGTCGCCGCAGCCCGCGCCTCAGCCGCACATGGCGCACGCTGTCGCCAGGGCCGGGCGGTACGTGGGGTCGCGCAGGAGCGCCTGGCGGATCCCCTCGCCCAGGATCCCCGGCTCCCCTCGCGATGCTCCCAGGATCGTCCAGCTGCGCTCGCGCCCCTTCGGGTCGCGCCGCACCGCATGCAGCCCACCCGGGCCCCGGTCCAGGGAGAGCTGGTCCCCGCGCGCGGTCTCCAGGCTGATCCCGGCCAGGCCCCGAACCTCCTGGTGCACCGCCTGGAGGCTGACCTTGACCTCGCCGCGGGCGGCCCGCAGCTGCCCGTTCCAGCTCGTGCGGTGCGCGACCAGCGGCGACGGGCGCCATCCCAGCCGCGAGGCGAGCCAGCCCACGAGCAGCATCCCGGCCACCACCGAGACCGGGTGGTGGCGGACGGTCAGCGAGCTGATCTGGCCGAGCTGACGCCGGGTCTCCGGCGGATCGAAGGCCGCCGCCACGCGCTCGCGCCAGGGGGTCGATCGCAGCCAGGCCAGATCGACCACGTAGAGGCGCTCGGACAGCGCGGCGGCGCGCCTCAGCGCCGCGTGGACCTCGGGTTCGTCGATCGAGTCCAGCAGCACCACCTGGGACAGCGCCAGCAGCGCGTCGACCGCCTCGGGATGCCCGTGAGGGGACCACAGCAGGGTCGGGAGATCCCGGACCACGAGCGGATCGACGATGGAGTACAGGTGCGGGAGGTGCTCCGGTCCGACGTCGACGACGACGGTCTCGCGTGTGGTTGCGAACTCGCCCGCCGAGGGCTGGGTGTCCGAGGCCACGTTGGCCGTCGCCGTGAGCGTCGTGCGCCCCGGCTCGACCGCGCACACGACCGTGCGCGACGGGTGATAGCGGCCCACCCCGCGCAGGCGGTTGGCG
>Ga0209577_10006232_pt1 | contig 11044 bp, 9 predicted proteins | sample GraSoiAngelo_109_FD_185874 | JGI IMG/M metagenome (GOLD analysis project Ga0209577, IMG submission 185874) | Grasslands soil microbial communities from the Angelo Coastal Reserve, California, USA - 14_0903_12_20cm (SPAdes) (version 2) | ecosystem: Environmental > Terrestrial > Soil > Grasslands ... | reverse complement strand
ACCGCATGGCCTGAGCCGCCGGGAGGCCGATTGCCCCTTTTCACCTACAAGGCCATCGACGCCCGGGGCAAGAGCGTGGTGGGCCGGGTGGAGGCGGTGAACCTGTTCGATCTCGAGCAGCGCCTCGCGCGCATGGAGCTCGATCTCGTGCTCGGTGCTCCCGCGAGCACGCGCTCGCGGCTGATCGGCGGGGGCAAAGTCACGCGCCAGGACCTGATCAACTTCTGCTTTCACCTCGAGCAGCTCGCCACCGCCGGGGTGCCCGTCATGGAGGGGCTCGCCGACCTGCGCGAGAGCGTCGAGAACCCGCGCTTCCGGGAGGTGGTGGCCGGGCTGATCGAATCGATCGAAGGCGGCCGCAACCTGTCGCAGGCGCTCGCCGAGTACCCGGAGGTGTACGGCAGGGTGTTCGTGAGCCTCGTGCGATCGGGCGAGCAGACCGGAAAGCTGCCCGAGGTGCTCAGAAGCCTCTCCGAGTCGCTCAAGTGGGACGACGAGCTTGCCTCGCAGACAAAGAAGCTGTTGATGTACCCGGCGTTCGTCGGCAGCGTGGTGCTGCTGGTCACCTTCTTCCTGATGGTCTACCTCGTGCCGCAGATGACCGGGTTCATCCGCAACATGGGGCAGGACATCCCGCTGCAGACGCGCATCCTGTTGGCGGTGTCGGACTTCTTCGTGAACTACTGGTGGGCCGTCGTCGCCGCGCCGTTCGCCGCCTGGTTCGGCCTTAAGTTTGCAATGAGGACGAACCCGGCCGTCGAATACGCGGTGGACCACTACAAGATCACGATGCCGCTGATCGGCCCGATCCTGAGAAAGATCATCTTGTCGCGTTTCGCCTCGAGCTTCGCCATGATGTATGCCGCGGGCATCACCGTGCTCGACGCGATCCGCGGCTGCGAAGAAATCGTCGGCAACCGGCCCCTGGAAGCCGCATTGCACCGGGCCGGCCAGCAGATCGCGGAAGGCAAGAACCTGACGGCGGCGTTCCAGGATCTCGGCGTGTTTCCGCCGCTCGTGATCCGGATGCTGCGCATCGGCGAGAACACCGGGGCGCTCGACACGGCGCTGCTCAACGTCAGTTATTTCTATAACCGCGACGTGAAGGAATCGATCAGCAAGGTGCAGGCGATGATCGAGCCGGCCCTCACGCTCGTGCTCGGCGCCATTCTCGGCTGGGTGATGCTGTCGGTGCTCGGGCCGGTGTACGACACGATTTCGAAGATGAAATTCTAGCCATGACCACGCGGCGCATTCTCTACTTCACCGCCGAGGACCACTACCTTTACCGCAGCGTCGGGGCCGGGCTCGAGCTGGAGACGAAGTTTTCCGGCGACGACCTCGGCGTCACTGCGTTCCGCGAGCACCTGCGCGGCCTGCAGAGCGAGCTGTTCTGCGTGCTGGTCGATGTCGCGGGCGAGGACTTCCATGAGGACCAGATTCCGTTCCTGCGCGGCAGCGACCGCGACGCCGTGCTGCAGCGCCGGCTCGCGCAGCGCTACCGCGACACGCGCCTTGCCGCGGCGCTGCCGCTCGGCTACGTGGCCGGCACGCGGCGCAACGAGCGGCTCCTTCTCGCCTCGTTCACGAACACGCAGCAGCTTGCGCCCTGGCTGGATGCGCTGGAGGAGGCGAGCACCAAGCTGACCGGCGTGTACTCGGTGCCGCTGCTCGCGCCGACGCTCGCGCGCAAGCTGGGCGCGAAAGGCGGCCGCACCTTCGTCGTCACGGTCAACCGGGCGGGGTTGCGGCAGTGCTTCGTCGAGGAAGGCCGCTTGCGCTTCGCGCGCCTGGAACGCACCGTGGACATGGTGCCGCAGGCGCTCGCCGTATTCGTGCGCTCCGAGATGCTGCGGCTCGCGCAGTACCTCGGCACATTGCGCGTGCTTCCTCGCGAGGGGCCGCCGGTGCAGGTGTTCGTGGTCGCGCCGCGGGAGCAGCGCTCGACTTTCGAGCAGGCGCTCGCGTCCGACGCCCGGCTCGTGTTCCACACCATCGACGAAGCCGAGGCGATGCGCGCCGTCGGCGTGCGCCGGGCGCCCGAGCGGATACTCGGTGAAGCCCTGTATCTGCATCTCGCGGCGAAAAAGCCGCCGCGTGAACAGTTCGCAAGCAGCGCCGAGCGGCGCCGTTATCAGGTATGGCGGCTGCAGCGGGGCATCGTCGCTGCCAGCGCGATCGGCTTCGCTGCCTGCGCGCTCTACGCCGGCGCGCGATGGGTCGACGCCCTGCAAGTGGGCGATCGCGCCGCCAGAGACCAGCGCGACGCGCGTTTCGCGGCCGCGCAATACGAGCGCATCACCGCGGGCTTTCCGGTGACCCAGACCTCGACGGAGAACCTGAGGGTCGCGGTGGTCGAGTTTCGGCGCATCGCCGAGCGCAGCGCGTCGCCCGAGCAGGCCTTCGTGCACGTTTCGCGCGTGCTCGAGCAGTTTCCCCAGATCGAGCTCGACAGCCTCGACTGGAGCTTCGGGCGCCCGGACGCACGCGGTGACAAACCCGCCGCCGCGGCCCCCGACGTCGCGGCAGGCAGGCCCAAGCAGAGCGAGCTCTCCGAGATGCTCGAGCTTTCCGGCCGTGTCAACGCCACCCAGCGCAACGACTATCGCGCGATCACGGCGCAAGTGCAGCGCTTTGCCGCGGCGCTCGGCGCGTCCCAGGGCTACGAGCTCGTGCGCACGCAGCTGCCGTTCGATATCACCTCGGAGGGCACGCTGACGGGCGACATCGGCAGCGGCGCGGAGTCCGGCGAGGCGCCGCGCTTCACGGTTACGCTGGCGCGCAGGCTGCCATGACTCTGACGCGCGAGGAGCTCGGCAATCTGCTGCGGCCAGGCCTCGCCGCGTTGGCGCTGCTCGCCGCCGGCGCCGGCCTGGTGTGGGCCGCCCAGCAATCGGTTCGCGGCGCCCAGGGGCGGCTTGCCGCGGCCACGGCCGAGCGCAAGGAAAACACCGAACGCCTGATGCGCATCGCGGAGGAAGAGCGCGAGGTCAAGGAAAAGCTCAATGTCTATCGGCAACTCAAGCAGTTGAACATCCTGGGCGAGGAGCGCCGGCTGGAATGGGCCGACGCCATTAGCCGCATCCGCAATCAGCGCGAGCTGCTCGACCTGCGCTACCGCGTCGAGCGCCAGAAGCTGCTGGTCTCGGCGCCGGGCAAGCCCGCCAATGTGGACTTTTACGCGAGCACCATGAAAGTGGAGCTCGCTTTGCTGCACGAGGAAGACCTGCTGCGCTTCCTCGCCGATCTGCGCGCCTCGGGCAACGCGTACTACTCGGTCAAGCACTGCCTGATCACGCGCACCGGCCAGGCGGCCACCGGCGCCTCCATCGTGCCGCGTCTGCGCGCCGATTGCGAGATCGACCTGATCACCATCATCGACCGGGCGGCCAAACGATGAAGGCCGCTTTCCTCTTCCTTCCCGGCCTGTGGCTCGCTGCGGCGGCGTATCCCTGCGCCGCGCAGGAATTCGGCCGGCTGTTCTTCACGCCGGAGCAGCGCGCCGCGCTCGACGCCCGGCGCAAGGCGCGCGTGCCGGACAAGCCCGCCGCCACCCCGGCCGCGGCCTCTCCCACGACGCGCCTCGACGGCTATGTGGTCCGCTCCGGGGGGCGCTCGACGATCTGGGTGAACGGCGAATCGCTCCAGGACGGTTCGGCCGAGGCGCTGCGCGATCCAAACCGCAGCAGCGCAGGGCGAGTGCGCGTGCCCGCCGGTGACAGCGGGGCGCGCGTCGGACTGAAGCCGGGAGAAGTGCTCGACCGCGGCACCGGTGAAGTGCGCGACGTGATCGGCGACGGCGAAATCAGGGTGCGGCGTGGCCAGCCCTAGGCGCATCGGCACGCAGCGGCTGCAACGCGGCGCGGCGCTGCTCGTGCTGCTCGCCATACTCGTGCTGGGCGCGGCCTGGTTCCTGGTGTCGCGCACCAGCGCGCTGAGCGCCGGCATCTTCACCGCGTCCAACCGCAACCACAACGCGCTCGTCCTCAGTCGAGCGAAACAAGCCCTGATCGGCTACGTGGCAATGACTGCGGCTCAGTCCGGCGAAAACAATCCCGGGCGCTTTCCTTGCCCGGAAGGCGCGGCTTTGGTCGGCACCGGCGCCGAAGGCATCTCGGCGCCCTATGTCGGGCCGCCTGGCGCGCCGAGCTGCGCCAGCGTCGGCAGGCTGCCCTGGCGCACGCTGGGGCTCGACAAACTCGTCGACTCCTCGGCCGAGCCGCTGTGGTATGTCGTCTCTCCCGGCTGGCGGCTCGCGACGAGCGCGAGCACCCTCAGCATCAACTCCAACAGCATCGGTCAGCTCACTGTCGACGGGCAGGCCAACGCCGCGGTGGCTCTGATCATCGCGCCGGGCGCGGCGATGAACGAACTCGCGAGCGCGGGCTGCACGGCCCGCAACCAGGCACGCAGCGCTCCGTCCCCGGCCATGGACGCACGCGATTACCTTGAATGCTTCGACACCGGCACGTCGACGTTCACCACGACCGGGCCGACGACCTCGTTCAACGACCAGGTCGTTCGCATCACGGTTGCGGACGTCATGCCGGGAATCGAGGCGGCGATTGCTTCTCGCGCGGAGCGCGAAATCGTGCCGCTGTTGAGAGGCGTCTACGCAACGAACAGCTGGGGGCCCAACGTCTCGGCCGCCAATCCGGTCTATCCCTTTGCCGCGCCGTTCGCGGATCCGTCGCTCACCGCGAGCTATCAGGGCGCGAGCGCCTCGTGCGCGGGCGGCGTCTGCAAAGGCCTGCTGCCGGTCATATTTTCGAACGCCCCGGGCGCGAGCACGCCTTGCGCGCCGAGCGCCGGCTCGCCGTGCGATCCGGGCTTCGTGCAGTGGGTGAGTCCGCCCGCGCCGGTGTTTACCCGCACCGGCGGCGCCACGCTCGTTCTCGCCCCCTGCTCGGCGTCTGCGGCGAGCGTCGACTGCACCATCACGGCTGACGTGCCCCTGCTCGGCGGGGGCACGTCGATGAACTTCACGCTCGCGGCGACGGTGAACAACGTCGGCATGGCGATGCGCAGATTCGACACGACCGTCCCCATGACCGGCATCGATCCGGCCGGACGGGCCGTAAGCGCGCTGATGGCCTCGGACGGCTCCGCGCGGGTGACCCTGAGCGGCAGCATCCCCATCGGCGGGGGCAACTTCATCACCAACCTGCTGTGCACGATCCTCGGGGCAACGTGCTATCAGATGAACATCAGCATGCCGATCGCGCTGCTCGCCGACCATCCGGTGCTGAATTCCGCCGACCCGGTCACCGGCTGGTTCATGCGCAACGAGTGGTACCGCGTCCTCTACTACGCTGCCGCACAGGCGACCACGCCCGCCGCGCTGCCGACGGCGCCGGCCTGCACCCCGGGAACGAACTGCCTCACGGTCAGCAATATGGCTCCCGCCAACAACAAGCGCGCCATCCTGATTCTCACCGGGCGCAGCATCAACGGCACGGCGCGCCCGAGCGCCACTCTCGCCGACTACCTGGAATTCGGCAATGCCGCCGGCAGCTTCGAGCGCCAGCCGGTAAGCACCGCAGTCGATGCGACGCAGAAGAAGCCCTTCAACGACCGCATCGTCGTGGTCGACAGCAACTGATGCGCTCCGCGGCACGCGAGCGCCTGTCGGGCAGCGCCGGTTTCAGCCTGGTCGAGCTCGCGATCGTGCTGGCCGTGGTGACGCTGATGCTCTCGAGCCTGCTGTACACGCTGTCGGCGCAGACCGAGCAGCGCAATTTCGAGGAGACCCGCCGGCGCCTGGAGCAGGCGCGCGATCTGGTGCTCGCGTTCGCGATCGTCAATGGCCGGCTGCCCTGCCCCGCGCGCGCAACGAGCGGCGGCGTCGAGGTGCGCAACGCCGCAGGCGAATGCAAGGATGCCGCAAACGTCGAGGACTATTACGGCGGCACCCCCGGCGGGGTGGTGGGCGGTCTGCTGCCCGCGGTCACGATCGGCTATCCGAGCGTCGACTCTGCCGGATTCGCGCTCGATGCGTGGCAAAGCGCGCCGCAAGACCGCATCCGCTACGCCGTGGCGAAAACCATCACCAATTGCTCGGGCGCCTCCACGCTGCCGCACTTCGAGAATGCGAGCAACCTGAAAGGCAACGGCATCAGCTGCCAGCCAAGCGACCTGCTCGTCTGCAAATCGGCAACCGGCATTACCGCCGCCACCTGCGGCGGCGCCGCGAATCAGGTCATGAGCCAGAGCCTGGTCGCGGCGATCATTTTTTCGACCGGCAAGAACGCCACCACGACCGGTGGAACCGGCGTGGACGAGGCCGCCAACCTGAACGGCGATCCGATATTCGTCTTTCATCCGCCGGCGCCCAGCGGCGCGGCCAACGGCGAATTCGACGATCAATTCACCTGGATCACGGTCGGCGAGCTCTACGGCAAGCTCATTGCCGCGGGCGTGCTTCCCTAGGCAGCGGGTCCGGTCAGCGCGAAGCAGACGTCGCCGTCCAGGTTGCTCTCGAGCGCGAGCTGATAGCCGCTCGACTCCGCCTGGCGCGCCGCCTGGTACAGACCGATGCCCAGGCCGCTCGCCGAGTCCACCGGAGCACGCAGCAGCGTGTTTTCCGTCTCCGGCGGCACTGCGCTGCCCGAATCGCGCACGCGCAGGGCAATGCGGCCGTCGCACGCGAGGGACACGCGCACCCGCGTGCCGCGCTCCGCGCTGCGCTTGGCAAGCGCATTGCGAATCAGGTTGTCGGCGACGCTGTCAAAGAGCGAGCGCGGCAGGCGCGCCTCGGGCAAAAACGCCTCCGCCTCGAATTCGACGCCTTCCCCGCGGTACTGGCGGCCGAGCGCGTCCCACCAGGTCTGCGCGGGCACGTAGGTTTCCGCGGCGGTGCCCGGGCGCTGCAGCTTGGCGAGCGTCTCCGACAGCCGCTGGGTGATCACCGGCAGCTGCCGCCGGATGAGCGCCTGCAGTCCCGCGGAATCGCGGTGTTGGTCGCGCGCCGCCACTGAGCAGAGCACGTTCAGCGACTGCAGCAGGTTCTTGATGTCGTGCGTCATGCGCGCGCCGGTCTCGTGCACCGCCTGGACATAACTCGCCTGTCGCAGCTGCTCCTCGCGCAGCTTGGCCATGTAGAACTCCCCGAGCAGCTCACCGAGCAGGCGCAGGTGCCACAGCAGCGCCGGGCTCAGGCGGTAGCGCGAATAGATGCGCAGCGAAACGGCGCTATTGTCGAAGTCGACGGATTGCGGCGTGCGCTCGCCTGTTGCGCCGCTCGCCTCGGCGGTTTTCCAGCTCACGCCCGACACCGACGGCAGGCGCGCGAGGCCGCCGAGCGCCTCGACGAGAAAGCGCTCCGGGCGCGCTTCGCGCTGCAGCAGCTCGGCGAGGAAATGCAGCCACTGCTCCGCCGGCTGGCCGATCGAGAAAAGATAGCGCACGAAAAACACGTTCAGCCCGGCGAAGCCGCTGCGCGGGTTCCACGCCAACCCGACGAGGAGCACTGCACCGGCAATCAGGAACACGGTAGTGGTGAGCGCTTCCAGATAGCCGGTGCGCCTGAGCGTCATGAAGGTGAAGCTGCCCAGGATCACGACGACCAGCAACAGCATCAGGAACACGCTGTAGAAGAAATCGATCACCTGCGCCGTATCGGCCGGCTCGGCTTGCGCCGGAAGCACCAGCACGAGCGCGAAGGCAAGCGGCAGCAGATATTCGGCGGCGCTGCGGAACTCGGGAGTGATTTCCCGGCTCGGGGCGATCTCGGGCAGGATCCCCACCGCGAGCAGCGCGAGAAGATACGCGAGCACCACCAGGTAGCACAGCCGCTGCCCGCGCCCCTGGTGCCGATAGACCTTGCCGCCCACCAGCCCTGCGAGCATCACCACCCAGAACGCGAGCAGCCACCAGTCGAGCGCCAGCATGACGACAAACGCGACCAGCGAAAGGATGAAACCCTGCATCGGCGAGATGCGCTGCTCGGCGCGCAGGAACGGCTGCCACAGCAGCAGCAGACCGAGGTGCACGAGCAGCAGCGCGCGCGCCCAGGGGTCGGCGACGCCGCGGAATGCCGCGACGTGAAGCGTGGCGAGCATCGCCACCACGACCAGGCGCCAATAGCCCTGGCTGAAAGCCCAGACGCTGTTGGCCAGGCGCGTAAACACCGGCTCCGAGAGATGCGCGGGTTGCATTAGCGGGATCGCGCGACTAGTCTACAAATGAAAACATGCCAGCTGCCATTCTCGCCCGTTTCGTGCTGCTGGAGGCGCGCCGCGGCGGCCTGCCCTGGCTCGCCGTCGCGAGCATCGCGCTCGCCCTCGGCTTGGCGGCGTTTCTTTCGCAGGTCGCGCTCACCGGGAGTCTTGAGCTGCAGGCTTCGATCGTCGCGGCGCTGCTGCGCGCCTGCGCCGTGTTCCTGATCGCCGCGCACGTGGCCTCCAGCACGCTGCGCGAGCTCGACGATAAGGTGCTCGAGCGGATGCTGTCGCTGCCGCTGTCGCGCGCCACGCAATATCTCGGGCGTCTCGGCGGCTTTGCGCTGTGCGGGGTCGCGCTCGCCGCGGCCTGTGCGGCCCCGCTGCTGCTCTGGGCGTCAGCGGGCACGGTGCTGCTGTGGGCAGTGTCGCTCGCCTGCGAGAGCGCGCTGGTCGCCGCGGCGGCACTTTTTTTCTCCATGACGCTCGCACAGCTGGTCCCCGCGATTGCGGCCACCGCCGGGCTTTACGTTCTCGCCCGCTCGATGGCGGCGATCCAGTCGATCGCCGGCGGCCCGCTGGCGGAGGCTTCGCTGCCGCACGAGATGGCGCGCTGGGTGCTCGATGCCATTGCGCTGCTTTTGCCCAGGCTCGAGGCGGTGACGCGCACCGCTTGGCTGCTCTACGGCCCGCCCGATGCCGGGGCCTATGCGGGCGCGCTCGCCGGGCTCATCGTCTACACGGGAGTTCTGATCGCGGCCGGCCTGTTCGATTTTCATCGGCGCAACCTGTGAATCGCGACGCGCAAGCACTCACCTCGGTGCCGCCCTGGGTATGGCTCGCGCTCGGGCTCAGCGTGGCTGCGCAGCTCGCCTTTCAAAGCACGCGCCAAAGCGCGCCGAGCGCCGCCGCGGATCTTCCGCCGCCGCCGCCGGTGCAGGCGCTGCGCCTGGCGAGCTTCGGCGAGCCGGAGGCGAGCGCGCGCCTGCTCACGCTGTACCTGCAGGCTTTCGACCTGGGCGGAGGAAACGCGCTGCCCTACAAGAACCTGGATTACCGCCGGCTGACCGGGTGGCTGGGCGCGATCCTCGAGCTCGATCCCCGCAGCGAGTATCCGCTTTTTCTCGCGGCGCGCGTCTATGCCGAAGTTCCCGATGAGGCGCGCGCTCGCATCGCCCTGGAATTCGTGTACCAGGAGTTTTTCAACGATCCCAACCGGCGCTGGCCGTGGCTTGCCCACGCCGCGCTCCTTGCCAAGCACCGGCTGGGGGATCTGGCGCTTGCGCGCCGCTACGCGGCGGCGATCGACCGTTACACGACTTCGCAGGACGTCCCGCTGTGGGCCAAGCAGATGGAGATCTTCATCCTCGAGGACATGAACGAGCTGCAGGCGGCGAAGATCATGATCGGCGGGCTGCTCGCCAAAGGGGCCATCCGCGATCCGACCGAAGTGCGCTTCCTCAAGGAGCGACTCAACGAGCTGGAGGCGCGCATCGCTCGAGGGACGAAAAGATAAGAAAGCGTCGAGGAACCGACGCTGCTGTCGGAAATTCGACGGCGTTCGCTCGTGAATTGCGGCTCCGGCCGCCTTTTTTGCCCCATTTTTGCGTGGCACGGATGTTGCAGGTACGCTATTGCCTGGACGGTCCAGGGGAGACTCGCAATGAATAAAAGACAGCAAGGCTTCACGTTGGTGGAGATCGCGATTGTGCTGGTGATCATCGGGCTGCTCTTGGGCGGCATCCTGAAGGGGCAGGAAATGATCACCCAGGCGAAGATCAAGAACGTGGTCGCGGACTTCTCGGGCGTCTCGGCGGCCTACTATGGCTACCAGGACCGCTACCGCGCCATCCCGGGCGACGACCCGAACGCCGGAACGCGCTGGACGACAGGCACGCCTGCGCAGTCAGGCGACGGAAACGGCGTGGTCGGGGGAACTTATAACAACGCCTGCGTCGTGCCCGTCGTCGCCGGTTCACCGGAATCGTGCAAGTGGTGGGACGATCTGCGGCACGCGGGCTTCGTTTCCGGCAACGGCCCGCAGCAGCCCTTCAATGCGGTCACCGGCCTGATCGGCGTGCAAACGGGCGACGGGGCAGCCGCGCCCGCAGCGACGCTGCTGAACGTCGCGGGCGGCAACGGCTTCGTCGGACTGATCATGTGCTCGGCGAACCTGCCCGACAAGATCGCCATCGCGGTCGACACCCAAACGGACGATGGCCAATCGAACCTAGGCACCGTGCGGGCGCTGGTTCAGGCCGCGCCCAATCCGAACATCGGCACGGCACTGGTCGCGACGAACCAATACCAGGAAACGGGAACCAACGTCTACACGCTCTGCCGCGCGTTCTAAGAGCGAAGACGCCCAAGGAAAGGCCGGCCGCGAGCCGGCTTTTTTGCCTAGCCGCGCAGCAGTCGCACTTCCGCGGCGGCGAGCGCTTCGGGATCGCCGAGAAGCACGACCACATCCCCTGCCTGCAAGGCACCCGCCCCTGCCGCGGTCAGCTTGCTGCCTGCCCCGCGCCGGCGCACCGCCCTTACCTGCACGCCTAACGCGTCGAGCCCGAGCTGCGCGAGCGGCCTGCCGAGGGCCTGGGCGCGCTCATCGAGCATGACGGAGTGCAGGCGCGCAAGCGCTTCTTGATCGCCGTCAAGCTCATCGCCGCCGCCATGGAACAGGCCGCGCAGCAGCTCGTACTGCTCGCCGCGCACCTGGCTCATGCGGCGCATGACGCGGCTGAGCGGGACGCCGACGAGCACCAGCGCGTGCGAAGCGAGCATCACGCCCGACTCGAAGGCCTCGGGCACGACTTCGGAGGCGCCGGCTGCGTTTAGACGGGGAATATCGTCCTCGTCGCGCGCGCGCACGATGACCGGCACGGCGG
>Ga0209577_10006230_pt1 | contig 11047 bp, 9 predicted proteins | sample GraSoiAngelo_109_FD_185874 | JGI IMG/M metagenome (GOLD analysis project Ga0209577, IMG submission 185874) | Grasslands soil microbial communities from the Angelo Coastal Reserve, California, USA - 14_0903_12_20cm (SPAdes) (version 2) | ecosystem: Environmental > Terrestrial > Soil > Grasslands ... | reverse complement strand
CGGCAATGAATACTACGGGAAATGGCGTGACTTTTACTTAATACTTCGGCTGATCGGAATTCCGATCTCCATGATGTGGTGGAAGGTCGTTGAAGCCGTTGCCGGACTGATCGCTGCAGCGATTTGCCTTGTTGGCAGAATACGGCGCCAATCACCTGTGACGCTTGTTTTTGGCGCGATGTCCCTAGCGATTATATGGATGTTGCTTTTCGGTCCTGCGACCGAGGCCGCCACTTACATCCTCATCGCCGTACCATCCGCTTACTTAGTGATCTTCGGCTGGTGTGAAATTTCCGAGACGGCACTTCGGACAACGAGTACTCTAACGTATGTCGGATTGGTTGGGGCGAATGTACTAAACTCCTGGTTTCACATCAAAAAGGACATCTATCTCGTCCATGCGATACAACCTTGCTTCGCTCTTTGCTTTTGCGTCGCACTTTGTTTCTGGTGGACACGGCAGATTGCTGAAGGTTCGCGGGTCGAGGCTCTAAAACGGCATTGACAGGGTGACAGATTGGAATTGGTTAGCATACTAACCAATTTGGTCACGACGTTATGTCTGATGGCGAGAAATTTGGCCAGTTGCTTCATGGGACTGCGCGCGCATGGCGGCAAAAACTGGACGAGCGGCTTAAGCCGATGGGCCTCAGCCAGGCAAAATGGCGGACCTTGATGCATTTGTCTCTCGCAGAGGAGGCGCTGACCCAGGCCGAAATTGCAGGGCGTCTTGGGGTCGAGGAACCCACGATGGTGACGCTGTTACATCGGCTTGAGCGCGAAGGTTGGATCACGCGGGCAAATTCTTCGCGCGATCGGCGGTGCAAAATGGTCCTGCTGGGGCGGCGCGCTCAGCGCGTCATCGTAAATATTACTGCAACTGCTGACGACCTCCGGCATGAACTGTTGGCCAGTATCCCGACGTCTGATCTTGAAACCTGTATGAAAGTACTGGCGCGTATTCGGCAACGGGCGGAAAAAACCGATAAGATCCGCGTCGGCGGCAGCCGGTTTGTGACGCGCCGACGTGCAGAGCCCAACGGCCAGACCAAACGGCGACATTCGATTCCAAGAAAAAGGACACTTCGTGGTCTCACCGGGGCTGCAAATGAAACTTAAAACGGAGTTAAGCGATTTTAAGACATTGGATCATGGCGCATCGCCGCTCTCATCGAGCTCTCCAATGAGACGCACCCGCACCGCGAATCAGAGGATTCCCAAGTGGGCGTACTTGCTTTTCATCATTCTGGCAGCGTTTGTCACGTATCGGATCCTTCAACACAGGGCCAGCGAGGTTAAGGGTGCTCAGCCGCCAGCGCGACCGGTGCTGGTGGCGAAAGTAATCAGCAAAGATGTACCGCTTTATCTCGACGAAATCGGCACCTGCGCCGCGTATGAAACAGTTCAGGTCCAGGCGCAGGTCAGTGGACAAATCATCGCGCGCCACTTTCAAGACGGCGCCGATGTGAAGAAAGGCGATCTGCTTTTCACAATTGATCCGCGACCGTATCAAGCGGCTCTCGAGCAGGCGCAAGCGCAAGCCACGTTGGATCAGATCACAATGAAGCGGCAACAAGAACTGCGCGCCCGCAATGTTATCTCACCACAAGACCTCGACACGGCTCAGGCCAACGCGCATAAGTCCGAAGCGGCTGCGGCTGCGGCCCAGGTGAATCTCGATTTTTGCTACATAAAATCGCCGATCAACGGTCGCGCTGGGCTCCGCCTTGTGGATGTGGGCAACATCGTCACCGGCAACACGGGCAGCGGCGCCGTGTTGCTTACAATTCAGGGGCTCGATCCGATTTACACGGACTTCACCGTTGCCGAGACCGATTTGGCATTGGTGCGGAAATATCTCGGCGGCCCGAACGTGAAAGTGCAAACCTATTCGCCGGACGATAAAATTCCGCCGCGTCTCGGTGATTTGTATTTCATCGACACCGCAGTCCAGCCCGGTTCGGGAACCGTGAAAGCGCGCGGGGTGACGCCAAATCCGGACCACGCGTTTTGGCCCTCGGAATTCGTGCGGGTTCGTTTCATTCTCGACACAATCAAGGACGCGCGACTCGTTCCATCGCAAGCTGTGCAGATTAGTCAAAGTGGACCGTTTATTTTTGTGATGAAATCGGATAACAGCGTAGATCTTCGCCCAGTCAAACCCGGACAGCGGCAAGATGGCGATCTCATGGTCGTGGAAAGTGGTATTCAGCCCGACGAAACAGTCGTCGTGACTGGCCAACTCGCGCTTGCTCCGGGATCCAAAGTCGATCCTAAACCGTACGGCACTGCAAATCCTCCTGGTGGCCAAAGCGCCGCAGCAAAAAGCGCGAGGTAATTCCGATTCTGTATGGAGCACTCAGATCCACACAATAGCGCGCCGGATGGCGAACATGAATCGCAAGATCGACATCACGCAAGATCGACATCCGCAGCGCCGAAAGAAGCCAAATTAGTTCCGGTTAAAGGCACCGGACTTTCCGGCCCGTTCATTCGGCGGCCGGTGATGACCATCTTGCTGACGTTGTCAGTGATCGTCGCAGGAATTGTGACCTACAATAAACTGGCGGTAAACGATCTGCCGGCGGTCGATTACCCGATCATTCAAGTCACCTGCGCTTATCCTGGCGCGGACCCCACGACGATGGCGAACAACATCGCTACGCCGCTCGAAAAGCAATTTCTCCAAATCCCCGGACTCGACATTATCACGAGCCAAAGCTCTCAGGGCAACACGTCACTGACTCTTCAATTTGTTCTGAGCAAGAGCATTACCGACGCGGCGACCGATGTGCAGGCTGCCATCCAACGCGCGACCGGCAAATTGCCGATCGATTTGCCGAGCCCGCCGACGTTCAGCAAAACGAACCCGAACGATCAGGCGGTTTATCTGCTTGGGCTGATGTCGGACACAATGACCGATGGCGATCTATATAAGTACGCGTCCACCGCGGTGGCGCAGCGGATCTCGATCCTTCCCGGCGTCTCGCAGGTGAACATTTACGGGGTGCAGGGCGCGATCCGGATCAAAGCCGACCCGGCGGCATTGGCCGCGCGTGGGTTGACGATGGATGACGTCGCGAACGCGATCAAAGCGGGAACGGTTTATTCCGGTGCCGGACAATTCGATGGAGCGCATCGCAGCTTTGTTCTGCAACCGAACGGTCAAATCGATCAGGCCGAAGGTTATCGCAATCTCATTGTCGCGCGGAACAAGGACCGTTCGCCGGTTTATTTGCGCGACATCGCGGAAGTTAGACAAAGTGTGCAGGACGAGCGCACATCGCGATTCTTTTGGGTGCGCGGATTTAATCCACCCGGCTCAATCGTAGTGCTCGCGGTTTCGCGACAGGCCGGTGCGAACGCAGTCGAAGTTGCCAATTCAGTCAAAGCGCTTTTCCCCGAGCTGCGCGCGAGTTTGCCGGGATCGATCACGTTCACGCCGGTGTTCGATCGTTCTCAGACGATTGTGAATTCGGTCCACGACGTCCGAATGACGCTCGTGATCGCTTTCGTGCTGGTAGTGATGGTGATCTATGTTTTTCTCGGTCGCGCCACCGACACACTGATTCCGGCGGTTGCGCTACCGCTTTCGTTGCTGCTCACGTTCGCGGTGATGAGCATGCTCGGATTCTCGATCAATAATTTGACGTTGATGGCATTAACACTCGCCATCGGATTTCTGGTCGACGACGCGATCGTGTTTTTGGAAAACGTGATCCGTCGAGCCGAGCATGGCGAATCGATTCTGAAGGCGTCTTATAACACCGCCGGAGAAATTTCCTTCACCATTTTGTCGATGACGCTTTCGCTGGCGGCGGTCTTCATTCCGCTAGTGTTCTTACCGGGACTGCTCGGCCGCATCTTCCAGGAATTTTCCATCACCATCATCGTAGCGATCCTGGCCTCTGGTCTTGTTTCTTTAACACTGACGCCCTTGATGTGCGCGCGCATTCTCGGTGAACGCAGAGCCGGCCATAAACGCACGCGGATGGAAAAGTGGACCGGCAATTTCATCAAACGCGTCATCGACGCCTACGGTCGTGCTCTTGATAAATTTCTCGACCGCGCCTGGCTGACCATTCCGATCCTCCTCGCCTGTATAGTTGGTCTCTGGTTTTTCTTTACTCATTTGCCGTTCACGTTGCTTCCACCTGGCGACAGCGGTTTTGCCCGCGGCGTTTTCATTGCTCAGGAAGGGTCGTCGCCAGAGCAGATGCGGGCTTTTCAAAAGCTGGTGAATCAGAAAATCATAGCGGACCCTAGTGTCGCGCAGTTTTTCACGGTCGCCGGTTCCTTATCGCGAAGCTCGTCGTCGCAAGCGATCATCTTTTGCATTTTCAAGCCACGGGACCAGCGCGATCCGATTGAGCAATGTCTTTTGCGAATACAAAAGTCGATCAATACCATTCCTGGCCTGACCGCGGTCATCACGCCGAGTCCGGTGCTGCAAATCAACGTCGGCGCAACCAATCAGACGCAAGGCCAGTACGCTTACACCATTAGCGGCATCGTTCCGCAGGACGTTTATGGCGCAGCCAATCAAATGATGACGAGCCTGCGCGGTTTCAAGGGATTCGCTTCAGTGCGCTCCGATTATTACAACAGCACGCCGAATCTGAAGATTGACATCGATCGCGAGCGCGCCGCCACTTACGGCGTTTCCACTTCGGCGATCCAAAGCTTGTTGAAAAACGCCTACTCGCAGAACTACGTCTATTTAATCAAACAACCGGACGATCAATATCAGGTCATCCTCGAAGTGAAAGACAATGAGCGCGCGCAACCGAGAGATCTCGACAATTTATATGTGCGCAGCAATACCGGCACCCCGATTAACCAAAGCGGCGGCGGCACCGGGATCGGCGCTATTACTACTACAACGGGGACCAGCGCGGATCTCGTTCCGATGCGCGCTGTAACATCGACAAGTCAGGTCGTTGGACCACAAGCGGTGAACCACTTCGACCAATTCACCAGCGTCACGATTAATTTTAATTTGCTACCCGGTGTTGCCATCGGCGATGCGACGAAATTCATCGAAGATTCGTTCACTCAAGTGCATCAACAATTTCCTGGCGTTCAAGCAACGTTTCAAGGCGAGGCGCTTGTCTTTCGCCAACTTTTCCGAGCTCTGCCGCTGCTTCTGCTCGCCGCCATTTTTGTCATGTATGTGATCCTTGGAATTCTTTACGAAAGTTATGTCCATCCGATCACGGTTCTGTTTCCGGCGATCGTGCCCGCAGTCGTCGGCGGGTTGTTCACGCTTTGGATTTTTGGGTCGACGTTGTCGCTCTACAGCGTGATCGGACTCTTCCTGTTGCTCGGGATCGTGAAGAAGAACGGAATCATGGTTGTCGATTTCGCCTTGCAACGAATTGACGAAGGCTGGGACCTTCGGTCGGCAATTCACGAGGCGAGTGTGGAGCGGTTTCGGCCAATCATGATGACGACGCTGGCCGCATTGATGGGCGCAATTCCGCTAGCGCTCGGTTTTGGTCAGGACGCTTCGTCGCGACGCCCACTCGGTCTGGTCATCGTGGGCGGTCTGATTTTCTCTCAACTGATCACGCTTTTCGTTACGCCGGTGATTTATCTCTGGCTGGAATGGTTCCAAGAACACGTCCTCGATAAGGTGCCGTTTCTCCGCAGCGCCCACTATCATCACGAAGAGGAACACGGGGGAGGGCCGCGCAAGGGAGAGATCCATCCTGCCCCAGCCGGCGCTCATTGAGCCGCTTGTCTGCTGTAGAGTGCGCTGTCCTCAGCGCATGAGATTTTGTCCGCTACAAAATCAGCTGAGGACAGCGGACACTAAAGCCTGTTTCAGCATTGAATCGTTATTCCTCATTCGTCATTCGTCATTTAAGTTGCGCGCATGCGCGCGATGGTTCTCGATAAGGCGAAACTGCCGCTGCAAGCGCGCGATGTGCCAAAGCCAAAGCCGGGCAGGGGACATCTGCTAGTACGCGTCAACTCCTGCGCTGTTTGCCGCACTGATCTTCACGTGGTGGACGGGGAACTGTCGAACCCGAAGTTGCCACTGATTCTTGGACACCAGATTGTCGGGCGAGTGGAAGAGATCGGCGAGCCCGCCAACTTCAAATCTGAAATTTCAGATGTGAAATTCGCGGTCGGCGACCGCGTAGGCATTCCATGGCTCGGCTGGACGGATGGCGAATGCGTTTATTGCCGATCGAATCGGGAGAACCTTTGCGATCGCGCGCGTTTCACCGGCTATACCATCGACGGCGGTTACGCCGAATTTACTGTCGCCGATGCGCGATTCTGTTTTCATCTGCCCGAGCATTACAACGATGTGGATGCTGCTCCGTTGCTTTGTGCGGGGCTGATCGGTTATCGATCCTATCGCAAAACAGGCAATGCGCGATGCCTTGGCATGTATGGATTTGGCAATGCAGCGCATTTGATAGCCCAGATTGCTCTTTATGAGGGACGCGATCTGTTTGTGTTCACCCGGCCGGGCGACGTCAAAACACAACAAAGCGCTAAAGCGCTAGGCGCAAAGTGGGCTGGAGGCTCGGACGAGATGCCGCCGGAAAAACTTGATGCTGCAATTATCTTCGCCTCAGTCGGTCCGCTTGTGCCTGCGGCGCTTCACGCGCTCGCCAAAGGCGGCATTGTGGTTTGCGGCGGGATCCACATGAGCGACATCCCTTCATTTCCTTATGCGGATCTTTGGGAGGAACGCGTCATCACCTCCGTGGCAAACCTGACCCGGCGCGACGGCGAGGAATTTTTTGAAATCGCACCACGTGTGCCAGTTCGAACGCACACAGAAACCTTCCCCTTGGAAGAAGCCAACGTCGCACTGGACCGATTTCGCGCCGGCAAACTCAAGGCCACAGCGGTACTACTTGTTAATCCGAATTGACGAATGCCTGTAATTGTAGGGCGTCTCTGTAAAACGCCGTCTTGGCTCAGACTTTAGCGCGTTCCCGTGTGCGCGTGGGCGCCGATCGGTTTCACAAAATCGCCCGGAAGCCGTTTTTCGTCGTCCCGCACGGAACCGGCCGCGTTAGCCAGCGCTTCTTCCTCTGGTGCGAGGAACGGTTTAAAGCGGTTTTTGTCGATGGCTTTCATGAACGCTTCGTGCGAGGAGACAATGCCTTTTTCGAGCAGCTCCCAAATGGCGTCGTCCATAAACTGCATCCCTTGTGCCTTGCCCGATATGATTACATCCTGCAGTTTTTGGGTTGCGCCTTCACGAATAATTGCCGCGACAGCTGCATTAGCGATTAAAATTTCGTTTACTGCGATTCGCCCCGGCCGATCTGCTCTTTTCAAAAGGAGTTGAGCAACCACTCCGCGCAGTGAGTTCGCAAGCATGGCGCGCGCCTGCGATTGACGATCCGCCGGAAAAACATCCACCATCCGGTCAACCGTCTTGCGCGCATTGTTTGTATGCAGCGTTCCGAATACCAGAAGACCGGTCTCAGCGGCTGTGAGGGCGAGTGAAACTGTTTCCAAGTCGCGCATCTCTCCCACCAGCACAATGTCAGTGTCCTCGCGCAGCGACGCTTTGAGGCCAGCGGCAAACGAACTCGAATTGCCCGGAACTTCCCGTTGCGTGATTGTACTTTGCTTATTGTAATGCACGAATTCGATCGGTTCCTCGATCGTCACGACATGTTTCGCAAAATTTTGATTGATATAGTCGACCAGCGCAGCCTGCGTCGTCGTTTTGCCCGAGCCAGTCGGGCCGGTCACCAGAACAAGGCCGCCACGTACATTGGCAAATTCTTTTACTACCAGCGGAATCCCGAGTTCCTCGAGCGTGGCGATCTTCGTAGGAATCAGCCGAAAAGTCGCGCCGTAACCATTAGACTGCTTGAAGTAATTGCTGCGGAACCGAGAGGCCTCATCCATCTCATAGGCAAAATCCAGATCGCGGCGCTGCTCGAAAATTTCCCAGTTACGCGGTCCGCAAACTTCGCTCAACATGCGCGTGGCGTCCTCGTGCGAAATCGGCTCGTCGCGAATGGGCATGATGTCGCCATGCACGCGCATTTTAGGCGGCTGTCCCTCACCAATGTGCAGGTCGGACCCGCCGTGTTTGACAATCACGCTAAGAAATCGATCCAGCTCAGCCATGGCTTAACGACGAATGACCACAGTGACAACGCTTGCGTGGCTAATCGGTTTCGGATTTTGAGATTTGGATTTTGTTTTGGATTTCGTCATTCGTGCTTCGTTATTTTCCGAGATACTGACGCATCATTAGCTTTTGCTCGGCGCGCGCGTAAGTCTCCTCGGCGCTGATCAGGCGGCGTTCATAAAGATCGATCAGCGCATCGTCCATCAGACGCATGCCTTGTTTTTTGCCGGTCTGAATAATGCCCGGCAGCATATATGTCTTTGCTTCGCGAATCACGTTGGCCACCGCTGGCGTATTGGTAAGAATCTCCAGTGCCAGCACGCGCCCCGTGCCATCCGCCCGGGGTATCAGCTGATGACTAATGACTCCCCGCAAGGATTCACTCACCATGACTCGAACTTGTTCCTGTTGCTCGGTCGGAAAGACATCGAGCAATCGATCCAGCGTCCGGGAGGCATTGCTGGTGTGCAGCGTTGCCAAAACAAGATGGCCAGTCTCGGACGCGGTGATGGCGAGGGAAATCGTCTCCAGATCGCGCATTTCTCCAACCATGATCACATCTGGATCCTCCCGCAGCGCAGCGCGCAGCGCAGTGCCGAAAGATTCGGTGTGGGTGAACACTTCCCGTTGGGTAACGTGACAGTTTTTCGATTTCAGAACGTATTCGATCGGGTCCTCGAGTGTAATGATGTGATCGTGCCGTTCCACGTTTATTTGCTCGACCATCGCCGCCAGTGTAGTCGATTTGCCCGTTCCTACCGAACCTGTTGCCAGGATCAGTCCGTTCTGATAACGGGTGAGAACCTTGAGATGCTCGGGCAACTCCAGCTCATCCATGGTTCGGACGTTGGCGTTGATCACGCGAAAGACAATTTCGATCCCAAGCCGTTGCCGAACCACGCTGGTGCGGTAGCGGGCGAACTCGTTTGCGTACCCAAAATCCGAATCGCCCCGCGTATTGAGTTCATTTTTATAGACTTCGGGCACAAAGGCTTCGGCCAGTGCCGCGGTGTGCTCGGCAGTGAGCCGCGGCGCGTCTGGCCAGATTGGCTCCAAGCGTCCATGCAAACGCCATTTTGGCCGCGCGTTTGCGGCCAGATGGACGTCGGACGCACCGGCTTTTTGTCCGATCTCGAGGTAGTCATCCACGTGCGTGAGCGGATGCGACGCGACTAGAGGAGCTGAATTCTTTGAGGCCATTGCGAACTGCCGGAATGATTACCCCCCGAGCGCGTAAATGCTAAAGCGCGCCGCACCCGATGCGACACATTACGCGCATGGGACTCATGTTTTGCGGCGCGATTGCCCTCCAAAATCAGTGAGTCGATTTTTCACGAACTCCACAATCACCGGTCGGGCCAGCCTTGCAACGATTTTTAGTACCGCCACGGCGAAGCCGGCTTCGACAAGCTTCTTCTTTGATTTTCGGTTGTTCTTCGCATCGACATAAATCTTTTTCTTCCGCATCGGTGCCAGTGCGACCAGCGCGCCGACAGCGGCTGCGGTTGTAAGCCAGGAAATGGTTTGTTCGCGGAACGACCTGCGGAATTTGGCCGCGAAATCCACTTCGTATCGCAGGCCACGCAGATCGCGCGTTACGCGTTCCCGAGACTGAGCGATTTCCGCTGTCAGCTCGTCGATTGATTTGTTGCGTCCAGATTTTTCAGCCATTCGCGATCCTTCTTTAATTCAGCTAGCGTGGCGCGAAAAAGCGGCTTGGTGATGCGGCTGCGCGCGACCAGGAGTAAAACCAGCGCAAAAACGAAATGCACGGCGGCAGCGGCCAGCGCTATCCATGGCCATGAAACTCCGACAAGGTGGGCCAGTCCCACAACTACACCAGTGATGAGAAAAACGTAACCCAGCGCGCAGAGAAGCAGCGCAAAAACCACGCTGCCGGCCAGTATCAGCACTTGCACGGCGGCAGTTTTCGACTCCTGGGCAAACAGCGCAAAGCGGCTCTCAAAAAAGTCCATAACTGCGCTTGCCAGCGCGAGCAGGTTCTCGAGCAAACCGGCATGGCCCGCGGGATTGTGGGGGCTGGACCTCTTGCTGATCATCTCCGAAACGCGTTTCGGAGTTTAACGCCGGAAAATCAGACCCAGTACGAACCCAATTCCGAGCGCTGTGAAAATTGCTTTTGTCGGATTTTCACGCACGTATTGCTCTGCGTCTTCTTGGAACGTGCGGGCGCGATCCCTGGCGTCGCCCCATGCTTGTTCTGCTTTGCCGCGTGCCTCACCCCAAGCCTGCTCTGCCTTCCCACGGTACTCTCCCGCCAAAGCGCCTGCGGCTGATTTCAAGTCTTCCGCTGCTCTACGCGCATGTTCTTTGCTGCTTTGTAATTTATCCTGCGCCTCCGCACTAGCCGGTGTTTTCTGTTCTGATTTATTTTCTTCTGCCATTGGTAATCTCCAGTTAACCCCGAAACCGTTCGGGGTTGGTTTGTTCGCTGCGACTATCCGCATTCTTCGCTAAATGGGCAAACACTGAGTTCTTCGTTGAAGCGCCAAAGCGTAAGGCGTTGGGAACCGCTTCAATCCTTCAACGATTTAACGGTTTAACGATGCGCGTTGGCCGCATCATTGTTCGCGAAAAATAATGCGGGCTTTTGTTAGATCGTAAGGCGAAAGCTCGACTGAGACTTTATCACCGGGCACAATGCGGATGAAATGCTTGCGCATTTTGCCCGAGATATGTGCAAGCACATTGCGTTGGCCGGGAAGATCGACGCGAAACATCGTTCCCGGCAAAACCTGGGTCACGGTGCCTTCGGTCACGATTGGTCCTTCCTTCGCCATGGCGGGCGAATATACCCCCGAGCGCGTGTGTCTCAACCGCGCGGCATATGTCTTGATTCTCGATAGTTACCGCAGCTGATCCAGCGAAACCGTTGGCAGATATTCCCGAAGCTCCTGACGTTTCCAC
>Ga0209577_10006228_pt1 | contig 11051 bp, 9 predicted proteins | sample GraSoiAngelo_109_FD_185874 | JGI IMG/M metagenome (GOLD analysis project Ga0209577, IMG submission 185874) | Grasslands soil microbial communities from the Angelo Coastal Reserve, California, USA - 14_0903_12_20cm (SPAdes) (version 2) | ecosystem: Environmental > Terrestrial > Soil > Grasslands ... | reverse complement strand
GACTATGCGGCTTTCGATCAAACGCCGGGGCGCGCTCGCGACCATCGCGATGCTCATCCCGAGCCTCGCCGTAGCCGGCTGCGGCGGCCAGGCGTCGACCGCTGCGCACACGCCGCGGACCGTCGCGACGGTCGCCGCGAAGCCAACCGTCGCTGTGGCCGCCGCTAACCCGAGCCTGCACATACTCACTCCGGCGCCCGGCGCGAGCACCGGCGAGACGGTAAACGTCCGCGTGCGGCTGACCGGCGCCTCGCCGCACGGCGCGCACCCGCTCCGCTACGTCCTCGACGGCGTGCTCACGAGAGACGCCGCTACGCACCTCACCCTCAGCGAACTCGCGCCGGGACGCCACCACGTGGTCGTCGAGCTCGCGGGCAATCCGCACGTGCGCGCGACGAGGTCGTTCACCGTCACCGCGCCCGCCGCGGTCACGCAGCCGGCGGGCTCGGAACCGATGGCCGGCGGCTCGCAGCCGACCGCGACCGCGCCGAAGGCCGCAACGCCGGCGCCGACCCGCACGAACCCCGAACACACGAGAAGCGAACACAGCGAACACACGAGCCCGCCTCCGACGCCCGAACCCGCCGAAGGATCGATCCCGCAGGGCGGCGGGGGCGACCACGACGGCGACAACAGCGGCGGCCCCAGCGACGGCGACGGCGACGTCTAGCCCCACCTGAGGCGAAAGCTCGCCCGCGGTTATCGTGGACCGGCGATGCCTGGCCGTCTCCCGACCCTGCGGCTCGCGCGCGCGCCGCTCGAGCCCCCGCGCCGCCAGTCGTGAACAGGTCTATCGCGCTCCCCGCGGAGCTCAGGGAGCGGCATCCCGGCATCGTCGCGACCACCGGGGTATTCACCGCAGCGCTGCTCGCGTTCATCGCGATCGGCTCCGCGCTCCCGGTTCTGCCGACATTCGTGCGCGGCCCGCTGCACGCCGGCGATGTTGCCGTCGGGGTCGTCGTGGGGGCCTTCGCGCTCACCGCCGTCGTCGCGCGGCCGGTCGCAGGGCGCCTCGCGGACAGTCGCGGGCGCCGCATCGTGCTCGTCGTGGGCGCGCTCGTGATGGCGCTCGGCGGCCTCATCTACCTGCTCAGCGAAAGTGTCCTCACACTCGTCCTCGCGCGACTCGTCGTCGGAGCGGGCGAGGGCGCGGTCTACACCGCGGGTGCCGCCTGGGCGGTCGACCTCGCGCCGGACGACAAGCACGGGCTCGCGCTCGGGCTCTTCGGGCTCGCGGTCTGGGGCGGCCTCTCGCTCGGGCCGGTCACCGGCGAGCTGCTCCGCTCCGCCGCGGGCTATAACGCCGTCTGGCTGCTGACGGCGGCGCTGCCGCTCGCGGGGGCAGCAATCGCCGCGCGCCTGGCCGAGCCGAGGCACGCGCCGGGCGACCAACCGGTCGAGAGCCTCGCCTGGTTTCCCCGCCCCGCGCGCCGCCCCGGCGTCGCGCTCGCGCTCGCGAACGTCGGCTACGCAGCGCTCGCGGGCTTCGGCGTGCTGCTGCTGCGAGCGCGCGGAATCGGCGGCGGGGCGAGCATCTTCACGGCATTCGCGATCGCCGTGTTCGTGAGCCGGATCGTGCTCGGCCGGATGCCCGATCGCGCCGGCGCGCAGACGACAGCGACGGCAGCCGGGCTGCTCGAGGCGCTCGGCCTCGCGATCATCGCGGTCGCACACTCTCTTCCGGTTGCGCTGCTGGGCGCGATCGTCGTGGGCGGCGGCTTCTCGATGCTGTTCCCCTCGCTCGCGCTGATGGTCGTAGGCGATGTCGCCGAGCACCGCCGTGCATCGGCTCTGGGCGCGTTCACGGCCTTCTTCGACATCGGCGTCGGCCTCGGCGCGCCGCTGGCAGGTGCGCTCGCGGCCGTGGGCGGCTATACGTCGGTGTTCCTCGTCGCAGCCGTCGCCGCCCTGGTCACCGCCGCGCTGGCTGCGACGCGACGGACGGCGCCGCGCCCGCGCCGCGTGGCCGAGTCCGCCTGACAGCGCGAACATCGCTGCCCTTTCAGTCTGGCGCGACTAGGCGCCCGGAGCCTGCACTCCGCCCGCGTTCGGCGGGGAAACGACCGCGCCGGCACCGCCACGGCGCGTGCGTGACCTCGGCATGGCATGCCCCGAAGCGCTCGCGCGTAGGCGCTCGAGCTCCGAGGCGACGACTTCGCGCTGGTTGTCGATGCGCAGCCGCCGCCGCAGCACCGCCGCGGCTTCCCCGGCGTGCCCCTCGGCGGCGAGCGCGCGCCCGAGGTCGTACAGCGCGTACGCATACGTCAGGCACGATTCGCTCGATGGCTGGATGCAGTCGCTCACCCGCTCTCCCGTCGCACGCAGCGCTTCCGAGAGCCGCAGCGCGGCAGTGCCGGCCTGTCCGGCTTCGAGCAGCTCATGACCGCGCGCCTGCAGTTCGGTCGCCGGCACGCTCGCCGCGCGTTCGGTCGCTGGGGTGTGGACGGGAGCAGACGCGCGGCGCGCGCGTCTCGCGGCTGCGATTGCGTGCGCCGCAGCGGGCGCGCTCGAGCTCGTCGCCGCGCGTGCCGCAGCGGGCGGGCGCGCCGCGAGCGGGCGCTCGGGACGCAGCGGGCCTCGGCCCGCGCCACCGCCGATGAGCGCGAGGACCACCACGACCACGGCCAGAACCGCAAGCGCCGCCGCCAGCGGGTGAAGCGTCAGGCGAGCACCGATCGGCGCTCGATCCGCGCCCGGTGCGGACTGCGCGCGCGCGATCGCCGGCCGCGGCAGCGCGGGCGCGTCCTCGAGAACCCGCTCGTCGCCCGCGGCAGCGAGCGAAACTGTCGAGTAGAGCCGCACACCGGGACGGTTCGTGCCGGCCCTTCGCAGCGAGCAGTGCTCGAGCGGCAGGCCCATCAGCTCGAGCTCTTCGGCGATGCTCGCGGGAAACTCGATGCCCGTCTCGCGCAGCTCGTCGAAGCTCGCGCGGGAGTCTGCGCTGCGCTCGAGAACCTCGAGCAGCGCGAGCTGTTGGAAGTCGAGCTCGGGGAGCGGATCGGGGCGACGGGCATCCATGGGTCCCTCAGTGCCGGTTGCGGGGAGCGTCGAGAGGCGGCCTCCTCACGCTTCTCGTCGCTGCTCTCCTACCCGCAGACGGCCGGCGTTATCGCCGAAATGGCGTGTTTCCCGCCACACCCCGTGCTCGCGCGCGCGACGGCCGGGGCCCGCGCGGGCGACGGCCGGGGCGAGCACGACGGCGGCGGGGCAGGCGCGCGCGCTCGCTCGGCGGCAGTTCAGCGTGTCCGAACCGCGGTGACGCACGGTTGGCGCGAGGAGACGGGGGGTAGTGAAGCGGGTGGAGTCGAAAGGAGGCCCCGTTGCGTACACAAGCAGCACAGCGCCAGCCGGCCGAGGCCAAGTGCTCGACAACTCTCGAGACCCACGACCCGGACGCGCCGATCGAACCCCCCAACGAAGATCTCGACCCCGATCTGCTCCCGGAAGAGGAGGACGATGATTACTCGCTTCCCGGCGACGACGAGGAACACGCCTCTCCCGCGGTAGAGCCGCACGAGGAGCCGCTGGTTACCCCGTAGCCGCGCTTCGCGGCGGCGGACGGCCAGCAAGAACGGGACACGCGGTGCTGGAGCTTCAGGCGCCCCCGGCGACGGCGTCCGTCTACGTGAACACGGAGATCGCGCGGCTGATCCTGACCGACGATCGCTCGGGCGAGTTCACGGCCACCAAGTCGGCGCTCGCGGAGGCGGCCTACTACCTCAGCGATCCGATCGCGCCCGACGAGCGCGCGCGCCTGCTCACGACGGCCGAACGGAGCGGCGAGGAGCGTCGCGCTGACGCGGAAGACGAGCTCGCCGCCGGCGCGCTGGGCCTGTTGAGCGAGGCCGCGGATGAACTCGACCGGCTGGTGAGAGGCCCGAGCGCGAACTCCGAGATTCGCATCGCACGGAAAGCGGTGTCTCGCGCGATCTGCGAGCTCGCGCGTCACGTGGGCATCGCCACCGATCGTCTGCGCGCCGACTCCCCGCACCCGGGGCGTCTCGCGGCCCTGCGCCCCGGGCACCGCGAACGCCGGTGATCGAAGCGCGGGCGACGGGCGCAGCATCACACCCAGGGCGGCGCCTCGAACGGTGCCGGGCGACGCTTCGCCAGCACGACGCTCGGCACCCGCGCGGAGCGGCCTACGACGCGGCCGGCTCCGGGCGCGCTAACGGCGGCGAGGGGATCCACACACTCGCCGCGCCGGACGGGTAGGTCAGGAGCTCGAGAACGAGCTGCGCGACGAGGATCGCGCAGACAAGGGCCATGAACGCGACTGGCGGCAGCCCGCCGCCGGCCGCCCCGAGCGCAATCGCCAGAGCGCTCGAGGCGAGGCGACCGAGAAATGCACGGTCGCGCAGCGAGGTCCACTCGGCGCCAATGTGCACCACGGCGAGCGAGAGCAAGAAGCACGCGATGCCGCCGCCGATCGCCCACCGCGCTCCTGCGTCGAGCCCGCTCGCGTTGGCGTGCGTGATCGCGATCTTTGTTCCCGCGCCGACGGCAGCGACGCCGGCGAGCAGCGGGATGTGCGCATACACGAACGCCAGGCCGAAGAGCCCGCGGCCGACGACCGAGGTATCGGCGAGGTCGAAGTAGATCCACCACAGTGACAGGCCGCTCGCAAAGCCCAACGCCGCGAGCGCGAACGCGGCGGCGGTGATGTGGGTGCCGGCAATGCCTGCGACGACCGCCACGATCGACTCGCCGAGCACGATGATGAAGAACTGCCCGTAGCGCTCGGTGATGTGCGAGGCGTTCACCGCGAGGCCGCCGGACCCGCGCCAGCCGAAGAAGGGCATCAGGATTTCAAGCGCGAGCGCTCCGCCCCACAGCCAGTAGCGCGCGGGCCCGGGTACCCAGATCGAGACCAGCCAGACCGCGATGCCGGCGGAGAAGCCGGACACGTAGACGTCGATCAAGCGCCGCGCTGCGCCGCCCACGTGGCGCCAGGCGCGTACGTACAGGGCAATCAGGCAACTGCGGGTCGCGACGTAGGAGAGCGCGAACGCGGTCGTGCCGTGACCCCCATGCATGACCGAGTGCACGCTCGTGGCGAGCGCCGCGATCGCAAGCATCGCGAGCCCCTTGACCAGCCGCAGGATGAAGTCGTCGGTACCGAAGCGGTTCGCGTAGAAGCTGAAGCCCGCCCACGCCCAGCCGATTGGAACGAATAGTCCCGCAAAGCGCAGGAAGCCCGTGAGGGTCGGCTCGCGGCTCAGCGCCGCGGCGAGCTGCGCGACCGCGGCGACGAACACGAGGTCGAAGAACAGCTCGAACCAGGTCGCGTGACGCTCGCGCTCCTCCTCCTCCTGCTCCGCGGATGTGCGCAGGCGCGGCGGATCGATCCAAGCGCTCCGTCTCGACGCCATCGGTTGACTCTACGACGGCGCGGGGCCCGCCAATCGCTACGAGAAGCGCACGCCGCCCGCTGAGGTCACGCGCTCGAGCAGCGCCTCGTCGCCCTGCGCGTGCAGGCCGCCGGACGCGCGGGAGCCGCGAGCGCGAGACTTCGAGCACAACTAACCAAGTTCCCGAAAGGAGCCGCGAATGGTTCTCTACACGTGCACCGACGGCAAGTCGTTCGGCGGGCTTCCCAAGCCGCTCGCGCATCCCTGCGGACGCGCTGCGAAGGCACTCGACGAGGCGGGGCACACCTACGAGTGGAAGAAGGTGAAGGGCGGGACGCTGAAGCTGTGGACACTGCCCGCGCGCGCGAGGGACCGCGCTGAGGTGGAGCGGCTCAGCGGGCAGCGCGGCGTTCCGATCCTCGTCCTCGACGACGGCGAGGTGATCACGGGCTCGGACAAGATCGTGCGCTGGGCGCACGAGCATCAGCCGAGCGCCGCGATGTGAGCTCGGGCTACCCCGCGGCGACGGGTGGGAGCTTGGCGCGCTTGTCCGCCGACGCGCGCAGGCCGTCGAGCACGATGCCGACGTAGCGCTCCGGGTTCGCGTACGGGTTGCGGTAGGTCCCCGCGAGCGCGCACATCAACATCGGCACGTCCAGCGGGTCCGCATCCTTGCGGATCGCTCCCGCGCGCTTCCCCCGCTGCATGAGCTCGCCGACGAGTGCGAGGATGTCTACCCGCTCGGCCGCACGGCTCATCGTTTCGGGGCGCGAGGTGAGGACCTCCGACAGAGCACGATCCTCGCTCTGGATTCGCGCGGAGTCGCGCATGAAGGAATCGAACGCGCCCCAAGAGTCGTCGTTCGCGAGCGCCGTGCGCGCGAGCTCCGCGAGGCGCTCGAAGCGCGCCTGAGCGAGCGCCTCGACGAGGTCGTCCTTCGTCGGGAAGTGCCTGTAGACGGTGCCGACTCCCACGCCCGCGGTGCGCGCGATCTCCTCGATCTGCGCGTCGATGCCCGCGCGCGCCATGCACACGCGCGCCGCCTCGAGCACGCGCTCGCGGTTGCGCCGCGCGTCCGCGCGCTGTGGGCGCTCGGGTGCCTGCGGGGCCGCGGTCGCGGTCGGTGTCTGTGTGGGAACGAGTGCCGGCATATCGGTTGAAAACGGAATCTGCATTCCGCTATAGTCCGGAAGCGGAAGTCCGGTTCCGATTATAGGGCCCTCAGGCTACGACACACGGAGGTTCTCAGATGACCGAGACAGCAATCGCGCAAGAGAGGCGCTGGATCGCGCTAGCACTGCTGTGCGTGGCGCAGTTCGTCGTCGTGCTCGACGCGTCGATCGTCAACGTCGCGCTCCCGACGATCGGGCGCGCGCTTCACTTCAGCGAGAGCAACCTGCCGTGGGTCGTCAACGCCTACGTGCTCACGTTCGGGGGTTTCCTGCTGCTCGGCGGCCGCGTGTCCGACGTGATCGGGCGGCGCCGCATGTTCATGGCGGGCCTCGTCCTGTTCGCGCTCGCGTCGCTGCTCGGCGGGCTCTCGACCACTTCGACGCAGCTGATCGCGGCGCGCGCGGTGCAGGGGATCGGCGCGGCGCTTCTCTCGCCGGCGGCTCTGTCAATCGTCACGACGACCTTTAAGGACGGCTCGGAGCGCAACAAGGCGCTCGGCGTGTGGGGCGCGGTCGCGGGCAGCGGCGGCGCGGCGGGCGTACTGCTCGGCGGCGCGCTCACCCAGGGCCCCGGCTGGCAGTGGGTTCTGTGGGTCAACGTGCCGATCGGGCTGATCGCCGCGGCGGTCGCGCCGACGCTGATCGCGGAGAGCCGCGCGCAGGCGCTGCGCCACTTCGACCTCAGCGGCGCGCTCAGTGTCACGGCCGGGCTATCGGTGCTGGTGTACGCGCTCGTCGAAGCGAACAGCGCCGGGTGGGGCTCGGTGCAGACGATCGCGCTGCTCGCGGTCGCGGCCGGGCTGCTCGCGACGTTCGCGGCGATCGAGCAGCGCTCGAAGGCGCCGCTGATGCCGTTCTCGATCTTCCGCGTGCGCACGGTGACCGGGGCGAACGTCGTCGGTCTGTTGACAGGCGGCTCGCTGTTCTCGATGTTCTTCTTCATCTCCCTCTACATGCAGCAGGTGCTCGGGTACGACGCGATCAAAGCGGGGCTCTCCTACCTGCCGCTCGCGCTGTCGATCATCGTCGCCGCCGGCGTCGCCTCCCAGCTCGTCACGCGCGTCGGCTTCAAGCCGGTCCTCGCGACGGGGATGGCACTGATCGCGGCGGGGCTCCTCTGGTTCTCACGGATCCCGGTGCACGGAAGCTTCCTCGGCGACATCCTCGGACCGTCGCTGCTCGCGGCCATCGGCCTGGGATTCGCGTTCGTGCCGGTGACGATCGCGGCCGTGTCGGGCGTGCGCGACCGCGACCAGGGCCTCGCGAGCGGGATGATCAACACCTCGCAGCAGGTCGGCGGCGCGCTCGGCCTCGCCGTACTCTCCGCGATCTCGACCTCGGTGATCGGGACCGCACACGATCGCGCGACGCTTACGAGCGGCTTTCACTCGGCGTTTCTTGCCGGCGCGGCGATCGCGACACTCGGCTTCCTGGCAACGATCGTGCTCATCCGCGCCAGCGACAGCCGCGCGCACGTCCAGCTCGCGCGGGCGCTGCCGACGGCAGGGGCCGCCGGCTGACCAGCTGGAAGCCGTGCTCGTCAGGAGCGCCCGAGCACCGCTTCGCCCGCGCACAGCACGACGACGGCGGCGCTCGCGCAGGCCACGGCGACCCACGCCTGAAGGCCGCCGCCGAGGACGAAGACCGCCATCAGCGCCGCCGCGGCGAGCAGTTTGTCGTAGCTCGCCTCGCGGGCGAGCCGAAGACGAAAGGCGAAGTTGCCGGCGAGATACAGCGCCGGTCCGGCGCACAGCGCGAGCCTCGCGCCGTCCCCGAGCTCGCCGCCGACGTCCGCGACCGCGTGGCGCATGCCGACTGCGAAGACGATCACGCCGGCAACAAGCGCGAGGTGGACGTAGCTGTATGCGTCCGAAGCAGCGAGCACGGGGTCGTCGTTCGAGCGCAACCACTCGGCGGCGGCGGCGGCGAAGCGATCGAAGTAGATCCACCACAGGCCGATCGTGATCAGCAGCCCGAGGGCGATCACCGCGACGAGCTTCGCGTCGAGCACCCTGCCGGTCGCGCCGAGCCCGATCGCGGCGATCGACTCGCCGAGGCAGATGATCACGAACGTGCCGTAGCGCTCGGCAAAGTGCGCGACGGCGACGCGCTGCAGGCCCCTCAGCCGCTTGCGCGTCAGCACCCCGGGCCCGGCGTAGTCGATGATCGCCGCTGCGCTCCACAGCGCGACCTGCCAGCCGGTCGCGAGCAGCGATCCGATCACGAGCAGGACCATGCCGAGAAGCACGGTCGCGGCGAAGCCCGTGATCGCGTCCCACGAGGCGTGTCCGCGCCGCGACGCGTGCGCGTACAGCGCGAGGTGCATCAGGCGCACGCCGGCATATGTCGAGGCGAACAGCGTCGCGCGGTCACCGAAAGCGCGCGGGATCGCGAGGCCGGCAACGAAGGTCAGAACCGCGCCCGCGAGCAGCACAGCGCGCAGCGCTTCAGAGTCCGCCTGCTCGGCGTTCGCCGCCCAGACGAACGCCGACCACGCCCACCAGATGAGCGCGAGCACGAGCATCGCGCGACCGAAGCCGGTCCACGAGAGCTCGCGCGAGAGCAGCGTCGAGACCTGCGTAACCGCGAACACGAACACGAGGTCCCACAGCAACTCGACGGGCGTGACGCCGCGCTCGGACACGCTGGGCGCTGTAGCGTGCGCGCGTGCGCGCGCTGAAGCCGTCGACGCCATCGCGACCATTGTGGTGATCGGCCGTCGCGCGACACGGCGCGGCGAAGCCGCCGGCTGGTACGCTGCGCGGCGATGAGGCAGAGGGGCCCGCTGCCCGCTCGGCTCGTGGCCGGGCAGTGAGAACGATCCAACGGCCCTGAAGCGAACGCCGTTTCAAGAGGAGAGAGATGAGGACGATGAGGATTGCCGGCGCGGCGTTCGCGTCGAAGAGGCTGCTGTCGCGTGCCTGCGTGCTCGCGATCCTGCTGGCCGGGCTCGCGGCTGGGCAGGCGAGCGCGAGCGTGGTGAGCATGTGCAACGTGCCGATCACGATGAGCGACGGCGTCGTGCTGCGCGCAAACGTCTTCCTCCCCTCCACCGGCGGCCGCGTCCCGACGATCCTCACCGTCACTGGCTACAACAAGGACGCGTTTAACCCCGCGGGCACCGAATGCGACGGCCAGCAGAGCATCGCAGGCGACGAACCGAACCTCGCCGAAAAAGGCTATGCGGTGATGGTCATGGACGACCGCGGCACAGGCGCGAGCGGCGGCAAATGGGAATCGTGGGATGCGCGCACGCAGCAGGACTACAAGGAGGTCCTCACGTGGCTCCAGTCCCAGCCGTGGTCGAACGGCAGCGTCGCCACGACGGGCGGTTCCTACATGGGGATCACCTCGTTCCTCGTCGCCGAGGCGGACCTCGCGCGGATCGCCGAAGGCAGACCGCGAGCGGTGAAGGCGATCTGGGCGGACATACCGATGGCGGACGCGTACCGCGACGTGACCTTCCAGGGCGGCACGTCGAACGCCAGCTTCATCCCCCTGTGGCTCGGGCTGGTCGGCGGCCTCTCGGCGCTGCCGCCGTCATCGCTCAGCGCGAATCCCGAAGAAGCGGCTTCGCTGTACCTCGAACACCTGCTCGACAACGTCGAATTCGGCGGCGAGCACGTCGTCGGCGCGGCGCTCGGCGAAGAACCTGCCTACGACGGGCCCTTCTACCGCCTGCGCTCGCCCGTCGTGCACGCGGGCGAACTGACGATCCCGGTGTTCGTGCAGGGCGGCTGGTGGGACCTATTCCAACGCGGTGAGCCGCTGCTGTGGGAATCGCTGAAGCACTCCGCCGACCGCGTGCTGTTCATGTCCCCGCACTACCACACAACCTCGGGTCCGGAAATGGAAGATCCGCACCTCAAGGAACAGTGGTTCGCGCACTGGCTGCTCGGCGTAAACAACGGCGTGCAGAAAACGCCGCGCGTGAACCTGTATCCGATCAACGGCACGCGCTGGGAACACTTCTCGCACTTCCCGCTGCCGGAAACGAGCTACCAGCGTCTGCACCTGAGCGGCGAACCCTCGGGCTCGGGCGCGATCTCCGTGCACGACGGCTCGCTGATGAGCGCGACGCCGAGCGGCGAAGGCGGCGATGACGCGCCGCTGCTGCCCGCCTCGAGCCCGTGCTCGCGCGAGACGGCGCAGTGGACCGCGGGCGCAGCGTCGACCTCGACGTGCGACACGAACAACACGAGCTACGAGGCGAGCTCGCTGACGTACACGACCGCGCCGCTGTCGAGCGGCATGAAGTTCGCGGGCCTCATCACCGGCGACCTGTGGGCCAAGCTGAGCACGACGGACGCGACGCTGGTGGCGGTGCTGAGCGACGTCGAAGCGTCGGGCGCGTCGAACCAGATCACCGCGGGCTTTCTGATGGCCAGCCAGCGGGCGGTCGACACGAAGCTCTCCACCTACACCCGCTACAACGGCGAACGTCTGATGATCCGCCCGTGGCACCCGTTCACGAAAGCCTCGCAACAGCCGGTCGCCCCCGGCGAACCCACGAAGTACGAGATCGAGA
>Ga0209577_10006227_pt1 | contig 11052 bp, 13 predicted proteins | sample GraSoiAngelo_109_FD_185874 | JGI IMG/M metagenome (GOLD analysis project Ga0209577, IMG submission 185874) | Grasslands soil microbial communities from the Angelo Coastal Reserve, California, USA - 14_0903_12_20cm (SPAdes) (version 2) | ecosystem: Environmental > Terrestrial > Soil > Grasslands... | reverse complement strand
CTTTTCATATACTGGTATCGGAATTCTTCTTCTAGTGTGGACTTAAGATATCGGAAACTGTGTTTTTGGGTTAAGAGACTGAAAGATCATGCCTGTTAAGACACTGAAAGATCATGTCTACCTCCCATCTCATCTGTTGATCTTCAATTGACAGTGTTTTGAAGAGCCGTCAGAAAAGATAAAACAAGAATGAAAAACTCACTATTGGGGAGTATCATTATTCTGTATAGTTTTACAATATATCTTTATACTGCCTTGATACAGTAGCAATATGAACAAATTCGTCTTTCTTCTGGTTTCTATTATTGCAGTGGGAACAACGCTGGTAATATCAAATGATTCGACAACACACTTTGCGAAAGCAAGTAGCTGCAGCGTCTCGTCTTCGTCGTCTTCTGGGCCTTTCGCAACTGGTAGTGTTACTAGTTCTGGTAGTTGTTCAGCCTCGACATCCGTAAGCCAACACTCCCTGGCACTCGCGGGTGCTGGCGGCAAATCAACGTGTTCGAGTAGTTCGGCATCTAGCACGTCTACCTCTGTCTCATCTAACAGCGGCAGTGGCGGTGTTAGCTGCCCCTAACTTTTTTCTCTAAGTATAGAATTTAGTGAAAGAAGCTGAAGAAACATTTTATCTATAACGACTCTCAAAGGTCAGTAAATGACCGCACCTGCACCCTGAACCGCTCATTCCTCTTTAACCCTACCATTCCATGATTCCTTAGGCAACTCTTTCGCCACATCATAAAGGCGGTAGGGGCAATGCTGGTTATACCAAACGAGCTAGCACTGATTTGGTTGTCAAACTTTGGTTCGCCAATAAACTTGGCTATCTTTTTCCAGTTTAGAACTACATCATTCATAGTATAGTAATGCTTGATTGCTGCAAGTGCAATGTTTCTATATGAGGAAGATAGACCTTCTTTTTTCATTTGCATAAGATAATCGACAATCTGAGTACCGGGTGTTTTATCCGATACTTTTTCGTATCGGGTAAAGCGTTTTAAATGAAATGCATATTGCTCTTTAGTTCTTTCTGATTTGAGCGAGTCTAGGAAGTTATCAACAGTTTGCATTTCATTTATCTATATAATTAGCCTCTAGTTTGTGTTTGTAATCTATTGGAAGGGTGAATCAAACGCTGCTAATAATGTTATGATCTGAACTAGGGAGTTTTGTATTCTGGTCAAATTCCTCCACCGAAATCAAACCTTCTGAAATACGTATAATAGCAAAAGCCAGGTCCAATTAAGATGCAAGTAGGCTAGGATATAGATGTCTAACAAAAATTAGTACGCTGCAATTTCTTCAAGAATTAGCTTTTGTGAGAGCTCAAAAAATTAGTACGATGCCGTCTATAATTTATTTTTGATCAGAATGTACATGTGCTTTGATCAGAACAAAGATCAATAAGCAGAGTGAATTAATGTATTATGAGTATTTTGGCAACGAATACTGGCTGAAACTTTTATGTTATATTACCATGAAGTATTCATATAATTCCGAACAGCTTCTGTATTTCACAAAATGAATGAAGTCAGTTCGGGATCTCGTCTTATTTTTATTCCTTCCCACTATGCATTCTTATTCTGTCGTAATGTGAGATCTAACAATTGGACATCTCGATACCTTTCTAAAAAACTGTGTCCTTTTTCGGTTGTGGTGTAAACTTGAGTTGGTGCAGATAGGTCGATTCTTTGTTTGATAAGCTTTTGTGATAGCAAAGAGGGAATATATCGTTTGATTTGGATGTGATTGAGATTAGCTTGCAACATTATTTTCGTTTTGGTTTCACCGGAGGCAGCAGCATCAAGTATCATAGCGATAATATCTGTGTAACACCTATACTTCAATTTCGACACATGATGCGGGATGTTTAGTATAAATTATATAGTAAAATTTATCTGCCCTTAGCATGACGCCGTATTGACCTTCAGACTTTGTGTGGCACTGTTGTTAGCAATGTGTGGCATTGAAATGAAAATTATTGGCATTTCCTTTTCATATCTGATTTAAACAAGTCATGGTCAGATCATCTATGAACATAATCCATCGACTAGGTGCCGAATACCTAGCTGTAGTATGTGCCTCTTACAATGCAAATAGTAATACTCGATTTGCATTGTAATGTGACCACATCTCTATTGTAATAAGTGACCAGTCTACACTACAAGTAACAATAGTAAATTCGTGATGGGACCCGACTTCTCTATGCAACCCTTGATTAGATAGCAAATTCCTTGTTACGCAGTACAAAAGAGTTCATAAACCACAGCGCTAATGTCCACTATGTCCATATACGTTAGAGTCTAAAGTTCATCTTCTACTGGAACCTCGTCAATAAAATGGGTATTAGTGTCCAGGTATGGTTTATTAGCTGGTAGCCCAGTCGGTTCGACCGACAAAGAGCAGTCTGCGGCATGTCTTAATCGCAATTGAGTCCAGGCAAATTGCTTCTCTTCCTCAGCAATAGTACATTGTATCTTCATTTGTGTAACGCCATCCTTATCAACAAACGCTGTATATTCACAACTATCAGACGCATCTGCCAGAATCTTGCGAAGATCATTATCGAGCGAAGAAACATTCTCAGCAGATGAGAGTATTTCTATTCTTACTGGAAGTCTGTAATTGCTCATACATCTTAATATCAATCTGACTATTTATAGTTTTTATAAGTCTGATGTTAGTATGATCCAATAAAAATAATATAAATCAAAATAATTATAATATTATTGAATAATTGGAGAAACCTTGTAACAATTCCGTATAAGTGTATAATATTGTGTGTGCCAACACTGCTGGAAAGCGAGGAATTTACAAAGCCTGTTTAGATAATTCAATTCCAATTGGTAAGTCGATTACAACTTATATCGAAAGACCTAGCTCATCATTATTTCGGGTAGAATAAACAAGCTCATTCCGTTATCATACATCATGTATTCTTGTTGCAACTTGAGAAAAATTATTATCACTCAACATGGCACTGGTACTAGAGGTAGGCGAGGATGGAGCTCTTACTAAAGTGAAACCATTCGTTGTCGATGATGGAACATTCTTTATGTAAAATACGACCTGCCGAAGATCGGCTAGCTAAGACTGCAGCACTACTATTACTGTACACATTTCGTAATTTATGGAGATGGGCCTCGTATTAAGGTGGTAACATTTGTTGCAGTTCCATTTGCAGACGATGGAACCTTTTTTATGTAAAATATGTTATTGTTAGCATCATATCCAAGTTGATTTAATAACAACACTCTAAATCCATTATCATGCAGATATTTCATTTCTTGAGCAAATAAATCCACAGTTGTACTAGACGCGTGGCTGACCGGGGTATAATCTTGGATGCTAGTTGTTAGATTGTGATACACGATTATAGGAATTGCATTTATCTTTCCGTTTGAATTAGAAGGAATTCGACTATTAATAATCTGAAGGAAGACTTGAAACATTTCTGGAGGACTAAAATTGTGCTTGTTACTGATATGGTAAAAGCTAGCACTTCTAATATCATATCTATTTGCATGAGTGAGCTTACCATTGGCTAAATATGTTCTACAATCAGTCTGAGAATCTTTCGCGTAGCCATTACAATTTAGAAACATAAGTGGGTCGGTTCCAGATCTCCCAATATTGTAATACTTGGCAACTGTGTTTACTATCGATGGCATGTTTGATCCCACATTGAAGGGGTAACCAAAGATTGTACTATTAATGCCATGGGTTGCAAGGCATTGCTTTGATCCCCCTATTTCATATGTCAATGCATTTGTTGATAATTTATTCAGATGCGCATGCGTCATGGTATGGGATTCAATATCCATTCCATCTTTCTTTAACTCTGCTATATCTTGCCAATTCATCCAATATGGTTGTGTTGCTACTTTGCCACAGACTATAAAGAAACTAGCCTTAAATCCATATTTATCTAAAATTGGTTTACCATATATCAACTGACTCTTGTAGCCATCATCAAAGTTTATCATTACTACTTTGTTGGAACTACTATTGGCGAGGATATTGCCGACTACATACTTGCCGTTTGGATTTGAGTCGGAGTAGAATAAAGGGGATTTGCCGAGGCGGATGATCGGTTATGAATAGCACTCGAATTTGATTCATTAATACTATTAGTTGTAAGGCCAACGGAGGGCAAAGGGGGTATAATCCGTGAGGCATTAGCAAGATAAGTACCAAAGATTAGCAGAGTTGAACCTAATACCATTCTTACTTCCTATAACAGAAACTTTACAGGCAGAAATGATGGGAGACGAGAGACGATGAATTTTATTCGAAGCCCCGAGATTGTCCTAGCTTTAGCGATTGATGGGCGCCTTTCGTTTAATCCTCTTGATAGCGAGCTAACCGCAGATGACGGAACAAAATTCAAGCTTGATCCCCCTAGTGTAGCACCGGAGATTCCAATAAATGGTTTCGAAGTTGTCACCGACGTTTATCTTTCACCAGCCGATGATCCCGATAGGATTGCGCTGGTAATCAACAATGACAGTAGCAGATTGCAGAGACTCGAACCATTTGCTAAATGGGATGGAAAGGATTTTGAAAATCTCCCAATACTTGCGAAGGTGAAAGGAAAGTGTACCATAGATCAAATTTCTCCTGCAGGACCTTGCTGCAAAGCCATCTTGATAAGATTAGTGATAACATGCTCCTTGGTGCAGTTAATGCGTACACAGGAGGAGTAGGCATTGGAAAAAATATTCATAGCAGTAACATTGAATCATACCCCCATATTGCAAGAGAGTATAAAGAAAATAGTGAGAAATGGGTCATCGTAGGAGAACGAAACTATGGTGAAGGAAGTAGTAGAGAACATGCTGCAATGACGCCTTGATATCTTGGATGTGCTACAGTAATTGTCAAAAGTTTTGCGAGAATACATGAAACCAATCTTAAAAAACAAGGTGTTCTTGCCTTGACTTTTGAGAATACAGATGATTAAGATGGTTTCAGTCAGGCTCATCTCTCAATATTTTGAGGCTAAAAGAAAATTATTAATTAACTCCCTCGTCATCTCAATAGTCACAGCGTTATTGGTTATTGGTTACCATGAGAGTTTACTTGATGATACAGACTAGCCTATAAGGTATTTGTAAACAGTAGTCCAAAATTGCTCATCAAGGGCTACAAAAACACGATGGCATCCAATTGAACCTACAGATTGTGTGGGCCTAGCATGCTGAATAATATCAGCGACAAAGTGTAGGAAAAAGTAAAATCCTTCCATAGTCAAATTAAAGTAATGGGATTAGATCTTAAACCGTTTGTCACGCCGTATCCTATAGTTATATCAGAATTAGCAAACAAAGTAGTAGCTGTCGATGCTCATAATACTATCTATCAATTCTTAGCAACAATTCGTGGCCCAACAGGAGAACTACTCACGAACAACATGGGCGAGGTAACAAGCCATTTGAGCGGACTATTCTACCGTAATATCAACCTACTGGCTGACAATTTGAAACTTATTTATGTTTTTGATGGCAAGCCCAGTTTATTAAAGTCAAAGGAGATTGAACGAAGACGTCAAGTAAAAGAGGAGGCATCCCAAAAATACCAAGAAGCAGTGACGGAAGGTAGATTTGAAGACGCGCGGAAGTATAGCCAGGCTACATCTATTTTGACCGATAAATTGATAGAGGAATCCAAAGAAATTCTAAATCTTCTTGGAATACCTTATATTCAAGCCCCATCTGAGGGTGAGGCGACAGCAGCCCATCTTACGAAGACCCATGTAGCATATGCCTGTGCGAGCCAGGATTATGACTCGATATTGTTTGGAGCGAAAAGACTGATACGTAATCTAGCAATCAGCGGCAAGAGAAAAGTTCCTAATAGGAACATGTACTTTGAAGTTGAAACAGAAATTATCGAACACCAACAGGTTTTGGACCAGACCAAATTGACCCAGGAACAATTAATAGATATAGGAATTTTGATAGGAACAGACTTTAATCCTGGGGGTGTTCCAGGGATTGGTCCGAAAACTGGCCTAAAGCTGATAAAGGAATACGGCAAATTAGAAAACGTTGAAAAAATCAGAGACACGTTATCAGATATTCCCTATCAAGAAATTCGGGACATCTTTCTAAAACCGGAAGTTTCGAATACTGACAATATTGAGTTCGCTGAACCGCGTTATAACGATATAATAAATTTTCTTTGTAAAGAAAAAAGCTTTTCAACTGCCAGGGTAGCTGGATCTCTAGAGAAACTAAAAAAATCGACTTCCCAGCGTACTCAATCACTAGAAAAATGGTTCTAGCGTTGCCAGTACAGGTTGTTACTAACCGTAGCTTGAGTACCTATTCCTCAAATTATCACGTAACTGAAGAGCTAATTTTTCGGAAACTTGCTTTTGATATTCATTAGAACTTACCGGATTTCTCTCAGTAAACACAAACGGTCCGTAAGCATAATTCCCTCCTGTCACCGGAGCTACGGTTTCCAAAGACCCAAGTGCGGAATTGATATAATTATTAATATCTGCTTCTTTGTTCGCATTTATTTGTTGTTCCTGAGTTAACTTTTTTAGAATATTCATCATGAAAGATGGTTCGAGCTTTCTATATCCAAACGCCGGAGAATTGTTACTGATCTTCTTCTCTATTCTCGTGGCGTCAAGATCAACCTTTGCCCCTAGTATCATAGGTACTGGTTTGTAGATTGAGTCAATTTTGAGTTGCCATACCTCGTCAACATTCGAGACTGTCGCATCGAAGAATCCATCCCTTAGTGGAATTGTCGAGATAAGGAAATTCCAATTTGCAAGTTTACTATCTTGTAGAATCTCCATGCTAGAATAAAATCAGATCGGAGTAAGGCAATATAGAGTTTCGCATAACGCATCTTTAAAAGATAAATGCCTCCTCTATTAAATCTGATAATCGTTCCCCTTTATCCTACATGAAGTTTTGTTAATTTGATTTCATAATTCCGAAATTACGTAATCACGCCTCAGTAAGTTTAATAATCTTTGAAAATTCGGCTGGAATATTCAGTATATTAAGACATATTACCTCCACAATTCGATCCAGCATTTTGGCGAGTTTTCTTGTAATACTGACTCTCTTGTTATTGCTCATATCTGGAATGCCAGGCAAAGTCATATTGCGATGAGATTGCGACTCATATAATGAAGGGTACATAAACTCTGGTGATAAAGAAATCATCTAGGTTACTCTAAAATCGATACGACCTCGAGAGTAGATCATAATTGTGATCTTACAAAATGTTGCTACATGCAAAATGATACAATTACATTTCTCATATTTTGAAACCTTTTTCTATCAACCAATGAATTATTTTTTTATACTGCGAAGAAAGGAGAGCTAGAACTAGCTGTTCACTTGGGAAAGATTCTGGTTCGGCGCTTATTGCTATACAATATTGGTGATATTCTCTTAACATTTCTCTGAAATGTTCTTTATCTTCCTCTGAGTGCAGGCTATCAGCAAAACACTTCCATGATTCAATTTCGTTCTTGACTGGATGTCTCTTAACAAAAGTAATCATCTTAACCTAAATTCTAGCAGAGTCCTTTTAAGGATTGAAGCACCGAGCAGGGGGAGAGAGGGAGGATCAGTCCCTATTGACCATCATTGACAATTTTGTACGAACCCGAATAAGACGGCTGGCTCGAACTCACATCTAGTCTAGCAACGAACTGAAGGCAGGATACGCAATTTTTGCCTCTACCTCAAAACACACCTAGTCATCGGCGAGTCCGTGAATCCAACAGCAAACTCTTAAGTTATGGGAGATGGTGGTAATATTACCATCCCTAGCTATAAGAGCAGTAAAGTGTTAAAAAAGTTGCAAAAATATTTCTGAATCTTAGGGTTACAAATAGATTTTTAAAGAACGTATCTAAGGAGAATTCTCCTCCTTCTCTGGATAGTTAATAAATGATTTAAAAGAACCATTCAGAAATTATCGCCGAAATTTCGCATATGTTCATCAACATTTGTTTGCGGATTCTTTGTCTCTTGACTATGTTCCCATTTATGGGTTCGGTGATCTACCTTTTGTTGATGTTCTTCTCTGACATGATGAAGTCTATCTTTTTCATGAATGAATTCTTTGCCGCATTCATGACATTTTACAATCGGATGATGGTGTACGTGTCTTGCGTGTGCTATCAGGTTTTCATAACTTTCAAATTTTTCGCCGCATTGATCGCAGACATTCCTGTTATGATGCAAAAGGTCCATTGATTACGTATTATAACGTGTTAAATATAGAGGTTACCTACCTACAAAATAATATTGCATGTTAGGAGAGGGAGGAGTACAACAAACAACGATCAAAACTCCCTGGAAGAGTGGCAGATCATTTAGACTGTTAATCGAAGATCAAATATCTGCATCTCAGTGCAAGCGTTACCAAAAGACCCAGAGATTTACACCGAAAAAGCCCGCATGCAGGAATTGAAACGGCCTAATTGGATGACAAATCGTGTTCAAGAGCGTGTGAAACGTAAAATCAATCAATAAATATAGTAATTCCCATCCACTGAGATACGTCAACTCCTACATTTTACAACCGAAGGCTGTTCATAGGCGGCATAATCCTTCTTTCCATCTCATTCATTACCAGTAATATACTAATCGGATACTTTCAGAATTTAGGTGTAGAAATATTTTATACGACTGCTCACTCAGGATTCCATCTTGGCACAGCTGCCATTATGTTTGCCACTGTAGCTGCGTCTGGAGCCACTGGTTTTGGATTGTTAATTTACGATATTCTAAAGAATAGAAAAGCATTTACTAGACTTGTATCAGACGAACTTAAAAGACAACAAGCCAGAAAGAAATTAGACCAGATGCATAGGAAGAATAGCGAGCAGAACGAAGAGCAACAATAATGACAAAAAGCAAAGTTAGGAGCTGCGTTTGCATTTCCTTTGACTTTATTCATAGTTCACCGAAGAGATTATTATATGAATTGTGTGAAGATAGATCGATGCTTAGAGGGCACATTTATGCATCTGAAGAAAGTCATGAATCATCCAAGACTAATTGCATCTCAGAGCATCAAGCTCTCAGATACCTATAGGCAACGGTCCTTACTCAGGTATACTGAATCAATCGGATCCCCATTTTGAAAAACTAGCCTCTATGAGTCCGACGGCAGGATCAAAACCAAGCATACCCCAATATGCACTGAAAGTTGAACATGTATAGAAGAGTCGTGACGCCGAGAGAATTTAGAAAATTTGAGCTTCGTTCCGTATGATCACAAATATACGAAGTTCTCTCATTACACTAATAATATGAAAATTCTGAATGCCAATCCAGGATTCGGCACACAATTAACTGAGGATGAAATAAGGAACTTTTTGGGCAATAGCAAACTCAATATCCATATTGGTACGATTGACAGTAAAGGAGATCCAAATATTCATCCGACGTGGTATTACTTTGATGTCACTAACAATAAGTTTTATATTGAGACTTCCAAAAGTTCAAAGAAAAAAGAAAATCTGGACAGAAACAATCTCGTATACTATTGTGTTGATGATCCCAATCCACCATACAAAGGAGTTAGAGGCAAGGGAAAGGTCAAAATTCACGAGGAGATCGATCACAATATACCAATAGCCGAAAAGATAATGGTCAGATACCTTGGAAGTCTTGCACACCCTATGGCAACGTCTCTTATGAGCAGCGTTAAAGATGGAGATTCAGTTATCTTGGAAATTACGCCCAGTTACTATTCCACGTGGGACGAAAAGAGAAAATAATATTATTGTGGAGAATATCAGAAAACCATTTTGACACCACTACACCACCAATTCAAATTCCTTGGCAGGAAATAATTCGTTATCATGTAGACTACTACGCTACTTACCATAAAATAGCAGGTCTCAACATCGTTAATGTTAGTCTTCTGTAAAGTTATTAGTATTTGAAGGTTCTAACTTTATGTGATATTGTCTTTGTACACATGATACCCGTACCCTCCGGGGGATGGTACAACATCAATTTCCGTACTTTGTTACAGAAAGTTTTAAAAAGAAATGTTTTGTATGAGCATAGGAAAAACCATTTTGGATGTTAGTGAACATTGTTCTGGGTACCCTCGTCAAACGACCAGGGTACGAAAAAAATGACCATCAGACGGTGTGTTGAATTCACACCAATGGTGAAGTTTATATCAAAAGTACACTAATAGTGTACTTGTGCCATGTCAATAATTGAAGTGATAAATTGAATGTGTCAACTGTACTTAGATATGGGTTAATCGCATTAATTGTTTTTGTAGTTGTGTTCATTGCCATCTTTTGATATCGCCAATTAAAACGAGCATGGTTCAATTCTTATGATGCAGTTTCTATTTTACTGTCAGTAATAATCGTCGTTGTTAATAATTTCGTCTCTTTTGTATTCACAGTATGAGTCTGCATCAGGAAATGTACATGTACATTAAAATCCTATAGCTGCGTATCGTTTACCTAATTAGCATAAGAAAGCTAAAGTAACACAAAACCATTGTTACCTCAATCGTTTCTTTGGTAGCTTGAAAATATTGGCTCATCCTAAGTGTAGCAAAACGTGACAGGCCGAGAAAGCCTGGACATAACGAACGCCCAACTGTTAGTTTGAAACATTAATCATAAATTATCTACGTGCTTGTCGAAATAATGTTGACGCGGCTATATGTATATCATAAGCATTTGATATACGTGAAAACTCAAATACGACAGACATATGTGGTATGTCCATCGAAGGCCTTCGTCTGACAAATGTATCAACGATTTGAGGAAAACGAAGATCCAAATAAATCTATAGAATATCAAAGCTCCTTCTTTAATATTTACTTGGATCGTTCTGACTCTCCAACCTAAGATTGTGGAAAAGGCGCCCTCAAAAGTAAAAGTTGATATTTGTTTTATTCCCAAATATTGATAGAAAATGTCCACATCATCTTCCTCATCTAATGATAATTCAGTGAGAATACACGATTATTCAGATACATCTGATCAAGCTGCAGAATCGATAAAAAATGTAGCCAAAGATATTC
>Ga0209577_10006226_pt1 | contig 11053 bp, 9 predicted proteins | sample GraSoiAngelo_109_FD_185874 | JGI IMG/M metagenome (GOLD analysis project Ga0209577, IMG submission 185874) | Grasslands soil microbial communities from the Angelo Coastal Reserve, California, USA - 14_0903_12_20cm (SPAdes) (version 2) | ecosystem: Environmental > Terrestrial > Soil > Grasslands ... | reverse complement strand
GGCGAAACCGGTGAAGTTGCGGATATCGGTGAACATCACCGTGACCTCGACCTCCTCGCCGACCAGGGACGTGCCCTCTCTGAGGATGTGTTCCGCCACCTCACGGTCCAGGTACGTGCCGAACGCTTCCCGGATTCGCTCACGGTCCCGCAGCCCCGCGGTCATCTGGTTGAAGCCAGCCTGAAGCAGCCCCAGCTCGCTGCCGTCGTAGACCGGGATCTCGGTCGCCAGCTCGCCTGCCTGCACCCGGCGCTGCCCCGCGCGAACGGCCTCGATCGGGTCCACCAGCGATCGCCCCGCGATGCTCATCGCCCGCCAGCCGAGCGCCAGCCCGACCGCGCTCAGGATCAGCAAGCTGACCGCGGTCCGGCTCGCGGACCAGTGCCCGACCACGAGCACGCTGACGGCGAGGAGCACGCATCCGAACAGCGGGAACGCCGCCGCCAGCCCCCAAGCCACGAGCAGGCGCGTCCGCACACCGGGCCCGACCGGCTCCTCCGGCGCGCCGTTCGCCAGCGCGGCGCTGGTTATCGGCCGGGTGAACCGCTCGGCGAGCAGGTACGTCAGCGCCGAGGTGGCGAGACCGCCGATCGGGATCGTGATCGCGGACTGCGCTGCAACGGCGCCCGAGGCAAACGCGTTGAGGGCCGTGAACACCACAGTGGCGATCCCCCAGATCGCGGCCGCGATTCGCATCTGGACGAGTGGCTGGCGCAGCGCGAGCTCCCGCACGCGGCTACTGGCAGGCTCCCCCGAGACGAACCACTTCCGGATGTCGCGGGCGCTCCTCGGACCAAGCCGAGTTGCAACCGCTGTGGCGATGATCCCGCCAACCACCAGCACGACGATGTTGGCCCACAGGATCGTGGTGTCGTGGCGGAACCTGGCCGGCAGCGGGACCAGGAACGTCAGCAGCAGGGACACCACCAGCCCGCCGATCAGGTTCGCGGCCGACAGACCGACCTGCATCCGTCGCTTCACCGACTGCCACGTCGCCTCCCGGGACTTCATGGTGCGGGCAATCGTCGCAGGTTCTGGCGCGGCCATAGCACCCTTCAGGCCCGTGACGCTCCCGCCTGTGCGCCCACGGGTGGCGCACCCTCGCGTAGCCCGATCTTGTCGTGCAATCGGCGCAGTGGTCGCGGCGCCCACCAGTTGAGCGGCCCGAGCAGCTCCATGAGCGACGGGACGAGCAGCGCCCGGATCACCGTGGCGTCGATCAGCACCGCCAGGGCGGCACCGAGTCCCAGTTCCTTGATGAACACGATCTTGGAAGTCGCGAACGCGCCGATCGCCACCGCGAACAGCACGGCCGCTGCCGTGACGATGCGCCCTGTGCGTTCGAGGCCCAGGGCTACGGCTTCGGAGTCAGGCGCGCCGGCATCGCGCGCCTCCTTGATCCGTGACAACAGGAACACTCCGTAGTCGGTCGACAAGCCGAAGCCGATCGCGAACAGCAGGATCGGCTGAGTGGCGTCAAGCGCGCCCAGGCCGTGATAGCCGAGCAGCCCCTGGAGGTTGCCGTCCTGGAAGATCAGCACCAGGATTCCGAAGACCGCGCTCAGGTTTAGGGCGTTCATCACCACCGCCTTGACCGGCAGCACCACCGATCCCGTCATCAGGAAAAGCACGACCAGCGTCGCACCGATCACCACCGCCAGGACTGCGGGCAGGTGAGCAGCCAGACTGTGCTCGAGATCGACATAGGAAGCGGTCTCACCGGCCACGCCCAAGTAGAACGGGGGGTGGATGGCACGAACGTGCTTGACCAGCTGCACGGTGCTCGCGCTGAGCGGCCCGCGGACTGGCGCAACGACGAGCAGTGACGTCGAGTGACTAGCCGCCTGCGCGGGCGCGACGGACGAGACGTCGCTCAGCCGAGAGATCTGCCCCGCCAGCCTGTGGACCCCCGCCGAACCTGCGGGCGCTCCGACCACGACCTCGAGCGGCGAGGTCCGGTTGGGCGGAAACTGGGCATTGAGGGCGTCGTTCACCTGTCGGGCGCTGATGTTCTGCGGGAGCACGCGAGCGTCTACGGTGATGAACTTGATCTGGGTGAAGGGGATGCCGAGCGCGATCAGCGCGGCTGTCGTTGCCAGCGCGATCCTTCCCGGACGCCGACGGACGAACTGGGCAAGTCGATACCACGCGCCGCTGGTGGCCGGGCGCGCGTCGCTGTCGGCGGCGCGGCGCAGGAAGGCCGGCGACAGAGCGTTGATCCGCGGGCCAAGCAAGGCCAGCACCGCCGGCAGGACGGTCAATGCGAGCACGCCCGAAAGCAGGGTTGTGATCGCGCCTGCGATCCCCATCGAGTACAGAAAGCGCTGCGGGAAGATCGTCAGGGAGGCGGCGGCGGCCGCCACCGTCAGCGAGCTGAAGATCACAGTCCGCCCGGCCGTCTGAAGCGTGCGGATAAGCGCCAGCGGACCGAAGCCCGAGCGCGCCGCTTCCTCGCGATAGCGCGAGACGATGAACAGGCTGTAGTCGATCGCCAATCCCAAGCCCAGCCCGGTCGTCAGGTTGAGCGCATAGACGGAGAGATCCGCGAACGTCGAGACGATCCGCAGCAGGAAGAAGGTGCCCAGAATTGCCAGCCCGCCGAGCAGCGGCGGCAGCAGCCCGGCCACGAGCGAGCGGAAGAACAGCAGCGAGAGCAGGAAAATCAACGGAAAGGCCAGCAACTCGGCGTGGCCCAGGTCGTGACCTACCTGAGCGTTGACCTGTGCGTTGGCGATCGCTGTGCCCCCGAGCTTGACATCGCGTTGCGCGGCGAATCGCCCTTCGATCACCTTCGCGTCGTCGCTGAGCCGTTTGTCGGAGCGCGGCTTGAAGTACGCCAACACGTACGTCGAGCGCCCATCGCGCGCGACCATCGCCGGGTTATGGGTGTCGTAGAAGCTCCTGACGCTCACGACATCGGGCTGGACGCGCAACAGTTGCGAGACCTCCAGTACGCGCCGCTCCGCTGCTGCCGAGCGCACGTTGCCCGAGTCGATCAGCGCTACGACACCCGCGTCGATTTCCCGGCCGGAAGCGGACTGAAAGCGGTTGGTGGCCTGCACGCTCTGGGTCGCCGGATCGTTGGCCCCGTATGGACTCAGGTGCTTGGACACTCCGATCCCGAACGCGCCTGCGACCGCCGTCATTACGACGGCCACAGCCAGCACACGCCATCGGTGGCTATGCAGGAATGTTGCGAGGTTCGAGAGCATGCGATTGCTCCTCAGCGAGCCGACGCTCGGCCGATTCGCACCATTCGATGATCCGTTCCGTGATTGAGATTCCGAGCTCGAGCGTCATCCGCGGGCCGTCATGCATCTGGTCTGCCTTCTGCTGGATCGCCCGCAGCTGCGAGAGCTTGCGCTGTTGCAGTGCGCGCATCGCCCGGATGTTCTCGAGCCGCCGCTCGGGCAGGCTGTCGGAGAAGAACAGCTTCAGCAGCCCCTCGTCGCGGACCTCGTACACGAGCTCCTCGTCAGACCCCAGCCAGTCCCGCAGCGCCGACTCGCCGGTCTCGGTCAGCTCGTAAGCAGTACGGGCCCGACCGCCTGACGGCTCGGGTCGGCTCCGTACGAGCCCCTGATCATCGAGGCGGCGCAGCTCCGGATAGATCTGTCCATAGCTAGCCGCCCAGAAGCGCCGGGTGGACTTGTCAACGACCTGCTTGATCTCGTAGCCGGTGCGGTTGCCCAGCGCGAGCATGCCGAGGATTACGCGGCCTGTCGGGCTTAGATCGGTCATGTAGCGCCACGATATATCGCGCCGCTACATCTGTCAAGGCGTAGTACCGGGTGTGGGGCGAGGGCCGCCCGCGTCGGGAGAGCGGCCCGCGTCGGTCATCCGCCCCCGCGCGAGGCCCGCGTCGGTCATCCGCCCCCGCGCGAGGCCGCCGCCGCGGGTGCGCGGTGCGGCGGCGACCTCGGCTAGCCGGAGCTAGATGTTGCCGTCCCCATCGCTGGGGCCGCCGTTGTTGTCGGCGTCACCGTCGCCGCCGCCGCCCTGCGGAATGCCGCCGGCAGAGGGATGCGGAGTGGCGGCTGGCGGAGACGGCGTGGTGACCTTGGGCGCGGGGGGAGGCGGTGGCGGGGGAGGAGCGGCCGTTACGTGCGCGGTGGTCGCCGGAGGACTCATGTGAACGGGCGCCGGGGTCGTGGGCTGACTCGCAGCGCTCGGGGTGGTGGTCGCGGCGGCGGGATGAGCAGTGGCCGAGCTCTTGGGCTTGGCCACTTGCTTCTTCTGCGGTTTGGGCTTGGCCGCGGTGGTCGTCGTGGTCTTGGGGGTGGTGGTCGTGGCAGTCGTGCTCGGCTTCGACGAGGAGCCGCAGCCCGCGGCAGCCAGGGCGATGGCTGCGGCGGCGAGCGAGGCGATGCCAGTCAGGCGAAGGTTTCTCATCTTGGTGAGAAGGACGCCGCAGCGACCGATTACTTCCCGACCACCTCGAGGCGGAGCCACAAATTATCCTCAGCCTATGCACTTCGCCGAGCTGACGGCACCCGAACTGCGAGTCCTCGGTTGCCTGATCGAGAAGCGCTGGACGACGCCCGAGCAGTACCCGTTATCGCTAAATGCGCTCAGACTGGCGTGCAACCAGACCACGAACCGCGATCCGGTCGTCGACTACGACGAAGCGACTGTGCGCGACGCGGCACAGCGTCTCTCCCGGTACGGATTGGCTCGCCTGACGAGCGGTCATGGAAGCCGGGCCACCAAGTATCGGCATCTGGCCGAGGAGGCGCTGGGTCTCGGCCGCGACGAGCTCGCCGTGCTCGCCGTGCTGGTCCTCCGTGGCCCGCAGACGCCAGGCGAGCTCAAGGCCCGCACCGAGCGGATGGCTCAGGTTCCGACACTCGCCGACGTCGAGCGGGTGTTGCAGAAGCTGATCGATCACCGCTACGCCGCCCGGCTCGAGCGCCGTCCGGGCCAGAAGGAGGAGCGCTTCGCGCACCTGCTCGGCCAGGCCGACACGCCGAGGAACGAAGCCCCACCGACACCCTTTGGTCCTTCTTCAGATGGTGATCTCGCCGCCAGGGTGACCGCTCTGGAGGCGGCGGTGGCCTCGTTACGATCTGAGCTCTCCGCTTTGCGTGGCGGGGGCTCGAGCCACTAGGTGGCCGGCCCACAGATGACGCTTTCCCTTCTCGGTCGTGCGGCCCGGTACCCGGCTGGCCTTCGCGATCTCGGCGCGGGCCTCTACGCGTGGCTTCAGCCCAACGGCGAGCTCGGCGAGTCAAATGCGGGGCTGGTCGTCGGCGACGGTGAGTCGCTGCTCATCGACACCCTGTGGGATACCCGGCTCACGCGCCGGATGCTCGACGCGATGCGCCCACACACGGCGAACGCGCCGATCAGACGGCTGGTCAACACCCACGGCGATCCCGACCACTGCTGGGGCAATCAGCTGTTGTCGGGCGCGGAGATCATCGCCACCCGAGCGGGAGCAGCGGACATGCTCGGCGAGGATCCGGCACGGCTGCGGCTACTGGCGCAGGGCGGGCGGGCGCTCGGCCGGGTTGCCTCTCGTCGACTCCCGCTTCCCGGAGTGGCTCAGATGGCAGGCCTCGGCTCATACGCGGGAATGCTTGCGGCCTACGACTTCAGTGACGTCGAGGTGACCCCGCCGACGCTGACCTTCGACGGCAAGCTCGAGCTCGACATCGGTACCCGAAAGGTCGAGCTGATCGAGGTTGGCCCGGCTCACACGCCCGGTGACCTGATCGTCCACGCCCTCGATGAGAAGGTCGTGTTCGCAGCGGATCTGATGTTCGTGGGAGTGACACCCATCATCTGGGTCGGCCCGGTCGAGAACTGGCTCGCTGGGCTCGACCGGATCGCTCAGCTTCAGCCGAAGGTGGTCGTTCCCGGACATGGCCCGCTGACCGACCTCGACGGGGTGATGGCAATGCGGTCCTACTGGGAGTTCGTCGCTCCAGCCGTACGCGAGCGTCTGCGCGCCGGCATGGATGCCGCCGCCGCGGCCCGCGACATCCTGCAATCCCCCGAATTCGCCAGCCAGCCGTTCGCGCGGTGGGACGCCCCGGAGCGGCTGGTCGTCAACGCCGAGATCATCGCCCGCAACGACGGCGGCCTTTCCGGCCGCGTATCAGCTGCCGAGCGGCTGCGCCTTATTGCTCGGATGGGGCAACTCAGCCTGGAATTGGGAGGCTGTCGATGAAACGGCTTCACGGGCCAAGGCCAACACCCCACCGCGGCTCAATGCCAGCTACAGGATCCCGATCTCCGAGTTGTCCCCCACCATGAAGCGGTAGGCACGAGGCTGCCGCCGATCGCGGCCGATCGTGACGTTGCGACCGAGAAGCGATGACTCCATCCGCCCCGCCAAATTGCGGACGGCGGCCCCCTCCAGCATGATCGAGTGCTCGACCTCTGCGTTCTCGATCGTGCAGCCCCGGCCCACGGCCGTGTACGGCCCGACGTAGCAGTCGATCAGCGACGCCCCCGCGCCGATCACCGCCGGGCCCCGCACCGCGCACCGCTCCAGCCGAGCCCCGGGCTCGATCACCACCCGTCCGTCCACCTGCGATTCCGCCAGCTCGCCCTCGATGCGGCTGTCGATGGTGTCCAGCACCAGACGGTTGGCGGCAAGCATGTCTTCCAGCCTGCCCGTGTCCTTCCACCAGCCGTTGACGATGTGGGGCTCGACCCGCCGGCCGCCGTCCACCATGTGCTGGATGGCGTCGGTGATCTCGAGCTCCCCGCGGCCGGAGGGCGTGATCGACTTGGCAGCGTCGTAGACCGCCGGCGTGAACATGTACACGCCGACGAGGGCGAGGTCTGTGTGAGGCTCGAGCGGCTTCTCGACCAGCTGTACCACCCTCCCGTCATTCAACTCCGCGACGCCGTAGTGCTCCGGATCGGGGACCTGGGTGAGAAGGATCAGCGCGTCGGGCTCAGATGAGCGAAAGGCGGCCACCAAGTCCGCGATTCCGCCCTGGAGCAGGTTGTCGCCGAGGTACATGACAAACGGCGAGTCGCTGAGGAACTCCTGCGCGGTGAGAACGGCGTGCGCCAGTCCTAGCGGCTCGTCCTGGAGCAGATAAGTGAGCTTCACACCGAAGCGCGAGCCGTCTCCGGCCGCGGCCTTCACCTCCTCGCCGGTCTCGGGGGCGATGATGATCCCCACGTCCTCGATGCCGGCCTGGCCCATGGCTTCGATCCCGTAGAACAGCACCGGCTTGTTGGCGACGGGGACGAGCTGCTTGGCGCTCGTGTGTGTGATGGGGCGCAGCCGCGTGCCCTTGCCGCCGGACAGGATCAGCCCTTTGAGGTCTTGCACGCGCCCGAAGCGTACTGTCCTAGTACATCCCGCCGAGCTTGCGGTGGTCCCAGCTGGCGATCCGCTCGGCGCTGAACTGAAGCGCGACGCGCTTGGCGGCTTGAGCTCGGACGGCGTCGGTAAAACCATTGTCCGCCGCCCCGCCGCCGTAGCGGCTGTAGATCTCTGCACCCACGTCCGCTACGAGCGCGATGTCGCGGTGGATCGTGGCCCGAGCCTCGATCATCACCCCCCGCAGCACTTGGTACTGCTCGCCGGCCTCGAGCTCGAGCGTCGCGCGGGGGTCTCGCTCGAGGTTCCGCGCCTTCTGCGACTTCGCGTACGTCCAGGCCCAGATGTCCCCCGCACGGACGATGTACCACAGCGGCATCAGGTGCGGCCAACCTCGCGGCCCGAGGGTGGCGCAGATCACGACCCGCTGCTGATCAAGGAACTCAGCGATCTCCTCGGCGCTCAGCTTGATCTGGTCGCGGCGGCTCACGCCGGGCGTTGGCCGCGGCTCACGCCGGCGAGAGTCCGGCCGCGGCGCCGATCTTCTCGGCCGCGGCACGGACCGCCTCACGGGCGTCCACCGGCTCCAGCACCACGGCGTCGCCGGCTTCCTTGAGCACCTCGCGCACGAGCCAATCGAGGCCCGCGAACGCCAGTTCCACGATCACCGAGCCGTCATCGAGCTCCGCCTCCACCGTTCGCTCCTCGCGTGCCCATCGGGCCCGCTCTGATGAAATCAACACGCGCGCTCGTCGCGACGCCGGTACCTCCCCGGTCCGCGGCCAGCCGTCCACATCGGCCACCGGGTCGATCTCCGGGCGGGGGTCAAATTTCTCGCCCGTCGGCGTGGAGGCCTTGATGCGGTCAAGCCGGAAGTGGCGCACGTTCTCGCGATCGCGGTCGTAGCTGGTCACGTACCAGCCCTCGCGGCCGTTGATCAGCGCATAAGGCTCAATCAGCCGGGTGGCGAACTCGTCCTCGTTCTCCTTGTAGTAGTCGATCGACAGCAGCTCTCGATCGGCGATGGCGCGGGACACGACCCGGGAGATCGCGGCGTCGTCCCCCGCCGGAGGGGCCATCTGAAGTCCCTCGTGCGACGGATCCTCGCCCAGGGCGGCCACGACCTTCTCGCGTACCGAAGCCAGAGACCCGGCGGGGATATGCTCGCCGATCAGATCGATCGCGGCGATCAGCGCCTTGGCCTCGACCGGCAGCAGCCGCGCCGGACGCGCGAACGAGTCGCCGTAGGGCTCCGGATCGACCTCGATCATCCCCTCGTCGTTGAGTTCGGCGTACAGGACGTAGGTACCGGCACCGAAGTTGACAACGTTCAGCACCGAGATGTCCTCCCGAAGCTCCTGCTCGGAGACGTTGAGCCGCGTGCAGATCTCGGCCACCGACAGCCGGTGCCCGGCACGGCCGGCGTCGATCAGGATGCTGGCCAGCGTGACCAGCCGCGCGAACCGCTCAGGGCGGATGGCCGCGTCGGGATGGTGCCCGTTGCTGTCCTCCTCCGCGGCCTCGTGCCTCCGGACACGCTCGCGATCGCTGGCGACGGCCACCACCAGCGCGGTATCCGGCTCACCGGTGTGGCGGTCCACCAGCAGCTTCACGCGCGCAAGCAGCTCGTCCTCGAGCTCTTGGGGGGCGATCAGCCTCGCGTTCTCGCCGAGGCCCAGAATCCAGGCGATCAGCTGCCGGGCGTTCGCGTAGGGGGTGAAGAACAACTTGGCGCCGTGATCGTCAGGGTCGCGCGTGCCGGCCGACCCCGGCGCCCCGTTCTGGTCGGCGTCGCGTATTTCTCCAAAGAGGCCGAAGTGGCGCTCGATCTGCCACGCGATCCGCTCTGAGATCCAAACCTCGGCCGTGCCGATCGGATCGCCGAACTGCCACTGGATCCGGTTTCCGTACGCCCGGGGGTCAAAGTCCGCCGGCCGCTGGAAGTCGTGCTCGGCCTTCGTCGCGTATCCGACCTTGCCCCGTATCCGCGACAGCCGGAAGACCCGTATCGCGCCGCGCTCGTGGGAGCGCCCGACCACATAGAACTGTCCCCCCTGATAGAGCAGCTGGTAGGGATCGACGCGCCGCGTGGCAAGGTCGTCGCGCTCCATCGTGTAGTAGTCGAACACGATCGTCTTGCGGCGGAAGATCGCGGTCTCGATCTTCGCCAGGCGCTGCGACAGCTCGTGTCCCCCGGCGGAGCCCGTGAGCCCGAGCCCGACGGTGTGCTGCTCGGCGGCGCTCAGGGGGCTCGGTCGGCCCCACGCGATCTGCTGCAAGGCCAGTCGGAGTGGCTCGGCGTACGCGAACTCGCCATCCAGCAGCTGCAGCGCCGTCCGCAGAGCCGCGAGCTCCTCATCGGTGAACTCGATCGGCGGCAGGTGGAAGTTCTCCGGAGCCAGCGAGTAGGTCTCCTGCTCGACCTGACCGTCGATGGGCTTCTCCACCGAGAGCACGATTCCCAGTGCCTCGAGCTCGGAGCGATCGGCATAGAAGCGGCGGGCGAACGCATCCTCGTTCATCACGCTGTAGCCCTCGACGTCCCGCCTGATCTCCGGGGCGGTCACCGGGCGACGCTCGGCCATCAGGTAGGAGATCAGCGACAGCTGGCGGATCAACTTTTCGGTGTCCTTGGCCACGTCGCCAACTGTAATCGGGGTTCGCACCCTTCAGCTCCGGGTCGGCGCAATTTGCGGGCATAAGTCACATCTCGCCACTCCGGCGCCGCACTTCTCCGAGACCGGTCTGAGAAGGGGCGAGCCGGGGCGGGGCGGCTACGCCGCTTCGCGCTCCGGTTCGACGCGGGCGCCGAAATAGGCACCCCCGCCCAGCGCCTTGTCGTATGTCGACCACTGCTCGCCAGTCGGGAGCTGCTTCTCGATCCGGTCGAAGCTGCCCAGCCGACCACCCAGGTTGTCGATCATGTGCACCAGCGTCGCCTCGCGAGTGCACGGAACCACGGGGCTGCCGTGCTCGAGCGCGCCGTGGTGGCTGAGGATGATGTGCAGGATCGCCTCCTCGAGGTCGGCGGGGAAGCCGTCTAGACGCTCGATCGCCCGCCTCACCCTGTAGTAACCGAGCGGGATCTCGCCGTGTAGGCGGCCCCGGTCGGACATGGAGATGGCGCCGCCCTCCAGGTCGTAAGTCTCGAGTTTGCCGATGTCGTGAAGGAGCGCCCCCGTGACCGCCACGTCGCGATCGATCCCAGGAAAGATCGCCGATAGGGCGCTGACGGCCTGGGCCACGGTGAGACAGTGCTCGAGCAGCCCGTGGCGATAAGCCTGGTGATAGTGCTTGGCCGCCGGTGCGTCGCGGTAGCGGGCCCGAGCAGCCTGCGCAGATGCGGGCTTTGAACTGTGCTGAGCAGCTCCCGGAGATCGGCCTCCATCTGATCCGCTCCCCTGGGGGGCCCATCGAGCAAGTCCTCGGCGGCGAATTCGTCCTCGCCAGCGGCCCGGACGGCCTGGATCGCAAGTTGCGGGCCATAGCGGGAATGCACGCAGTAGCGACCGGTCGCGTGGACCACCTGGCCCGGGATGCACAGCTCCCGTGCCGATTGCACCTCGTCCCAGATCACCGCCGGAACGCTGCCGGACCTGTCGCCCAGGAGCACTTTCAGGTACTCGCCGCCGTCGCGTCGTGGCCGCAACTCGACGTCGCGCACCAGCAGTGGCTGGGCGATGTCGCAACCGTCGGCAAATTCCCGAACTTCCATGGCGGCACGAAGATAAAGTGGCGCCCGGACGGCAGCTTCATGAAGCGCACAGC
>Ga0209577_10006224_pt1 | contig 11057 bp, 10 predicted proteins | sample GraSoiAngelo_109_FD_185874 | JGI IMG/M metagenome (GOLD analysis project Ga0209577, IMG submission 185874) | Grasslands soil microbial communities from the Angelo Coastal Reserve, California, USA - 14_0903_12_20cm (SPAdes) (version 2) | ecosystem: Environmental > Terrestrial > Soil > Grasslands... | reverse complement strand
CACCGACTACACGAGCGAGTGAATGCCTTGCGGCGCGAGATTTCCGCGCACCTGGGTGCCTGGGAAAAAACCGAACTGGCCCGCCATCCGCAACGTCCTTACACGCTGGATTATATCGAGCGTATTTTCACCGACTGGAGTGAAATCCATGGAGACCGTGGATTTGCGGACGATCCCGCGATCGTCTGCGGCATGGCGCGTTTTCATGGAGACGAGGTGCTGGTGATTGGTCACCAGAAAGCCCGCGACACCAAGCAGAAGGTGTATCGCAATTTCGGGATGACTAATCCAGAGGGATATCGCAAGGCTTTGCGGGCGATGAAGATGGCGGAAAAGTTCGGGCGGCCGGTTTTCACTTTCGTGGACACACCCGGGGCGTATCCTGGGCTGGGCGCGGAAGAGCGCGGGCAGGCGGAGGCGATCGCGCGCAACCTGCGGGAAATGGTGCGGCTGGGGATTCCGATCATTACGACTATTACGGGGGAAGGCGGCAGTGGCGGCGCGCTGGCGATTGCCGTGGCTGACCGCGTGCTGATGATGGAAAACGCCATCTACTCGGTAATTTCGCCGGAGGCTTGTGCCGCCATCATGTGGCGCGATTCCACGAAGAAGGAACTCGCTGCGCAAGCTTTGAAAGTGACCGCCAAGGATCTTAGTGAATTGGGCTGCGTTGACGGCATTGTCGAGGAACCGGACGGCGGGGCGCAGAACAACCATGAGGACGCGGCGGCTCTGCTGGATGTGGCATTGCAAAGGCATTATTCCGAGTTGAAGAAAATGGCGGTGCCTGAATTGGTCGCATCACGATATAATAAATTCCGCAACATGGCGCAGTTCTTCCGCGTGGAAGCCTAGTCCAGCAAATTACATAACGAGGTACATTCCATATCCCGCTGCCATCGGCTGCCGTATAATTAAGGGTTACTCCTACTACATTTAATCGTTTGAGCAGGCGAGGTTCTGCTCTTATCACAAAGGAAGGAAGAGGGATGGCCACCACGGATGTAGCGCTCCACGAGGCTTCCGGGCGTGTGGAGCTGAAACGCATCGTCAATGACATGAGCATTCAGGTCGGGACGGTGAACGGATCGGGATCGCAGAGTTCGAATACGGTTCTTTTGCGCACCATTTTTCAGATGGGCGTTCCGGTTTCAGGGAAGAATCTTTTTCCGTCTAATATAGCCGGCCTGCCGACCTGGTACACCATTCGAGCCAACAAGGACGGGTACATTGCGCGCAAGAAGGAAATTGATTTCTGCGTGGCGATGAACCCGGAAACGGCACAGCAAGATGTTATGTCGCTGGCGGCGGGGGCGGCGGTGCTTTACGACGAGCCGTTGAATCTGAGCTCGTTGCGCAACGATCTGGTGTTCTACTCCGTTCCCTACGACAAGCTGGTGGCGGCGGTGTGTGCGGAAGCCAAGCTGCGCAAGCTGGTCAAGAACATGATTTACGTGGGAGTAGTGGCGAAGCTGCTCGAACTCGATATGGCCGAGGTGGAGAAGGCCATCCGCAAGCAGTTCGCCACGAAAGCCAAAGCCGCCAACTTGAATATGGCGGCGGCGCAGGCGGGGTACGATTATGCCGCAGCAAATCTAGTCAAGCGCGATCCGTATTACGTCCAGCGCATGGACAAGACCAAGGGCAAAATCATTATTGACGGGAACTCGGCCGCTGCCCTGGGCTGCATGTTTGCGGGCGTGACGGTGGTGACCTGGTATCCGATTACGCCGTCTTCTTCGCTGGTTGAGACTTTAATCGACTACATGAAGGAATATCGCATTGCTCCGGATGGGAAAGCGACATTTGCGATTGTGCAGGCGGAAGATGAGTTGGCGGCGATCGGCATGGTGATCGGAGCAGGCTGGGCGGGAGCACGCGCGATGACGGCGACTGCGGGGCCCGGCATTTCGCTGATGGCAGAGTTTACCGGGCTGGCTTACTACACTGAGATTCCGGCAGTTATCTGGGATATCCAACGGGTAGGGCCGTCTACCGGACTGCCTACGCGTACTTCGCAAGGCGATATTTTGTCGACTGCGGTGCTCAGCCATGGCGATACCAAACACATTTTGCTGATTCCGTGTTCGGTAGAAGAGTGCTTCTCGATGGCGCAGGATGCATTTGATTTGGCGGAGCATTTCCAGACTCCGGTGTTCGTCATGTCGGATCTTGATTTGGGGATGAACAATTGGATGGCGGACCCGTTCAAGTATCCCGAGAAGCCAATCGCACGCGGCAAGGTGCTGAGCAAACAGGATCTCGACCGGCTCGGAGGCTTCGCTCGCTATAAGGATGTGGATGGCGATGGAATCGGCTATCGCACATTGCCAGGAACGGAGCATCCCGCAGCCGCTTATTTTGCACGCGGCAGCGGGCACAACGAGATGTCGCAGTATAGCGAACGGCCGGACGATTATGAGCGCAACATGGAACGCATCAACCGGAAGTTTGAGACGGCGCGTTCATTTGTGCCACGACCGGAAGTGGTTTCGACGGGGAAGTCGAAAATTGGAATTATTGCCTACGGTACGTCGCATTGGGCGATTCTCGAGTCGCGCGATCAGTTGCGCAAGGAACATCACGTGGAAACGGACTACCTGCGCCTGCGGGCATATCCATTCACTCGCGAGGTGCACGACTTCGTAGAGCAGCACGACCGCGTCTACCTTGTGGAGCAGAATCGCGATGCGCAGATGCTCAGCTTGTTGAAGCTGGATCTGCGGCCGGAATTGTTAATACGGCTGCGAGGGGTCGCTCATGTACACGGATTGCCGCTGGATGCGCGATCTGTAACCGACGAAATTATGACCATGGAGGGCAAGTAAATGGCCAGCACCCCTACAAGTACGCCCGGACCGAAGACGAACCGGATTGGCCTTGCGGTCCTTGATTACCGAGGCGGGAAAACTACTTTGTGCGCAGGTTGCGGCCACAACGCGATTTCTGAGCGCATCATTGATGCCATGTACGAGATGGGCGTCCAGCCGGAGCGGGTGGCTAAGCTGAGCGGCATCGGTTGCTCGTCGAAGAGTCCTGCTTATTTTATGAGCCGTTCTCATAGTTTCAACGCTGTGCACGGCCGTATGCCGTCCGTTGCGACCGGGGCCATGCTGGCTAACCGCACGTTAATGGCTCTGGGCGTGAGCGGCGACGGCGACACGGCCTCGATTGGCGTGGGGCAATTCGTTCACCTAATGCGGCGCAATTTGCCGATCATTTACATCATCGAAGATAACGGCGTGTACGGGCTGACCAAGGGACAGTTCTCGGCCACTGCGGATATCGGGTCGAAGTTGAAGACGGGTGTTATTAACGATCTGCCTCCGATCGACACCTGCGCGATGGCTATTCAACTGGGGGCAACATTTGTGGGACGTTCATTCTCGGGCGACAAGAAACAGTTGCACAGCATGTTGAAGGCGGCGATTGCGCACGAGGGAACGGTCATGCTCGACGTGGTCTCGCCTTGTGTGACGTTCAATGATCACGAGGGATCGACCAAGTCATACAAGTACATGAAGGACCACGAAGAGCCGCTGCAGGACATCAACTTTATTCCCGCGTTCGAAGAGATTGATGTCGAGTACGATCCGGGCGCCACGGTGGAAGTTACGATGCACGATGGATCGAGACTCCGCCTGCGCAAGTTGGAGGAGGATTACGATCCGACAGACAAAATCAATGCGATAAAGCGCCTGGGTGAAGCTCACCAGAACGACGAAGTACTCACGGGCGTCTTCTACGTTAATACCCAGGCGCCGAGCTTTATCGAGATGCTGAACATGACGGAGCATCCGCTGGCTACGCTGTCGGAATCTGTGGTGAGGCCGGGCAGGGAAGTCCTGGATGCGGTGATGGAAGAGTTAAGGTAAGAACGGCTAGTAGTTAGTACCTAGTAGCTGGAAGGTCGCCTGATCTGAATAAATTTGAAAGCCCACCGTTTGGTGGGTTTTTTGTTTCACAGTTAAAGCTCAAGTACTCACAGCCACTAACGCTTTTTGTCATGCCGAACGCTTGCGGTTGACCTTCTCCTCGGGTTCACCCGTGTGCTCAGGGCTTTCGCCGGGTTCAGGAAAGTCCGTGTCGGCGTCTTTGATGAGCGGATTCTGGTCGCGGTGGGGAAGTTGGTCTCGCAAGGACGTATTGCCAGGCTGTCCCGTCTCGTTCTGCTCAACTGCTCCCTTGGCGCGGTCTTGATCTTTCGCGGTCATGAGGGCTCCCATAAGGACAAGGTACGAAGTACGATTTACGAAGTAAGCCTAGCGCCGTACTTCCCGCATCTTTACTGCGGCCTTCCAGCCGAAGGCTTGGATGCGGTTGAGGCCACTCCGAGTTTGCGTAAAGCCTCTTTAGCTTGCAGCGCTTCGTTGGTGCGCGGATACCGCTGGACCACGTGGCGCAGTTCTCGAATGCCTTCGTCCTTCTGACCTAACTGGACGAGAGCCATGCCTTTCTTGAGCTGCGCGGCTGCAGCTTTGTTGCCGCTGGGAAAGTTCTGCAGCACCTGATCGTAATTCTGGACGGCTTGCTGGTAGTTGCCCTGCTTGAACTGGAGTTCCGCGAGATAAAAGTACGAATTCCCGGCAAGATCCGTGTTGGGATAAAACTTGATGAAGTCGCCGAATTCCTGCGAGGCGATATCGTTCTTGCCTCCGTTGTAGTCGCGAAGTGCGTTGTTGTAGAGAACGTCGGGAGGCGGCGCTTGAGCCGGCGGTGCCTGGGCCTGCTGGGCGCTGAGATTTTGTTGCGCGGCCTGCATGTCTTCCAGTTGCTTGCTGAGCTTGGACAGGCGAACCTTCAGCTCGTCCATGGTGTCGTTCAAGGCCTGGATCTGTCCTGAGACCTGCTCGACGCGGCCTCCAGAGTCGGCTTGCTGCTTCTCGAGGGAAGCCTGCAGATTCGCGACCGCCGTGGCCACCTTGTTGACCGTGTCGGTGTCTTGCTCGACGAGGTTCTTCATCACTCCCATGCGCTCGTCGAAGGCCTGCTGCATGCGGGACATCTGGTCCTGCAGGGCCTGCACCTGGGTCTGCAGTTGGATGATTTCCTTGCTTGCGCCCCATGCCGGGATGGTGCTAAAGATCAAGGCCGCCAGCAGGGCAAGGATTAAAGGAGCTCGTTGAGTTTTCATAACTTTACCTATTGGATGCCAAAAGACGGCTGTCTGTCCAGAGTGGTGGCTTTACCGTCTACAAGTCAAAATCCTTAACCGCGAAGATCGCAAAGACCTCGCGAAGGTCGCCCAGGAACCATTCGAAATAAGCGGGGCGGCGAAATTCCGCCGCCCCCTGCGAAGCTATTTGGAATAGACGAAATGGCCACGGCGGTTTTGCTGCCAGCACTGCTCGTTGGATTCAGTGCAGAACGGCTTCTCCTTGCCGTAGCTGATCGTCTTGATGCGGTTGGCGGCTACCCCAGCCTGCACCAATGCGCTTTTTACTGCCTCGGCACGGTTTGTGCCTAGTGCGAGGTTGTACTCGGTGGATCCGCGTTCGTCGCAGTGTCCCTCAATGATAAACGTGACGCTCGAGTGCTGGCTGAGGAACTGCGCGTCCCCTTGCAGCGACGACTGCTGATCCGTACGAATGTTGTATTTGTCGTAATCGAAGAAGATGTCCTTCACGCTTTGCGAGAACATTTCCTCCTCGGTTGCGCTGGGCGCCGGCGGTGGCGGCGGTGGCGGAGCGGTCACCGTAACCCGTGCGGTCGCTTCCTGGGTGCCACCATCACCTTTGGCTGCGAGATGGTACGTAGTGGAATCGGCCGGCGTGACTTGCTGTGAGCCGCTAGGTTGTACTGCGCCAATGCCATCGATGGATACGTCTTTGGCGTTTGTGGTCTGCCAGCTGAGCGTCGTCGACTGGCCCTTTTGAATCGTATTGGGATTCGCCGAGATTGAGGCTGTCGGGGCCGGCGGCGGTGGTGGCGCTGGTGGCGGCGGGGGTGGGGTTTTCTTCTTGCAGGCGGCCACCATCATGATGGCGGCCAACATGAATACCAGGGTAATCCATCTTATTTTTTGCTGCTTCACCTTCTCCTCCCTACGGAATCGCGCGGCCGGTTAGAGGCGCGCGGTGAATGTCAGCGGCGGCGCGGATGGCCAACTCTTCCGCTTTCGCCGGATGTACTTGCTGAGAGACCCACAATTATTTCCAACTCCAGTTCGGTTGCGTATTACGTCCAGTGAAGGTCAACTGCTGCACCTTCGTACCATCCGCCAGCATGGTCCAGATCTGCTCGGTGCCGCTGCGGTTGGATTGAAACACGATGTGCCGCCCGTCCGGCGACCACGATGGAAAGTCGTTACGGCTCCCGTCATGCGTCAACTGCACCCACTGCTTGCTGGCGATGTCCATCAGGTAAAGATCGTTTGATCCCGGCGCTCCGGGGCCGTACTTGCGCATCCAGGAAAATGCCAGGAACTGGCCGTTCGGCGACCAGGTGGGCGAAACCGCGTAGCCCTGGTCGGTCATGCGCTGCACGTTGGTGCCGTCGGCTTCCATGGTGTAAATCTGCGGCAAGCCAGTGCGGCCACTCACAAAAGAGATTTGCGCGCCCGTCTTGCGGTTCCATGTTGGAGAAACGTCCGGACCTTTTTCGTTCGTGATGCGCTTCAAATCTCCGCCCGAGGCGTCGACCAGATAAATATCGGAGTCGCCAGTGCGGGAAGACGAGAACGCAAGATGGGTTCCGTCGGGGGACCAGGCCGGAGAAAGATTGGTTCCGCCGAAGCGAGGGAACGTGATCATGCGGCCCAGGTCGAAGGAGTACATCATGATCTCCCACCCATTCTTGCCCATGGAACTGAAGGCCAGACGGGAATTGTCTGGCGAAATGCGCGGCGAGAGTGAAATAGCGCCGAGATGGGTAATCTGGCGCTGGTTCGCGCCGTCGTAGTCCATGGCCCAGATTTCCTTGTGGCCGGTACGGTCGCTGACAAAATAAATTTTGCTTTCCGCCACCCCGGGAATGCCGCCGCCGAGGCGGAAGATGATTTCATCGGCGAATTTGTGGGCGATGAGGCGGGCGGCATCTGTGGTGGCAGCATCGCTGTATTGCTTGCCCAGCACCTGAGGTGCAGCGGTGTTTTTTACGTCATACAGCCAGCCCAGCACCGCGACTCGATCACTCGTGACGCCCAGGTTCCCGAAAGTCAGCATGGAAGCGTTGGGCGGGGGCGAAGTCCAAGCGTCGTACTTTACCTCGGAGGGTTGGCCGGGAACTTCGAGCGGATTGAAACTTTTGGAGACCAGATCGAAGATGCCGGCATTGTCGAGATCGTTCCACAGCGTCTCGTTGAAGGTTTTGAGGAGTTCGGCGTTTTTGGGATCCTGATTAGCCGCCTTGAAGTCGGGAACGGCCAGGCGGATTTTTTGCACGCCCAAGCCGGTACCGGTGCGAATCCAGTCTTCCTGTTGGGACAAGAGCGGAAGAGAGAGCAGGAGGAGGCAAGGAATCACCAAGGCGGCGCGCAGAGTCGCGGAGAGCGGAGATTTACGAAAGATCATTAGCTTTATTTTGAGGAATGTTGATGAATTTATCGTAATACGAGGGGAAGGCAATTTCGAATTATTCTGAGGTATACAGTCTTGCACTCTCGGTTGCTCCTTATGGTTACTGACCCAAAACAACAAATGACTACCGTTTGTAGTCAAACCAGAACTCTACCGATACTTTGCTGCCGGAATAATCCGGTGGCAAGGGGCCAAAAGTGTCGATGCGCTGTACGGCGCGCACAGCGGAAATGTCGAGCGATGGTACGCCGCTGGATTGTTCCACTTGGACATTCGTGGGACGGCCGTCGCGCGTAATATCGAAAGTCAGATAGAAGCGCCTCGCGTCTTTGATTCGCGTGTCAACTTCGTAGGCCAGCCAATTGTCGTGTACTTTCTGCTGGACCACTTTGACGTACCAGCCGAATCGGGATCCGAAATCGCCACCGCCTCCGGTGAATCCGAAGCCGCCTTTCGCGCCTCCCGCGGTGAAAGTGCCATAGGGGCCGCTCACCGGCCCGCCTTCTCCGAAGGGAACCACGTTGCTCTCTTCTTGCACGGGCTCCACTGGTGGCGGCTTCCTTTTGCTGGCGGTGGTTTCCGGCTTAGGTTTTTTCTTTGATTCCTTCTCTGGAATCGGTATGGCTTCCGGTTCGGCTACTTCTGGTTTTGGCAGGCTTTGTGTCACGCCTTTGGACTCGTTAGCCAGAACGTTTTGCGTTTGCACCGGGCTGGCTGGCAGGGGGACTGTGCTGACCAGCGTGGCGCCGATGGCGTCTCCGCCCCCGCCGCCTGCGCCCCAGCCTTCGCCACGATGGCCTGTAAAAAATGTGGCACCAGTCAGAATCACGACGGTTAGCAGGGCGTGCAGACCAGCGGACCAGGCCAGGGGCCGGCGCAATCCGGTATGTTCGAAAAAGATTTCAGCGTTTGGCGCCATGGGTGTCGAGAGGCTGGGTGACGATGCTCACATTGGTTATGCCGGAACGTTTCACGGCATCCATCACGGTGGCGAAAGCGCCGAACGGAACATCCTCATCGGCGCGCACGAAAATGGACTGGTGCTGCGGGTCGCGCACTTTCTGCCGCAGCTTGGTACCGATCTCGTTGATGTTGATGGGATCGTTGCCCAGAAAAACGCGCTGCTCTTTATTGATGCTGATCACGAGCCGCTCTTCCGTGATTTCTTTCACCATACGGGTTTTGGGCACGTTGACTTCAATGCCGGACTGCAGCACCGGAGCGGTTACCATGAAAATGATGAGCAGCACCAACACGACGTCGACGAGCGGAGTGATGTTGATGTCGGCGAGGGAACTCTGGGTGCGCCCGTTGGAAGCGGTGAAAGCCATTAACGCCGCACCTCCGGAGCTTCCATAACAGTGCGGGTTACGGTGACGGGCGCCTGCCGTTCCACGGCGTTCAGCATTTCCAGAGCGAAATCGTCGCCGCGAGAGGCAAATTCGCGGATCGATCCGCCGATCAGGTTGTAGGCAATGACGGCGGGAATGGCTGCGACCAGGCCGGCAGCGGTGGTAATCAGCGCTTCGGAAATGCCAGGCGCGACGGCGCGTAGGGTGGCTGCCCCAGAGGTGCCGAGTCCGTGAAAAGCATCAATAATGCCCCACACGGTTCCGAACAATCCGACAAACGGAGTGACGGCGCCGGTGATGGCCAGCCACGGCATATTGCGCTCGAAGCGAGTCAATTCTTCAGATGCAGCGATCTGCATGGCGCGCTGGATGGCCGCGGGATTCCTGATTCCTCCCGTCGGATTTCCCACTTGGCGTCTAAATTCCTCGAAGCCACCTTCGAATATGCCCACCAGCGGGCTGGGGCGGAACTGCTCGGCGACAGCGGAGACGTCCTGCAGTCGCTGTGCCTTGCGGAAGGCGCGGATGAAGCGTCCACTGCGCACGCGCGCCCGCCGCAGCAGGCTCCACTTGGAAAGAATGATGGCCCAGGAGATGATGCTGAAGAGCAGCAAAACCCCGAGAACTCCCTTGGCGACGAGGCCGGTCTCGTTTACCAGATCGACAATTTCGCCACCGATAACGGCAATAAGCAGTAAAGAGAGATGCATGTTTTGAGGAGAAATCCTTCCGTCGATTATAGACCAAGCTTGCTGCGGCTTTCGCTAAGTGAATCCCATGCGTTAACCCGGAAGTACGTCGAGTGAACAGTACCTGGGACCCTCTGAAAAGGCCGATTGGACAATGCTGCGCGGCCGCAGGCTTAGACCAGAGCTTGCGCTTATTTAAGAGTGACAAAGATTAAGAAGATTTCTTTTCCACAGGCTGATTAGCATGCCGTTAAAGGTTAACCAACTACTCTGCAATTGTGCCGTAACGATACCTCCTGATCAGCAACCGCAGCATCCTAAGCCTGTCCTAAATGGGACGAGTACAAAAGAACTCATAGGAGGCAGCATGGCGCATTATGGCACGTTACGTGACTACCGTTTTTCCGATGTCGGGGCAGGGGAGGACATTCGCGGCTCGAAGATCTATGGCCGCGATGATGAGAAGTTAGGGAAGATTGACGATGTGATCTTCGACCACAACACGGGAGCGATCCGCTACGTAGTGGTGGACACCGGGGGCTGGCTATCGAGCAAGAAGTTTATTGTCCCCTCCGACCGGTTGCGGCGCTCGGCCGAGCACGAAGATGATTTCACGGTTGACTTGACGAAAGAGCAGATTGAAAGCTTTCCGCCGTATGACGAGAAAGCCATGGAGTCACAGGGCCGCTGGCGCGATTACGAGAAGCGCTATGAGCAGGCGTGGAAGGCTAATCCGGTCCAGCACCGGGAGGGAACGGATCGCAACATTACGCCACCGGAGACCGAGATGCCGTCGCAGCGCGGGACGAGTTCCGGCAGCGCCCGACGTCCTTCCATCAGCCCCAGCTTGGGCGATGAAAGTGGGCGGATCATTCCAGCCACGGCGGACGAAGTGAGGATCAGCAACAGCGCGGTCGGGCTGGGTGGACGCTGGTCGACGTTTGAAGATCGGCTGCGGCAGCGGCGTAAAGAGATAGTCTCGAGCTGCAGGTTTTGCAGTACCGGGCCAGCCTCAGACAGGTATCCGGAAAGCGATACTTCAGAGCGCAAAGTAAGCTGAAGTTAACAGATCGATTTTTTTGCGGGCCACGGCGCAAAGCCGTGGCCTTTTTATCGATGCGACGCCTGCGAATCATTTCGCCGGTTACCAGGGCACCGTGCTATTCTCGCTCGAAATCACCCATGCTGATCGAATTGCGGTTGGAGAATTACGCCGTCATTGACAATGTTGCGGTGGAGTTTGGACCGGGGCTGAATCTGCTGACCGGCGAAACTGGTGCGGGAAAATCCATTCTGATCGATGCGCTCGCGCTGTTGCTCGGGGATAAAGCCTCGACCGACGTGATTCGCACTGGGACGGAACGGGCGCTCGTGGCAGGCGTGTTTGAACCGGAAGAGCGAGCAGACAAAGCCGTGGCACAGATTCTCGATGCCAATGGCATCGATGCGGAAAGCGATTCGATCATTCTTCGGCGCGAAATTGCGACCGGCGGCAAAGG
>Ga0209577_10006222_pt1 | contig 11058 bp, 11 predicted proteins | sample GraSoiAngelo_109_FD_185874 | JGI IMG/M metagenome (GOLD analysis project Ga0209577, IMG submission 185874) | Grasslands soil microbial communities from the Angelo Coastal Reserve, California, USA - 14_0903_12_20cm (SPAdes) (version 2) | ecosystem: Environmental > Terrestrial > Soil > Grasslands... | reverse complement strand
GGGCACCGCCGAGGTTCCGTGTGGCGCGATGGCCGCGAAGACGAGGCCGCTCACGCGGGCTTGGCGGCGAGCACCGCCTGGGTCTGGGTCACGCGCGCGACCAGCTTGCCCTGGTCGTCACGAAGCTCGGTGTCGACGACGATCGTCGTCCGGCCGACGTGCAGCGGCCGGGCTCGGGCCTCGACGTAGCCGGAGCGGACGGCGCGCAGGAAGTTGGTCTTGGACTCGATGGTGCTGGTGCCGGCGCCTTCGGGCAGGTTGAGCACGGCACAGTAGGCGCCGATGGAGTCGGCCAGCGCCATCAGGACGCCGCCGTGGAGCACGCCGAAACTGGTGCAGAGCTCGGGATGCCAGCTGACGCGGCCGACGACCTCCTGCGGGGTGGCGCTGACCTGCTCGACCCCGAGCACCCGGGCGAAGGGCATCATCCCCAACAGCGCCTCGGTCTCGGCAGTCGCCACCTCGCCTCAGAAGGTAGCGCGTTCACTGTTACTGTCGTTCGCATGCCGGACGAGGTCGAGGTCCTGGAGGTCGGGGGCCGCGAGGTCATCATCACCAACCCGGGCAAGGTCTTCTTTCCCAAGACCGGGCACACCAAGCTCCAGCTCGTCAACTACTACGCGGCCGTCGCCGAGGGCGCGGTTCGCGGGGTCGACGGGCGGCCGATGGCGCTCAAGCGCTTCGTCGAGGGCGCCGGCGGCGAGGCCTTCTTTCAGAAGCGCGCGCCCAAGTCGCGGCCGGAATGGATCGAGACCGTCGAGCTGAGCTTCCCCTCCGGCCGCACCGCCGAGGAGATCGTGGTCCGGGACCCTGCACAGCTGCTCTGGGTCGTCAATCTGGGCTGCATCGACCTCAACCCGCACCCGGTGCGGGCGGACGACCTCGACCACCCCGACGAGCTCCGGATCGACCTCGACCCGATGCCGGCCATCCCCTGGTCCCAGGTCCGCGAGGTTGCCCTGGTCGCAAGGCAGGTGCTGGAAGACCACGGCCTCACGGGCTGGCCGAAGACCTCCGGCTCGAGGGGCTTCCACATCTACTGCCGGATCGAGCGGCGCTGGACCTACCCCGAGGTGCGCCGGGCCGCGGTCGCCTTCGCGCGGGAGGTGGAGCGAAGGGCTCCCGAGATCGCCACCTCCAAGTGGTGGAAGGAGGAGCGGCACGGGGTCTTCCTCGACTACAACCAGAACGCGAAGGATCGGACCATCGCCTCGGCCTACTCCATCCGCCCGACCGCCGATGCCCGTGTCTCGACGCCCCTGCACTGGGACGAGGTGGCCGGCAGCGAGCCGGAGCGGTTCACCATCGACACCGTCCCCGGCCGCTTCGCGTCCGTCGGTGATCCGGCGGAGGGGATGAATGGCTCGCCCGGGTCGATCGAGTCGCTGCTCCAGCTGGCCGGCGAGCAGGAGGCCGCCGGGCTTCCCGACGCCCCCTGGCCGCCGCACTACGCCAAGCAGGAGGGCGAGGCGCCACGCGTCCAGCCCTCCAAGCGGCGCGCGGGAAGCGTGCCCCCACCCGCTCCGGGAAAGGCCGTCGGGCCGACCGGGCGCCGCCGCACCTCGGTCCCTCTGATCGAGATCGCGCGGGCCAAGAACGAGGCCGAGGCCCGAGCCGGACTTGAGCGCTGGCGGGCGCGGCACCCGAAGGTCTGGGAGCACCTCGCGCCCGCCGACGTGCTGATCGACTCGATGCGCGGGCGAAGCTCGCTCTGGACCCGGATCCGGGTCAACCTGAGCCGGTGCCCGAAGAGGAGCGTCCCACCCAGGAAGCGCTGGAGGTCGACTACGACCCCTGGACGGGCGCGCGTCCCCAACGCCGCCAGGCCTGAAGCGATTCGGCTGAAATCAGATGCGGATCGCCGTCTACGAGAACCTGCCGCCCGGCGGCGCGCTGCGGGCCTCCTTCGAGCTCGGCCGCCAGTTGCTGCAGCGCGGCCACACCCTCGACCTCTTCCGGCTCAGCACCTACGCCGAGAAGGGCCCCTTCGACCTCGCCCCGCTGATTGGTTCGGTCCGGGTCGAGTCCTACCGACCGGCCCTCGGCCTGCTTGACGCGCGCCTGAGCGCCGGCCGCCTCGGGCCTCGTTCGCTGACCGCCTTCGGGGCGCTCCGGCGAGCCCACCGCCGGCTGGCGGCGCAGATCCGGGCGGGCGGCTACGACGCCGTCCTGCTGCACCCGGATGGGATGACGCAAGCCCCCTATGCCCTGCGCTGGTTGGACGGCCTCCGGACCGTCTACTACTGCCAGGAGCCGCCTCGCTTCGCGACCGAACGGGCGATCCTGGACCGGCACCGCCGGCGGCTGGCGAGCTCGCCCTTTCCGATCGGCCTGGCGCGGCTGGTTGAGGACCGCCTGGTGAGCCCACGATTGATCCAGGAGGACCGGGCCAGCGTCGCGCACGCGACCGTGATCGCGGTCAACTCGGTCTACAGCCGGGAGCGGGCCTGGGCCGCCTACCAGCGCGAGGCGCTGGTCGTCCACCTGGGCGTGGACGCCGACCGGTTCCAGCCGGCCTCCGATCAGGTGGCGCGCGCGGAAGTCCTCTCAGTGGGCTCACCGGCGGCGGCTAAGGGCCACGACCAGGTCATCGAGGCCCTCGCCCTGCTCCCCGCCGCGTCCCGCCCGGCGCTGCGGGTGGTCCTGGGGCGGGGCGAGCGAAGCGACCTGGCCGAGCTGGCCGCGGCGCGCGGGGTCACCCTGGAGATCGAGGCCGGCCTGGGGGAGGCGGAGTTGGCGAGGTGCTACCAGCGAGCCCTGGCAACGGTCTGCGCGGCCCGCCTGGAACCCTTCGGCCTGACCGCGATCGAGTCACTGGCTTGTGCGACGCCGGTGGTCGCCATCCGCGAGGCCGGCTACCGGGACTCGGTTGAGGACGGCGTGAACGGTTTCCTGACCGATCCCGAGCCGGCGGCCCTGGCGGAGGCAGTCGGGCGGCTCTGCTCCGACCCGCATCTGGCACGAAGGCTGGGCCGGGCGGGACGGGAGCAGGTCCTGGACCGGTGGACCTGGGAGCACGCCGCCGCGCGCTTGGAGGCGATCCTGACCGGCCGCGCTTGACAGCGGCCGCGGTCCGGAACACGATTCGCGCGGTCCCGGGCATTCTTGCCGCGGGCATTGCTAAGGGGGGTATTCGCATGCGCTTGAAAAAGCGATTCCTGTTCGGCCTGCTGGTGATTGCCGCGGGAGCTCTATTACCAAGCCAGGCGGCCGCCGCGGCACCGGTCAGCCTGGTGTCCTGGGGCCTCGACAGCCCACGGGGCATCGCTTTCTACCATGACCGCCTGGCGGTGGCAGAGGCGGGCCACGGTGGCACGGATTGCCACTTCATTCCGAACGGTCCTCCGTTCCCGTTCTGCATCGGCAACTCGTCGCAGATCTCCTGGGTGAGCAAGTCCAACCCGGGCGTGCCCGACCCGTTTGTGACGGGACTCTTCTCCGTCTCGGCCGGTCCCGAAGGCGTCCTCGGCGCGAGCGGGCTCTCGGTTCGAGACGGCCGGCTGTACGCCATCCTCGGCTCGACGCCCCAGGAGGGCTTCGGGAATCCCCTAGCGGAGAAGCAGTCGGGCCACCTCCTCTCCATCAACCCGAACAACGGCAAGTTCAAGTCCGTCGCGTCGGTCGGCGAGTCCGACTTCAACTACACGCTCCAGTTCACCCAGCCGACGCCGGGCGTCTACAGCCCCGGCACCCAGGAGCACGACGCCAACCCGAACGGCGTCCTGGCCACCGATCACGGTTGGCTAGTCGCGGACTCCGGTGCCAACACCCTGAGCTTCGTAAACAGGGAAGGCGACGTCAGCGTCCTCCAGTACTTCGCCTGGAGGGACCCGAACCCTGACAACTTCCCGAGCGACGACGTCCCCACCTGCGTGACGCGAAGTGACGAGGCGATCTGGGTGGGTACCCTCGCAGGGCATCTCTACCGCGTGGACGATGGCGGCGTCACCCAGGTCGTGCCCAAGGACAGCGCGGGCAACGGCCTGCTGACCCACGTCACCGGCTGCACCGCGGACAGCCGGGGCAACCTCTACCTGGTGAACATGTTCGGGCCCGGCATCCCCTTCGCCTCACAGTCCTTCTTCTTTGGGAACGTGGTGAAGTACAACTCGGAGTCCGGCAAGGGCTCGGTGCTGGCGAGCAGCGTCGACAACCCGATCCTGATCCTGCCGTACATGCCGACCATCGGCCCGGACGGCAACCTCTACGTCACGGCTGGGGCGATCTGCCCGGCGGACGGCTCGTTCCAGGGCGGCGGACCTTTCAACCCCTGCCTGGCCGGCGGCAAGCCGGGCGGCAAGGTCGTGAAGATCACCCTCCCGCACCAGGACGACTAGCCGAGTTCAGGGGGCCGCTTAAAGGCGGCCCCCGACTCGGCCTGCGGCGTCTCCTTTGACCGCGGCCTTTCAACGGGCCTAGACCGTCGCGGCCAGCGAGTAGTTGGACCCGCGGAAGTCGTCGCAGAGGGCGGTGCAGGCCTTCAGGTGCTCCGTGAAGGCCGGTAGGGCGCGCCAGCGCAGCAACGCCTCCCGGCTCTCCCAGGTTGCGAAGGAGATGAAATGCCGCGGATCGTCCGCATCGTGGATCAAGCGGGCAGCGGTCAGGCCCGGCGCGGAGTCGCGCGTCCACTCCAGGAACTCGGTCCAGCGCGCCACGAACTCCTCTTCCCGCCCCGGACTCACGCACCAGTTGCCGGAGGCGAATTCCTCGCTCACGACGTCGCTCCGAGCTCGATCGGTGCCCCCACGAGCGAGCCCCATTCGGTCCAGGAACCGTCGTAGTTGCGCGCACGCGGGTAACCGAGCAGTTCGTGGAGCACGAACCAGGTGTGCGCGCTGCGCTCGCCGATCCGGCAGTAGGCGACGACCTCCCGGTCGGGCGTGACGCCCTGGCCCTCGTATAGGGCACGGAGCTCGGGTAGGCCGAGAAAGGCGCCGGTCTCGGGATTGACGGCCTTTGCCCAGGGGATGCTTCGGGCGCCTGGGATGTGACCCGGCCGCTGGGCCTGCTCCTGGGGCAGATGCTGCGGCGCGAGCACCTCGCCGCGGTATTCCTCGGGCGAGCGCACGTCGACGAGCGTGAAGTCGGAGCTTCCGACCACCTTCTCCTCGACGAACCTGCGCAGCGCGCGGATGCTGTCCGCCGGCGTCCCCACGCGGTAGCCGGTTCCGGACACCGTGGCGGAAGGCTCGACGGTCAGGCTGCGCTTTTCCAGCTCCCACTTCTTGCGTCCGCCGTCCATCAGCCTCACCGGCTCGTGGCCGTAGTACCGGAAGTACCAGTAGGCGTAGGCCGCGAACCAGTTGTTGTTCCCGCCGTAGAGCACGACGAGGGTGTCGTTGCCGATGCCCAGCCGGTCCATCAGCGCAGCGAACGCCCCGGGCCCTATGAAGTCGCGCCGGACGGGGTCCTGGAGGTCGTTCTTCCAGTGGATCCCGAGGGCGCCGGGCAGGTGACCGCGGCCGTACGCCTCGGTGTCCTCGTCGACGTCCAGCAGCACCAGTCCGGGCCGGCCCAGGTTGGCCTCCACCCAGTCGGTTTCCACCAACACCTGTTTGCTCGTCGAGATGGCCATGGCGTTCTCAGACCTCCTTTGTGACTCCTCGCCGGCAGAGCGCCGGCTGTCTGCCCAGAAGTCTCCGGAGCCCCCGTTCCCCGAGCGTTCCCCGCTCGCGCTATCGTCCGTATGCCGATGCGCCCGACCTGCACGGTGCAACTTCTGGGCGGGTTTCGGGTCGAGGTCGACGGGCACCTCGTACCGACTCTGGCGTGGCGCCACCGTCGCGGGGCCGAGCTGGTCCAGCTCCTCGCGCTGGCCCCCGGGCATCGCCTGCACCGCGAGGAGGTTATCGACAGGCTTTGGCCCGGCCTGTCACCAGGGGCCGGAGCCTCCAACCTGCGCAAAGCAACGCATTACGCCCGGCGCGCCCTCGGAGGGAAGGACGCGGTCGTGGCGGATGGGGAGCAGCTCGTCCTCTGGCCGGCGGCCGAGCTCCGCGTCGACGCCGAGCTCGCCGAGTCCTCATTCCGCAAAGCCCTCGCCGCCGGGACCGGCCTGGAGGCCTCAGCGGACCTCTTCGGGGGCGAGCTGCTGCCCGAGGGACGCTATGCCGATTGGGCGGAGTCCCACCGCGAACGCCTCCGGCAGCTGAGGCTGGAGGTGCTCCGGGCAGCCGGCGCCTGGACCCAGGTCCTGGAAGTGGAGCCGTCCGACGAAGAAGCCTGCCGGCAGCTGATGCGCAGCCACCTCGAGCACAGCGAGCGGCGGGCGGCGATCCGCGTCTTCCAGCGCCTGCGGGAGATCCTCCGGGTCGACCTCGGTGTCGCCCCGGAGCCGGCAACCATGGCCGTCTTTGAAGAGGCCATTGCCGGCGACTCGTCCCAGCCCCCGAGCGCGGCCGAGCAGGCGCAGGCACTCCTGGCCCGTGGCCTGGTGAGCTGGAGCCGGCGCGAGCTCGACGCCGCCGAGGGGCTGGCCGAGAGCGCCAGGGAGCTCGCCCTCCAGCAGCAGCTTGGGCGCGAGCTCGGCGAGGCCTCCTCGCTGCTGGGAATGGTCGCCTTCGCCCGCGGCCGCTGGCCCGATCGCTTCCGGCAGCACTTCGATGAGGCGCTCGAGCTAGGCGCCGAACGCGCGCCTTTCGTCCTTGAGGCGCACGTCTGCCTGGTCCAGGCCTTCCTCACCACCGCGGACCTCGAGGCGGTGGCGGCTTTCGCCCAGCGGCTGCTGGACCACGCAATCGAAGCCGGCTCGTTGCCAGGGGAGGCGGCGATGAGCCTGCTGATCGGCGAATCGCAGCTGTTCGCCGGCCAGCTCGAGGAAGCTCGAGAGTGGCTGTCCAGAGCGGCCGGGCTGTTCGAGGACCTCGGTGGGACATCCGGACGTGCCTTCTCTTTGCTCCGACTCGCGGAGGTCGCCGGCGCCCAGGGCCGGCGATCCCAGGCAAGCCGCCAGTTGAACTCGGCGCTGACGCTGGCGCACCAGTCCGAGCTCGCCTCGCACCTGCTTCCCAGGATCTACGCGGCTCTGATCGAAACGGCGGGCAGCGGAGAACGTCGCCGGCAGGTCTTGGCGGATGCGGAGAGGGCGGTGAGGCCGCGGGAGAGCTGTGGCCCCTGCTCGATCGGCCTCCGGGTCGCGGCTGCGGTCGCCTGTTCGCGCAATGGCGACCTGGCCCGGTCACGCCAGTGGCTGGCCGACGCCGAACGGGTCGCCGGCATGTGGCAGGGCACGCCCTGGCAGGCGGCGGTCTGGGAGGCGCGGGCAGAGCTGCGCCGGGCCGAGGGGGACGAGGTACAGGCCGGTGCCCTGCTGAAGGAGGCCGCCGAACTCTTCGCCGAGCGCGGCCGTCCCCTCGACGAGGCGAGGTGCCTGGCAGGGATCGGCCAGGCCGTCAGTGTCTCTGAGAGTCGGCCGGGACCCGGGCGCCTTCGAGCGCCCGCATCAGAAGCTTCCGCAGCGTCGCCTTCTCCCCGGCGCTGAGGCCGCCCAGGACTTCGTCCTCGACGCTCGCGAGACCCCTCTCGCCCCGGGCCACGGCCTGCCGGCCGGACTCGGTGAGCTCGACTATGTGGCGGCGGCGATCCTCAGGGTCCCGCCGGCGCAATGAGAAGCCGAGGTCTTCGAGCTCATTGAGCAGCAGGACGACCGCGTTGGAGTCCAGAAGCATCATCTCGGCCAGCTCCTGCTGAGAGATGCCCGGGTGGTCGCGCACCTTGGCCAGGGCGTGGAATTGGCGGAGCCGCATGCCCAGCTGCTCTTCGGAGGCCCGCTTGTAGAAGGTCTTGTTGAGCTGGCCGAGCAGGTCGATCAGCCCCGGTCCGTCGGTCTCCATGCTGCTCTCAAGTCGAATCCTACCACGAATGCGGGATCATTAACATCCACCGATCATCCATGCTATAGTGATCATCACCGACCACCTAGCATTGGAGGACGACCATGATCCCGAACATCCTGACTATACCAGGGACCTCGAGCGATCGGCGGCGCTGGATCGCGTTGGTCGTCGTCTGCTTCGGCCAGCTGATGATCGTGCTCGACTCGACGATCGTGAACGTCGCCCTGTCCTCGATCCAGCGCGACCTGCACTTCAGCCAGGCCGGCCTGACCTGGGTCGTCAACGCCTACCTGATCACCTACGGCAGCTTCGTGCTGCTCGCCGGCCGGGCGGGCGACCTCGTCGGGAGGAAGAAGGTCTTCCTGACCGGCGTCTTCCTCTTCACCGCCGCCTCGGTGCTCTGCGGCTTTGCGCAGGATCCGGGACTCCTGATCGCGGGCCGGTTCCTGCAGGGCGCCGGCGCGGCCCTCTCGGCCGGCGTCGTCATCGCCCTCATCGTCACCGGCTTCACCGAGCCCGGCGAGCGCGCCCAGGCGATGAGCGTCTTCACCTTCACGATCGCCGGCGGGGGTTCCCTCGGCCTGCTGGCCGGCGGGCTGCTCACCCAGTGGACGAACTGGCACTGGATCTTCTTCATCAACCTCCCGATCGGGGTGGCGACCCTCTTGGTCGGCCGAGCGCTGATCGAGGAGAACGAAGGCCTCGGTCTTCGCCAGGGCGTTGATGTCCTGGGGTCGATCCTGGTCAGCGCTGCGCTCGCCGTCGGCGTCTATGCGATCGTCACCTCGGCCGAGTTCGGCTGGGCGTCGGCGCACACGCTCGGACTGGGCGGGGCCGCAGTCGCCCTCCTGGCGGCCTTCGTCTGGCTCGAGGCTCGGCTGGAGAACCCGATCCTGCCGCTCCGCATACTCCGCATCCGGAGCCTGACCGGCGCCAGCGCGGCGCGCGCGCTGCTGGCGACCGGGATGTTCACGACCTTCTTCATCGGCGCGCTCTTCCTGCAGCACGTCCGCGGCTACAGCGCTTTTGGAACCGGCCTCGCCTTCCTGCCGACGACGCTGGCGCTGGCCGGCCTCTCACTCGGCGTCACGGCGCGGCTGATGAGGCGCTTCGGCCCAGCCCGGATCCTGGCCGCCGGCCTGCTGCTGGTCGTCGCGGCCTTGACGCTGCTCGCCGGCGCAGGCGATCAGGCCGGCTACTTCCCGCGCCTGTTCGCCGCCTACGTGCTGTTCGGGATCGGCGCCGGCTCCTCCTTCATGCCTTTGACGATCATCGCCATGGCCGAGGTCCCGGCGGTTGACGCCGGCCTGGCCGCTGGCATCAGCAACGTGACCATGCAGATCTCAGCAGCGATCGGCCTGGCCGCCGTGGGCACCATCTCCAGCAACCACAGCCAGGCGCTGGCGGCGCAGGGGCACCCCTTCGCCGACGCCCTCACCGGCGGCTACCAGCTCGCCTTCGCGATCGCCGCCGCCTGCGTCGCCGTCGGGCTGCTGGTCGTGCTGGTGGTGCTGCGCTCGCCGCGCCGGGCAGGATCGCCGACGGCGGAGGCCGACGCCGAGGACCTGGCCGCCTAGTCGGCGAGGAAGGCCGAGAGCATCGGCAGGAGCAACTCGGCGCGGTCGACCATCATCGTGTGCGAGGTCGCGGGCAGGACCGCGAACCGCGATTTGGGGAGCCCGGCCGGGGTGTCGCCGCTCACGCCTCCGCCGAGCAGGCAGAACATCTGGACGGCGTGCTCCAGCACCACGTCGGAGTCGCCGAGCACGATCAGCGTCGGCGCCTGGATGGAGCGGACCTCAGCTTCCGACCACTCGGAGAGGTTCGAGTTCATGTCCTTGATCTTCTCCAGCAGTGCGGGAAAGGCGGCCGGGTTGGGGGCGACCCGGGCGTACTCCTGCTGCCAGGGGCTGCCGTCCAGGTGCTCTGGGCGCAGGAACTGCATCCCCTCCAGCAGCCCGGGGTGGAAGCCCGACTTGTTGAAGCTGAGGGAGGCGACCACCAGCTTGCGAACCAGCTGCGGGTACCGGATTGCGACGTCCAGGGCGATGCCCGCCCCCATGCTGTAGCCGAAGACGTCAGCCTGCTCCACGCCCAGCTCCTTGAGGGCGGCGACCGTGTCGTCGGCCATGGTCCGGACCCGGAGCGGGCGGTCGATGTCGGCGGTGTGGCCGTGGGCCTGCATCTCCAAGGCGATCACCTGATGGGACTGCGCCAGCTCTGGGATGTACTTCCCGAAAGAGCTGCCGGTGGCGGAGAGGGCGCCGTGCAGCAGCACCAGCGGAAAGCCCTCGCCGTGGATCTCGTAGTACATGCTCAGCCCGTTGATCGCGATCTGCCCTGACTTCATTCGTGCGGCTCCTTGCGTTTCTTCCACCGGGCGACTCCGGGCTCTATTCAGGCATCGAACGGCGGCCGCCGAGATCGACGCTGATCGGATGGAATCATGAGAGACGGTGAGATCCGTACCAGGTAGACCCCGTGATCCCGACGCTGCCGGGAGGCGACGACAGCGCCGGGGCGTCCTGGACGACGCGCGCCGGACAGTCGAACGGGCGCTGCTGGTGACCGAGGCGGCCGAGGAGCTGGCGAACGCCGCTCAGGCGGTCCTGCGGGCCGCGGAGGCAAAAGATGCGAGCCAGGCGGAGCCGGGCAGCGCCGAGCTGAAGGCCCGCGCCGAGGCGGCCGCCCGCGCCAAGGCCGAGGCCGAGCGGGCGGCGAAGCTCGAGCGCGGCCTGGCGCTACGCTGCGGAAGGTGAGGAAATGACCGCGCCGCCGACGCACATCGACACGATCACCCTCTTCGTCGAGGATCTGCAGCGGTCGAAGGCGTTCTACGTGGACGTGTTCGGCCTGCCGGTGCTCTTTGAAGACGAGAACTCAGCGGTGTTCAGGTTTGAAAACACCCTGGTCAACCTGCTCGACGTCTCCGCGGCGCCCGAGCTCACCGCTCCGGCACTTGTCGCCGGTGCCGGGGCTGGCTCGCGCTTCCTGCTGACCATCAACGTCGAAGACGTGGACGCTGCGGCTGCCGAGCTGCTGGCCCGAGGGGTGACGCTGCTGAACGGCCCGATGGACCGCGCCTGGGGCGTACGCACGGTGGCTTTCGCCGATCCAGCCGGCCACGCCTGGGAGCTCGCGCAGCGCCTGCCTCAAGCCTGAGCTTTCGGCTGACCTCCAACCGGTGACCGCGCCGGGTCGTTGTCGCCTCGGACGAGTATGG
>Ga0209577_10006219_pt1 | contig 11061 bp, 8 predicted proteins | sample GraSoiAngelo_109_FD_185874 | JGI IMG/M metagenome (GOLD analysis project Ga0209577, IMG submission 185874) | Grasslands soil microbial communities from the Angelo Coastal Reserve, California, USA - 14_0903_12_20cm (SPAdes) (version 2) | ecosystem: Environmental > Terrestrial > Soil > Grasslands ... | reverse complement strand
ATCCCGGCTGTCCCACACCTGTTCGGGGATGAGGCGGCTTCCATAGGTAGACCACTCCATGACTCGCAGGAGCGCCTCGGCCATGCCGCGCCTCCCCGCAGCCAGCTCGTAATGTGCCCGCTCACCTGCGAGCAGAGGCCACGGCCGTCCGATACCGGTTCCGTCAAAGGGGGACCCGTCTTCGTGCTCTCCATAGCCGTCCCCGTTGTAGCGATACCAGCACGGCCCTTGGGGCAACTTGGCGCACAGCAGGCCGTCGATTACTTTCACCGTATTCAAAATCCGAGGATCATCCGGCGCGCGCAGTCCGAACCGCACCAGCGCCAGAGAGTCCGGGCTGATGACATGCGTAGCTTCCTCGATGCTTGCCGGCATCGGGCGGTTCTTTATGGGAACGAATCCTTGCAGTGGAGATGCCGCAGAGTCCGTCTCGGGCGGCGCGATTCGCACGTAGTATCCGTCCACCCCGATCTGCCGGGCGAGGAGCGTGTCCGTTGCATAAGTCCAACGCTCAATGTTGTCGTTCCAATTGTCTGCGCTATCGCGCAGGTAGCTGGCCGGGATTGAGTCGCCGACCAGATCGCCAATATCAGCAGCAGCCAGCAATGCCGCAACTTCCACGGCCAGCGTGAAAGGTGAGTAGCCCGCGTCCTCTTCCCAGCGGTCCTGCTGGGTCACGGGACCATTGCGCACCAGGAAGCCTGCAGCCTTCCGCACCATGGGCCACCAGCGCTGGGCCGAACCGAGAGTCTTCGGTGAATAGCGCCGTAACAGATCAACCAGCAGAATGGGGAAAGCGGTTTCATCCATCTGCAGGCCAGTCCAATAGGGGCGCCCGTCCAGCCACATATTCTGGGCCCAGTGACCATCGGCTTCTTGCGTGACCTCCAGGTAGTGCAGAACCCGGAGTGCGTCTGCGGCAGCGCCGGCAGCCAGGAAGCCAGATGCCGTCTCTACCAGATCTCGCGGCCATACCAGGTGATACCCGCCCAAGTCTTCATCGCCCATGTTGAATCCCCAGGGAATCGACAAGCTGGCAATCGCGCCGCCGAGAAAGTCTTTCGATTCGTGCGAGCGCAAAACCGCCATGCTCGCCCGGTAGAGATCACAATCCCGTTGCGGCTCATCGAGCTTCATGAGATTCATTTGCCAGTCTTTCCAGTGGCGCACGTATTGTTCGCGAATGTGTGCGTAGTCTTCGAGCAAGCTGGAAAGCGCCTGTTGGCCCGCTTCTGACCAGATTCCGCCGAACCCCAAAGCCAGGACAAATTCGCCACCGCCAGCCAAAAGGTCAATTTCGCCGGTCAGGGCAACGTTGCCGTTTTCAGCGCGAGCGTAATCCCAGGTGAGCTGAAAATTCTGCGAGAGGTCTTGCCAGCCGTCGGAAAAGCCCACAAAACCGGCCGACCGCTTCCGCCATGGAACCGAACAAGCCAGTGCCAGAGCCACACTCTCGCGCTCCGCGAATAACATGGGAACGCTCTTGTAGTCTCCTACCCAGGCCGTATTGCCGAAACCAAAATTCCCCAGATGAGGGGCCAAAAGCACATGCAGGCGGTAGTCACGCAGATTTCCCTGCATCGGATGAAAGCGAATCCTTTGCAAAACAACATTGCGATACGGGTCGGTGAGAATCTCTTTCTCAATGCGGTACCGGCCATCCAGCGAAGTGTTCACCAGTTCGTAGGCGGGAATTCCCGGCTCAATGGCCAAGTTTTCGAAACTGCAGTGGCGCTTTTCCTCGGAGAAGAAGCTGCTGCCGTCGGTCACGATCAAGCCCAAATCGCGCGTGCAGGCCTGGTCTACTCGCGGATAATAGATTTCATTCAGAATGCCATGACTGATGGTGAACCACACCCGGCTGTGCAGAGTTAAGGAAGTGCCGACTCCCGTCTTGGTGCTCGACGTCCAGCGTGGCGGAATTCCCGGCCAGCCGGGAGCGAATCGTTCTCGCGAATCACTCACCGATTTGCATTCCTTCCATTCAGCGGTTTTGACAAATTATTGACAATTAGCAGACCGATATCTTACGCCGACCGTGTATTCTCGCATCTAAGCTAACGAAGGCTCTCGATCATTGTTACCGCATGTGCGCGCCCGTAATTCAGATTTGAATGAGATGTACCCAAGTAGACGCATGATTCATGACAATAAATTGCGCGTGAGCAGGACGAAGCTTTTAACCGCTGCGCTCGCGATACTCTGCGTGTGCCTCCCGGCGTCTGCAAAAGAGATTGTCACACCCTCATTGGATCGTGGTTTTCGCGACCTCTATGACCTGAACTTCGGCCATGCACAGAAGGAATTCGACGATTGGGAGCGGGCCTATCCCGATAACCCAGTCGGACCGGTGAGTGAAGCTGCTGGCCTGTTATTTTCCGAATTCCATCGGTTAGGCGTGCTGGAGTCCCAGTTTTACGAAAGCGATTCGGCCTTTTCGTCGCGCAAGAAACCTGTGTCGGATCCATCCATCCGGGACCGCTTCCACGCTGCGCTCGACCGGGCCGAGTCTCTCGCTCGTACGCAACTCGCGAAGGATCCCAAAGATCGCGATGCTTTATTTGCCATGACGCTCTCCTCCGGCCTGAAGGCCGACTACGCTGCCTTGATCGAGAACCGTAATCTGGCCTCTCTGCACTTGACCAAAGAAGCCGGCGCCTGGGCCCAGCGACTACTCGCTGTCGATCCGAATTGCTATGACGCGCACCTCGCGACCGGCTTTAGCAAATACATTGTCGGTACCATGGCGGCTCCAGTGCGCTGGTTTCTGCGATTAAGCGGAGTGTCTGGCGATAAGCAGGCTGGTCTCGCCGAACTGCAACTGACGGCCGAGAGAGGGCATTACCTCGCGCCCTTCGCGCGCATCCTGCTGGCTATCGCCTATGTTCGCGAAAAAGATAAGCCTCGCGCTCTCCAGTTGCTCGCCTCCCTTCATGACGAATTTCCGGATAATCCCCTTTTTGTTCGCGAAATGGCGCGCCTGGAAGCCAATCGTTGATTACGCGCTCCCGCCTTTCATCGGAAATTCACCACGCTGTAACTGTCCTGTAACACAAGGCCATTACATAGAACTTAGAACCTAAAGAGGAGGAACCGACATTGATTCGTCGCCTCGCGCTGGTGTTGTGCGTGGTTGGATCATTATCCGCGGTGGCGCAGACCACCTTAAACGGGGCAGGCGCTACTTTCCCTTACCCCATGTATTCCAAGTGGTTCAGCGAGTATCACAAGCTTCATCCCGACATTCAGTTCAATTACCAATCCATCGGCAGCGGTGGGGGCATTCGCCAAGTCATTGCGGGCACGGTGGAGTTCGGCGCCAGCGACGGCCCCATGACTGATGAGCAACTGGCAGAGGCACAAAAATCTCGCGGCACAAAGATCTTGCATATCCCTACCGTGCTGGGAGCAGTGGTTCCCGCCTACAATATTCCCGGGGTCAGCGGAGAGGTAAAGTTTACGGCTGAGGCTCTGGCAGGAATTTTTCTGCATCGGATTACAAAATGGAACGACAAAGCGATCGCTAGTGCGAATCCAGACGTCAAATTCCCCGACCAGGACATTATTGTGATTCATCGCTCGGATGGCAGCGGCACCACGTTCATCTTTACCGACTATCTTTCGAAAGTGAGCAAGGACTGGCAAAGCGAGGTGGGGAAAGGCACCTCGGTCAAGTGGCCGATCGGCTTGGGTGGAAAAGGCAATGAAGGCGTCGCTGGGATGATCCGCCAGATGCAGGGTGCAATCGGCTACGTGGAATTGATTTACGCGGTGCAGAACAAGATTCCCTACGGCACGGTAAGGAACAGCGCGGGTCAGTTCGTGAAAGCGTCCTTGGAGAGTGTGACCGCGGCGGCAGCATCGGTCAAGAATATGCCTCCCGACTTCCGCGTCTCCATTACTAATGCGCCGGGCAAAGATGCTTACCCTATTTCCAGTTTCACTTGGCTTCTCATCCCCGAGCAATCGAAAGATCCGGCGAAAGGCAAAATCCTGACAGACTTTTTGAACTGGATGGTGGACGAGGGCCAGAAGATGACCTCCGAGCTTACTTACGCGCCCTTACCCGAGTCTGTGGCGCAAAAGGTGAAAGCGATCGTCAAGCAGGTGCACTAAATCCTCGGGTGTCAAAAGGGGGGGCCCTCGCCCTTCTTCGCCTTCTTGCAAAGTTCAATTTCAGGCGCCGATCAAATCGGCGCCTTCCCTTCTTAGACGCAATCGCGCGGCGCAACCGGGGGCTTGGAACCTCTGTTTCAATGGGTTAGGGTGCATGGCTCACGCCTGCACAACCCCTTGGGGCGGGTTTTCGACAACCCGGAAATCCTAAGAAATCTGGTAGTAAAGCCTTTTAAATGAAAGTACCAATGCAGTATAACTGTGCGCAAGAAATTATCACCGCCGGGGCGAATAGCGCGGTATCATTAGGCAGGAAAGTCTTACGATACAGCTCATCCCTTCAAGCTTTTTAACTAAATTGATTGAAAGCGCACGTCTCGGATACGAATGTGCCCGGAATTGCACGCAACCCGTGTCGGAAGAGCGATGAATCGGTGGGCGCTGCAAAACGGGTCATGGAAAAGAGAGGGCTGCACGAATGAAACCTATGCTCATTAAACTCTGGAAAGATGATGCCGGACAGGACATCGCGGAGTACGCCGTTATGTTGGCGGTGATCCTCGTTATCGTGATAGGCACGGTCCAACTCATAGGAACGCATGCCAATACGGTTTTCTCGACGGTCGCCAGCTCGATCCAATAAGCGCATGAATGGAGCTGATCCGAATCGGCGAAGCATCGTACCCTGCCAAGGGCCGGCGTAAGACAGTGCGGCATCTCAGGCGACGGATTGGCCGGGAACTCCCTGTTTTCAAGCGAATTTGCCGTTCCAATTTCTGGCGACGGCAATGCCTGCCACTTGGTGCTGCTTCTCGCAGTGTGTCAGTTCTGAACGCCGGTAATAGCAGCTCTGGGGTGTAGTTGTGATACGAGCGAAATTGCGGGGCGCGATTTCGCATTTGAGGAGCAGTAATGAATCGCACTCGACTGATGATAATTGGGGTTCTGGCCCTGGGCCTGGGGGCTTTTGTCAGCTTTACCGTCTACAGAACCTTGCAGACACGAACCGCTTCCAGCAGCGAGGCCGGAGTGGACGTAGTGGTGGCGGCGAGCGACATCCCAATTGGCGCCAAAATCGATAACAAAGATGTCAAGGTGGTGAAATTTCCCGCTGCGAATATTCCTCAGGGTGCGCCGAGCCGGCTCTCGCAGGTGTTGGGACGCGGCGTCGTGCTGGCTATTACAAAGGGCGAGTTCGTCCTGCCCTATAAACTTGCGGCAGAAAATGCCGGTTCCGGATTACCCGGGCTGATCCCCCCCGGCATGCGAGCCGTCTCGGTGCGAGTCAACGAAGTCGTCGCCGTAGCTGGCTTTGTGATTCCGGGAACCCGAGTAGATGTGTTGCTCACTGGCGCCCCAGGCGGCAATTCCGAGCAGCAAACCACGACGGTGCTGAAAAACGTGGCAGTCATTGCCGCCGGGCAACGCCTCGAGCGCAACTCCGCCGGCGAGCCACAAATGGCTCCTGTGATTACGTTGCTGGTATCCCCTGATGATGCACAAAAGCTCACGCTGGCCAGTACGGAAGGTCATATCCAACTGGCTTTGCGCAATCCTCTGGATACCAAGCAGGATGACTTGGCCTCTGTGAAGACCGGAGCGCTCTACCGCACGCTCGTGGCTCCTGATAACGCCCCTGCAGCAAAGCCGAGGTTGAAACGAGTGACCGTCGCCGCTCCGCCACCGCCTAGCGTCTACACCATTGAAATGATTCGCGGCACCAAAAAAGAAGAACAGAAATTCTGAGGGCCAAGGAGCTTTCCCAAGTGGTGGATGGTCTAAACCTGTTTCCTCCTTCGGAGAAAAACCTGCAGATGAGAAATCGGCCGTTTGCTGGGCTACTCGTAATAGTGCTGCTTTTGCTTGCGGCCAAACCTGCCCTATGCCAGGAACAAACTGCACCAGCTCAAAACCCGCCAGTTGTCCCGCAGTCGCAAGCGGCTACCCCCGCCCAGACGCCTGCGAGCACACCCACGACTTCCCTGCCACCTTCGACTGAGGCTCAAGGGGCGGCGCCTTTACGCGTAATGGTGGGGAAATCATTACTGATCAATACGACCGAACGTCTGAAGCGAGTATCAGTCACTGACCCCGGTGTGGCGGATACCTTTGTGGTCACACCAACCCAAATTTTGGTGCACGGCCGGGCTCCGGGCGAGGTCTCGCTTTTGATATGGGACGAACTCGAGCGCTCTCGCAGCTTTGATTTGCGCGTAGATGTGGACGTAAGCGCCGCTGCAGAAGAAGAAAAACGTGTCTTTCCGGAAGAGCAGATCGTCGTTACCCCTTCTCGTTCCGCCATCGTATTGTCCGGGCATGTTTCCACGGAAGACATTGCCAAGCGCGCAGGAATGATTGCCGATGCCTATTCCAAGAATGTGGTCAACGTGCTGACGTTTGGCCCGGTGGGTGCGCAAGAGGTGCTGCTGGAGGTGAAGTTCGCCGAAGTAGACCGTTCGGTGATAAGTCAGTACGGCATCAATCTCTTCACCACGGGAGCCGGGAATACCATCGGCTCTACCACCACGGGAGAATTTGGGGGCGTCAAGCTCGGAAACATTACCGATCAGTTTCCCAAAACTGGGCCCTCCACCTTTCCTACCACCGCGTCGGTAAACGACGCGCTGAACGTCTTTTTCTTTCGCCCGGACATTCACCTAGGTGCCACGATCAAGGCGCTCCAGACCAAGAATCTTCTGCAAATCCTGGCGGAACCGAATCTCATTGCGGTCAACGGCAAAGAGGCCAGCTTTTTGGCGGGAGGCGAATTTCCCTTTCCCATGGTTCAACCCGGCCAGGGCTTCACGGCTGTCTCCATTTCTTTCAAAGAGTTCGGTGTGAGACTGAAGTTCACCCCGGTCATCATGCCTAATGGAAATATCCATTTGCGAGTTGTGCCGGAAGTAAGCCAACTGGACTTTACCAACTCGCTGGTAGTCTCCGGATTCACGATTCCGGCCTTGAGCACGCGGCGCGCCGATACCGAATTCGAACTGCAGGACGGGCAGAGCTTTGTCATCGCCGGCCTGATGAACAATCAGGTGTCCTACATTGTGAACAAGATTCCTGGGTTGGGAGATATCCCGATTCTGGGTAACTTCTTCAAAAGCAAGAGCACGCAAAAAAACAATGCTGAGCTGATTGTGCTGGTTACGGCGCACAAGATCGCGCCCGCCACGCAGAACCCGGCACCGCCGCAGAATCCGCTGCCCTTTTTGGATAAGGACAAATTTGACGGCAAGAAGCCGGCCGGGGGCAACACGCGGTGACATGGCCGAACGGCTCAGCACTGAAGTCATCACAGCAATGCTTCTGTAATGGCATTGATTTTGAAGCAAAGGTAACGTAGTGAGAGCATGCCAGAACTTTCGGTAGTAATCGTGGCCACGGATAGCGAGCAGCGCGCTGTCCTGCAAGTGTTGGTGGATGGCACCAGCGTGGCCCGCACCGTACACAGCTCTGCCACCTTTCCCATGGCGGGGACTGATCCCGTAGTCCGGCGGGTTCAGAGTGCTAATCCAGACGTGGTCCTGGTAGACATCGGGGCGGAGAATCCGACACCGGCGATTCGCGCAATCGAACTCCTCCACCAGGAGTTGCCGGACTGCCCGGTCTTCGCTATCGGCAGCATGGCGCAAGCCCAGGTAATCGTCAACGCGATGCGCGCCGGAGCGCGCGAGTTCATTGAGCGTCCCACCACCACCACGGACCTGCTGGAAGCGTTCGTACGGCTCACGGCAGCGCAACGCAAGGTCCACCGGGAAGGAGCTCGCGGCAAAGTTTTTACCGTCGTGAATGCGAAAGGCGGGAGCGGCGCGACCACCGTCGCGGTAAACCTGGCGCTGGCGCTGCAATCCGCGCACGGCAATGTCGCGCTGGTGGATCTGGCTCCGCTCGGACACACCGCCTTGCACCTCAACTTAAAGCCATTATTCAGCGTCGCCGATGCTGTCCGCAATTTGCATCGCTTGGATAGTTCACTGCTGGAGAGCTTCATGACTCGTCATGCGGAAGGGCTGCAACTCCTGGCGGGAACCAACGCCCCGGCCGCGATCGAGCCTTCCACCGCCGAATTTGCGCGGCTCTTCGACATGTTAGTTAATCATTACCGATACGTCCTGGTGGACGCATCCAGCCGTCTTGACGCGGCCACGCGGTTAGTGTGCAACCTGTCGGAAACCGTGCTGTTAGTCGCGCACACTGATGTGGCATCTCTGTGGAGCGCGGCCCGCGTTTTACAGTACCTGGGGGAGACAGGCGGCCGAGAGCGGGTTCGGTTATTGCTGAATCGCTTTCGAAAAGTCCCCGGCTTCAGCGAGGCGGATGCCGAAGCCGCCGCCGGTGCGAAACTTCTGTGGAAGATTCCCAACCAGTATTTTGCTGTTTCGGCGGCGATCGACCGTGGAGTTCCCTTGATGCAGCAGACGCATAGTGAAATCGCGCGCTCCTTCAGCGGATTGGCTTCCACCCTGACCCAGGACGACGACAATGTGAAACGCACGGCCTGGTCACTCTTCAAGACTGTGTAAGGAGATCATGGCGAACCTACAGACGTTTGAAAGGTCCGAATACCAACAGGTCAAAGCCGACCTGCACCGTAAGATCCTTGATCGCTTGGACCTGGAAAAACTGGGCCGGACGGCCGGCGATGCGGCGCGGGATGAAGTGCTCATCCTGATCCGGAACTCCGTCAACAGCGAGGCCGTGCCGCTGAGCTTTGCCGAACGCGAACGTCTGGCCCGTGAGATTCTGGACGAGATTTTTGGTCTGGGACCTCTGGAGCCACTGCTCAAAGACCCCACTATCTCCGACATCCTGGTCAATCGCTTCGACCGCGTATACGTAGAACGCGCCGGAAAGCTGGAGCCGACTGGGCTTTCCTTCAAAGACAATGCGCACTTGATGCAGATCATTGATCGCATCGTGTCTCGCGTAGGCCGGCGTGTGGATGAGTCATCGCCCATGGTCGACGCTCGCCTCGCCGATGGCTCGCGTGTGAACGCGATCATCCCCCCGCTGGCTATCGATGGGCCGTGCCTCTCCATCCGGCGATTTGGCAGAGATCCGGTGACCGCGCGTCACATGATCGAGAACAAGACGCTTACCGAGGCAATGCTTGAATTGCTCTCGTCGATGGTCAAAGGTCGGTTGAATCTGCTGATTTCAGGCGGTACTGGCGCGGGCAAGACCACGCTGCTCAATGTGCTGTCGGGATACATCCCCAATACCGACCGCATCGTGACCATCGAGGATGCGGCTGAACTCCAACTCAAGCAGGAACATATCGTCCGGCTGGAGACACGTCCTCCCAACATCGAAGGCAAAGGCGCAGTGCGCCAACGGCAATTGGTCATTAACAGCTTGCGTATGCGTCCAGACCGCATCGTGGTGGGTGAGGTGCGCGGCGAGGAGGCCTTTGACATGCTGCAGGCGATGAACACCGGCCATGAAGGTTCCCTCACCACGGTGCACGCCAACTCGCAGCGCGACGCCCTGGCACGAGTGGAGAACATGGTCTCCATGGCCAACCTGAATATTCCGGAACGCGCCGTGCGCCATCAGATTGCGTCGGCCATTCATGCGGTGGTGCAGATTGCACGCATGTCCGACGGAACGCGCAAGGTCATTGCCATTTCCGAAATCGCCGGCATGGAGGGGGACGTAATCAACATGCAGGAAATCTTCGTGTTCGACCGCCGGGGAATCGATGAAAGCGGCAAAGTGCGTGGCTTGTTTCGAGCCATGGGCATTCGTCCCCGTTTCGCCGAACGCCTGGCACTGTCCGGCTGCCGGTTGCGTCCCGCCTTATTCGAAGCGCAAATGGAGGTTTAGGGCAGCAGGTAAAAAGGCAATGAGATGCTGATATTGATCGCCATCATGGTGTTCGTGGTCGTCGCAGTGGGGTTCTTTGTACTCGCTTCCCTGCTGGACCAACGCAGCGCGCGGGCCCGCTTGATACGAGAGCGCCTGACCTCTGTCCAGAAGGCGGCGGAACGGCAGCCCAGCGAAGAACTGGCATTGTTGCGCGACGAAATGCTAAGCGAGATTCCTGCGCTCGACGAGTTCCTACGTCGCTCGGCACGCGTCTCGCAAGTCCAGGATGTCCTCTCCCAGGCGGACATGAAGTTGCGCGCCGGCAACTTCCTGGCGCTCTGTTTGGTGTGCGCGATCACCTTGGGCGCCGTGCTCTTATTCTGGAACAAGAATGCCAACTATGCGGCGTTGCTGGGATGGGTGGGACTGATCCTTGGATTCTTTATACCTTATGCGTACGTTACTCATCGGCGCAGCAAACGCTTTGAAAAGTTTGAAGAACTCTTTCCCGAAGCCATCGACACCTTGGCGCGCGCCGTACGAGCCGGCCATGCCTTTACCACCGCCCTGGAAATGATCGCTAGCGAAGTCTCCGAGCCTGTAGCTGGCGAGTTTCGAAAGCTCTTTGAAGAACAAAAATTCGGGCTTCCAGTTCGTGACGCACTGCTGAATTTGACCGAGCGCATACCGTTGGTGGACGTAAAATTCTTTGTCACCGCCGTCATGCTCCAGCGTGAGACCGGCGGCAATTTAGCGGAAATCCTCGATAATTTATCTTACGTGATCCGCGAGCGTTTCAAAATCTTGCGCCAGGTGAAGGTCTATACCGCGCAGGGCCGTCTCACCATGGTGCTTCTGATGGGACTGCCGCCTTTGATTGTGATCATCATGCTGACCATGAACCCGGGCTTCATCCGGCCCCTGTTTGATGATCCGATTGGGCATGGATTGGTAGTAGCCGGAATTACGCTGCAGACCATCGGGTATTTTGTAATTCGCAAAATCGTCCGGATTCAGGTGTAAGCATGGCGTTGATACTGGCAATTCTGATTTTCGTGACCGTCGTGGTAGTGGTGTTTTCCTTCGGAGCGGCGGCCATGACTCCTGCCTCGGTTCTCGGCTCTCGCTTGC
>Ga0209577_10006217_pt1 | contig 11064 bp, 11 predicted proteins | sample GraSoiAngelo_109_FD_185874 | JGI IMG/M metagenome (GOLD analysis project Ga0209577, IMG submission 185874) | Grasslands soil microbial communities from the Angelo Coastal Reserve, California, USA - 14_0903_12_20cm (SPAdes) (version 2) | ecosystem: Environmental > Terrestrial > Soil > Grasslands... | reverse complement strand
TAAATCCCATTTTTCCATTTTTCCATTTTCCCAACGTCAATGAGAGGCTCGCCCTACAACTTAACATTCGGCGGGCGTCCTTACCACGTACAGCGACTCTGGGTGAATACTTACGGCGGGTACTGGCTTTGGATGAGTAGCGGCAACAAGGGTTATCAGCTTCTCGTCGGAGTTGACGAAAAATCGCCATAGCACTCATTGATAACGGGTTTCGATTTGTGAGCTGGGTTTTGTTTTCATGCCAGTTTCAGTGGTGGAACGCTAGAACCGAACAAGCACTGGGGACCGTGTCATAAACGTGTCCCTGCGGTCGTCATCGAATGCGCCGAGTCCGCCATTCTCGCAGCATTCCTCAGGCACCTCCGTGCGGGCTTTGTTTTCTCGGCAAGTGGTTGATGTCATATGACTTGAAACGAAACCTCGGCCTTCGGCCAACTAATGGGCCGTTAACCGATCTGAAGGAGTCGTCCACTACAATAGGCACTGACATCAATGACTTGCCGGCAACCAGCCCGCACGGGGAGTTACTCCGAGCACGATGCAAGAAATCTAGGATTTGCAACTGATCCGAAGGCGACACGTGGCACAGCAACGGCACACCGTGAAGTATTGCGGCGCACCAAGAGAGTCTCATGTCGCTTCGTATAGAAATCACCACAGCGGGAGTATTCGGATAGATGGTTCCAGTTGCCCATTTTCGAATCACAAAAACATCATTATGTCATCCTTACCTGAAGGCCACATGAATGCGGCCATTGGAGGGACTGCAGAAGACTTTCAAGACGCACCCATTTGACGTTCCGTCATTTGTGGCTCCTGATTGATTTCTTCAGGAGGCTTCAGCTTGCGGAAAGACCTGAAGAGCAGCACGTCATAGAGAACTTTTGCACCTCCTCCAAGGAGCAGCGGCGCTGAGAACGAGAGCGCTTGCATCGTCACTCCGGCGACTCCGGACCCAACCGCCCAAAACAAATTGCGAGCGAGATTAGTGACCCCACTGGCAAACGTTCGTTCGGTAGGTCTCACTAGCGCTGCCACATAGGACTGTCGCGTGGGAACGTCCATCTCGACCAGCGCCTCACGGAAAAGAAAGAACAAGACCGCCCATTTGAACGAAGGCGCGAACGGAACAGCCATCAGAAAAAGGCTGGAGGGGAGATGAGTAAACACCATCGTGTTGACGAGCCCGATGTGACGAGCAAGCCATGCTGCTCCAAGATGCGAGCAAGCGTTGAGGATATGCACTGCAAAGAAAACGATACCCAGTTCTTGTTCCGCAATTCCGAAGCGCCGGAAGAACCAATACGCAACTAGGGCGTCTGTCAGAAAACCTCCGCCGAAAGCGTCCAGTGAAAACAATGCTGTGATCCTTGTGACGACCGTTTTGCATGCGGCGCTAATTTCAATTTTTGGCGATGTAGCCGCCCTGGGGCCATCAACCTCAACCGCAGACGAAAGGCACAGGTAAATGCCTGCCACTACGAGACAGAGAATCGAATGTCCAATGAATACCAGTCGATACGAAGTTAGGACTGCCAGAGACATCTCGTGCTGAAGCAGTAGCGGCAAACCTGCGCCCAAGGCTCCCAGTGATCCTCCGCCATCTAGGAGTACGTTGTACCAAGCCAAACCCCAGGTCCGTCTTGGTTCCGAAACCAATCCCGGAACTATGGCTTGATCCAGAGCGTACGCTGCTGAACGGTCCGTACCTGTGCCGTTCAGCATTCCTACGAATACCAGGATCGCCAGCAAGGGCGCCCTCGGGGACAGCGCTAGCGCGATACCACCAACGGCGCTTATAAGAGAGAGGAAAACCAGAAACCTTTTGCGCCCGATTCGATCAGCGGTAAGCGTCATTAATACTGTCGCAGACGCCGAACCGGCCAATCCCATTGCAATAATCAGCCCGATTGCAGTCGACGATAGCCCAGACCTGAAGAGGCAAATTCCCAGCACCACGCCCATCAATCCCACGCCAAAAGAACGCAACAAACCTGCAGCATTGATTAACGCGAGGTCGCGTTTGGGATGAAGCGTCATTACTTTTCTTGTACGTAGGCGTACAGCGCATCATAGATGGGAAACTGCCGATTTAGTCGCTCCTCATCGGAAATGCCCAAGACAGCAAATCCCTGAGCAATGGACCGTAGACCGATGCCCTCGGGAGCAACGCTCTCCTGGCCCTTTACATCGGCGGCACGCACGATGAGTGCCAGTTTCTGGAGCGCCGGGTCGGCAACTGCATAGTCTTCAAGAATGGCTTCGAACGAACAGCGAGATCCTCGATGATTCAGCTTGATTGCTTCAATCTTCGGTGCATCGAAGGGAATCGCACTATGCACTTTGGCCTGTTCGAGCAGATCCTTCTCGTCAACGAAAAGAAACTCGGCCTGTGGATCAACGAACCGCTTTATCAGCCAGGGGCAGGCAACACGGTCCACTTTGACGTTTTTCCGCGTGATCCATTTCATATTCACGTCATGGACGCCAAGAGTATGTGAATTTGATGGCGAAGCGATTCTCGTAATACTGCGGCGGGTTCGCCGCGACCAGGCTCGCAAAACGCTGGCCGGCTGTGTATATGAAAAATAGATCACTGTCCGGACGATAATTCCACCTTAAGCGAATGTTCGCGCTTGCTGCCTGAGTGTTGGCCGTATCCATCTGAAGTAATGCCGAGAGGGTCAGAAAACGTGAGAACGAGTAGTTGGTTTGAAAACTGCCGAACACAACCGAGAAATTTCCTAAGGACTGAGGCAAGACTTTGCCAGTCCCGTCAGTAACGAATCCCAGACGAAACCTGTTCCACTGCTCGGCGAAGCTGAATGAGAGCCGTTCGTTTGCGCGATACGTGGCACGGAGCCGAGCTTCATTCAAGCGTCCGTTGTAGTACGTGCCGAAACGTTCGAAAAATCTGACCATCAGCCTGCGATCCTGTGGCGATCCGTATGTGAGTTGATGGCGCGTCCAGTGATATTCACCTACGGGAATGAAGATGTTTTTGTAGATATTGAACGGAGTGATCAGCCGCTGCGTAAATACGTCCACGATGTCGTCGTCGCTATACCCACCATTATTGAATTCGATGCGAAACGTGTTCTGCCATTCTTGCGTTTGCAGAACATGGTTCGTGTCCGGTGCGTGAAAGATGAAGCCTTCGAAATTGAGTTCGCGCACACCGCGCAGTTTCGGCCGCGGCTTGAAGTTCACATCGGCATAGTCGCAGATGCAGTTATTGCGTTCGAGAAATCCGACTTCGGGATTGAAATTGGGCCCCATCTTCCGATGCTGCGCGAAACCTTCGAACCAGCTGTTTTGATAATTGAGCCCCGCGCCTACATCGGTTTGTCCGGACGAAAGCCCAGGTGTTCGTGTCTGCGCAGCGTACCCGGTGAGCACAAGATCCTTATGGAAGACCAGGCGAGTATCTGTACCGCTCGTCTGGTTGAAACTGTCGAACGGATTCCCGGAACGTTTATCGATTCCCATTACTCCAATGTAGGAACCGCCCCACAACGAGCGTTTCACGCGTGCGACTGCGTAGTTCGCGTAAGGGTTTGGGCCGGAACGTCGGGTCTCCACGCCCATCGCGCCCAATTCAAAACCGTCGATTGATCCGGTAATCTTTCCTCCGCCATTGATCGGGACCTCCTCGCCGGTGATCGGGTCAATACCAATCTGACGGCTGAAGAACAGCAGGTCTCCGCTATCCCCACCCAATTGGAAATTGAAGACTCCAGCATTCTCTAGAAAAAACTGACGCTTCTCCGGCAAGAACAGTTTGTAGGGAGTGAGATTGAACTGCAGGGTATCGACATCAGCATCGGCGAAATCCGTGTTCACGGTGAAGTTGGCCACCAAGTTTGAACGGAGACCAAGCTTCACATCGACACCGCCTGTGTGCAGTGCGCTCGTCCCCGGAGTGTATCCAGTACCTGCCGCACTTGGCGGAAAATGGCTGAATCCCGTCAAGCCGTATGGCTTTACGATGAACAGCCTGCCGCTGCCTATATCGGAGATCCCATGCAGATCGCCGGCTTGACTAATCCTTGCCGCCCCAAACGCCCGCCTCCAACCAGACCAGAGATCTTCTTCGTTCTTGCGACGTATAAAGCGTTTGAAGTTGAGCCCCCAGATCACATCTCTGGATTGCATGAAATTCAGAGTCGAAAACGGAATGGCAATGGTGGCTGTCCAGCCTTCCTTTGTAATGCGTGCGTCTGAAATCCACACACCGTCCCAGCCTGGATCACCGTCTCCGGTGTCCGTTTCTGTTCGCTGTTCCTCCGTTATTAGAGCGTCACGCTGTGTGCCTCGCGGGTTGAACTGAAAAACGTAGGCGTTTCTGTGGTCATGGGCTGAATCGATGATGATTTCGAAGTAGTCATCTAGCTCTTGACTGACGTCACGCCGCAATTCGCTCGCGACGATCTTGCTTGCATCGGAATCGAAGCAGAGGACACCAAAGTACACGTCGTGCTTGTCGTAAAGAATTCGAACTTCGGTCTTTTCCGTTGGCGTTTGTCCTTCGAACGGTTCCCGCTGTAGAAAATTCGTAATCGGGTTCGCTATTTGCCACTCGGGGTCATCGAGTGTGCCATCGAGTTTAGGTCGACGCTCCACGCGACTTGCTTTCGCTGCCCGTGCCGGCTCTTGAACACCTGCCTGGCTTTCCTTGTGCCGAGGGGCATCCTGCTGCGCAATGAGCGGAGACGCAACCCAAACCAGCGCCATTAGTAAGCAATGTGCGACTCTCATGTCCCGGAAGACTGGCCGCGTCGTTACCGATGCACTGCGATACCGAGAGCCTCGGTGGCAATGATAAGTGTTAGGTCGGAGAACCTTGTCCATGTTCAGGGCACAAGTTCACTGCGCCGGAACAAATACTTTGATCGCTGCTGATTGCGAGCCCTGGCGACGCACTGCCAAGAACAAACGATCAAGGTCCGGCGAGAAAAAACTCGTTCGTGCCCCTGTGTTCGTGGTTATGCGTGCCGACTCCGCGTAATGATCGGCATCCTGCTCTTGAAAAACGGAAATCGCACCGTCGCCGCCGCTCGCGTAGATTCGTTTTCGAGATTTGTCATAGAACACGTCGTCGCAGTCGCCGACAGCCGGAAGCTTCTGAACGACCTTTCCTGTACTCGTGTCGAAGACGAGCAGGCGCGCCGGCATTCGCGTCACAACGAAGAGCCTGTGCTCGCTTTCGTTAAGGGCCATGGGATAGTTGGCAAATGCCATGTCGGTCTTCCAGGTCGCGAGGATGGTGTGCTTCTCTCGATCAACAACAGCGACCTTTCGCGACTTAGGAAGATTTACATAGATTCGGGGACTGTCTCTCTCAAGCTGAAATGATTCGGGATGAGCGTCGAGTTTGATGTCAGCGACTTTGTTCCCGTCGCCATCGATTTCACCTAGTGCGCCGCTACCGTAGCCAACGTAGATTCGCTTGTGGGCAGAATCGTAGCGCAAATTGTCGGCGTCATCGCCGTAGTCCAATGTCTTAACAGGCGCATAGGAACTCGCATCGAACACGCGAACAGTGCCGTCGTTTCCGTTCGCAACATATAGCCGGTTCGCTTCAGGTACATAAAGTACGCCTTGCGGCTCTTTGACTTGACCGATTGTCTTTGCTCGTTTACCGACCTTAAGATCGATGACTTCTAATGTGTTGTTACCGAGCGCTGAAACAAAGAGTCTATCGCCTTGGACGTCGATAGACATGTGATCGATTCGTCCCTGCACGTCTGGCAGTTCAATCGTTTTTTCCAATCGAAGAGGCTGAACCGATTGTGCCCATGACAGTCCAGCAAAGGCAGCAAGGATGATGAATAGTCTCATGTTGAAATCCCCATTCAATACTTTTGCGCTCCGACCACTTCGTACACGATCATGCGAGCAACAGGCCGCCCGTTCTCCTGCTGCTCCGGTGCATACACTCGATGCGTTGCTGTGTCCACGGCAAGGCTGTGCACCATTTTCTGCACGGCAAAATCTTCCAGTTTTCGATAGTGATCGGCGTCATCTTGCTGGAAAACGGAGATAAACCCACTCGAACATGCTGCATAGATCCGGCCAAGACCGGGATCGAATTTCACGACATCCGCGCCTTGGGGAAGGGGAAGGTGAGCAATTGCGTTGTGGGTGTCCAAGGTAAAGACCGTAACTGTCTTCGTTCCGTTGCACAAAAGAAATGCGCGATGGTGCTCGGAATCAACGGCCATTCCATGGTTGTAACGGCATCCCTCAACCGGATAGGTTCCCAGCACAGTGTCTTCTGCCGGATCGATCTCGGCGATTTCGTTGGTATTTCTTAAATTCACGTAAACTTTCGTGCTAACGGCGTCGTACTGTGGTCGCTTTTGAATGCGAGAGTTTTTACGATTTCGTCTTTCTGTACATCTATAACCGCGCCACAGCTTTTGCGAGTGTGTTCACGACGTAGACTTTGTGAAATGGTGCAGCGTGCTCCCATTTGGCTTCGCCGCCGTCGCAAGACGTTTCACTACTTTCACGGTTTGCAAATCCACGATGCCGATCTTTTCTTCGCCCCAATCCGAGGTGTAAACCTTGCGAAGCTCCGGCACATATTCCACTCCTGTGATACCCGGCACGCCAGGGATGGCCTGAACGAGTTTGTTCGTCTGAACATCGATCACATAAAGAATGCCTGGACCGAGATGGGCAGAGAGGAGCCAGTGATCTTCCTCATCCATGGTCAGGTAATCAAAGCGCTCCCCTTTAGGTCCGGGCAAGTCGATAGTCCCCACCCTCCTGAGTGTCTGCGCCTGCATCAAGCAAACGAACGCAATCAGGATGATGAAAATGCGCCAGATCATCTGTTTGTGAGCCACGTCACCAATGGTGGTCCAGTGCCTACCTTCTATAGCACCGGATCTCATGCCACTCTGCCGTGCAACAAAACACCAATGGCACCAGCAGCCAAAATCACGACTGGTTCGGGAATCTTCTTGGTTAGCATCAGCAGCCCAAGCGTTGCAGCCCCAATGATCACAGTCGGAATATCGACAAGAGATCGCCGAGCCAGAATGTATGCGGCCCCCGCGATTGCGCCCACGGCGGATGCCGTCACTCCTTGCACGAACGCTTTGACCTGTTGATTCTGTGCAAATCGCCGGTAGTATGGCGCTCCGAAAAGCACAATGAAATAAGGGGGAGCAAACACGGCCCATGCTGCTGAGAGTGCTCCGAGGGCTCCGGCCACGAGATAACCAATGAAACCCGCCGTTATCACAACCGGACCAGGAGTGATCATTGCCACGGCTACCGCGTCCACAAATTGACGCTCCGTGAGCCAGTGGAACTTGACGACTACTCCTCCGTAAAGGAATGGGACGATTGCCAAACCGCTCCCAAATACAAAAGCGCCGGCCTTCAAAAAGAAGAAAAAGAGCGCCCCGAGTGTTGCGGCAGCCGCGACACCGTGAATCTTCGTGAGCAGCGGATGCAGACTGATAGACATGAGCGGCGTCGCCCTTACCGGCAAAGCAGGAGGCGCTTTAATAACCGTTGCCACAAGGCCGCAAAGAACGAAGAGCCAGACGATCTCAGACTTTGTCCATGCCGTAGTGATGGCCAGGGCTGCGAAAATTGTCCAGAGAAGCCAGTCTTTTCCCACGGTCGTACGTATCAGCTTGATCGCGCTGCGCACGATAATTGCGATCACCGCAGCGCCAATGCCGTAAAACATACCTTGAATCCACGATAGACTCCCAAAATGTACTTAAAGAGCGGCTAGCGCCAACACCATCAGGAACGAAGGCAGGATGAACGCGATGCCCGCGACCGTGGCTCCGAGCGAACCTGCGCGGAGCCATCCCAGATACATCGCTAGCTGGGCGGCTAGTGGGCCCGGCGAGAGCTGGGGAAAAGCGAGTCCCTCTAGGTAGTCCTCCTTGGAGAACCAATGTCGTTCCTCGACTAAATCCTTCTGCATGTGTCCGGCAAGCGCGATTGGACCGCCGAACCCGAAGGTGCCGAGGCGAAGGAAGTAAAGGACAAGGTCCCGCAAACCGAACGTTGCGGAGGAATCCGGTGCTAATGGCGCGTGTGCCTTCGCTTCCTGCATCATCGATCGATCCTATTTGTCTTCCTTACCCAATTCGTCCAAAGCAGATTTGAAGCCGGTCGCCAGTTTCTCAGCCGAATCGCGCCCCCAGTAGTGGAGAAAAATGATCACTGGCCGTGAATTGATCATGTGGTGATGGATGGCGACAACATCCAACCCATGCGATCGGAGTGCTTTCAGAGTCGGCTGCAGCTCCGATTCCAGCATTGCAATGTCGCCAGCCACCGCAGCATCGTCATTCGTTCCAACAAACGCAGCCCAGGTATTCAATCCCATGCGGGCGTTAATCTTCGCTCCCATTTCTTCCACGTCAAGATCATCCCGTCCAAGCGTGATCTTGTAAACCGGACCGTTTTGCTCTCCCGCGTGGCCCACGATCTTCGCAATCTTCTCCGTATCGAGGGCGCCATGATTTGGCGCGGCTGTTGGAGCCTGGCCGCCGCTCGGTGACTGGGAGTGGCCAATGAGATCCATAGCCGGTTTAAGTTGATTCGCAAGTTCCAGGGCCTTTCCATGGCCGTGAATATGCATGAAGAAGACTCGAGGTTCATCCCAGAAGAAGTGATTGTGCAAGGCGGTCACTTCCAATCCGTGATCGAGTAGAGCTGACATGACCGGATTGACTTCCTCTTGGGTTAGGACCAAATCTCCCATGACGACATCCTCGCCGCCATCCCCTTTGGTCATCGCGAACCAACCCCCAAAACCAAAAGGAGTCGGGACCGAATAGCCTGCAATCTTGATGTGCAGATCATTCCGAGGAATGTTCACTTTCAATACATTTGCTTTGTAGTCGCCCTGCTTACCCACAATCTTCATGACTTGCTGATAGTCGGTCGGAACTTCCTGGGCGACCGAGATTTGCGCGAATGCTGCCATACAGATTGCGGATAGCATAAAGAGAATTTCTTTCTGTCTTTTAACTACGCGCCGCATTGTGTCTCCTCCATTCTGGGAATTCGCTTCGCTGCCAAACAGGATGCCAGAGGAACCTGAAAACCTCCTGTATGCCCGCTCCGAGGCTTCTGCCGCGTTGTTTGCAACCGGTGCTTAGAACTGAAAATGAGAACTGAACCTATTGCTCGGCTGGAGACATTCTTTGGCCCACGATCAACAACTTGGCACGCCGCCCCTTCTCTTGTGCTTCAGGGGCAGGAAGTGTTCATGCCAGAACTGCCTTCGCTCCGATTCCGGGAGTTGAGCCATGTTTTGAACGACCGACCTTTCCTGCCTCATGACTTTGCTTAGCGCCCACGTAATATCCAGAATCCCCGACATGCTTTCCCAGTTCGTGAGACGTGCCTTGCGATAAAGTCTATCGACTCTGAGAAGGCCTTTGTCTCGTTCGCGGCCTTGGTTGTACAGGTCGGTGATTCTCTGCAACTGTCGATCGTAGGTATCCAAGAGAGGAACCATGTCTGAATAGGCGCGGACGTAGTCGTTCATGTCCTTCATGTCAGCATCTCGGATACTGGCGCGATCCTTGCCCCGGTATGCTGCAATTCCGATGCAGTCCCAGTGATCTCTTCAGAAAGAACTCGGTCATTATGTTCCTGAACTGCAAGCGTGACCGCGAACACCGTGATCACGACAAGAATGACTGCACCAGCTGCATAGACCGACTTGAACGTTCGTTGTTGTTCGTTACCCATGGTCGATAGGTGCTGGCGACGACTACTTTGCTGAGGTTGCCTGGGCTGAGACGGAAGTGCCAGGCCGCAGTTCATCGGTTCCTCGAACGGCCACCACATCGCCTTCGTGCAGATTGCCGAAAACTTCTGTCACTTTGTCGCCTGTGGCCCCCCGTTTTCACATCAACCCATTCCGACTTGCCTTCACGGATGCGAACGACAAACACTCGTTCGAGTGTGTTGGCGACCGAGGACGTAGGAACAAAAAGGGTCGGGTAGGATCTCCGAACCGGCCAAAGTACATCCGAAAAAGTACCGGGCGATAGCTCTCCTTTTGCGTTAGCTAATTATAGCCAAAGATATTTGAAATTTTGATCGCAGTGCTTTCAGCGCTCAGCTGGCAGCTTTCAGCTTCTGCAGGAAACTGGTGAGCATGCGCTTCACTTCCGTGGTCTTCTCTGCCAGTCGGTCGTGATCGCCACCTCGGAGAAGTTGCAAGTCTCTCGCCAGCAACAGGAAGTATTGCAGTTCGCTGGCAGAGCCTAGAGCGATCGAGCAGAACCGGCTCAGCTCCGCGTCTCCCATTCTTCCACAACCTTCCGCTAGGTTGGCGGCGATCGAAGTGCCCGCGCGTCGCATCTGCGTCGTCAACCCATACAACTCCTCACGCGGAAAGCTCGCCGTGACCTGGTAGACCGCCAGAGCCAACTCATGCGCCTTCTGCCAGACCTTGAGTTCGCGAAAGTCTTTCACCTCACATCCTGTACCGGCCAACGCTCTCCAGGCCGCATCTCTGGATTTCCACCGGCCCTCTATCCGATGATCTTGTTGTTCAAGGCAAGTACGCCGGAGAGGAGGACCGATGGAAACCTTCCGCAAGCTGTTCGCCAGCCTGCTGGTTTTTGTATACCACTGTTTCGATCGCGTCGTCATCCAGGGCTATCTCCCCCTGCTCACTCGTCCTGAGCATATCGTCCATTTCTTCCGCGATGTGCACGGCATCTATCCCATTACTAAGCAGGCGTTGAGGCAGAGAACCAAAGACTACCAACATTGGGTGGAAGCCTTCGCGCGCAACCACCGTATTCCCCTCCGCTGGCCCGATAAAGACATGAAGAAGAAAGGCTTCCGCCAGGAAGATTACGTCCGACCTTATCTTCGCGCCATGGAACGTAGGAAGCGCTTCGGCGTCTACTTCATTTTCAAAACCATGGAATCGGGCCCCACTTTCCATTCCCGCCTGCCCAAGTACCCGACCGACGATCCCCACTACCGCATCCTCAAAAGGAACTGGTCTCCCTATACCCACTACTACTTCTACATCCGCGATGAAGTGCTCGGCCC
>Ga0209577_10006216_pt1 | contig 11065 bp, 11 predicted proteins | sample GraSoiAngelo_109_FD_185874 | JGI IMG/M metagenome (GOLD analysis project Ga0209577, IMG submission 185874) | Grasslands soil microbial communities from the Angelo Coastal Reserve, California, USA - 14_0903_12_20cm (SPAdes) (version 2) | ecosystem: Environmental > Terrestrial > Soil > Grasslands... | reverse complement strand
GATGAAATTGCTCCTTCGGTTTGCCAATCTCGCGTTTGACGAAATCCACGATCTTCTCCGGCTCGGCCACGGCATTATTCTTCGCTGTCGTGCCAACGATTACGTTTGAGCCGTCAAACAAAATTACCGACGGGGTGATCCGTTCGCTTTCCGCGTTCGGGATAATTTGAGGCTTACCGTACGCGTCGATATGGGCTACGGCAGAGAAGGTTGTGCCAAGATCAATGCCGACTGCTTTGCGTTGGTTCATTTTTGGAGAAGTCAATGGGGCCGACTCGCCCGCACCCTTCAGGTGCAACTTCCGTGCCGCGCCGCCCTCGGAATTATCAGTGTCTTTCTTGGGCGCTAGCGGAGCCAGTGAAATAGAGACGTGATCAGTGCTCATTGACAACGCAACGCGATAACCTCTTCCGGTCGCAAGACGTTTCCGCGCCAAATGAAGCCAGGCTTGACCCGTTTCACAATTCGCCCGTTATCTTCGGCGCGCTCAGTCGCTTCGTAATTAACGACACGATGTATCGCCAGATCGACGAATTCCTTCGGTTCCACCTCCGTCACTTCCAGACGGTGAAACATCTCCAGCAAACCATGGATTGCGTTTCCCAAATTATCCTGCCAGCGCATTAACCGCTCCGATTTCCGCCCCTCGGACGCGGTCTTGAGCTGGGTCGCCAGAGTTGTGAGATCATCGTATACCCCGATTAGGTCGCGAACGAACGGCTTTTGCAATGATTCGTAGAGGAAATTGTCACGATATTTCAGCAGCTCTTCGTGCAAAGAATCGAACAAGCGATGGTTCACCGATTCGCTCGCGCGGATGGCGTCGAGGCCTTCTTCGATTTTCTGAAACTGGGCCGCGGATTCGGTGGCATGTGCAGGCAGGATGATCGAGGCGATTTGCTCCACTCGGCGGGTGAGAGCTGATTCCAAGCTTTGCACGTTCTCAGTGACGATGCGGAATTCGCGCAGAAGCGAAGCGAAGTCATGGCTCCGCGTTTCTTCACGCGCCAACGTTGCCGCCGCGCTCAGTTCCTGCATCGTGCTGGCGAAGTCGTCGGGCATAAATCAGGCGCCGTAAAATTTCCGAATCGCCTCGATTAATCCCGCGATATCGTGCTGCTTTGCCTCCACGTCGACGCTGAGCCCGCACTGACGCGCCGTTGCCGACGTGATTGGGCCGATGCTGGCTACTTTCATCCCAGGCGGCCAAGGCAGCTTCAGATCGAGAAAATTTTCCACTGTCGATGAGCTGGTGAAGATGATGAGATCGGCTCCTTCAGTCGAAAAACGGCGGCGCGCTCCGGTCACGTCACGCGTTTCCGGAACGGTTTGATACGCAAACGCTTCGTCCACAATCGCACCCATGCCGCTCAGCTTTTTAGGGAGCAAGTCCCGCGCCTTCTCTGCCCGGGCGATCAGAATCCTAAGGTTTTCAACCCCACCCTCTTTCTCAAATTTCTTCACCACCGCTTCAGCCACGAACTCTTCCGGCTGCAAATCGACGTGAAGATGGAAATCCTTCACTCGTCGCGCTGTGGCCGGCCCGATGGCCGCAATTTTCGCAGCGCCGATTTCGCGCGCATCGTCGTAGAGTTTGAAAAAAATTTCGAAAAAAGCGTCGACACCGTTCGGGCTGGTGAAAACGATCCAGTCATAGGAATGCGCATCCTGCACCAGCTCAGCAAACTCGCGAAGGTCACTGGGCGGCTCGATCCGGATGGTTGGCAACTCTATGACGTCCGCTCCGAGAGCACGTAATTGTGAGCTCAACCCGCTTGCCTGTTTGCGGCTGCGTGTGACCACGATTCGCTTGCCGAAAAGCGGACGATTTTCGAACCAGTTTAAATCTTTTCGCAAGGAAACGACATCGCCGAAAATCGCGACGGCCGGCGCTTCGAAGCCCGCTGCACTCGCTCGCTCCGCGATATTTTCCAGAGTGCCAACAATCGTCTTTTGCCGTCCCACCGTGCCGAGACGGACGAGCGCCACCGGCAGGTTCGTTCGGCTACCGTGCGCCAGCATTTCGCGGGTAATCGCAGCCAATCGATCCACCCCCATTAACATCACTTGGGTGCCGCCCAGTTTCGCCAGTGCATCGAAGTCAATCGCGCTTTCGCCCTTCGTCGGATCCTCATGGCCAGTGAAAAAAATGACGTGCGAATTCTGGTCGCGATGAGTTACGGGGATTCCGGCATACGCGGGCACCGCGATGGCGGATGTAATTCCGGGGACAATTTCGAAATCAATTCCAGCCGCGGCCAGCGCTTCCGCTTCTTCGCCCCCGCGTCCGAAAACAAATGGATCGCCTCCCTTCAGCCGCACTACATTTTTTCCCAGACGCGATTTTTCGATTAGGAGGGCGTTGATTTCATCCTGCGAAAACGTTTTCTCGCCGGCACGCTTTCCAGCGAAAATGATTTCGCCGTCGGCCGGGGCCCAGCCCAGCATTTCCCGATTGACCAGCGCGTCGTAAACAATTACGTCGGCGCGTTCGAGCAACTCTTTCGCGCGCAGGGTCACCAGTCCTAGATCGCCCGGGCCTGCTCCGACCAGAAAACATTTTCCTTCGTGACTCTTAGTTTTGCTCACGCTCGAGCTTTCTAAAAACTTCTCCCGCTAATTTCTCCGGATCGTTTCCTCGCCCGCTCGCCATTTTCGGCACTAGTGCATCGCCAAACAATTGCGCGCGTAATGCCATTTCGCCGTTCATAAATCGAGCGTGCACGCCCACCGGCAAATCGCAATCTCCTTGCAATAACCGCAAAAATTCCCGCTCCGCTCGTAAACAAAGATGCGTTTCCGCGTCATCAATCGACGACACAATTTCGCGCGCGACCCAATCGGCTGCGCGTGTTTGCAAAGCGATGACGCCCTGACCGCCAGCCGCCACAAAATTTTCTGGCGACAGTATTTCCGCAAAAAGCTTCTGACCTTGAAATTCAAACTCCGGCGGCATGAATCCGAGCCGCTCCAGGCCGGCGCGCGCCAAAATAATCGCGTCCCAATCGCTTTCGATGAATTTGCGCAAACGGGTTGGCACATTTCCCCGTAGCCCTACGACGCGCGCGGCGGGGTTACACCAACGCGCTTGCCTTTGTCGCCGCACACTTCCCGTCGCAATCGTTGCGACCGGCGCATGCGCTGTGCTTTTCCTCAGCAACAAATCTTCCACTGCGCCACGGGGCAGAACCGCTGGGATCGTAAGTGCGCCATCCATTTCGCTGGGCAAATCCTTCGCGCTGTGCACCGCGACATCAATGCGCTTTTCCATCAGCGCCCGCTCCAGCTCGGCCGTAAAAATTCCTTTGCGCCCTTTTGTTCGGTCATGCTCATGGTCGCCTCTCGTGCGAATGATTTCGGTCGCTACCTTCATGAAGGGCCGGGTCCGAGCCAGCGCTTCCTCCACCATTCGGGTTTGCGCCAATGCCAATTCACTTCCGCGAGTGCCGAGAACCATTTCCTGTCGCGGTGTTTCTTGCACACCAGACCTTGGTAACTCTTCGACGCTCACGAAGCGTCGCTACAGTTCGGATGCCCGCAATTCTCCGCTCACACGCGCCGGGCATTCTTTTGTTGGTCGCGTTCCGGACTTAGACAACCCCAAATGTTTTTGAAAATCCGCGACGTGCTCGTCGATGATCGCTTCGGCGGCGGCCAGTTGCTGCCGGCGAAGCTCGTGTGATTCACTCGCAATCTCTTGCAAGGAATCAATGTCGTAGAGATAAACACCGTCGAATTCGTTAACTTCCGGAGCAACGTCCCGCGGAACAGCAATATCGATGATAAAAAGTGGACGATCGGCTCGGTCGCGCAAAATCGGAACAAGCAACGGCGGAGTCAGGAGATGCGTCTCCGCCGCAGTCGATGAAATTAGAATATCAATTTCGCGACACTGTTCGAGCCAGGTCGCAAATGGCACCGCAATTCCTTCCAACTCGTTTGCCAGCTCTTCCGCGCGTGCCGGTGTACGATTGCTTACACGTAGATCTGAAACCCCGCGAGAAGCGAGCGCACGCAAAGTTTTCGCGCTCGTTTCCCCAGCCCCCAACACCAAAACTTTTCGCCCTCGCAAATCACCAAAAATCTTCTCCGCCAAATCGACCGCCACCGAACCCACCGAAACCGGCCCGCGCGTAATCTGCGTCTTTGAGCGCACTTGTTTTGCCGCCCGAAAAGCACGCTGACACAGTCGATGCAGCAACGGCCCGGCATTTCCACTCGCACGCGCGTCAGCATAAGCGCGCTTGGTCTGGCCAAGGATTTCGGTTTCGCCCACCACCATGGAATCAAGTCCCGCCGCGACACGAAAAAGATGCCGCGCGCATTCCGCATTTTCCTTGCGATAGAACGCTTCCAAATCGTTTTTTGAGCTCGGTCCGTCATCGATGCGCAGGGACTGTGCGATTTCTTCGTTCGCAATATTTGCATTCGCTGCGGCGTAAATTTCCACACGATTACAAGTCGTGAGCAGCAGCACTTCGCTGCAGCCGCGGTCACGCAACAGTGCGGGCGATCGGGCGTGACCAGCAAAGCGTTCGCGTGCTTCGATCGGGGCGCTGCGATGGTTGAGACCAAAGCAAAAAAAGTTCATGCGCGATGACCGACAAACTCGATGCTCCATAAAAGCGACAGCGCGACGGCGAATGCGACCACACAAAGCGTGGCAATCCGCCGCGGTGCCATCCACCGCAAATAGCGGCCCTGTAAAATTGCCCCGTACAAAATCCAAATTGCAATCGCCAAGGCGATCTTGGTCCACGGCAGTGGCTCGCCAACAAAAAATCCGCTAATTAACCCCGCGCTGTAGAGAATAAAGCCGCACCAAAGCAGCCGGGTCATTGCCGAAAAGAGATTAGGTAACGGAGGCAAATGATAGAAGATTGACCGCAACTGATGGGTCTTGAGCTGCCGTTCTTGCACCAGATACATCGCGCCAGCTACACAAGCGAGTGCGAAGGCCCCGTAAGCGATGATGGAAATGGAGGCGTGAAATTCCAACCATGGATTTGGAGCACTCGGGAAAGCGCGTGGGGTGTCGATCGACAAGAACAAAGCGGCGAGTTGCAGTAGAACAACGAGCGGCGCCGTAAACGCGCCCATAAGCGAGAGGCGGTAGGCCGTTCCAATCAACAGGTAAATAAGGGCGATCGACCAGGCCAGAAAAACGAGCACTTCAAATAAATTCGTTATCGGACAACTCCCCAGAGCATGTCCGCGAACGGACAAAAATGCAGTCTGCAAAACGAAACCAAGCGCGATTGTTAGGAAAACAAATGGGCTCCGTCGAAAGATGCGCGCACGGAACGAAATAATGGTTCTGATTACAGCCGAAAGATAGCAAATCGTTGCGAAAATCAGGAGCTGCCGATCCATCGTGCAGCAGAGTAAAGCAGGCGTTCCGCTTCGCAACCAAGCGCACGGCGTTTGACCTTTCTGTGCCAGGCGCTAGCATCGGCCCCGGCAATGGCTAACGAGACGCTTTCGAATCTACGCGCAGCCGTGCGTGACGTGCCCGATTTTCCCAAAACCGGAATTATTTTTAAGGATATCACCCCAATTCTGAAAGATGGCGCGCTATTCCGCTCCTCGGTTGATATTTTTCTACACCAATTGCGCAACAAGAGAATCGATAAAATCGTAGGTATCGATGCGCGTGGGTTTCTTTTTGGTTCTGCTGTTGCCTACGAGCTTGGCATCGGCTTCGTGCCGTTGCGTAAAAAGGGGCGGCTCCCCTATCGGACTGAAAGCGCGAGATATTCGCTCGAGTACGGCGAAGCCGAAATGGAGTTGCACATCGATGCGATTGAGCCTGGCGAAAAAATTGTATTGATCGACGATTTGCTCGCCACCGGTGGCACCAGCGCCTCCGCCGCGACGCTGATCAAGAAAGTTGGCGGCGATTTAATCGAGGCGATCTTTTTGATCGAGCTCGAGTTCCTGCACGGGCGCAAGAAGCTCGAGCCGACGCCAGTAACATCGTTTCTGAAGTATTGACCCGTCATCCCGAGCGCAGTCGAGGGATCCCGATTTGCTACCTTAAAGCTTTCGCGGCGGGATCCCTCGACTGTCGCTCGGGATGACAGCCACAGTGATCGCCGCGGCTAGGATTGGCCACCAACACTTCCACTTTGATCGCTTGCAACTCAAGCTGGTCGTGGATCGCTTGCAACAACGCCAATGCCTCTTTGCCGGGCATATACTCGCAGCGTAATTCGATCCGCGCGGTCCGACCCGCAAGCTCGGGATGCGCTTCTGTCATTTCACCGTCGAGAATAAATGACGCGTAAGCATTGAATTTTTCCTGCATCGCATGCAGCTGCTCGTGACCGCCATCCCACGGCCGGGGTTCGTTCATCACCAGCAACACTTCGCTAGTTTTCTGATCAACGCCGAACAAGTCGATAACCTCGGGATTGGCAATGCCGGTTCGGGTTTGTGTCATGCGATCCTCAAGGTTTGAACGCCACTGATTTCGCACGATAATTGCGCGTGGCAAAAAAAGCGAAAGCAGCGCGCTTAACTCTGCTCGGGCGGAGCGAGGCACGCATTCCCGCTTCCCCCGCGGAGGCGACACTGGAAACTTTTCCAAATCCGGCGCGACGCAATTACTGGATTCATTTTGAAACGTCAGATTTTACCTCGCTTTGTCCGGTAACCGGGCAGGCGGATTTTGCCAAAATCGAGATCGATTACATTCCGGCGAAACTTTGCGTGGAAAGCAAATCGCTAAAATTTTATCTGGCCTCATTTCGCAATGAGCGCGGGTTCAACGAGGCGATTACGAACCGCATTCTTGATGATCTCATTCGTGCCTGCGAACCGCGTGAAGCAAGCGTCACCGCCTCCTTCTCCGCGCGCGGTGGAATCGCGCTGACGGTGCGGGCGAGTTTTCCTGATCGCTCGGTCGGGCGAGACTCTGTCGAGCCGGCGAAGAGCGACGGCTCCGCAGCGAGTCGAGCTACCGGGAGGAGATGAAACGCGCAGTTGTTTTGCTAAGCGGCGGTCTCGACTCGGCAACGACGCTGGCGATCGCGAAAGAGGAAGGCTATGAAGTTTTCGCGCTCTCCTTTCGCTACGGACAGCGTCACGAGATTGAGATCCGCTCGGCTGAAAAAGTCGCCAAATCTTTTGACGTCTGGGAGCATCGGGTGATCGAGATCGATTTGCGCGGGTTTGGCGGCTCGGCCTTGACCGACGCGATCGAAGTTCCAAAAAATCGCAGCGCAGACGAGCTGGCGAGCGGAATTCCTGTTACCTACGTGCCGGCGCGGAACACAATCTTCCTCAGCTACGCTTTGGCCTGGGCCGAAGTGATTGGCGCGCACGACATTTTCATTGGGGTGAATGCGTTGGATTACAGCGGATACCCCGATTGCCGGCCGGATTTCATCGCTCAATTTGAAAAACTGGCCCGGGTAGCCACGAAAGCCGGAGTGGAAGGAACGCGTTACGAGATTCACGCGCCGCTAATTGAAATGACAAAGGAGCAGATCATTCGCGAAGGGGTAAAGCTAGGCGTCCAATTCTCGTTAACTACGAGTTGTTATGATCCGACGCCAGACGGCAGAGCCTGTGGCGAATGCGATTCGTGTTTGTTGCGCAGGAAAGGATTTCGTGAGGCGGGAATTCCCGATCCGACACGCTATGCCCGTCATCCCGAGCGCAGTCGAGGGATCCCGGTGCCGAAGCTTTAAGGTAATTTCCGCGCGATCCCTCGGCTCGGAATGACGGCGTAGATTCAGTCGCGCAATCCCGGAATGTGCGCGTAGCCAACAAATCGCGGGTGCACCTTGCCATCTTCGATCTCACCTTTGTCCGCCCGCGGCATTTTGAAATCGAACACGCTCACCCCGAATCGCTGCTGACTTTGATAAGTCCGCCCGTCGCTCGCACCGACCATGACGCGGACACCGGTTTTCTTCTCGCGCCCAAGATAGATCATGGCGTGCGTGATCGGTGGATCGCGCTGAATCGCATAAGTCCCGGTCCAGAAGAGCAAGTCGCCCGGTTTTAGATTATCAAATTCGAAGGAATCATCCTTTTGGCTAACTACCGGCTCGAATTTCCCGGCTCGACGCAGCCAGATGTATTGCTCGCTGGAGTCGCGCGGCACGCCGTCCACGCCGCGTTGTTTGAGCACGAAGTAGACAAAGCCGGAGCAATCCATCCCGCCATTGCCTGGATCGGCTGACCCGTATTTGTAATCCAGATTGCGGGTCGTGAGTTCGAGGGCCGAACTGAGAAGTTGCTGCACTTTCGGCGGATAATTCTCGAAACCACTGATCGCTTCCGGTGACAAAGTCGCGTTCGGCACGCCGCGCTTTCCTTTTTCAGGCGCTGCCGTTGCGGTTGGTGAAAGAGAAGGCGTCGGTGCTGGTGATGGCGTTTCGCTAGGCTCCGGCGTTGGCGAAGATTTCTTTTTTGGTTTCGGAGTCGGAGACGCGCTAGGCGATGGAGAAACGGATTTCTTTTTTCTCGATGGAGTTGGCGAAGGCGACGCCGATTCTTTTTTTGTGGTCGCGGCTTTTTTCCTTTTGTGTGGAGTCGGCGTCGGCGTGGAAAAGATCTTTTTGATTTTTTCGCCGACGGTTTCTTCCACGCCGTGTGTTGTTGTTACGAGCGCGAGAAACAACGTTCCGATTACGAGCCCTCGAAGCCGCATTGAGGTAGAGTAATGCAGTAATCTACGCTGCGATTTCCTGCAGCACTGCTTTGTTGATCCGAATTCCGGCATCGAGGTTTTCCAGCGGAAAATTCTCGTTCGGCGAGTGCGCGCGGCAGTCAGGCAGAGCGAGTCCGAGCAGGAGCGTTTCGGCGCCAAGAATGCTACGGAAATCCGACACGATTGGAATGCTGCCGCCTTCGCGAATCAGTACCGGATCGCGTTCGAAAGCTTTCTTGAGTGCGCGCTGCGCTGCCTCACCATATTTCGAATGCGGATCGGTTAGATACCAGGGACCGGCATGCCCAGCGGCCATGTCGAGTTTCACCCCGGGCGGGCAATTGTTCTGCAAATGTTCCTGCACCAACGCAATAATCTTGTCGCCATTTTGGTTCGGGACGAGACGGAAAGTGAGCTTCGCCATCGCCTCGCGTCCAATTACCGTCTTGGTCCCCTGCCCCTGGTAACCGCCGCCGAATCCATTGATCTCCGCTGTCGGTCGCGCCCAAATCCGTTCCAAGGTTGAAAAACCTTTCTCGCCAAATAATTCCGGGACACCGGTCTCTTTCAGGATTTCTTCATCGAAGTTCACTGGAATTTTGCGCCACATGTCACGCTCCCAATCTTCCAATGGCAAGACCTCGTCATAAAAACCTGGGATGGCGATGTGCCCGTTCGCGTCATGCAAAGTGGCGAGCAAGCGAGCCATGGCGGTAAGCGGATTCGCGACCGCGCCGCCGTAAATTCCGGAGTGTAGATCCATTTTGGGACCGGTGATCTTCAATTCCAACGCTGCCACGCCTCGCAATCCGTAGCTCATCGTCGGAACGCCGCGCGAAATCATTCCGGTATCGGAAACGACAACAATCTCCGGTTTCAACGCATCCCGATTTTGTGAAAGAAAGTTGCCGAGATTGGCGCTGCCAATTTCTTCTTCGCCTTCGATGACAAAATGCAGATTCACCGGGAGATCGCCTGCGGCCTCGATTTGCTCCTGTACTCCGAGAATGTGGGAAAGAATCTGGCCCTTGTTATCAGTTGCGCCGCGGGCAAAGACGTAACCGTTTTTCAAAACCGGCTCGAATGGCGGTGAATCCCAAAGCCGGACTGGATCGGGCGGCTGGACGTCGTAATGACCATAGATCAAAACGGTGCGGCGGCCGGACTGTTGTTTGTTGTGCGCCCAAACCACGGGATGGCCAGGCGTGGGGCAAAGTTTGGCGGACAAACCGATCTCACTCAACTTTTCCACCAGCCAATGGCCGCACTCGGTTACTTTTTCTGTGTAATGATCGTCGGTCGAGACGCTGGGGAAGCGGAGGAACTGATAAAAATCTTCGAGATGACTTGCGCGCATGGGTGGAACGTTAGCGACGCAAGAGCGTTTGTCATCCCGAGCGAAGGCGCCTGCCTCGTCGTATTCCCGCGACTGCGGGACGGAAGTGCGAGGAATCCCGTGGCGAAACCTTAAGGTAACGCAGCGTCATCCCGAGCCGCGACGGCGAGGGACCCCGCAGTTGGTCAACTCTATCCAAGCTTGTGTCAGCAAGACCAACTGAGGGGTGCCTCGCATTCGCTCGGGATGACAGCAGTGCTAGCGTAAACACATGGTCGTATCGCTCCGTTTCGCTGTCGTTTGTCTCCTAGTGGTTGCATGCTCTGGGATTTCGCTCGCGCAGATCGATCGCATCACCGGAAAACCTTTCGCCACGCGCTCGGAAGTCCTGGCCCGGCACGGAATGGTTTGCACGAGCGTGCCGGCAGCCACGCAAGTCGGGCTCGACATCTTGAAGCGCGGCGGTAACGCGGTCGATGCCGCGATCGCGGCCAACGCCACGCTTGGCTTGATGGAACCGGTTTCGAACGGAATCGGCGGCGACCTTTTTGCCATCGTTTATCGCGCGAAGGAAAACAAACTTTATGGCATCAATGGCAGCGGCCGCTCTCCGCTCGGTTTGAGCTATGAACAAATGAAAGCGGAGCTCGACAAGTTGCATCGCAAAACGATTCCGCCGCGCGGCATGCTCCCAATCAGTGTGCCCGGAACGGTGGATGCATGGAGCGAATTGCATAAGAAATTCGGCAAACTCAAGCTCAGTGACGACCTCGCGCCGGCTGTGAAATATGCCGACGAAGGTTTTCCGGTGAGCGAGTTAATTGCCTTTTACTGGCAATTTGGGCCGGAAGTTTACAAAGATCTGCCCGGTGCGTTTCTCGAAACGTATACCCTCGATGGTAAGGGGCGGACGCCGGCAAAAGGAGACATTTTCAAAAACCCCGCGCTAGCAAAGACCCTGCGAGTGATCGGAGAAAAAGATCGGGATGCTTTTTACAAGGGCGAAATCGCAGACAAGATCGACGAGTTCATGCAGGAAAACGGCGGCTTTCTGCGCAAAGCAGATT
>Ga0209577_10006215_pt1 | contig 11068 bp, 7 predicted proteins | sample GraSoiAngelo_109_FD_185874 | JGI IMG/M metagenome (GOLD analysis project Ga0209577, IMG submission 185874) | Grasslands soil microbial communities from the Angelo Coastal Reserve, California, USA - 14_0903_12_20cm (SPAdes) (version 2) | ecosystem: Environmental > Terrestrial > Soil > Grasslands ... | reverse complement strand
GACGGGCGCGCCGCGCATGAGATAGAGCAGGTCGTACCCGAGCTCGAGATGCGCGAGCAGCGGCGCCCCGGTCAGCCCGCCGCCCTGCGAGGCGATCTCGAACGCGGCACGTCCCATGTCGTGGTTGCCGAGGAACGTCGGCGGCGTGACGTCCACGCCGTCCGGCGTGCGGTAGTAGTCGTCGTCCTGCAGCCGGTGCAGCATCGCGAGGGCGCTCGAACCGCCCGACGCGTAGCCGGTCGCGGCGTCCTGGAATGGGAAGTCGAGCACGCTGGGGATTCCGCGGTCGCGGACGTACGGCGACTGGTCGATCGTGCTCGCGATCGGCACCTCGCCGAAGATCTGGAAGTCCTTCACGCCGACCTTCTTCGCGGCCGAGATCATCTTGGGGTCCCACAGCCGCCAGAAGCCGGCATTGACGTGCCGCGCGGTGTCGACGCGGAAGCCGTCGAGCTTGTACTTCTCGATCCAGCTCGCGTAGATCTGCACGAGCCCGTTGAGCACGATGGGCTTCTCCGTGAAGAGGTCGTCGAGACCGAAGACGTCGCCTTGCTCGTAGCACTGCGCGCTGCACGAGGAGAAGTCGACGGGCCCGCGCTCGTGATAGTTCGCGAGGTCGTTGAGCCACGCCGGTTTCTTCACGTGCGCGAGGCCGGGCAGCACGAACGGGGCGTTCGGCATCTTCGACGCGCTCATGCACGGGAAGTTCCTCTTCCCGACGTAGCGCACGGGGTCGAACACCTTGCCGTGGCAGTCGCGGTACGGCGCAGGGTTGTACGTCGAACCGTCCTGGATGATGTCACCGGTGTGGTTGACGACGACGTCGAGGATGACCTTCATCCCGAGCCTGTGCGCGCACGAGGTGAAGTCGGCGAAGTCCTGGTCGGTGCCGAGGTGAGGATCGACGCGCGTGAAGTCGACCCCCCAGTAGCCGTGGTAGCCGCCTGAGTCGCCCTGCGAGACCTGGTTGACGACGACGGGCGTGATCCAGATGGCGTTGAAGCCGAGATCCTTGATGCGCTCGAGCCCGCGCTTGGGGTCGATGCAGCCGCCGGTGAGCCCCTTCAGGTCGCCGCCGTGCCACCACGCGGTCGACGTCGGGTCGTAGCCGGTGACCTGCGTCGTGCCCTTCAATCCGCCGGTGTCGTTCGCCGGGTCGCCGTTGGCGTACCGGTCGGTCATGACGAAGTAGATCCGCTCGGACGCGAGCGCTGAGTCCGGCGCAGGAGTGGCGAGCGCCGCCAGGCTCGGCCCCGCCCGGTGTGCGCCGGACGCCGCGGCGACGAGGACGAGGGTTACGACGAGGACGAGCGCGCTACCGCAGCGGCGCACCGGTCTCGCCGTCGAAGAAGTGCATGCGGGCGACGTCGACCGCGACGGGGATCCGCTCGGTGATGCGCAGCATCGTGTGTGCCGGGAACTCGGCGACGAGGTTCGGGCGCGCTGCGACGATCCCTTCGGCGCTCGCCGGCACTTCCGCGACTTCCTCGTGCTGCCCTTCGCGGATCGCGAACGCATCGATCTTGAGGTACACGATCGACTCGCTCCCGAGCGCCTCGACGAGCTCGACCTCCGCGTCGAGCGTCGGCAGGTCGGGTCGCTCGGCCACGGGATGGAGGTTCTGGCTCCGGAGGCCGGCGACGACCTTCCGGCCGTGCGCCCCGCGGAGCTGCGGATAGGCCTGCAGCGCCTCGTCGGGAACGCGACCTGCACCCCGCCATTGACGGTCACCGTCGCCTCGAGGAGATTCATCGGCGGCGAGCCGATGAACCCGGCGACGAACTGGTTGGCCGGCGTGTCGTACAGCTCCTGCGGCGGGCCGACCTGCTGGAGCACGCCGTCGCGCATGACCGCGACGCGGTCGCCCATCGTCATCGCCTCGACCTGATCGTGCGTGACGTAGATCGTCGTCGTCGCGAGCTCGTGCTGGAGCTTCGCGATGTCTGCGCGCATCTGCACGCGCAGCTTCGCGTCGAGGTTCGACAGCGGCTCGTCCATGAGGAAGACCTGTGGCTGACGCACGATCGCGCGGCCCATCGCCACCCGCTGCCGCTGCCCGCCGGAGAGCTGCTTCGGCTTGCGGTCGAGATACGGCGTGAGGTCGAGCATCTGCGCAGCCCACGTGACGCGACGATGCGTCTCGTCCTTCGCCTCCTTGCGCAGCCGGAGGCCGAACGCGATGTTCTCGTACACCGACAGGTGCGGATAGAGCGCGTAGTTCTGGAAGACCATCGCGATGTCGCGCTCCTTCGGCGTCAGCTTGTTCACGACGCGGTCGCCGATGAAGAGCTCGCCGGCGGAGATCTCCTCGAGACCCGCGACCATGCGCAGCGCGGTCGTCTTGCCGCAGCCGGACGGCCCGACGAGGACGAGGAATTCCCCGTCCGGGATGTCGAGCGACAACTCGTGCACCGCGTGGAAGCCGTTGTCGTAGATCTTCTCGACGCCGTTGAACGCAACTTCTGCCATTACGGGAGCCTCCAGATGTGGAACGCGGGGCCGTCGGCGGGCAAGACGCCGTCGCGCGCGTCCTCGCCGTACAGGGTCTCGAGCTCGGTGAAGGGAACACGGATCGGTTCGTGCGGCGCGCGCGCCGCGAGGCAGAGCAGACGCTCCTCGCGCGACTCGCGCACGTACGCGAGCGCGTCGCCGGACACGTGCACGTAGCGCATCCCGCCGTACGCGAGCGCGTGGCTCGAGCGGCGGACAGCGATGAGCTCGCGGTACGCGCGCAACAGGTCGCGATCCCACGTTTCCTCGCGGTCCCACGGCATCGTGCGGCGCGCGTCCTCGCCCCACTCGCCCTCGAGGCCGATCTCGTCGCCGGCGAAGAGCATGGGAACGCCGGGAGTCGTCATCTGCATGCCGATGCCGACGACGTGCTTCGCGCGCGACGCAGTCACGGTTCGGAAGCGCGCAGTGTCATGGCTGTCGAGGAGCGTCCACGAGTTGACGACGGCATCCCACGGGACGCCCGCACGGAACCCGCGCATCGCGGCGACCGCATCCGGGCCCGAGTAGGCAGGCGCGGGAGTGTCGGAGAAGACGTCCTTCTCGAGCGTGCCCCCGTGCAGCCACCACCACGTCGGGCGCAGGAAGCCGGAGTAGTTCATGACGCCGTGCCAGCCGCGGCCGTCGAGATCGGGCCGGTAGTCGTGGCCGTGCTCCGCGAGCAGGAGCCCGTCGCCGATGCGCTCGCGCGACCACGCGCCGACCTCGTGGTTGACGTCCATGAGGCGGTAGCGGCCGACCATGTTCGCGACGTCGATGCGCCAGCCGTCGAGGCCCTCGGCCAGCCAGTGGCGGAAGACGCCGTCCATTCGGGTGCGCAGCTCGGACGAGCTCCAGTTCAGCGTCGGCAAGGAACGCACGCCGATCCAGCAGGCGTACCCGAGCGGAAGCGACCCGTCGAAGAAGAACATCTCGCGCTCCGGCGACGACGGATCCTGCTCTGCGCGCAGGAACCAGTCGTTCCCGGCGCCACAGTGGTTGAGCGTCAGGTCGCCGACGATGCGGATGTCGCGCGCATGCGCGGCGCCGATCAACGACCGCAGCGCCTCGTCGCCGCCCAGCAATGGGTCGACCTGCTCGAAGCTCGATGCGTCATAGCGGTGCGTGCTGCGCGCGGGAAAGAACGGCGTCATGTAGATGACGTTCGCGCCGAGGCTCTCGATGTGGTCGAGATGCCGTTCGACGCCGCGCAGGTCGCCGCCGTACAGCTCGCGCGCCGTGTTGCGGCTGCGGCCTTCCGGAAGCCGGTCCCACTCGCGCTCGACGGCCCAATCCGGCCGAGGCGTGCCTTCGGCGGCGCCGGACGACGCGAACCGGTCCGGGAAGATCTCGTACACGACCGAGCGTGCATGCCACGCCGGAGCGCCCGGATCGAGGGCGAGCACGAAGTCGTCGGCGCCGGCGACCTCGTGCGCATGCATGCCGAGGCCGTTCACCCAGCGGTAGCCGGCGAAGCCGCCGTCGACGAGCCAGCGGTAGCGAACCGCTGCGTTCGGGACGGGCAGGTCGGCCCGCCACCACGTCTCGCCGCCGGCATCCTCGTCCACGACCGCCTCCGCGGTGTGCGGCTCGCCGTCGGTGACGTAGCGCAGCCAGACCTGCTCCGCCGCGCCGTGCGGCGTGCGCAGTCGTACCGTGGCGGCCCCGCCCACCCCATCCGGCCGGTCGACGACGTACAGCTCCGAGCCGTCGTGATGCGGCTCGGTCAAAGCCGACGCGCGCTCACCGCCCACGATCGTCATCCCTTCACCGCGCCTTGCGAGAGGCCGCTGACGATGAAGCGCTGCAGCCAGATGAAGAGCGCGGCGGCCGGAACGGCAGCCATGAGCGCGCCGGCGGCGAAGAAGCCCCAGCGCTGCCCGAACTGCTGGTCGATGAAGCCGCGCATGCCCACCGGAAGCGTGAAGTGGTGGGTGGTGACGAGGATCGCGCTCGCGATCACGTACTCGTTCAGCGTCGCGATGAACGACCACAGCCCCACGACCGCGAGGATCGGGAGCGCAAGCGGCAGGATCACGCCCCAGAAGATCTGGCCGGCGGTGGCGCCGTCGACGCGCGCGGACTCGTCCAGCTCCTTCGGAATGGAGTCGAAGAAGCCCTTCATCAGCCACGTGTTCACGCCCATCGCACCGCCGAGATAGACCATGACGAGCGCGGTGAACGTGTCCTGACCGAGGAAGCTGAAGACCTGCCCCGTGTTGAGCACGATGAGGTAGATCGCGACGACGAGCAGGATCTGCGGGAACATCTGCACGAGCAGCAGCGCGAGCATCCCGAAGCGCCGTCCCTTGAACCGGAAACGGCTGAACGCGTAGGCCGCGAGCGCCGAGATCATGATCGTGACTACGGCGGTACCGAACGCGATGATGAGCGTGTTCGCGAGCCAGTGCAGGAACGGCGCATCGATCGTGCTGCCGCTGCCCGTGTCCTTGACGTGGTTGTGCAGAAGGTCGCCGAAGTTGTGCAGCGTGAAGTGGAGCGGCAGCCAGCCCGTGGCGGAGACGCTCTGATCGCGGTTGAGCGCCGCCATGGCGACGAACCAGATCGGGAACAGCGAAACGACGCACGCGACGATCGCGACGACGTGACGCCACCACGTGTCAGCGAGCTTGGGACGCCGCTTCCTGCCGGCCTCTATCGCAACCGGCCTGGCCGCGGCTGCGGTGAGATCGGCAGTCGTCATAGAACCTCCTCGAGGACGCGCGTCCGGGCGAATCCGATGGTCGAGATGATGGCGGTGATGAAGAACACGATGATCGTCACCGACGCGGCGAGCGCGAAGTCCTGCCCCTTCCCGGTCGCGATGGCGAGCTTGTACGTGTAGCTGATGAGGATGTCCGTCGCGCCGGCGACGGCGGAGTTCGCCTGCGGGGGCCCGCCGGCCGTGAGGAGATAGATGTTGTTGAAGTTGTTGAAGTTGAGCGCGAAGGACGAGATGAGCAGCGGCCCGACCGCGACGAGGAGCAGCGGCAGCGTGACGCGGCGGAAGATCTGAAACGGGCCGCCGCCGTCGACGCGCGCGGCCTCCGTCAGCTCCTCCGGAATTGCCTGCAGCGCGCCGAGCGAGACGATGAAGAAGAACGGCACCGTCAGCCAGGCGCTGACGAGGATGCACGACAGCTTCGCGACGTTCGCATCCGCGAGCCATGGAACCGTGGTGCCGAAAAGCGGATGGATGACCTTGTTGTTGACGACGCCGAACTGGTCGAGAAGCCCCTGCCAGGCGAGCAGCGAAAGGAAGCCGGGCACCGCCCACGGGATGATCAGGATCGCGCGGTACGTGCGCAGGAAGCGCATCCCCTTCTTGTCGAGCGTGACCGCGAGGAAGAGCCCGATCGCAAATGACAAGAAGACCGTCCCTGCGGCAAAGATGAACGTCCATGCGAACACGCTCAGGAAGGGCGTCCGGATGAGCGGGTCGTGGATGATGCGGGAGAAGTTTCTCGTACCGACGCCGGTCTTCCAGCCGGGCTCGAGCGCCTCGGTCCCGCGCGCGAACTCGCCGCTGCCGTCGTCGCGGAAGACCGCGCCGTCCGCGAGCCGCACGAAGACGCCGCGCTTCGCGTCGTAGCGCAGCGTCGGCTCGAGCTCGACGGCGGTCGAGGTCGACTGTGGACGGATCCCGGCGCCTTTGCCGACCGGGACGACGAGGCTCTGCAGCTGCTGGTCGAGGCTGAACAGCGCGAGCCCGTGCAGGATCGTGTAGCCCTTGGCCGCGGTGATCTGCCCGGCTGACGCCTTCACCGAGCCGGCGGGAAGCGGAGTCAGCCCCTGCGTCGTGCCCGCGTAGAGCTTGTGCGTCGCGTCATCGGACAGGAGCAGCGTCAGCGTGCCCGACGCGCTTCGCGCGACCGCCATCGTGTACGTCTTGCCGTTCGCAGGCGGCTCGAGCGACGTCGTCTCGATCTGCCGCACTGCGGCCGCCTTCGTCCCGATGTGGCCCGTCCCGTAGTCGGTGAACGCGATGTTGACCGTGTAGATGATCGGAAAGACCTGGAAGCCGATCAGGAAGATCGTCCCCGGGATCAGGAACTTCGCAGGCAAGAACGCTTGTCCCGGCGCGAGGTAGACGAGGTCGATCAGCACCGTCGCCGCCGCGAGGACCGCGAGCGCCACCCAGTGCTGACGCGTGATCAGGACGTAGATCGCCCAGACCGCGAGCGCGTTCGAGAGCCCGAGCGCGATGAGCTTGACGGCGACGCCGACCGTTCCGGAGAACGCCGAGACGAGGCGCGGGATCGGCGCGGCCCTTGGGGCGTCCGCCGGCGCGCCGGCGGTGGGTGCTGTCGTTGCGCTCACTCGCTCGCGGAGTCGAAAGGAGAGCGGGGCGCCCCGAAGGGCGCCCCGCAATCGAGATGGCGGCTAGCCGATCTTGTCCGCGATCGACCGTGATGCCGTCACGAAGGCAGACTTCGCCGGCTGTGCACCGGCGCCCTTCGTCGCCTTGAACCACGCAGCGCCGAGGTCCTGCCAGACGCTCGCCATCTGCGGGATGTTCGGCATCGGCACGCCACCGGCACCGGCCTGGCCGAACTGCGCCAGCACCGGATCGTGCACCTGCTTACCGGCAACGGTGTTCGCCGGATAGCGGCCGTTGGCGAGCGCGAGCGCGAGCTGGGCCGCCGGGGTCGTCAGGTAGTTGGAGACGAAGTCCGCAGCGAGGCCGCCGACACCGTGCGGATCCGCGTACTTCGTCACCATCGCGCCCTGGACGCCGAGAAACGGCACGGACGCATCGACGATCTTCGGCACCTGGATGATCTTGAACTTGATGCCGCTCTGCTCGAGCACCTGCGTGGCCCACGGGCCCGTGATGTAGAACGCCGCCTGCTTCTTGAGGAAGGCGTCCTGCGCCGTCGAGTACGTGAGAGCCGAGTTGATCAGGCCCTCCTTGTTCCACTTGTCGATCAGGTTCGAGTTCTTCAGGAACGCCTTGTTCGCCACGCCGATGTTCGACGGGTCGAGGTTCCCGGCGCTGTTGGTGCCGAACACGTAGCCGCCGAGACCCGAGAAGAACGGGTACATGTGGTAGGCGTCGTAGCCCGAGCCCTGCTGGACCGCGATGCCGAACGAGGCATGCACCTTCTTCTTGTACGCGAGGGCCTCCTGCTCGAGCTGCGCGAAGGTCTTCGGGACCTTGACGAGGCTCGTGTTCACGACGAGGCCGATGTTCTCGATCTGGGTCGGAACGCCGTACAGCTTCTTCACGGCGAGCCCGTACGAGAACGCGTTGAGCGTGTACGCCGGGAACTGCTTCTTCACGGCCGCGCTCAGATAGATGGGCTCGACGAGGCCATTGGCAGCGAGCTGCCCGGTCCAGTCGTGCGCCGCGAGGATGACGTCCGGCGCAGTCGACGCGTCGACCGTACCGAGGTTGTCACGGATGCTGCCGAAGTCCTTGACGACGACGGTCACCGTGACGCCCGGATTCTTCGCGGACCATTGATTGGCGAGCTGGGTGACCGCGTCCTTGCGGTTCTGATCGACCCAGATCGTCAGCGTGGGGCCCGCTGCCCGGGCGGAATGGATGCTGCCGGCGAGCGCTCCGAGGAAGCCGGCGACGGCGACTATGAGAAGCGCCGCGATGCGCGTTCTCGAGCTCATGCTTGACCCTCCTGTGCTCCGACAATGATGGCCGACCCGCAGCCTCGACTCCTTGCCCCCGCGGGCGACGAGCCAAAGGTGTAACGCATGCAAACCGGCATGTAACAGCGCGGGACGCTATGCCGCTCCCGAGAGAAAGTCAAGACCTCGATGCCGCACGAATGTCTTGCATGCGCGGCTGAAACTTGTTACACACGATCGGAACATGGCGAGCCTCCGCGAAGTAGCCCGGCGGTCCGGGGTCAGTGTCGCGACGGCCTCACGCGTCGCCAATGGCAGCCTTGCGGTCGCCCCGGCTACCCGCGAGCGCGTCGAGCGGGCGATGCGCGAGCTGCTCTACGTCCCGTTCGGCCGTCGGTCGGAAACCGGGCTCATCGGCGTCCTCGTCCCGGAGCTGGCCAACCCGATCTTCCCTGCCCTCGCACAGGCGATCGAGACGCGAGCCGCTCCCGACGGCCTCGCTTCGATCCTCTGCAACACCGGCGAGGCAGCGTTCCGCGAGGTCGACTACGTGCACATGCTGCTCGACCGCCGGGTCGAGGGGATGATCTTCATCTGCTGCGAGATGACGAACCTGCGCGGCGAGCACAGCCACTACCTGCAACTGGCGGACGAGGGGGCGCGGATCGTTTTCGTCAACGGCGCGATCCACACACTCGACGTGCCCTCGGTCGGTGTCGACGAGCGCGCCGCCGGCGAGATCGCGACGCAGCACCTGCTGGAGCTAGGGCACGAACGCATCGGCTTCGTCGCCGGGCTTGAGCACTACCTGCCGACGCAGCTGAAGGCTGCCGGCCGGGCAACCTCGCTCGCGGGCGCCGGCATCGACGGCGACGGCCTCGTCGCGTACGCGGAGTTCAGCACCGAGGGTGGTGGCCGCGCGCTCGAGAAGCTGCTCAGCCTTCCGGACCCGCCCACCGGCGTGATCTGCTCGAGCGACATGATGGCGATCGGCGCCCTGCACGCCGCCGCGCGTCTCGGACTGCACGTGCCCGACGACCTCTCGATCGTCGGCTTCGACGGCATCGACGCGACCAAGTGGACGGTGCCCGAGCTGACGACCGTCGAGCAGCCGATCGCGCAGATCGCGGACACCGCTGTGCAGACGCTCCAGACGCTCATCGAGCAGCCCGGGCGCGCCCTCCCGAGCTCGTACTTCCGCCCCACGCTGCGCGTACGCGCCTCGACCGCCAAGCCGCGCGCCCGCGCAGCGATCGCCGTCAGCCGCTGAGCGGCGAGCCGTCGAGGCAGCGGCCCTTGTCGACGGCCGCGAGGAAGCGGTCGCCGAGGATCCACGCCCAGTGCCCCGAGACGTCGACGGCGTGCAGGCGGTAGGTGAGCGCGCTCACGCCGGGCTTCTTGAAGCTGATGGTGACGAGCTTCGACGTCTTCTGCGGGACGCCCTGTACGTGGATCACCTCGTCTTGCACGCCGAGCACGCGGAAGGATTCCTTGCCGGTGGCGATGTTCGTGCCCATTGCGCGCGAGCACGCGACGTACTGCGCGCGCGTGATCAGCTTCTGATGGCCGGGGTGCAGCTCCGTCCACTGCTTGCTCCACTGGCCGTTGATCTCTTCGCGCAGGATGCGGGTCATGAACACGCCGACACCCTCGCGTGGCGTCGACGCGGAGCTCGCGCCGCAGCCGGCGCCGACCAGGATGAGGGCGACGAGTGCTGCGGCGCGCTTCACAGGTGCGACGTCAGTCCCGCGCCGCTCGCGTCCTCGACGTCCCCCGGCGCCTCGGCGTTGTCGTACCACGAGCGCCAGTAGCGGCCGTCGTCGAGGCCCTGCGCGAAGCGCGTGAGCTTCAGCGGGTTGAACGTGTCGCACATGACAGCGAGCTCGTGCGTCTCGTGCAGGCCGATGCTCTTCTCCGCGAGCCCGGGCTGCGGCCCGTGCGGCAGTCCCGACGGATGGAGCGTGATCGAGCCGACCTCGACGCCCTTGCGCGAGCCGAAGTTGCCGGAGACGTAATAGATCATCTCCTCCGACTGCAGGTTCGAGTGGTGGTACGGGATCGGTATCGCCAACGGGTCGAAGTCGAGCTTGCGCGGACAGAACGAGCAGATGACGAAGTTCTGGCCCTGGAAGGTCTGGTGCGACGGCGGCGGCTGGTGGATGCGGCCGGTGATGGGCTCGAAGTCGTGCACCGAGAATGTCCACGGATAGAGGTAGCCGTCCCAGCCGACGACGTCGAACGGGTGGTAGTCGACGACGTACGTCTGGTAGCCGCCGCGCACGCGCACCTTCACCGGGAACTCACCGGTCTCGCGCACCGTGTGCAGCTCGGTCGGAGGATGGATGTCGCGGTGGTAGTACGGCGCGCCCTCCATGATCTGCCCGTAGTGGTTCCGGTAGCGGCGCGGGATCTCGACGAGCCCCGGCGTCTCGAACACGAGATAGCGCTGCGGGCCGCTCGGGTCGAAGCGGTACGTCGTCCCGCGCGGGATGACGATGTAGTCGCCTTCCTTGTAGGGGACGTCGCCGAAGATCGTCTCCAGCGTTCCCGACCCCTCGTGCACGAAGACGACCTCGTCACCCTCGCCGTTTCGGAAGAAGTAGTGCATGCGCTGCGTCGGCCGGCAGAGGGATATCTCGACGTCGTTGTTCCACATCAGGAGCCGGCGCCCGGTGATCTCGTCCCCTTCGGGCTCTGAGTCGAGCGTCTTGAAGTGGCGGTGCGCATGCTGCTCGGGCACCCATTCCTCGCGCTCGATCGGCTCGAAGCCGCCGAGCTTCACCACGCGGCATGGCGACTGCAGGTGGTACAGGATCGACTCGTTGCCCGTGAACCCCTCGAGGCCCATCACCTCTTCGGTGAGAAGCGTTCCGTTGTCCCGGAACTGCACGTGGCGCTTGCGCGGAACGTCCCCGAGGCGCTGGTAGAACGGCATGCCGGAAGCTTAGACCGCGTTGGCCCTGATCCACTGCGCCAGGAAGGGCTCAACGAT
>Ga0209577_10006214_pt1 | contig 11070 bp, 7 predicted proteins | sample GraSoiAngelo_109_FD_185874 | JGI IMG/M metagenome (GOLD analysis project Ga0209577, IMG submission 185874) | Grasslands soil microbial communities from the Angelo Coastal Reserve, California, USA - 14_0903_12_20cm (SPAdes) (version 2) | ecosystem: Environmental > Terrestrial > Soil > Grasslands ... | reverse complement strand
GCTATCTACGAGAGCGATCGAAGCCGTTAGTTTTTTCATGCGACTTCCTCTCCTCCCCCTCAGACACGTGCGCCCCGGGTGAAGGTAGGGTGCGCCCGCAGGGCGGTCAACGGCGGCGCCGGGTAGCACTGCATTCACGCAACATGGAGACTACCCGAACGAGTAGTCGGCCCCCGGGACACTTGCATCACTCGGAGAAAGAGCTCGCGCACTGCCCGATCGGGTAGTCCTCAGGGGGAGGGGAATGAACCGCCGCTACCGTTTGCTTTCGATGTCTTCGACGACGACAAGATTGCCCTGGAGCGCGGCGCTGATAGCCTCGGCGCGGGATTCCGCGCCCAGCTTCTTGAAGATGCGCTTCAAATGGAACTTGACGGTATTTTCCGACAGATCCAGATACTGTCCGATGGTCTTGTTGGAGCGCCCGTGGCACAGCTCCCGCAGCACTGCCAGCTCGCGCGCGCTGAATCCGTCCTGGTCCGCGACCGCTGCCCGCCGCAGGCGGCTGAGCACCTGAGAGATCAATTCGCGCTGCGCGCCGGAGAGCACCAGTTCGCGATTGCGTCGCTGCGCGATGTTCAGCACGCTCTCAAGCCCCCTGCCCTGTTCGAGAAGAATGCCTATCGCACCCTCTGAGGCGACAAACTCCAACAGATCCTGCAGGCGGGCGAGGGCTTCTTCGTGTGCGCCGCGCAGCTTGAGAATCAGGATGCTGAGCGCATCCAGCCGGCGCGCGGGTAGCAACAGCTTTGCGGCACGAAACTCGGACCGCGCCGCATCGACGAGTTGCAGGGCTTTGCCGGTCAGACCGGCAGCCGTCCAGAGTCGGCCCACCGCGAGCGTCGCGGCGAGCCGTACTCGCCAGCCGAAATCTGGAGGGCCGCGTCTTTCGGCCGCCGCTAACACGCCTCCCGCGGCGGCTTCACGCTTCGCATCCGCTTGGCGGCCATCGAGCACGAGAAATTCCACCCGCCACGCCGCGACCATCTGCCGCAGACGTTCGAGCCGGCGTTCCTCGGCGACCCGGTTCGCGTGCGACAGCACCCTCATGACTTCGCTCAAGCCCCCGCGCTCGAAAGCGTGCCGCGCGGCGACCTCGTAAGCGCTGGCAAACACGTCGACCCAGCCATCCGTCGTCTGGGCCAACGATTCGATGAGCCGGTCGGAGGTCTCATGATCGCCACCCTTCAGATACAGGCAGTACCCGAGGAATGAGCTGCATAGCGCTTTCAGTCCGCTGTCCGCGCCGAAATTGTCCTCCGCCATGACCAGCGCCTCGCGCAGCAGCGTTTCCGCCTCGCGCAGGCGGCCACCCAGAAGTTCGCTTTGCGCCAGGTGGAGAAAGGCGTAGTTGAGCCCCAGGATGCTGCCCGATGCCCGCATTTCCTGGATCGCACGGCGACTCTCCGCCTCGGCTCGTTCCAACGCTCCCTGGCCAAGGGCCGCAACAGCGATCTCGCAAGTCAGCGTGCCGCGTCCCAGATGATCGGAAGGATCGAGCCCTCGGCAGTGCGCCTCGACTGCCGCGATACACTCCTTGTCCGCCAGTTGGTCGACGTACCCTTGCCAGAGCGATTGCACGATGACGAAATCACGGCGGGTACGAGGCCCTGCGGTATCGAGCGTAGTCGCAGCGAGCGCCAGCAATTCGCGCGCCGCCTCGAATCGCGCCAGCTTGATGTCCAGATAAGCCTGGGTCAGCTGCAGCGCGGGTTTCGCTCTGATCGTGACCTCATCGAAACACTCGAGCAGCCTGCGCACATAGCCGATGCCTTTCCACAGAATCAACTCCCACCCGCCAGCCTGCTGCGTCAGGGTCACGGCGAGATCGATATCGTCGGCTGCAACCGCGTGTTGCACCGCCTCGGGCAGATCACCGACTTCCGCGAGCGCTCGCGCGGCACGGCGCCGCAAAATAACCGGGCGTTGCGCCAAGCTGCGTTTCAGGCGCTGGTACAAGTAGTCCGCAAACAGCGGGTGATAACGGAACCACTCGCGCGCGTTATCGAGCGGGATCAGCAGGGCATCGAAGTGTCGCAGCTGCTCAAGGAGATCCTCGCTGTCGCTGCGGTCGCGCACGGCATCGGCGAGCCGGGCATTGAAGCGCTCGAGAATGCAGGTTTCGAGCAGAAATTCGCGCAGCGGCTCCGGCAGGTCGGCGACGATCTGCTCGGCCAGGTAGTCCGTCATCTCAGTCGTACGACCGGAGAAATCCTTCAGGGCATCCGGGTTGTAGCCTCCACGATCGAGCCACAGGCGGGCCAGCTGCAACGCGACGGCCCAACCTTCCGTGCGGGCATGTAACAGGGCCAGATCGGACGGCGATACACCAGGACCTATTATCTCGGACGCCTGCTCCAGGGAGAGCGCCAGGTCACTGGCATCGAGCTGCGTAACCAGTCCTCGCGCCAGGAGAGCCGACACGCGGAATGTCGGCCGAGTACGGCCACTCACAACGACGTGCAACTCGCCGTGGCTGTGCTCGATCAGCATTTCCACAGCTTCGTCGACCGCACGCGAGCGCGCCCGGTGAAAGTCGTCAAGGATGAGAACCGTTCGGCGTCCGGAACGGTGGATGGTTTCCAGCAGCACCAGCGCAACGGGCCGTACATTCGGATCGATGGATTGTTGCCGCGCCGCCACTTCCAACAGGCCGACGTCCACACCCGCACGCGCCACGGAAAGAATGACGCCCGCGATGAAGCGACTCACCTCGGAGTCGAGGTCGTCGACCGTAAGCCAGCAGGCGCGAAGATCCGAGCGCGCTCCGAGCGTGCGCCACCATTGGGTCAGGAGTGTCGTCTTGCCAAACCCCGGCGGGGAGACGATCACCGAGAGGGAGCGACTGAGGCTCTCATTCAGGCGGGACAGCAGCGCGTCGCGCGAAACTGCAGTGATCCGCTGCTGCGGAGGCGCCAACTTTCCGACGAGAAGCCAGTCCGCCGCCGCGTGACCCTCGGCCGGATCTGCCGACGAGTCGATGCGTGTTTCTGGATGATAGGAGGCGCCGGGCGTGCTCATGAGTTCGGCTGTACCAAATCCCACACAGGTCGGACCTTGTCAAGCTGGGGCAAAGGGTTGGACCCGCCCCGTCTACGCTCTGGTACACGAGCGAGCCCGAGGTAGGCCGCTCGGTTCTATGCGACTGTGTTCCCCGAGTCACGCGTCGATCGCGTTGCTTCGTTGCGCAGTTGTTGCTCGACGAGGAATCCAGAACGCTGTCGCTCTTGACGAGGTAGAACGCGCTGTCCCCCGTGGCGGCCATCGTGCTGACCGTGGAGATGGGCATCTGCCTCGCGCTCGCGAATCCGCTTTTGCTGCGCCTCGGGGTGGCGCACGGTGGCTGGCTCGAGCTCGCGCTGGGTGTCGCGCTGTGCGCGGCGGTGGGCTACGCGAGCGGTCGCTGGCTGGCCGCCCGCACCGCCGCCGCCGGTACCTGGTACCAGCGGGGCGCCATCGTCGCGGACGCCGCGGCGGCTCACGGCGCGCAACGGTCCTTCCACTGCTCCGCGGCAGTCAGAGCCGCCTCGATTCCTCTACTCCTCAACCGCGGCACACTACCCCCGTCGACAGTTGCTCGCCGGGCCCTGCGTTCCGTGCTGTAGGATCCTTTTTGACCGGTTACTCCCCGAGTGCTCCGAACCTGCCTCGGCGCCGCCGGGAATCACGTCCGGCTCCCAAATTTGTCGCAATTCGTCAAGTTTTCGTTCATCAAACAGAAGCCGTCGCCGGCAAAAAATGCCGCCGTAGCCGATCATCCCGTATCGTACCTGAGTCGAACGTAAAAGGACTAAGCCCGCGGTGGACGCGCAACTCGATTTGACGCCACGATTAATCGGCTCTGGGATCTTCCAGGAACCTCATCATGAAGCTGCTCTGGGTCCTACAGCTTGCCGCCGCCGCAATCACTAGCGTCGCGTCTCCGAGTAGCCACCACACCTCGGATTGACCGCGGCGGGCGGACGAGACACGGGCAATGAAGATATGGGTAGGCGTCACCGATGACGATTGGTTCGTCCGATCGAGCCACCTTCGGCCCGACGAGGTTAATTTCTGGCAGCCTAGTGGATCGCGCACCTTTCGCGCGCTGCAACCCGGCGAGTTATTTCTCTTCAAGCTCCACAGTCCTAAGAACTTTATCGTTGGCGGTGGTCACTTCGTCAGCTATTCTGCGCTTCCCGCCTCCCTCGCCTGGGACGCCTTCGGCGTGAAGAATGGCGTTGCGTCGTTCGATGAGCTGCGCAGCCGGATCCGGCGATACCGTCGTAAGGACAACGCAATTGACCCCGTGATTGGCTGTAACGTTCTGGCAGAACCCTTCTTCCTTCAGCAACGCGAGTGGATTCCGGTCCCGCAGAGCTGGGCGTCCAATATTGTGCAGGGAAAGACTTATGACACGGAATCTGGTGAAGGTCGCGCGTTGTGGGAATCCATTCAGCTTGCCGAGGCGGCACACAGTCAGGTGGAGGAACCCTCGCTCGTGGAAGACTTCTCAGACAAAAATAGGTTTGGAGCAGAGTACTTGACCCGCGGACGCCTAGGGCAAGGTGCATTCCGCGTACTGGTGACCGACGCTTACGAACGCCGTTGTGCGATTACGGGCGAAAAGACCCTCCCGGTGCTCGAGGCTGCCCACATCAAACCGTACGCCCTACACGGTCCGCACAGGGTCAGCAACGGAATTCTGTTGCGCTCGGACCTTCACAAGCTGTTCGATCTTGGCTACCTGACAGTAACCCCGGATCTACGGGTCCAAGTTAGCCGGCGACTCAAAGCCGAGTGGCACAATGGCCGCGAGTACTATGCGCACAACGGTGAACCGCTGCGCTTCCACCCGGCGGATCCGGCACGGCTCCCGAGCCCTGAGTTTCTGAAGTGGCACAACGAGAGTCGGTTTCAGACATGAACAATACCCAATCGGCCGGGAGTCCGGACCTCCTCCAGGACCTGCGCAACGCCCTGCGCCAGTTTGCGGCTGAGCGCGATTGGGACCAGTTTCATTCCCCAAAAAATCTAGCGATCGCCCTAAGCGTCGAGGCGGCCGAGTTACTCGAGCACTTTCAATGGCTGCCGGATGCCGAGGCTGCTGCGATCCCGCCGGAGAAACGCGCCAAAGTTCGCGAGGAGCTCGCGGATGTGCTCCTCTACCTTATTCGACTAGCCGACAAACTTGATGTCGACCTGGCGGTAGCCGCTGCTGAGAAACTAAAGATCAACGCCACGAGGTATCCAGTCCACAAATCGCGTGGCAGCAGCAAGAAGTACACGGAGTTCTGATCGTCCGTTTCTATGCGCGGACGTCAGATGCCTTTGTAATCGACACGGTTTGCAATCAGATTGCACGAAGGGATGGTCCTAGTGACCCCAATTAAATGGACGCCGCCCGAGGACATGTCGGACGGCCTCACATCCCACGTGGAGCCGTGTCAGTGAAGGGTAGTACCCGACGTGAAGCACATTCGCCGAAGACGAGTTGACTCCAGGAGTCGCCAAGTGGCGCTGCCAGGCGCGTTGGTTCGAAGCGCAATCAACTGCGGTGTTATATCAGGCCAGCTTGCGCGAACGCTGCAACATTGGGCAAAGCTCTGGCGTGTGCCCGACCTGCCCGACCACATAATCTTCCGTCATAACGCGCGCCTACGAACCACGATCGCGCGTTGGGTCATTGAATCGAACTGCCTAGAAGTTAGCACGCGGTTTTTCGAGCTACGTCGTGATCACCGAGAGATTTTGTGTCACGAGCTAGCGCATGCAGCTGCGTTGAAAACACACGGAAGGGCCATTCGTCCGCACGGCTCGGAATGGCGCGAGCTGGTCCGTGATGCCGGTTACGAGCCAAGGACTCGTCGCGTTTCTAAACGTGGAAGCCACGCTCCCCTTAGAGGAGTCTCCTCACAATCGCTCTACGAACATCGCTGCCCGGTCTGCCATGCCGTCCGCTACGGGAAGAAGCCCGTCACGAAGTGGCGTTGTGTGGAGTGTGTAGGCGCAGGTTTATCTGGCAACCTGACTATCAAAGTGGTGCCACACGGTGCGACCGTCCCGTGAAACAAGGCATCTGCCCATTCTGTTCACCCGATTCCGACCGAGTCTTCTATCGAGACTTGCTCGTCATTGGCCTATGGGATGGGTTCCCGGTTACGCCCGGGCATGCATTACTGGTACCTATTCGACACGTCTCCAGCTGGTTCGAGGCATCAATCGACGAGCGAATGGCATTGACGCGCGCAATCGACGCCGCGCGCCTGGCAATCGAGTCGAATTTCGGTGCTGACGGCTACAACATAGGCGTAAACAACGGGGAGGTCGCTGGCCAAACCGTGCTTCACCTGCACCTGCATGTAATTCCCCGCCGCCGGGGAGACATGCCGGACCCCAGGGGCGGTATTCGATACGTAATTCCGGAGAAGGCAGACTATTATGTTCGCGACGCGGCACCGGTGGCGATTGACGTCTCCGGTTACACCGCCGGTCTACGCGCGCTTTTCACCGGCGGAACCCACGATCCGCTTCTACCGCACCTTAAGCACCACCTCGCGATTTCGCGGGCCGCCGATATTGCCGTCGCTTTCACCCTGCGCAGTGGCCTACAGCTGATCCAGCCATACCTTCAAGACCTTCTCGACCGTGATGGGAAACTCCGAATCGTGACCGGCGATTATCTCGGCGCGACGGATCCGGACGCGTTGTTGCGTCTACTTGATCTGGCTGGTCAGGCGGAGTGCCGTGTGTTCGAGACCGAAAGCGGCACGGCCACCACGGCGTTTTCCGGCTCTTTTCACCCGAAGGCTTATTTATTTCACCATAGGGATGGTACGGGCGCGGCATTCGTCGGCAGTTCCAACCTGAGCATAAGTGCACTTACGACGGGCGTCGAATGGAACTACCGCGTCTTGGAATCTCGCGATCGCGCCGGTTGGGGTGAGATCAAGCACGCGTTCGAATCGCTATATACCTCCTCAAAGACGGTACCGCTCACCCCGGAGTGGATTGACCGATACCGGAACCGACGCCTCGCTGGGCGTCCGCCAGAGCTTGTCGACGTAGCGCCAGATCCAGCACCGGAGATTCCAACACCACACGCCATTCAACAGGAAGCTCTGGCAGCGCTGGAACATACGCGAGCCGAGGGCCGCCGTGCCGGACTTGTAGTGCTTGCAACGGGATTGGGCAAAACCTGGCTGAGCGCGTTCGACTCCGAGCAATTTCGGCGAGTACTATTTGTCGCGCATCGCGAGGAGATTCTTGGCCAGGCGCTCGCGACTTACCGGGCGATCCGACCCCATGACTCGATGGGACGGTATGCGGGAGGGGAGTGGGCGCCAAATGCGACGGTTCTGTTCGCATCGATCCAGACCCTGGGACGTCAGCCGCACCTCGATCGCTTCGCGCGCGACGAGTTTGACTACATCGTCGTCGACGAATTCCACCACGCAGAGGCACTGACCTATCGCCGCCTGATCGACTATTTCACGCCCAAATTTCTCCTTGGCCTCACGGGAACGCCGGAGCGTACAGACGGAGCGGACCTTCTCACTCTTTGCGACGGTAACCTGGTGTACCGCTCCGACCTGACTGAGGGTATCCGCCGGGGATTGCTGTGTCCTTTCCGCTATTTCGGAGTCCCAGACACGGTTGACTATCGCAACATCCCGTGGCGAAACAGAAAATTCGACGAAGACGAGCTCACGAAGGCCGTTGCAACCCAGGCGCGCGCCGCCAACGCACTTGACCAATATCGCCGCCGGGGTGGCCAGCGCACGATCGCCTTCTGTGTCTCGCAGCGCCATGCCGACTTCATGGCTTCATACCTGCGGGACCAAGGCATACCGACCGTAGCGGTCCACGCCGGTCCGACGAGCGCCGCGCGGGCTGAATCTCTGGAAGCACTCAAAAGCGGATCGCTGGCAGTCATTTGTGCGGTCGACATGTTTAACGAAGGGGTGGACGTTCCTGAACTAGATACGGTGATGATGTTACGCCCGACGGAGTCCCGGATTGTGTGGCTACAGCAGTTTGGGCGGGGACTTCGTCTCAGCGACCCATCCAAGAAGCTGACAGTCATTGACTATATCGGCAACCACCGTTCGTTCATGCTAAAGCCCCAGGCGCTATTCAACCTGCCCCCCGGTGACCGGGAAGTGCTCAACCTGTTTGAGCGTTTGGATGCAGGTACGGCCGAGCTGCCACCTGGCTGCGAAGTGACTTACGAGCTTGAAGTAAAGGACATCTTTCGAGCTCTGCTCAGCCGGAGTGATTCGGCCGTTGAGCTCCTGAAGCGCCGTTACCAGGACTTCCGAGACACCCTCGGGGTGCGCCCAACGGCCGCCGAAATGTTCCGCGAAGGCTACAACCCGCGCGCGATGCACGCGCCTTTCGGGTCATGGCTTGGCTTTGTGAAGGCACAGGGTGGACTGAGCGCGGACGAGGATGCAGCGTACCAGGAAGCGCACGGGTTCCTCACAGCCCTTGAAACGACGGAAATGTCGAAGAGCTATAAGATGCTTGTCCTCCTCGCGTTGCTCAATCGCAATCAGTTCCCTGGTTCACTGCCCGTCGCGACCTTGACCGAGGAGGTTAGCGCGGTCGCATCCCGCGACCCGCGGATCGCCGAGGATCTCGGTGAGGCCACCCGTGACTCGGCGATGCTCCAGAAAATGCTGACGACGAACCCAATTGAGGCATGGGTGGGCGGCAGAGGAACTGGTGGCGTGAGCTACTTCGGCTTTAGCGACGACGTCTTCGATTCGCAAGTGCCATTGTCCGCTACCGCCGTGCCCGCGGCGCAAGAACTCCTGCGCGAGCTTGTGGACTGGCGGCTGGCAGAGTACTTCCAGAGACCGGGTCGAACAGCGGCATCGGAGATTGCGCTAAAGGTAAACCACTCCGAAGGCAGGCCGATCTTATTTCCGCTGCCGCGTGAGACACGTCCGGAGCTCCCGGATGGGTGGACTGATCTGCGGGTCGACAACGAGACCGTGAGCGCAAACTTCGTGAAGGTCGCAGTCAATGTCGCTCGTCGGCCGGGCTCCGACGAGAACGTTCTTCCGGAAGTGCTCCATCGGTGGTTTGGACCTGATGCTGGAAAGCCAGGGACAAGACACCAAGTTATTTTGCGCCGTGACGGAGACGTTTGGGAGTTGAGGCCTCTCGGGGCCAACCGCGCGGGAGCAGTTCCGTACAAAGCCTATCGCAGAGCTGAGATCGCACCGCTATTCGGCTTGCCATACTCTGAACGCTATTGGGGCCAAGGGTTCGTTCGGCAAGGAAGCGATACATTCTTGTTTGTAACCCTCGACAAGGCCAACCAGACCGAGGCTTTCCAATACAAGGATCACTTCATCTCAGCCGGTCAATTCCAGTGGCAGAGCCAGAACCGGACGACCCAGGCGAGCGAGTCGGGGCAATCGCTTCAATCACACAAAGAACGCGGTATTGCTGTACATCTATTCGTTAGAGCGAAGCCCAAGATGGTCGATGGCCGTGGCGCGCCGTTCTACTACTGCGGTCCCGTCGAGTTCTTATCCTGGTCGGGCGATAAGCCGATTACCGTTATCTGGCGACTGTCCACCGCTGTACCCGAACCCTTGCGGGAGGAATTGGCGGTGCCTCGGTCGAACGGTGCCAAGGATGGCAACATCACTAACAAGCCTTACTAACAAGCCTTGAACGCGGTGCAGTCTAGGCTCCGCGACCACGCACCGGGCACCGGGCACCGCCAAATGACACAGAACTCTCTCGCCCCAGGGCACACCAGGGAGAATTGGATGAGCCCGGAAAATCGGCGAGGTGGCGTACAATCCGGACCGTCGCCGCCGTAGCTCAGTGGCAGAGCAGCCGCCTTGTAAGCGGCAGGTCGTCTGTTCGATCCAGACCGGCGGCACCAACGTCCAGGCTGGCAGAAACTGTGCGTTCTTTGTCTTTTCTGCAAAGGCCAGCAGGACTACCCTTGTCGGCAATCGGCAAAAGGCCTTCAAAAAGGGGGGTGCCCCATGATCCGCGTGATGTTTGCAGTGCTCATGCTTGCGCTGGTGCTCATGCTCTCGCTGGTGCTCGTCGTCACTGCAGGGTCGGTTGTCCACGCCGGCGCCCTGCAGCCTCCCGAGGGTCGCAAGATCCGCGTCGCGGTGGTGATGACCGAGGGCGCGGTGGTGATCGATTACGCCGGTCCCTGGGAAGTCTTCGCGAATGTCCACACCGGCACGGGCGACATGGATCGGCAGATGCCGTTCGAGCTCTACACCGTGGGACGCGACCGGCAGCCCATTCATACGAGCGGCGGCGGCATGAAGCCGGGCATGACCGTGGTGCCGGACTATGCGTTTGCGGATGCGCCGGCGCCGGATGTGGTCGTCGTCGGAGCGCAGTCGGGGGATGAGCAGCTCGGCCCCTGGCTGCGGAAACTCCACGAGCAGCACGCGCTCATCATGTCGGTGTGCACCGGCGCCTTCCGGGTGGCCGAGGCGGGGCTCCTCGACGGCAAGCCGGCGACCACTTATCACGCCTCGCTTCAGCGCCTGGCCAACCAGTATCCGCACATCGACGTGCGCAGCTCCGTGCGTTACGTGCAGTCGGACCCGCTGATCGTGACCGCCGGGGGCTTGAGCTCCGGCATCGACTCGGCGCTCCACGTGGTGGAGCTCTACTACGGGGCGCAGGTGGCCCAGGCCACGGCTGATAACATGGAGTACCAGGGTCAGGGCTGGAAGACGAACGCGGGCGCAGGGGAGCCCAAGCAGGTCCTGCCGACGATACCGCTCGCCTACCGCGACCACGAGACGATCTGGCAGGGCACGTTCCTCCCGGAGTATCCGAAGCCGAAGCCCGGGATGCCGGTGGTCCTGCATCTGGCCCTGGTGGATGGGCAGTACCGGGGGACGATCGACGTGCCGACCGAGTCGATGATCGGTGAGCCTCTCGATGACGTGCGGGTGGAACACGGGAGCATCCACTTCACGCTGGCCTCGGAACACGGTCCGGTTGATTTTCGGGGTACCATGACCGCCGACAGGATCTCGGGCAAGGTGACCCACGGCGGCGGCTCCTCGACGCCTTTGACTTGGAGGAAGG
>Ga0209577_10006212_pt1 | contig 11072 bp, 7 predicted proteins | sample GraSoiAngelo_109_FD_185874 | JGI IMG/M metagenome (GOLD analysis project Ga0209577, IMG submission 185874) | Grasslands soil microbial communities from the Angelo Coastal Reserve, California, USA - 14_0903_12_20cm (SPAdes) (version 2) | ecosystem: Environmental > Terrestrial > Soil > Grasslands ... | reverse complement strand
GCTGAGCACGCGGCCGGCTCCCAGGCACAGCTCCTGGTGGACGATGTACTCGTAGCGCCGGTCGCGGGCCCGAGGGTCGCGATCGATCACCTGCAGGGCGATAGGCGCCAGCGCATTGCCGTGGAGAGGACCGCCGAAGGCCCGCAGCACGCCGTAGGCGAAGAGCGCGGTTGCCGAAAGATAGAGCGGCAGCACGAGGGTCGAGAGCACGAGCATGGCCGCGCCGACCAGGGCGACGGGGATCCGGTAACGCGGCCGCATGAAGGCGGCAAGTCCGACGCTGATCGCCACCCCGATCAACCCGAGGAGGCCGTTGAAGGTCCCCACCTGCTGCTCGTTGCGCAATAGAAGGAAGGTCAAGACCGTCAGGACCAGGCCGCTGAGCGAGCCGGAGAAGCCGTCCGCCAGGCGGGCCCAGGTCACCCAGCGCCAGGGCGCATTCCGCCGGCCGACGACCACCGCCTCGCACAGTGAGAACGCGGGTCTTTGCCCGCATTCCAGCCTGCCGGCCAGGACGACCGCCCCCGCCAGCACCAGCGCCGCGGCGCCGAATACCACCTGGTAGCCGAAGTAGGCGCCGCCCCAACGGCTGCCGGCGACGATGGTTGCGCCCGCCACAGGCGGCAGCAGCGCGGTGAGCAGCCAGTTGACCGCGGCCTGAGCCCCGAAGTAGCGATCGCGATTGGATTCATCGGTCGAGTCGTAGGTAGCGAGGTGATAGCCGGCCCAGTACCAGCCTTCGCCCAGCCCACGCAGAAGCCCGAGCGGCAGTACCCAGTGGACGGCGCTCTGGCCGAGCCCGATCACGGCCAGGTACGTCAGCCCCAGCGCGGCGAGTCCCAGGCGGATCGAGGTCCCCGCGCCGGCGCGGCGGAAGACCACCCCGTTGAGCACGAAGGCCAGGGGAATGGTGAGGGTGGTCAGCCCGGTGAAGAGGGCGATCAGGGTCAGGTCGTGGCCGGCGCGCCAGAGGAATATGGAAAGGAAGGTGACCGCGAGCAACGTCGCCGCCGTGTAGGCGGCGTGGATCGCGACCATCGCCCGGGCCCGGCCACCAAGGCCCACCGCGCTCCCGCTGACTCCTGACACCTGATCCCTCGCCGGCGGCGCTGGGCTGCCGGCAGCGGGGACAACGCCAGGCCGGCGCGGGGCTTTCCGGGATCACCGCAGTGTTACCGATCGCACGGAGCCGTGACGGCAACGCGCCGAGCCGGTTCCCACCCCACCTTCGCGGCGGTGTCGCGCCATCGAAACGTCTCTCGCAACAGGGCGGCGGTAGCCTCCTGTCAAGTTCGCCGCCAATGGCAGCAAGGGGGTCGCTCACGGAACGCTTCGAACTCCAGTCCAGCGACTGGGCCGGCGCCGCACTGGCCCCGCAGATGCCCCTTGTGGGGGAGGTCCGGTCGGTCCTGGACGCGCTCCAGAAGGGTGACATCTCGGCCTCCGCCTACGACACCGCCTACGTGGCCAGGCTGCGACGGAAGGGCCACGAGGACCAGCTGGCGTTTCCCCAGACTCTGGGCTGGCTGCTTCGCCATCAGAACCCGGACGGCAGCTTCGGGACCCGCCTCGCGGTCCCCAAGGAACGCCTGCTCTCCACCCTGGGAGCGGTGCTGGCGCTGGCCGACCTTCCGCCCAACCTGCAGGCCGGAGCCCAGGTTCACCGGGCGCGCACCCAGGCGCTCACCTACCTGCACGAGGAGACGGCCGACTGGCAGACCGGCCCGGACACGGCCGGGTTCGAGGTTCTACTCCCCGCCCTCCTGGACGAGGCGCGCACCCGGGAGCTCCCTCTCCCCTACGAGCGCTTCAACGGCATCGTGGCCCAGCGCGACGCCAAGATCGGGCACATCCCGCCCCGGCTGGTCTACAACGTCCAGACGCCACTCCTCCACTCGCTGGAGTACCTGGGCGCCCGCCTGGACGTGGCCGGTATCCGCACTCGCCTGTCCGCCAACGGCTCCTTCGCCAACTCACCCTCGGCGACGGCCTTCTTCTTGACCCGAGGAGATGACGACCGCTGCTGGGAGTACCTCGACGCCGTGGTCCGGCCGCGCACCGACGGCAGCCTCCCGGTGGTCCAGCCTTTCGAAGTCTTCGAGACGGCCTGGGTCCTCTACAACCTGGCCCGCGCCAACCACCGGCCGGCCGAGGCCCACCGGCACCTGCTGGGACTGGCCCAGGCGCTCGGCGACGACGGTGTCGGAGTCTCCAGGGAGGGGCTGCGGCCCGACGCCGACGACACCGCCCTGACCCTCAGCGTGCTGCACCGATTCGGGTACCCGATCTCGATGGGGCCGCTGCGGCCCTTCGAGGGCGTCAACTTCTTCATGACCTTCCCCCTGGAGCGCGACCCGTCGGTGACCACCAATGCCCACGTCCTCGAGGTGCTGCAGGCGTGCTCCAGCTTCCCGCGCCAGCACCTCCTGCAGCAGAAGCTGATCCGGTTCCTTCGCGACGCGCGCGTCGACGGCGACCACTGGGTCGACAAGTGGCATAGCTCCCCCTTCTATGCCACCGCCCACGCCGTCTTCGCGCTCCTCGCGCCGGCACCAGACCTCTGCCAGCCTGCCCTGCGCTGGCTGGCCAAGGCTCAGCGGGAGGACGGCTCCTGGGGCTGGTTCGGAGAAGGCAGCGCCGAGGAGACCGCCTACGCGGTGCTCGCCTGCCTGGCCGCGCCGCCGGCGATGATCGCCGGGCTCAGGCTCGACCTCGATGCCGCCGAACGGTTCCTCACCCAGCCGCAGGAGGACCAGGTCCTCCCCATGTTCATCGGCAAGACCCTCTACGGACCGACCCAGGTCGTCCGCTCGGCGGTGCTGGCGGCACGCATCCTTCTTTCTCGGAGGGCGTCATGATAGATCGAAGGATCAACAAGCTCAAGGACATACTCCGCCGGCAGCCCGACGAGACGCCGGTGATCGAGCACCTGATCGCCGACAACCCGAGGGGCAGCGACATGCTGGGCGAGGTCTGCCGGGCGGCGCTGCTGCTCCATCCCGGAGCCACCTTCGAGCAGGCCCTGACCCTGGCGCGGACCATGGCTTACATCGTCTATATCGACGACTACCTCGAGGAGGTCGATCCCGGACTCGACCTGGGCGACTACCGCCGGGTCTGCCAGATGTTCCTGCTCTGGCACAACCGCGACCTGAGCCAGATGCCTCTGGTCAACGCCACCATCTCGCGCAAGCTGGAGGCCCAGTTCGTGGACGACGAGGTCCCCGAGGAGTGGACGGCGATGCGCCACCTGGTCTGGGAGAAGTCGATCTGGACCATGCTCCAGGAAAACCACTGGCTCAAGCACAAGGAGCGCGTGACGCTCGACGCCTACCTGGCGAACGGGATGTACAGCAGCAGCTTCCCCATCGTCCAGGTGTCGATCCTGGCCTTCTCCTACCAGGACGTCGCCCAGGAGCTGAAGAACCGCATCTTCGGCCACATCTGCCAGGCTTCGCGGGTGGTCCGGCTGGCCAACGACCTGCGCACGCACGAGCGCGAGGCCTCCCAGGGACGGTTCAACTCCGTCGACCTGATCGCCGCCGGCCAGGGCGAGCAGAGCCTGGAGTGGGCCCGGACCGCCGTGCAGCACCTGATGGAAGAGGAGTTCGAGTCGCTGCAGAAGGCGATCGCCCGCGAGCGCCGGACCGGCGTGACCCAGCAGTTCCTCTCCCACCTGATCGACAGCACCCAGGTGCTCCTGGATTTCTACGCCGTGCCCCGGCCGCGTGCTCCTCGGTCAGATCGGGCGGTCCTGAAGGCAGGCTGAGAATGACCAGGACGGCACGGGCGCAGGCGGTGAGACAGCGATGAGCGGAGCGATCAAGCTGACGCTCGCCAAGCGCACGCCCGCTACGAAGACCCAGACCATGGAGGGCTCGGCGGTCGAGATGGAGCGACGGATCATCATGATCCGCTGGCTCAGCATCGCGCTCGCCACCCTGACCGTGCCCTTCCTCCACCTCAAGCCGGCGCAGGCCTTCCCGCTCGTCGGCCTGATCGCGGTCGGCGCCGTCTACAACACCGTGCTCCAGTTCGTGCTCCTGCCCCGCAAGCCGGCCTGGCTGACCCGCGGCTACATCTCGGCCATCGGGGACGTCCTGTTCGTGACCGGCGGCGTGGCGGTCACGGGCGGCATCACGTCTCCCTTCTTCCTGGCCTACTTCGCGGTCACGGTCACCTCGGCCGTGCGCTTCGGTGGCGTGGCCGCCATCCTCGGTGTCGCCACCATCGTCCTCAGCTACAGCGGCGTGGTCTTCTACACCGACCTCGACAACGGCGTCTGGCCGGCAGGCCGGGACCTGACCGACCTCGCCCTTCGGACCGGCTTCGTCGCCGTGACCGGGATCTTCGTCGGCTTCGTCGGCGACCGTGCCCGCAAGGCGGAGCGCGCCCTGCAGGACGAGCTGGAGCGGGCCCACGCCGCGCTCTCCCAGGTCACGGTCGAGCTGAACCGCGACCTGGAGTTCGAGCAGACCTGCCAGCTGGCGGCCGAGAGGGGACGCTCGCTGCTCAACGCGGACGCCTTGCTGCTCCAGGTCCAGATGCCCTCGCTGATCGGCCAGGACGAGACCCAGCCCCCGGCCTCGGCGCTCTTCATCGACTGGAACGCCGAGCTCAAGCAGGAGCACGGGGGCCTGGACCTGAGCAGCGCCCACCTCGCCCTACCGCCCGCCACCAGCGAGCAGGTCACCCAGGTCCAGGACCTGCGCAACCTGCTGGCCGGGGACCCGACCCCGCTCAAGGACGGCCTCTGGGTCCGGGTCCCGGTCTTCCACGGGTCCCGCGCCATCGCCGACATGGTGGTCGGCTTCACGGCCAGGGCCAATCCTCTGCGCGACACGGAGCAGGAGCTGCTGCTCACCTTCGCCGAGCGGGCCGGCATCGCCATGCGCAACGCTCACACCCTGGATCAGGCGCAGAAACTGTCGGTCACCGACTCCGTCACCGGGCTTCCCAACCACCGCTACTTCCACACCCGTCTCGACGAGGAGCTGGAGAAGACCCGCGCCAACGGCGGCTCGATCACGGTGATGATGGTCGACCTCGACCGCTTCAAGGTCTACAACGACAGCTTCGGCCATGCCGCCGGCGACGTGGCTCTCAAGGCCGCGGCGCGAACCATCTCCACCACCATGCGCCGCGAGGACGTGGTGACCCGCTACGGGGGCGAGGAGTTCGTCGCCATCCTACCCGGCGTCGATCTGCAGACGGCGCCGATCCGAGCCCAGGAGATCTGCGACACCCTGGCCAAGGTCTTCATGTACAACCCCAAGACCATCTTCGCCCCGCTCACGGCGTCAGTCGGGTGGGCCACCTACCCGGTCGACGCCAAGTCCCGCGACGAGCTGCTGAACCGGGCGGACCTGGCCATGTACATGGCCAAGAAGCGCGGCCGCAACTGCATCTGCGGCGCTTCGGAGCTGGAAAGCGTGGCCGCCCTCGATTCGGTGCTGGGCGAGGTCGTCGCCCAGCTGGCCAATGCCGACACGGTCGGGCCGGGGATGGTCGCCACTCTGGAGAAGCGGCTCGGCCAGATCGCCAACTCCAGCCACCTGGAGGAGCTCGCGGAAGGCATGCTCTCGCCCAACAGCGAGACCACCCTGGAGGCGCTCAACGCGCTTGCCGCCTCGATCGACGCCAAGGACCCCTACACCAGCGGCCACTCGCAGTCGGTGGCCAAGCTGGCCGAGGACCTGGCCGACATGCTGCAGCTCTCGCCGGCCCACAAGAACCAGCTGCGCCTGGCCGCCATCCTCCACGACGTGGGCAAGATCGGCGTCGTCGACAAGGTCCTCCTCAAGGAAGGAAAGCTGGACGAGGACGAGAAGCTGATCATGCGCATGCATCCCATCCTGGGAGCTCGCATCCTCCAGCCGATCAAGGCCTTCCGGCAGATCCTGAACGTCGTCCTGCACCATCACGAGTGGTACGACGGCAGCGGCTATCCCGACGGCCTGGCGGGGCAGAACATCCCCCTGCACGCCCGCATCGTGTCGGTATGCGACGCCTACCACGCGATGACCTCCACCCGGCCCTACCGGCAGCGCCGGACCCCGGAGTTCGCCCTGGCCCAGCTGGAAGCCGGTAAGGGCAGCCAGTTCGACCCGATCATCGTCGACTACTTCATCCAGATGATGCGGAGGCGCGCGGCCGATGATCCCTGCGGAGCCGAACACGAGGGGCACGAGGGTCACGAGGCGCAGTACGCCACCGCCATGGCGGGCTGAGCGTGGCGGCGCTGGACGCCACCGGCAAGCAGCTCAACCAGATCTCCGCGCGCAAGCTCGAGCACCTGCGGCTTTCGCTCGAGGCCTCGGTGCAATCAGCGCGCAGCGCCGGCTTCGAGCGCTGGAGCTTCATCCATCGCGCGCTCCCCGAGCTGGATCTCGATTCGGTCGACCTCTCCACCACCTTCCTCGACCGCCGGCTGAAGCTGCCCTTCCTGATCTCGAGCATGACCGGAGGCGCCAAGGCGTCCGGTGACATCAACCGCCGGCTGGCGCTGGTGGCGCAGACGCTGGGGCTCGCTTTCGGCGTCGGCTCGCAGCGTGCCGGGCTGACTCACAAGGACCTGCGCGGCACCTACCAGGTGCGCAGCGTGGCGCCCGACGTGCTCCTCTTCGCCAACCTGGGCGCGGTCCAGCTGAACTACGGGATGCGGGCCGAGCATTGCCTGGAGGCGGTGGAGATGATCGGCGCCGACGCGCTGGTGCTGCACCTGAACCCTCTCCAGGAGGCTCTCCAGCCGGAGGGCGACCACAACTTCGCCGGCCTGCTGGAGAAGATCGCGGGAGTCTGCCGCGCCCTGCCGGTCCCAGTGATCGTCAAGGAGGTGGGCTGCGGGATCTCGACCGAGTGCGCCCGCGCCCTCGCCGGGGCGGGGGTCAGGGCGATCGACGTGGCCGGCATGGGCGGCACCAGCTTCGCTCGGGTAGAGGCGTTCCGGCGCGAGCGCGCCGAGGAGGTGGAACTGGCGCTGGCATTCTCCGAGTGGGGCATTCCCACCGCGGAGGCCCTCCACCAGGTGCGCGAGGCGGCTCCGATGCTACCTCTGATCGCCAGCGGCGGGATCCGGAGCGGGCTGGAGGCGGCCAAGGCGCTGGCCCTGGGAGCCGACCTCGTCGGCTTCGCCCACGCGGTGCTGGCCGCCGCCCAGGACGGCGAGGAGCCGGTGCGGGCGCTGCTCGAGGGATTCGCCTGGCAGCTGCGGGTGGCGCTCTTCTGCGTGGGCGCCCCGGACCTGCGCGCCTTGAAAGCCAGTTCGGTTCTCCGGGAGACGCGGTGAGCGCGGTCCGCGATCGGGCCTTTGTCAGCCGCCAGAGCCGCCTCGAGGCCATGAACACCGCCCTCGACCGCGAGCTGGTCCGGCTGGCTCAGAGCATCGGGACCACCGAGACGGCGCTCCTGACCGAGATGGTCAGCTATCACCTGGGCCTGCGCCAGGACGCGGCCCGTCCGGGGAAGCGGATGCGGGCCAACCTGGCCCTGCTCACCTGCGAGGCGATGGGCCGCCGCTACGCCGACGCGGTCTGGGCCGCGGTCGCGGTGGAGCTGGTGCACAATTTCTCGCTGGTCTTCGACGACGTCCAGGACGGGGACCCGCTCCGTCGTGGACGCCCTTCCTTGTGGAAGGTCTGGGGCGCGGACCAGGCGATAAACGCCGGCGCGGCGCTCGAGGCATTGGTGACTTCAGCCGTGGTCGAGCTGCTACCAGCCCGCCACCAGGACCGGCTGCGCCCGGCGCTGGCGCTGCTCACCACGGCCATGATCGGGCTCTGCCGGGGCCAGGTCCTGGACCTGCAGTTCGAGGAACGCGTCGACGTGACCCTGGAGGAGTACCTGGCCATGGTCGCGCTCAAGACCGCCGGCCTCTTCGAATGCGCGGCTCGCCTCGGCGCCCTGGCCGCGGGAGCTGGCGCGGTCGCGGCCGACAGAGCCGGCAAGTTCGGCCGGGAGCTGGGGATCGCCTATCAGATCATCGACGACGTCACCGGGATCTGGGGAACGGAGGCTGAGATGGGCAAGCCCGTGGGCAGCGACCTGCGCAACGGAAAGAAGACTCTGCCCGCGATCATCGCCCTCAGTCGCGGGCCGGCCAGCGGACGGCGCCGGCTGCGCTCGCTGCTCACCCGCGCCACCTTCACCCCGCCCGAGCTGGACGCGGCCCGCACCATCCTGGCCCAGGCCAACGCCCGCACGCTCTGCTTCCGGCAGGCGGTCGATCACCTGGCTGAAGCGCGACTGCACCTGTTCGCCATGTCGGACCGGCCCAACTGGGCCCTGCGGGCTCTGGCCGAGATGGTGCTGACCCTCGAATCAGGGCTGGGTCGTCCAGTTTCCTAGAATGGTGGACAGCGGGTTCGCGCCCGCAGCAGGGGAGGCTGAGCGCCATTGAATCGACAACGGAACCCGGGGCGCCTGCGCGCGCTCCGTGGATTGATCGTCGCCACGATCGTCTGCAGCGCGCTGGCCTGGCAGCCGGCCTCGGTCATTGCCGCCAGGCCCGGCTCGAACGCGCCTGAGTCGGCGGCCGTGCTCGGAGTGCGGGCCGCGGCCGACTCCAGCTCGCTCCGCGGCCGGACCTACGTCGCCCTGGGGGACAGCATCAGCGAGGGAAAATACGCAGTCGCAGCCGACCGCATCTTCCCCGCGCTCGTGGCGAACCAGCTGGGCATGCGGCTGGATCTTTACGCCCGCAGCGGCGCCAGAGCTGCCTGGGCCCTCCCCCAGCTGGCGGCGGTGGAGGCGGCGCAACCAGCGTTGGTAACCATCGAGCTGGGCACCAACGACGTCGGATTCAACACCCCGCTCGACGCCTTCGGGCAGCAGTACGAGGCCATCGTCAGCGCGGTCGCGACACCCGCGACCCGGGTGCTCTGCATCGGCAGCTGGCTTCCTTCCGACGCGATCGACGGAATCATTCGCAGCACCTGCGAGCGTCATGGCGGGATCTTCGCCAGCCTGAGCGGCTTCTACGCCGTCGACGCCTTCCACGCGCCTCACGGGGCGCCCGTCTTTTTGGGAAGCTCCGACTGGTTCCATCCCGGAGACCAGGGACATGCGGCGATCGCCGCGATCGTGCTGGCCAGCCTCCCCGGCTACCGCGACGACGACAGCATCGCACCGCAGGCCGCCCAGCCGGCTGCCCTGCGGGCGCCGTCCTGAGCCAGTCGAAGCCGACCGGCTAGGACTCGAGCACGTCCTGGATGCGCAGGGCCAGGTGCAGAGTAAGGCGAGCGTCGGCGTCGCGCAGGTCGACGCCGAGCGAGTCCTCGATCCTGGAGAGGCGGTAGAGCACCGTGTTGCGGTGCAGCTTGAGGCGGAGCGCAGCTTCGGTCGGACTCCCGTTCGACTCCAGGTAGGCCGCCAGCGTCCTGCGCAGCTCGCCGCCGCGGTCGCGGTCCAGCAGCCGGGCCAGGCTCTCGTCGGTGAAGCGGTCCAGCTCGGGCTGCCCCTTGAGGGAGTAGAGGAGGCGGTAGAGACCGAGGTCCTGGAAGGCGACGATGCGGTCCGGTCCGTAGAGCCGGCGCCCCATGCCCAGCGCCTGCTCCGCCTCGCGGGCCGCGCTCGCCACCTCCGCGGCGCCGCTGCGCACCACCCCATGGCCGATGGCCAGGGGGCCGCAGACCGCCCGTCCCGCCTGATGGAGCTCGCGCAGGAGGGACGCGGGCTCGGGCGGGCGGCGCCCGCCGAGGCTCACGATGGCCAGCGTCGAGCCCTCGCGATCGCGCACCAGCGCCGGCAGGCGCATTCCGCCGAGGAGGCGCTCCCAGGCGCCGCGCAGGCGAGGCGCGGCGGCCTCCTGCGCCTGGCCCGCAACCACCAGGTAGCGGCCGTCGATCTCGATCCCCTTACGCAGCAGGCGCTCGGCCGCGGCCGCGTGCGATCCCGGCCGTCCACCGGTCAGGATGTCGAGCACGTCCTCCTCGAGCTCGTCCCTCGCCTCTTTGGCCGCGCGGTCGCGGGCCAGCTCGATGGCGCAGGCATGGGAAGCACGCCCCACCGCCAGGCGGTGGACCTCGCCCAGCTGACCCACGCTCCCGACCAGGGAGACGAACCCGGCGATCGTCCCCTGGACCAGGATCGGGGCCACCAGCCTGGAGCCGCCGCCGGGAAGGGGGCGGTCCGTCACCGGCGGATCGAAGGCGGAGAGCGGCACGTCCCGCAGCCAGTCTGTCAGGGCGTGGCGCTGCTGCAGCACCGCCGCCTCCACCTCGACCGGCACCGTCCGATCGCGGCCGGCGGCGATGTACTCGATGACCGTACCGTGCTCGAAGATGACGGGCACTCCGGCCAGCTCGGTCAGGCGGTCGAGCACGGCGCGCAGCCCACGCCCGGCGAGCGCCAGCTCGCTCAGCTGCCGGTGCAGGTCCGCGGTGCGTTCGTGCAGCTCCGCGCGCCGGTCGACTATGTAGCGGAGCACCTGCTGCTCGAGCTCATCCAGGTCCAGGCTGGCGGCATCCGCCACCTGGAAGAGAGGGAGCGCGTGGGCTTGCGCCGCCCGGCGTGCCTGGGCGTCGGCGCGGCCCCGAACCACGATGCCGGCGATCCCGGCGGCCTGCAGCGAATCGACCAGCCGGGCCAGAGTCAGGCGGGGATCGACTACCGGGATCACCGCCGGGTCGATCAGAACCAGCTCGCCGCCTCGCAGCGGGTCGAACGCAGGCGCGCGGGCGCGCAGCACGGCGCACCAGACCACCTCGCGGCCCAGGCCGTCCGAGCCGGCCGCCAGCTCACTCGCCTCGGGCAGGGCGCCCTGCCTGACGTCGTCGACGCTGACGAAGGGATTCGAGCGGCGGACCGGCGGTTTCGCTTGCGGCAAGGTTCGTACTCCGCGCCCAAGCGCCGCAGGGCGCGGGCTCATTATGGCATGCCTGACCGGCCAGACTCCAGGCGCGGTGCACAATCGATGCCGGCGCCTTGGGGCCGGCGGGAACCTAGGGCGAGGTCAGCCGGCGGCGTGGACGCGCGGCCGCGCCCGCGACGCGCTCGCCGTTGCCGGTCCGGCGCCGCTGCGGCGCCGCGCCTCGCCAGAGCGACTCCAGATCGTAGTACTCGCGCTCACCGGG
>Ga0209577_10006211_pt1 | contig 11072 bp, 10 predicted proteins | sample GraSoiAngelo_109_FD_185874 | JGI IMG/M metagenome (GOLD analysis project Ga0209577, IMG submission 185874) | Grasslands soil microbial communities from the Angelo Coastal Reserve, California, USA - 14_0903_12_20cm (SPAdes) (version 2) | ecosystem: Environmental > Terrestrial > Soil > Grasslands... | reverse complement strand
CGGCAGCCCGCAACAGCCCTTCGGCAGCCCGCACTGCGCTCAACGCGGAACCCCGCGCGCAACCCGCCGCACCGCCGCAGCACGAGGCGAACAAAGAGGCGAGCAAAGTCGCGGTTCAAAGCTCCGCAGAAGAATGACCCGCCCACGTCGGTAAAATCATCCTGTCCGTCCGTCACCGCCGCATGCCTCACCGGTAACGTGCGGCCTGTCACAGCATCTATTCGCCGGATTGTCGCATTCGCGGCCCATTAGGGCCCGAATCAACTGTGAAATCTCGCGATGCATTGATCCAATTTGGGACGCGCGCGCACGCGGCATTCGAGCAACCGGCAAGGAGGGGCAGATGGCGAAGCGAACCCGACTGTTAGCGCCGGCGATGTTTGCAATTCTTGTCGCAGCGAGTGCCTGGACGGCCCGATCGGCGCTTGCCCAAGCCGCGGCCGATGAGTGCCTGAGCAAGCCGAACGGCCCTTCGCCGCAAGGCAGCCACTGGTTCTACCGGGTCGACCGCGCGAACAACAATCGGCGCTGCTGGTATCTCGGGGCCCAAGGCGCAAAGGCGCGCCAAGCCGCGGCGAAGCCGCGTCCATCGGCAGCCGCGAGCGCACCGACGATCGCAGAGAATCCAGCCGAAGCGGCGGAGGGCCAAACGCTGCGCATGACGGATGCTTCGCCGCCGGCGTCCACGCTCGCGAAAGCGGCAGGCGCAACCGCTCCCGAGCAGACATCGCCCAGCGCGGACACCAGCGCCAGTGAAACCACGAGCAAGGGCGATAAGGGCGATATGCCTCTGGTCCGGCCGGCACTCACTCCAGCCGCCGCGCCGGCGACGGAGCGCCCTGCCGTGTCCGCGCCGGCAGAGCAGGCCGCTGCGCTTCCCGCAGTGGAGCGCGCGGTCAAACCGGCGCCAGCTGCCGAGACATCGGCCGAACCGACCGTGAAGCCCGGGCACATCCTGGCGATCGCTGCCGGCGCGCTGATGCTCGTCGCGATCTTCTTTCGCACGATCTACAAATTCTTCGCGGTCGGGCAGCCTCGACATCCGCGACGCGGTGTTCGCCAGCAGACGCGCTCGGCCGACAATGCGCGCCGCACACGCAAGTCGCTGGCACCGGCGGCCGCAGGTGCAGCGGCGCGCCACGCCGACCCTGTTCGCCATGCCGAGGCGACGGCGCATCGGACCGGAGTCGCTGAATCAGCCGGCAATGCAGGACTGATCGACGCTGTTTTGCAACGCGTCCGCAGTGCCGAACCTTCGCTGGTTCCGGCGCAACCGCAAGCGCGACCCGCTCGCGCGGGCGGGCGGCGACGCATGGCGGCATTTGGCTGAACGAATCTGTCACCTCTTCCTTGCCTGTCATTGCCGCGCTTGACCCGGCAATCCATCAAACAAAACCGTTTTGCGAAGCGTGATGGATCCGCGGGTCAAGCCCCCGGGTGACACGAGAGGTGCCGCTGTGCGCCGGCCTTATTGGCCGACTAGCAAAACTTTCATCAGGAATTCTTCGCGTTCCGCACAGCGCGGAGGTATCAGGACACGGAACGATGGTGTCCGGGTGTTCGCTTTGCCTGCAGTCGAAACAAATACGCGCACTTAGCCATTTGCGCGCGCAGCAAGCATCGGCAATAGTCGAAGCATTGGATCGGGAGGGCTCGCGTACAGGAGTGTGAAATGAGCTACCGATCGCTTGCGCTCGCCGTCGCAGCATTCTCTTCGATGTCCAGTGCGAGCGCCGCCGCGCAATCCGTCTATGTTGCGCCCGGCGGCGTGTATATCGGAGCGGGACCGGTCTACGTGACGCCGGCGCCCAACGTGCCGGCACCTTACGTGGCGCCGAGCTATGGCTACGGACCGCCTGCCGTGGTCGCGCCGACGCCCGCGGTCGTTGCTCCGGGCGTGGTCTACGGACCGAACGGCGGCTACTACGACGCGCCGCTCTCGGCCTACGCGGCCGAGCTGCCGCCGCGACCACCGGCGGCCATTCCTTATTCCAATGGCCCGCGTTGCGTCACCCGCTACGGGCATGGCCGCTCGTGGCAGTCCTGCTATTGAACGACGCGACAAGCCACTATGGCGCGTGGCTGCATAGAAAAAAGAAGGGAGGAGCGAAGCTCCTCCCTTTCCGTGCATGCCGGGAACTTAGCGCCGCCGCACCCCGCCAGGAACTTCGCGCATCGGCGCGCCGCCGTTCTCGGGAACCGCATGCGGCGCCTGCAGCGCGCCGTGCGGGGCGGTGGCTTTCGGGTTCGTGGAACTTGGAGCGCCGGTGTAGCCTCCTCTGCCCGTGGTGGTCGGGCCGCTGGCACCGAACTGGTCGGCGTTCCGCGGCATGCGCGTCTGTGCCGACGCGACGCCGCTCGTTATCAGCAAGACTGCTGAAGCCAGGATGAGCGGGTATTTTTTCATCTCGTGTTCCTTCATGAACGGCTCCCCATCGGCCAACGCATGATCTGGGGGCCGATTCCTGTGTGATTTCCGGAACGACGGAAGGGAACACGCATGTCACGCCGGGTGCGCAACCAAACAAACGCGCTCTATGATTGACCGCCGCTGCAATTGATCACTTGTCCGGTGATGAAGCTCGCATCGTCGGAGGCGAGAAAGGCGATAGCGGCGGCCTGCTCTTCGGGCAGGCCGCGCCGTTGTAGCGCCTGTTGATTGCGAATGTCCTGCCCCATTTCACGCCGGTAGTTCTCCGCTTCGGCTTCGTCCGCATCCGCGGTAAGGCCGGGGCCGATGAACTGCCGCGGTGTTATCCGATCGACGATCTCGGTGCCGCCGGGCGAGAGCGTGTTGATCCGGATCCCATGGCGCCCGTATTCCATCGCGAGCACCTTGGTCAGTGCCACGATGCCGCCTTTGCTCACAGCATAAGGCAAACGGTAAAGGCCGCGCACGGATTGGGATCCCAGATTCACGATCGAGCCAGCATTCTGCTTGAGCATGATCGGCAACACCGCCAGACAGCACCAGAGCGTGGGATACAACGAGCGCTCCAACTCGAGCTGCACCTCCGCTTGCGAATAGCGGTGGTAGGGCTTGATCCAGATCGTGCCGCCGACATTGTTGACCAGCACGTCGATGCGGCCATACGCGTCGACCGCTCGGGCCATCAGATCATCGGCGCCGGCAAACGTGCTCACGTCCACGACCACCTGCATCGCTTCGGCGCCTTGCTCGCGCAGCTCGCTCACGGTCCGCTTGGCGCCGGCCTCGACGCGATCCGCAACGACGGATCTTTCCGCCCTCCTGTCCCAGCCGCTTCGCGGTGGCTCGGCCAATTCCCTGGCCTGCGCCGGTCAGCACGCAAACCTTGCCGGCAAGGCGGCGCGCGCCGGCGCGCGGGCGTCAAGCTCAACTTCCATTCATCTCTCCTCTGGAGGCGCAGGCACCGCATCAGGATGCAACAGCAGGGTCGCGCGTTTGCCTGGCGCACTTCAACAGGTTTGAGTTTTGTCAGCCGCTGGTTGGTGTACTCTCGAGACCAGCAGCACCCGATGATCGGATGTGCCATACAGTGACTTGTTTGACCGCAGTCGCCGGCCGCTCAATGTACTCTACATTCCAATTCAGCCGAGTCGGGACGATGGTGGGTTTCGCTACGCTCAACCCATCCTACGGCTCTGTGCCGGCACAGGAGGAAGCGCCGTGAAAGTCTGCATGTTCCACCTGATGCCGTATCGCGATTTGCCCGCGGATTTCCGGCAGCGCTACCGCTCAGCCTTCATCGATCCGTTATGGTTCGACGTCGCCGATTCCGAGAAGGTCGGGCAATACTACAACGCCACCCTCGACGAATTGCTGTACGCGGCACAGGCGGGACTGCACGGCGTGTGTACCAATCAGCATCATCAAAACGTCTATGGCTTCATGGCCAACCCGAGCCTGATGGGCGCGGTGCTGGCGAAAGAGACCAACGGACAAGACGTTGCCATCATTCAACTCGGCTCGACCTTGCCGTCGACGACGCCGCCGACGCGGATCGCAGAGGAATACGCGATGCTTGATTGCATCAGCGGGGGACGGCTGGTCGCGGGATTTCCCACCGGGCTACCGCCCGATGCCACGATTTCCAACGCCGTCGTTCCGGTCGAGCAGCGCGAGCGATTCCGCGAGGCACTCGCGCTGGTGACGAAGGCGTGGTCAGCGCGGGAAATCTTTGCCTGGAACGGCAAGCATTATCAGCTCGGCATGGTGAATCTCTGGCCGCGCCCGATTCAGCAGCCGCATCCGCCAATCTGGATTCCGGGGTCCGGCATCTCCTCGACCGCGGAGTTCGTCATCGAGCGCGATCATTGTTTCTGTCATCTGAGCTACTACGGAGCCAGGAATGCGGAGCAGGTCACCGACCGCTACTGGGAGCTGGTGGCGCGCAAGGGCCGCGACGACAACCCGCATCGGCTGAGCTTCCTGCAGCTCATCGGCGTCGCGGAGACTGATGCCGAGGCGGAAGCGCTCTACGGCCCGCACGCGGAATATTTCTTCCACAAGCTGCACTACACGCCACCCAACTATCAGCAGATTCCGGGTTGCCTGGAATATCCGGCGCTGGTGCAGGCGCTGCACCACAATCCGCGTGCCGCGATCAAGGCGCACGAGCTCAAAGCGCGGGATTTCTTCGACCGCGGCTTCGTCATCGTCGGCAGTGCGAAGACCGTGCGTGAGCAGCTCGTGGACGGCATGAAGCGGCTACGCGCTGGGCACCTGTTGGCCCTCCTGCATTTCGGCTCGATGCCGACCGATCTGTGCAAGCGCAACATCGGCCTGTTCGCGCGCGAGGTGCTGCCGCATCTCGCGCCGCTTTGGGACGAGTACGAGGACCGTTGGTGGCCGCAGCGTCTGCGCGCAAAACGTCCCGCCGCCGCGCTGGCCGCCGCCGCCTCGTGAGATGGGGCAACCCACGATGGCGGTTTCGGAAGTGCGGCGGCTCCGGTTATGGCAGGACCGGATCGAGACCGAGGTCGAGATCGCCGGCAGCGGACCTCCCCTTGTCTATCTGCACGGACCGTGGGGCTTGCTCCCCGACCGCACGTTCATTGCGCAGCTCGCGCGCGCGAACACGGTCTATGCACCGCGCCACCCTGGCACCACACGCGGCGATCCCGACGCGGTGCATGCGCTCAACGACTGGCTCGATCTGATCGTCTATCACGGCGAACTGCTCGACCGGCTCGAGGTCGAAGCGGCGAGCTTCGTCGGACATTCCTTCGGCGGTCTCGTTGCCGCCGAATTCGCCGCGTCGGCGCCGAACGCGGTGCGCCGGCTGGTGCTGATCGACCCGGTCGGATTGTGGCGCGATGATCTGCCGGTCAGGAACTGGATGCTGCTGAGCGAGAGCGAACGCCGGCCCTCACTGTTCGCCGATCCGAACGGCGGCGCGGCGAAGCGTTTCTTCGGCGTGCCGGACGATGCCGGCGAGCGGATCGACGTGCTCGCGCAAGCGATCTGGGCGCAGGCCTGCACCGGCAAGTTCGTGTGGCCGGTTCCCGACCGCGGGCTCAAGCAGCGCATCCACCGCATCGCCGCGTCAACCCTGGTCATCTGGGGCAAGGCCGACCGCATCATCGACGCCGCGTACGCGCATGAATTCGCCAAGCGCATCGCCGGCGCACGCGTCGCGCCGATCGACGATGCCGGGCACCTGCCGCACCTCGAGCAGGCCGACGCCGTGCAAAAGGCGGTGCAGGAATTTTTGCGCAGGTAATAGTGTCAGTTTTTGACTCGTCATGGCCAGGCTTGAGCGCGCTCGCGATCTGCGTCAGCGGCGCGTCACCACGACTTCGAGGTACTGACTCGGCACCACCATTGTGTTGTCGCCGGAGCGATTGAAGCGCTTGATCAGCGCGAACAGATCCTCGGTGAGCGCCGCCTGCGCTGCTGCATCGAGCGCGCCGAACGTCTTGAGCAGCGGACCGTAATAGCCCTTGAACACGTCGAGCCAATGCTGTGGCGAGCAGTAGCGAAACACGAAGTCACGCTGCTCGAGCTGGACCGAGGAAGCCTGCGCGCCGAATAACTCGGTGATGCGCGCGCCGGTGCCCCAGAGCGCCGGCGATTTCACGCCCGCGGGCGGCGGCACATGCTTGCCGATGGTCTTGAACAGCTCGCCGATGAAGCCGTCCGGCGTCCAGTTGGCGAGCCCGATCTTGCCGCCCGGTTTGCACACGCGGACGAGCTCGGCGGCGGCCTTGTCCTGATCCGCCGTGAACATGACGCCAAACGTGGAAACGACAGCGTCGAAACTCGCGTCGGGAAACGGCAGCGCTTCGGCATCGGCCTCGCGGAACTCGACGGTGAGGCGCTCTGCACTCGCCCGCTCCCGGCCGCGTTCGAGCAGGGACGGCACGTAATCGGTGGAGACAACTTCGCACCAGCGGCGCGCCGCGGCCAAGGTCGCGTTCCCGTTGCCGGCGGCGACGTCAAGCACCTTTTGTCCGGGACGCAGATCGAGCGCTTCGCACAACGTCTCACCGACGATCTGCAAGGTCGTCCCGACAACGGCGTAGTCGCCGGAGGACCACGCGGCCTGCTGGCACGTTTTGACCGCGCCAAGGTCGAGTTCGCTCGGCGGGATGATCAAGCGTGCCCCAGCGGAGGTGGCGTTCATGTCTGCCTCTTCGATTTGTTTGCAATGATGAGCGAAGAATGTCTGTCAATCGAGCAGACAAACATGTACAATTGTGGAGACAGTTCGGCGAACTGTACTGGTCGCGCCGACAGGCCAGTGAGCCACTGCCGGTGGAGTGGCAATGATTTCCATCAAGATCGACGCAAACGATCCCTATCCCCTGGTCGATCAGATCGTCGACGGCATTCGCCGCCAGATCGATGAGCGCTGCTTGCGGCCCGGGACCAAGCTGCCGTCGATCCGCAAGTTCGCCGACGCTTATGGGGTGAGCCGCTTCACCGCGGTGGAAGCCTACGATCGGCTGGTGGCGCTCGGATATTTGCGCGCGCGACGCGGCGCCGGCTTTTTCACCGCTTCGCTGCGCGATGAGCTGACCCCGTCGTCGGTGCCGAGCGATGGCCACAAGCGCAACGAGGAATTGGTCTGGCTCATTCGCCGGCTCCTGGAAGCGCGCGACGACACCGTGCTCGCGGGCGGGCCGTGGCTGCCCAACGCCTGGATGGACGAGATGGGCATTCGCCAGAGCCTCAGCGCGCTGGCGCGCAAGAACGGGACGCATCTCTTGGAATACGGGGATCCTCTCGGCTATCTGCCGCTGCGCGAGCATCTCTCGCTGATGCTCTCGGAGCTCGGCATCGCGGCGCGCTCATCGCAAATCGTTCTGACCCAGGGCACCAGCCAGGCGCTCGACCTGATCATGCGTCATTTCGTCAAGCCCGGCGACGCCGTGCTCGTCGACGACCCCGGCTACTACAATCTGTTCGGAAATCTGCGCTTGCACGGCGCCCGTCTGCTCGGCGTGCCGCGCAACGTCGACGGCCCCGATGTCGCCGCGCTGGAGGAATTCGCCAAGCAGCACAAACCGCGCATCTACTTCACGCAATCGGTGATGCAGAATCCGACCGGGACCGACATGAGCCCGCACGTCACCTTTCGCGTGCTGCAGCTCGCCGAGCAATTCGACTTTCTGGTCGTGGAGGACGATATTTTCTGCGACCTGCAGACGCGCACGACGCCGCGCCTCGCGGCGCTCGACCAGCTCAACCGCGTGATCTACGCGCGCAGCTTTTCGAAAACCTTATCCGGCAGTCTGCGCGTCGGCTTTCTGGCGGCACGCCAGCCGATCGCAGACGATCTTGCCGACGTAAAAATGCTCACTAGTATTACCAGCTCGCAATTCGTCGAGCGCCTGCTCTATATGATGCTGGTCGACGGACATTATCGCAAATATCTCACGCGCCTGCACAAGAGCCTTGACGAGGCGCGGCTCAGCGTGACGCACGCGTTCGAGCGCATCGGCATACAGCTGTTCGCGGAACCCGACGCGGGCATGTTCGTGTGGGCGCGGTTTCCTCATATCGATGACGCGCTCACCTTGACCGAAAGCGCCGGCAAGAACGGCATCATGCTGGCGCCCGGCGTGGTGTTTCGGCCGCATCTGCAGCCCTCCGCATGGATGCGCTTCAACGTGACGACTTGCGATAACCCGCGCGTCCTGCGCTGGCTCGAGCAGATCGCGGCGCAGCGCGGCGAGCCGCGCGCGGCGGCCGAATAGCGGCGGCGCGCGTCGATCTTTTCGACGCCAAATTCGAAGATCTTTGTTCCGCTTTCCCCTGCTCGGAAACACTGCGCGGCGATCAGCGGATTGCGGTGATATCGTGGCAAGCCCCCTCGCATCCTCGCATGAGCAATGTGCTCTCACACATGCCGGCGACTGGAAAAAGAGCGGGTAACCGGAACCCCCCGACGCGGCCCGACGTTGTAGCGGCGCATCGCGGGGGGTCGGTCAGTTTCGCCGGCCGGTCTGCTGCACTTCATCAGGCACAAAATGTTCGGCTCCTTGGCTGGTGCCGAGCACGCGATCCGTTGCTGCAAAAGGAGGGACCAGCATGAAGGCCAAGATGCCGTTGCTGCTCGTGACTACCTCAGCTCTGTTATTTTCTCCCGCGCATCTCAAGCCCACATCCGCACAGCCTCAGACCGGCGTTGCCTCGGTCTATTCGACGGAAAGCGGAAGCAAGACCGCTAGCGGTCAAAAACTGAACCCTGCGACGCTCACCGCCGCGCATCGCACGCTGCCGCTCGGCAGCAAGGTGAGGGTCACGAACAAAAGCAATGGCCGTTCGGTGGTCGTGACCATCAACGATCGCGGCCCGTTCGTGCGCGGCCGCGTCATCGACGTATCGCCAGCCGCCGCGCGAGCGCTCGGATTCTCCGGATTGACGCATGTCAGCGTCGCGACCGGCGATTAGCGCGCATCCAATATCCCGGAATCATCCTGCTGCGCTCGCGCACCACTCTCGACCCCTCATTCCCGCGCAAGCGGGCGCCTCGATCAGCAAACACCTGGATGCCCGCCTTCGCGGGCATGAGCGGAGGAAAGCTTCCCGCTTTCGCGGGGACGAGCGGAAAGAGCAACGATCTCTCAACTGTTTGCGCCGAGCGGAGACAGCGCCACGAAGCGCCAGGTCGCGGGAAATTCGCCGGCGCCTCAGGCGTAAGCGTGCTTATCGCCTTCCGCTTTAGTTGGAACCGAAGCAACAAAGCGCGCGTTTGTACGTCGAGGTTTCACGATGAAGAAACAATCACGCAATAAACCTTCTCAGACCTGGCGGCGCCCAGACCATAACCTCGCCGTTGCGACCATCGCGCTCATGGCTTTTCTGCTGATCGCGGGGATGACCGCGTGGCTGCTGGGCGAACAGCCGAGCACCGCGGGGCCGGCGCCCGCCGTCGCGCATTCGAATAGCGCGAAGAAATAAACACGCCGCTGCGCGATCATTGCTCGTGCCGCGACCCACATCGCAACTTCCGAGCAAGCGGCCTTCGATTCCCGCATAGCGCGTCCATGAGGCGCTCACGCCCGTCTTCGACGGACTATGGATGCGCGTGAACGCGCTTATCCTGCGGCGACCGAGAGTGGTGCGCGAGAAGCGGCGCCATCCGCGGTTAACGACAGTTCGGTGGGTGACCAGACTTCCCGGGGGGACAACCGCCCGCGCGCGCTTGCGGCGCTGCTCCCGGCCTAGGTGCGGCGACAGGCGGCGGCGGTGCCGGCGGTCTTGGCGCTGCGGCCATCGGCGGCGGTGGTGCCGGGCGCGGCGCGGCCGCGGCCGGCGGCGGAACAGCCGCTGGCCGATAGGGCGCCGCAGTCGGCGGCTTCGCCGCGGCGGGCGGTGGCGATGGCGGCCTTGCGGCCAGGGGCTGCGCTTGAGGCGAGGGCGCCGCGGGCTTTGGCGTGGATGATGGCGCCGATGGCGTCAGCCTTGCCGCCGACGGCGGCTTCGGCTGTGTTGCAGGCTTTGCGGTCGTCGGAGCCGGAGGTGAGCCCGGTGTCGCGGGCTTGCTGGCGCTGGGCGTCGCACCCGGCGTTCCGGGCTTTGGCGTTGCTCCGGGCATCGCTGACGGTGCGTTCGCCGTTGCTCCGCCCGGCCTCGGCAAGGGCGGCTGTCCTTTCGCTCCGGGCAGTGGGTGTCCTCCCGGCACCGCTGCTTGGCCCGGTGTGGGCGTCGCCGGCTTGCCGGCAACGCCGGGCTGCGGGCTTGCTCCCGGAGCAGGCTGATTCGGCAGCGCTGCCGCTTTTTGCGCGACCGAAGGCGGCAGCGTCGGTCCGACCGCGGCGGCCGGGTGCACTCCTGCGACCGCACCCGCCACGCCGGGCGCCGCCGGCTGCACGGCCGGCGTGATCGTCCGCGTCTGGCCCGTCCGGTTGGTCACGGTCACGGTGTTGGTCACGTTGTTGACCACCACGGTGTTATGAACGTTGTTGTAGATGACGTTGTTCGCCGGGGGTGCCGCCACATAGACCGGCGGACGCACCCAGACCGGAACCGGCCGATACACCGGCATCGGCAGCACGAACAGTCCCACCGGCGGCGGTGGCGGCGGCGCGAAGGCGAAGAACGGATCGTCGAACACCAGCACCGGCCGGCGGATATAGACGATTTCCTCCGGGGGCGGCGGCGGCAGGCCGTAATCGACCGCGGCAAATGTCGGCGGCGGCTCGTAGGCCATGGCGAGATAAGTGAGGCGACGGCGCGCGTCGGCGGCGTGCGGACCATCCGGATAGCGCCGCAGATACGACCAATAGGCCTCGGGCGTATCGATCGCGCGCGACTTGCGCCAGGTGATCGCCTCGCGCCGCGCCGCGATGATGACGCGAACGCGCTTGGCCATGGCATCATCGGGATAGGCGTCGACGAATTCCCCGTAGCTTTCGAGCGTGTCGCGTTCCAACGCGAGCGCATAGGCTTGTTGCGCGCCGACCTCGCGGATGGGTTTCGCGCGAATGGCCGCGGTCTGCTCCGGCGCGACCGGGGGCGGCGGCGCATCGGCCGCGCGCTCGAAGAACAGGAACGGCGCATCCACGTGCGAGGCGTGCCAAGTCACCTCGGCGCCTTTGGTGATATCGTTTACGCGCAGCCGCACGCGCTCGAACACTTG
>Ga0209577_10006210_pt1 | contig 11073 bp, 11 predicted proteins | sample GraSoiAngelo_109_FD_185874 | JGI IMG/M metagenome (GOLD analysis project Ga0209577, IMG submission 185874) | Grasslands soil microbial communities from the Angelo Coastal Reserve, California, USA - 14_0903_12_20cm (SPAdes) (version 2) | ecosystem: Environmental > Terrestrial > Soil > Grasslands... | reverse complement strand
GCGATGGTGGCCACCAAGGAGGCGCTCGAGGAGTCCGGGCTCCACATCACGGAGGCAAATCGTGACCAGGTGGGCGTGCTGGTGGGCAGTGCCATCGGAGGGCTCGAGCAGATCGAGGAGGCGCATACCATCCTCAAGGAGCGGGGACCATCTCGAGTGAGTCCCTTTACCGTGCCGATGATGATCGCCGACATGGGCGCCGGCCAGATCTCGATCTCGCTCGGAGCCCGTGGACCGAATTACTGCACCGTCTCCGCCTGTGCCTCGGGCGCGCATGCGATCGGCGAGGCCTTCGAGATCATCAGGCGGGGCGACGCCACGGCGATGATCGCCGGCGGCAGTGAAGCCTGCGTCACGCCCCTGGCGCTGGCGGCGTTCTGCGCCGTCCGCGCAGTCTCGACACGCCACATCGAGCCGAGTCGGGCCAGCCGTCCATTCGATCTGGAACGCGATGGCTTCGTCATGGGGGAGGGCGCCGGCATCCTGGTCCTCGAAGAGCTGGAATCCGCGGTCAAGCGCGGGGCCCCAATTCTCGCCGAGGTGGTGGGTTACGCCGCGACCGCCGACGCCAGCCATATCACAGCGCCAGACCCGGTGGGTGCCGGTGCCGCCCAGGCTATGAAGCGGACCCTGGAAAAGGCGCGGGTCGCGCCGGCGGACATCAGCTACATCAACGCCCACGGCACCGCCACCCAGTTAGGCGACGTGGCCGAGACGCTCGCGGTCAAGGATATTTTCGGGGATGCCGCCTACCGTATCCCGATCAGCTCCACAAAGTCGATGCTGGGCCATCTGCTCGGGGCGGCAGGCTCGGTGGAGGCGGTGATCTCCGTCAAGGCCGTCGAGGAAGGCGTGGCGCCGCCCACCATCAATCTCGAGCACCCGGACCCGCAATGCGACCTCGACTACGTACCGGAGGGGGCCCGCGAGCTTGACATCAAATTGGCGCTCTCCAACTCGTTCGGATTCGGCGGCCATAACGCCTCGTTGCTGTTCAAGCAATTTCGGGGCTGACGCTTGATCTTCCTCAGCGATTTCCTCAACGCTGAGGTGGTCGACGTTCGACAGCACCGCGTCGGGAGGGTTCGAGACCTGGTGGTCGTGATGACCGAGCCGTTCCCTCGCGTCACCGGGGTGATTCTGAAGAACAACCGCAAAGTGCGGTCGCTCGATTGGTCGGTGGTGCGAAGCTGGGACAACAAGGAGCTGAGCCTGAAAGTCGACGAGCCGAGCGTCCAGCCGCACGCCCGGGCCGATAGCGAGCTCTGGCTATCCCGACAGATCCTCGACAAGCAGATCGTCGACATGGACGGCCGCCGGGTGGTGCGCGTCAACGACCTGCAACTTTCGCAGGTCGATGGGTCGATGCTGCTGGTTGGCGTGGACATTGGAGGGCGTGGGCTGGCCCGCCGCATCGGGCTCGAAGGGATCGGGCGACGGCTGGCCTCGACGTTTGGGATCGACTGGCCGCAAAAGTTGATCTCCTGGGAGGCCGTCGATCCGGTGAAGAGCGACGTGAGCTCGGTCAAGTTACGGATCGCGCATACCAAGCTCGCGAAGCTGCATCCGGCGGACATCGCGGATATCGTCAATGAGCTAAGTCCTGAGGACCGGAACGCGGTGTTCGCGGCCCTGGACGACGAGAAAGCCGCCGATACCCTGGAAGAGATCGACGAGCCGCAGATGCAGGCCTCGATCCTAGAGCGGCTCGATGTCGAACGCGCGTCCGACATCCTGGAAGCGATGGCGCCTGACGAGGTCGCCGACCTGCTGGCCGACATGCCGCGCGAGCGGGCCCAGTTGCTGCTACAGAAGATGGAAGAAGACGAAGCGGAGGATGTCGAGGAGCTTCTGGCGTATCGCGAAGACACCGCCGGCGGCCTGATGACGACCGAGTACGTTGCGGTGCTACACACGCTGACGGCCGCGCAGGCGATCGATCGCTTGCGCCAGCTGGAGCCCAATGCCGAGTCGGTCTATTACGTCTATGTCGTCGACGAGGAGGAGCATCTGCTTGGTGTGCTCTCCTTGCGCGACCTGATCGTGGCGAAGCCCGAGACCAAGATCCGCGACTTCATGATCAAGAACGTCATTTCGGTCGGCGTCGATGCCGGCCCACGCGACGTGGCCGAGGTCACTTCCAAGTACAACCTCCTGGCGGTCCCCGTGGTCGATCAACACAACCGGATCCAGGGCATCGTCACGGTCGACGATGTGATGGAGCGAGTGATGCCGGGACGGACGGGCGGTCGTCGCCGCCGGATCTTCTAGGGGCCGCTGATGCGGCCGAAGGCCCTGGATCGGCCGCTCGGCCTGCTGCGAAGCCGGCGGGCCCGGTTGTTGGTGTTGCTGTCGGTGGTCGGTCCAGGGATCATTACCGGCACCGTCGACAATGACGCCACCGGAATCACCGGCTACGCCCTGGCCGGCTCGCAGTTTGGTTACGACCTGCTGTGGCTGCTGATCGTGACAGCCGTCTGCCTGGCCGTCATCCAGGAAATGGTCGCCCGAATGGGGACCATTACCGGTAAGGGGCTGTCCGACCTGATCCGCGAACGCTTCGGTGTGGCGCCGACCGTGTGGGTGATGATCTTGCTCTTCATCGCCAATGCCGCGACGACGGTGGCGGAGTTTGCGGGCATCGCCGGTGCCGCACAGCTCCTCTTCGGCGAGTTTGCTCGCTACATCGCCATCCCGGTCTCCGCATTCTTTGTTTGGTTTCTCGTCCTCCGCGGATCATTTCGCGTCGTCGAACGGATCCTGCTCACCCTCGCGCTCGTTTTCATCAGTTACATCGTGTCGGCGTTCCTGGCGCACCCGAAGTGGGGAGACGTGATTCACCACACGGTGGTCCCCACGTTTCACGCCAGCGCGCCGTTCCTGCTGATTTTCATCACCATCGTCGGCACCACGATCACCCCATGGATGGCGTTTTTCCAGCAGTCAAACGTTGCGGATAAGGGATTGAATCCCAAGGACCTGTGGTTCGAGCGGATCGATACCTACACGGGGATTCTGGCCCTGAACCTGGTCGCCTTCTTCATCATCGTGGCGACCGGCGCCACCATCTTTGTGCACCATATCCCCGTCGATCCCTCGGATCCCTCGGCCTTCGCGAAGATCGCCCTGGGACTCAAGCCGCTGGCCGGTCAGTTTGCCGAGCAACTGTTCGCCATCGGGCTGCTCACGGCCTCCTTGATGGGGGCGTCGGTCCTTCCGCTGTCAACCACGTACGCTATTACCGAGGCATTCGGATTCGAGCGGGGGATCGACAAATCGTTTGGGGAAGCGCCGGCCTTTCTGACGATCTACACGACGATGATCGTTCTCGGCGCCGGCATCGCCTTGTTCCCCGATGCCCCGCTGGCCTTGATCACGAACCTTCCCAACATCGTCAACGGGATGCTGCTGCCCCTCCTCCTGCCGATCCTGATCGTGCTGGCAAGTGACAAGCGGATCATGGGTCGTTACGCCAACACTCGGCTTTTCAACGTCGCCAGTGGGGCGGTCTTCGTCTTCCTCTCGCTGGTGACGCTCGCCTTCCTGGCCTCGATCTTTTTCCCGGGTCTATTTCGCGGTTAGCTGGCGATCGGCCTCCGTCCGGAAGGCCGACTCGGCCTCGTCCCCGAAGAGAACGAATCGAACGTCCCGCAGCGACGTGGCGGCCGGTGCCAGCGCGACGACCTCCTCCATCATGATTCGGGCGCATTCGCCGACGGGAAAATGCGCAATGCCGGTGCCGATCGCGGGAAGGGCGATGGATCGCAGACCCCGCTGATCCGCGATCTCGAGGCTGCGCCGCGTCGACCGGCGCAGGCTCTCGGCGGTGGTGCGGCCGCCGAGCCTCATGCTGGCGGCGTGGATCACGTGACGGGCTTTGAGCCTGCCGCCGCCGGTAATCGCCGCGTCGCCGACCTCGATTGGGCCGACGGTCCGGCACTCCGCCTGGATCGCCGGGCCGCCTGCCCGGGCGATGGCGCCCGCGACTCCACCTCCCAGCTCGAGGTCGTTGTTCGCGGCGTTGACGATGGCATCGACATCCTGAGTGGTGAGATCGCCCTGCTGGACCTCAACGGTAAGGCGGTTGACGCGCCAGCTCACGCGGTCGGTTGACCCTGCCAGGCCATCGCCGCCATTCGCGCCTCGACATCCGCCCGAGTGATGGGCTGCAAGCCGTGGACGCTGAAATGCTGGATGGTGAATGAGGCGAGCACCATGGCATAGCCGAGCGCCAAACGCACAGTCTCCTCGTTCTCCACCTGCTGCTCCGCCAGGCAGCCAAGGAAGCCGGCGGCGACCGCGTCGCCCGCCCCGGTGGGATCGATCGGCGGATCCACCGGTAAGGCAGGTAGATGGATGTCCTCGCCCTGACGATAGAGCGTGGCGCCCTTCGGCCCTTCCTTGATGACCAGGCCTCGCAGGCGGAAGCGGTGGCGCAACTGCGCCGACGCCGCCTCGATGGTGTCGACCTTGGCCAGCGCCATCGCCTCGGACGCGTTCAGGAAAAGGTAGTCGAGCCGCTGCAGGACGGGCTCCAGCGCGTCCGGTTGCTCGCGGATATAGAGCTTCATGGTGTCGCCGGCGACCAACCAGGGATGTTCGAGTTGCTCGAGGACGCGCAGCTGGTGACGCGGCTCCATGCTTCCCAGGAACACGATCGGAATGCGGCGCTGGTCGGGGGTCAGGCTTGGACTGAATCCCCGATACGCCCCCTGGTCGGATCGTTCATTCCGGGTGGTCCCGGTCTCGTAGTCATGCTCGGCAAACCAGCGATAGGTCGGCAAATCCGAGGCGACCACGCTGCGGAGATCCGATCCCGTACCACGCTGGGCGGCCACAAACGCCGGCATGAAGTCGGGGCCGGCGGTGGCGACGATCGAGACCGGCGCAAACAGCCGAGCGGCCAGGCTGAAGTAGGTCGCCGATCCTCCGAGGCCATCGGTGTTGGCGCCCATCGGCGTGCGGACATCATCGCGGGTGATGGTGCCGGCGACGAGCAGGCGCCACGGTTGCTGGGATCGCGTCACGAAGTCCCAATTCTCTCGAATTTTCCCTCTCCCGCGTGCGGGAGTTCAGGATGGGGACCGAGTCCTCTACTACACCGCCAGGAGTTGCGGATCCGGACGCGCCAGCTCACCCTCGACGGCGGCGATGAAGCGCCGGACCGCCGTCGGGTCGGTGACCAGCCACGCTTCCTCTGGTTGATCGACGTCGGGCCGGCAGATCAGAGCCATCGCCGTGTCGTCGCCCAGGACCGCACTGAACCACAGGTGCGCCAACCAGCCCATGCCCGGATCGCGCCGGTCCGCCTCTTGCGGCAGCGGCGTCGTATCCGGCGTCGTCACGACGGCCCGCCGTGCGCTGCGGACCAGGGCAATCTCGGTTTCCCACTCCGCCCGGACGGCGGCAGGGTCGGGACGCCCAAGGTAAACCGTATAGCGGCCGGGGCGCATCGTCGCCAGGCTCTCGACCACTCGGCGCAGCAGTGGCACGGTCGAAACGTCGGCAACTGGCCGGCTCCCCGGGGTACCGTCGATAAGGGTTGCCATCTCGCCCATGACCGAAGGCTAGCACAAAAACGGGCCGAATGCAAACATCTGTTCGTAGGCGGCGGAGCTAGGGACGGAAGAGGGGAATGACGTTCCCTCCGCGAGCACGCCGGTGGGAGCGGGCGGCCACCATCAGGTCCTCCTGGGCCTCAAACAGCACTTCCGCGGTCCGCTCGACGGAGCGATCGATGCCGAGCTTCTCCGTATAGGTGCCGTCTAGCTGACCAAGCAGATGGACGATGCGCCGCCAGATGTGCGCCGGAATCAGCTTGACCTCGCGCAGCCGGCACTCTTCGACAGCGTCCAGCAGTTGATCGGTCTCGCGCAATTGATTGCGTGGAGTGCGAGCGGTGCGGCGTTGCCAGGCCCAGAAGCGGTGCTGGGCAATTTCCAGAACGGTGCGCTCGATCATGACCTAAGCAGCCATGATAGTCCGTGAAAGGAGTATCTGATGGAAGAACGCATCGAGAGTCAGTCCGTCTACAACGGAAAACTGTTTCAGGTGTTCAAGGACCGGGTGCGTCTGCCGAACGGAAATGCCACGACCAGAGAAATCGTGCGCCACCCCGGTTCCGTCGCTATCGTTCCGCGCCACAAGGACGGTCGGGTCGTCCTCGTTCGCCAGTATCGCTACGTTACCGGCCGCGAACTGTGGGAGATCCCGGCGGGGACACTGGATAAGCCAGGTGAGGGGATTGCGGAGGGGGCGCGTCGAGAACTGGCGGAGGAAGCGCGCCTGAGCGCCGGCAAGTGGTCAGCGACGGGCCCCCGGCACAGGGCCTCGGCCGCCGCCGCCCGGCGCAAGGCCACCTTGTCGCGCAGGGCGGCGACCAGGGCCGGGTGGGCCTTGCCGCCGGCGCATATTTGATGCCGGGTTACTGCGACGAACGCATGACGTTCTATCTTGCCGAGGACCTGTCGCCGACCGAAGGACACGCGGAGCTTGATGAGTCCTTCAGCGTGAATCCCTTCGACGTGCACGACCTGCAGGTCTTGCGATCCAGCGGCGAGCTTCAAGACGCCAAGACTCTGTTAGGGCTGGCCTGGGCGGGCGTTCACCTCTGGGACGAACCGCGGCCACGGCGCTAAGCCCCACCCGGCTACTCTTCCTCCTCGCCGCCTTTCGACTTCTGGTACGCGGCGATCACGGTCTGCGCGGCGTGCGCCGGGACTTCTTCATAATGCGAAAACCTCATCGTGTATCGCCCGCGTCCCTGCGTGATCGAGCGCAGATCGATGGGAAACCGGTACATCGAGGAGAGGGGCACCTGTGCCTTCACTTTCTCCATGTGATCACCCGATGGCTCCATGCCGGCGATCTTGCCGCGCTTGCCGTTGAGATCGCTGATGACGTCGCCCATGTTGCGCTCGGGCACCAGGACCTCGACGTCCATGATGGGTTCGAGCAGCACCGGCTTGGCCTCCATCACCGCCTGGCGCATGGCCATGGCGCCCGCCAGCTTGAAGGCGATGTCCTTCCCGTCCACCGCGTGGGTTGATCCGTCCAGCAGGCGGACCTTGATGTCCACCAGGGGGTTGCCGGTCAGCACCCCTTGCTCCATCGTTTCCCGGACACCCCTCTCGACTGACGGTCGGAAGTTCTGCGGGATGGAGCCGCCGAAGATCTTGTCTTCCCAGATGAAGCCGGTGCCGCGCGGAACCGGGGCGATGTCGATCACGCAGTGGCCGTAGAGGCCGGCGCCGCCGGACTGCTTCTTGTACTTCTTCTCCGCTTTGGCGCTGCTGGTGATCGTTTCCTGGTACGGGACCCGCGGCACCGCCAGGCTGCCCTCCACGCCGTATTTACGCTTCATTTTCTCGAGCACGACGTCGAGATGGATGTCGCCCATGCCGTGCACGATCGACTCCTTCGTGATTGGCTCATGTTCCAGCGTCAGGGTTGGGTCTTCGTCGACAAGCTTGACGAGCGCCGCGTTGACTTTTTCCTCGTCGGCTTTATTCTTGGCACTGACCGCGGCGCTGTACGTCTGCTCCGGGTACTCGATCGGCGGCAGCCGGAGTGGATGGTCGCGGCTGGCGAGGGTGTCGCCGGTCGCCGTCACCTGCAGCTTGCTGATGCCCGCGATGTCACCCGCCACGACTTCGGTGGCCGGCTCCAGGGCCTTGCCTTTCGGAAACCCGATCGTGCCGGCCCGCTCGGGTTGGTCCTTGGCGGCGTTCAGAAGCTGAGTACCGGGTGTCAGCACCCCTGAGACGACTTTGACGTAGCTGATACGGCCCACGAACGGATCCGCCGTCGTCTTGAAAACAATGGCCCCCAATGGGCCGGCCGGCTCGCGGGTCAAGGTCTCGGCTTGCTCGGTGCGCGGATTCACAGCCTCGACTGGCGCGGCCTGTTTCGGCGAAGGCAGGAGCGCCACGATCGCGTCGAGCAGGGTGCCGATGCCGGTCGACTTGACGGCGGCCGCGCAGAGAACCGGCACAATCGTTCCGGCGGCCACGCCCTTGGCCAGTGCCCCGGTGATCTCAGCATCGCTCAGCTCACCGCTCTCGAGATACTTTTCCAGCAGGGCGTCGTCCGTTTCGGCGGCGGCTTCGACCAGCGGTGACCGCCGGGACTCGACCTCGGCCGCGAGGTCCTTTGGCAGGGAGACCTCCTTTGGGCGGCCTTGCTGGTCGAACGCATATGCCTTACGTGTCAGTAGGTCGACCACACCCGTGAACTCGGCCTCGTGGCCGATGGGCGCCTGGATCGCAACCGGACGCGGCGAGAACTCCTTGAAGGCATCAACGGTCTTCCAGTAATCAGCGTTTTCCTTGTCCATCTTGTTGACGACGACCAGCGTAGGGAGGTTGCGGGCGCGCAGCTGCTGCCAGGCGAGCTCCGTGCCGACGATGACGCCGGTGCTCGCCCCGACCACGAGCAGGGCCCCCTCGGCTGCCCGCAACGCGCCGCAGACATCGCCGGTGAAGTCCTGGAACCCGGGCGTGTCGAGCAGGTTGATCTTGTGCTCGCGCCAGGTTAGGTGCGCGATGGCGGTGCCGATCGAGATCTTTCGCTTGATCTCTTCGGGCTCGAAGTCGAAGGTCGTGTTGCCCGCGTCCGGCCGCCCGAGGCGATCGACAGTGCCTCCCGCGTAGAGCATCGCTTCCGCCAGGCTTGTCTTGCCGTCGTGGCTATGCCCGAGCAGGGCAACGTTTCGAATTTTGTCGGGATCGATTCTGGCCACCGCTTCTCCCTCTCCCAAAGAGAGTGTAAATCGGAAGCTAGTCGATCGGCGCCAGCGGAATGATCTCGACGGCGCTGCCCACCGCCACCTCGCGGGTGCCCTGCGGGACGACAATCAGGCAGTTGGCGTCGGCCATCGAACGCAGCACGTGCGAGCCCTGGTCGCCGGTCAGCTTGACCGCGACCCGGCCGCCATCGCGGCGGGCGATGCCGCGGAAATACTGCTCGAGATGCGGTGGATTGACGAGCGGATCTTCGGTGATCGCCGTCAAGCGCGGACGCTCGAGGTCCGTACGCCCCTGCATCTTCAACAGCGCCGGCCTGACGAAGAGCTCGAATCCGACCAGGGTCGAGACCGGGTTGCCGGGTAGCCCGATCAGCGGCACACCGCTCACCGCGGCGAACAGCAACGGCTTGCCTGGTCGCAGCGCCACCTGCCAGAAGTCGACGGCTTCCTTCTCCTCGAGCAGCCCGCGGACCAGGTCGTAGGCCCCCATCGACACCCCCCCGGTGCTGACGACCAGCTGCGCTTGGTGAACGTTTCGAAGCCGGTCCAGCAGGTCCTGCCGCTCGTCGCGGGCGACACCGGCATCGATAACGACGCCACCGGCGTCCTCGATGGCCGCCAGCAAGGTGTATCGGTTGGTGTTCGTGATCTGGCCCGGTCCCAGTGACTCACCGGGCTCGCGCAGCTCGTCGCCGGTCGTGAGCACGAGCACCCGTGGCCGGCCCACGCAGCGAACGGAAGTCCGACCGGCGGAGGCGAGTACGCCGATCAACCCGGGGGTGATGACGCGACCCGCGGCGGCGACCAAATCGCCGCGACGGAGGTCACTTCCGGCTGCCCGAAGGCTGGTGCCGCTCTCAACCGGGATGCGGACCTCGACCGCGCCGTCGCGCTCGGCGGCGTCTTCGACGCGCACCACGGCGTCCGATCCCTCGGGCAGCATCGCCCCGGTCATGATCCGCAGCGTCGTGTTCGGTTGGACGGCGGCCGGGGGCGCAGCGCCGGCACGCACTTCGCCCAGCAGGCTGAGGTGCACGGGTTGCGACGGCGATGCCGTCCTGACGTCGACCGCCCGAACGGCGTAGCCGTCCATGGCGGAGTTCGTGAAGGGTGGGACATCGCGTTCCGCACGGACCTCCTCAGCCAGCACGCGACCGCGGGCCTGCGCCAGGGGAACGTCTTCTGCGGCGAGCGGGGCGATCCGCTCGAGGATTCGCTCACGCGCCTGCGCGACCGTCAGCACGGGCGCCGCGGACCTATCTATCGTTCCAGTGGCTGTTTTCGAACTCGGGCGTGCCGCCCTCGCCGTCGGTGACGACGTTCTGGTGGAACCGGGCAGCGACCATCTGGTACGCCATCGCACGCGGAATCCCCAACTTCGTGAGGGCCTTGACCTCGTCGGCCATGACCTTGTCGCGGGCGGCTTCGATGGCCGCGATCACATCATCGATCGCCGTGCGGGCCTTTGGCCCACCGCCACCGTTTTCGGCAGCGGCCACCTCAGAAGGGACCTCAGCCTGAGGCTCCTTGGCAGCTTTCGCCTTGCCGTCTTTTGTCTCTTTGGCCATGGGATGCTTCACCTTAACACTGGAATTCGAGCTCAGGCGGAGACCGTCAGGCTCGCCGCCCCGCGCCTAGCTTGTACCCGTTCCATCACGAACAGAAACGTTTCCTTGGCTACCGCGGTCACCGGAGCCGCCAGGAACATGCCGATCAGTCCGAACAGCGACGCGCCCAACAGCGTGCTGAAGATGAGGAGCAGCGGATGAACTTTCGTAAAGCGACCGAGGATCAACGGCGCGACCAGGTGGCTGTCGACCTGCTGGGCGACAAGCGCGAAAATGGCGACGATCACGGGCAGCGGGCTGCCGGCGGGGCTTTGTGCGAGTGCCAGCAGGACGGCCAGGGTGCCCCAGATCAGCGGTCCGAAAAACGGGATCGCCTCGATGAAGAAGGCGATCGTTCCGACCAGCAGGGCCGCCTTCAGTCCCATCGCCCGCAGACCCAGCGTGACGACCACGCCGATGAATAGGCTGATGATCAGCTGACCGCGGACGTATTCGCTGAGGACCCGGTCCCAGCGCCGCATCAACTCGGCGGCCGGGTGCTGCTGTGCCGATGGAAGGAAGGAGCGGATCTCGCGCATCAGACGCGGGCCGTCGAGCAGCATGTAAAAGGTCAGCAATGGTACCGCGATCAGCTCGAGCAGCTTGGGAAAGAACGTCAAGGATGCGCTGACGGCCGCGGCTGCGGCGTCGCCCAGGCCGCTGACAAAGTCACGAGCTTCCTGGTCCAGCGACTCTTGAACGCTGGATGGAAAGACGCCG
>Ga0209577_10006209_pt1 | contig 11074 bp, 10 predicted proteins | sample GraSoiAngelo_109_FD_185874 | JGI IMG/M metagenome (GOLD analysis project Ga0209577, IMG submission 185874) | Grasslands soil microbial communities from the Angelo Coastal Reserve, California, USA - 14_0903_12_20cm (SPAdes) (version 2) | ecosystem: Environmental > Terrestrial > Soil > Grasslands... | reverse complement strand
GCTAGAGAGTTCGGGGAGCACGACTTTAGCTGTGCCGCCAATTCGGCGGTAATGGAACTTAGTTTTTGTGGCGGGGTTCAAAAAAGGGCAGTCCCGGGGTCAATGCCCTTTAGGAAAATCTTAGGGGGAATCAATGCTGCATCGTGCGAAGTACGTAACACTGGCGCTCACATTCGCATTTCTGGCCGTGGTGATGTGTGCGCCAGCAACATTCGGCCAGGCAATGACGCAGGACAGCCAGATTTTCAATCAGACGACGGTAAACGAGTGCAACGGCGATACCGTTACTTTAAATGGAACTCTGCACAGCGAGATGACGCTCTCCACGAATCCCAACGGGATGACTCACTTCAGCTTAAATGCAAGCTCGCACCTGACCGGAGTAGGCGCACCCAGCGGCGCGAGCTATGTGGAAAACGATACGACGCACCTGGAAACCAACACACGAGGTTACGCCCAGGAACAGTCGATCAACACGAAGCTCAAGCTGATCTCGCAAGGTCCGCAACCCAACATGACGGACCATGCGACACTGCACGTCGTGATCGACAGCAATGGCATGCCTAAGGTCGAGATCTCAAAGCACAAGATTCAGTGTAACTAGCAATCACGGACTGGCGCGCTAGCAGTCCGGAGAGAGGAACCTAGAAGTGAAAAAGCTTGCCAAATCGCTAGCCATTATTTTCCTGTTCTGTGGCGTGCTCGCGGCCGGTGACAAGAAGAGCGGCCCAGCCGCAGCCGTCACATCGTTGCCGAACCCGCTGGCCTTTCCTGATACTACGGTGGGTACCGTCAGCGACGTTCGCACCACCACGTTCTACAACATCGGGCAGCTGCCTCTTTATTTCACGAATTTCCAAGTGCCGCCGGACTTCGCCATCGTGCAGAACACTTGCGTCACCTACGTTCCCGTGGGCGGAACTTGTGCCATCTCGCTGGTATTCCGCCCGACCAGCAGCGGCACGATTGGCGAATATCTGTACGTCTCCGGCAACATGAATTATGTGTACGCCCAGGCCCCTGCTTGGCAATGGTTTATGAAATCTACGTTATAGTTCTAAATCCTCGCTGGGCGTGGCCCCCTGCAGGATTACGCTGGCGCAGCCCTAGACTTCGTTATCGCACCTGGCGTCAGAAAAGTTGCCGGCTCTATTTGGCTTAGGATTCGGGTCCATCCCATAGTCCATGGGAACGCTCCGCCTAAAGCGTCAATGCGCACTTCGTGTCACTTAGCCCGACGTCGGCGGTATTCAATGCCGAAACTGCGTTGGCGGGTTGACAATGACACGGACGTTTTAGTTCAGAGCGCACCTTTAAATCTTTGGTTAGTCATCATGGTTACCCCCGTACCGTTTAGCCGCTCTAGCAAAGCCGATAAGCTATGGCTTAGAGCTTGCGAATGCAATCACAGCAGAACCGCCGTGGGCCAGCGTCGGTCGGAATTGACAAACGCATTCACGATCGTTTGCCATTTGACCGCCGGATCACGATCACTGCCTTCCATTCCGACGGACCTCTATATTTTTGGGGGCGCACCAGTGATCTTAGTCAGGGCGGAATCGGCGCAACCATAGTAGGCGATCTCGCCGTTAACGATGTTGTTTCCATCCAGATCCCCGTTCCCGGTGGGCAAGAGCTGGACCTGCGCGCCTTGGTTCGTTATAGATATGGTTTCCATTGCGGGTTTGAATTCCACATCATCGATGAGAGACAGCGACAGCTATTCAAGGAATCTGCGAAGAAATCACAAATCAAAGTCCCAATAAGAGGGCCTGACTCGAGTCGGAAGTGCCAGGAAACGCTCGAGAGGCAATTCATCCAAGTTGGGGAATCGAAGGTCAAGTGGCACGGTTAAGAAAGGGCAAACGTGACCGAAAACGAACGAAAGCGGTCCTGCCGATTCGAGTGTGGACCACTAATCCAAGTGGCGGTACCCAGAGTCACTTGGCACACACGCTCGATATCACTGATCACGGGGTGCGGTTGGGCGGATTTCGCGGGGCAGTCACGGCCGGCGAAGCAATTGAGATCCAGCATCATCACAAAAAGGCAAAATTCCGGGTTGTGTGGCTCAGGGGTGTTCCCAACTCGCAAGAAAAACAGATTGGCGCCGAGTGCTTAGAGGCAAACACAACGATCTGCAAGTCGACCTTCCCGATGAGGATGACCTTTATGACTCGTAGAATGTTTAGAATGCGGACCCGCGACTCACATTCCTGAACAGGACGAGACTGCCGGAAGACGAAACAGAGACTTTCGAATTCGTCAGTAACTTCGGTAACCTTTGGTAATCCATGGTTCTCCATGCACAATATGGTCCATGAGAGCGTGCTGTGCGCTTCCGATTTTTTCCCTGCTGGCCTGCTCACTGCTGTTGCAAGGTCAAGATTCTACTGCCGCGCGGCTCAACGCCAAAGAAGAACAACTGGAGAGGCTGTATGCAGACTACTGGCGCGCCGAGTACCAAATCGCCATGGGGAATGAACAGCTTTCCTCCCGCTCAGTTCAAGAGAAGATTCGCGCGGTCATGACCGATGAAGAATCCCTGCAACCTTTGAAGGCAGCACACTTCCACAACCATCTCCTAAACCGCCGGCGTGACCTTTTCCTCGAAGAGGCCACTTACACCAAGATCACCAATGATCCGAAGCTCACTGCTATCGTGGAAGAAATTACCCGACGGGAAAATTCTCAACGTTACAAGATTGGCCACCGCGAACTGACTCGCGCGGAGTTGACGGAGATAGTGATCCACAATCCTAATCGCCAGTTACGCGAGCAAGCGTGGAAAGCGCAGGCACAGATCAGTGCGGCAAATGGAGAAAAGATTCGCCAAGCCATCCAGCTGCGGAACGAGCTTGCATTTCAATATACCGATGAACTCTTCTCTACGTTCATGCTACGCAGAAAGGGATTAGAAACCGAAAAGGTCTTTGAGTGGTTCGAAAGCATTCGCAGCCAGACGGAGCCTGAGTACCACCGATTACTCGAACGCGTGCGCGACCACCTTAAGGTGGATCAAGTCGAGCCGTGGGATTTGGAATTCTACTTTTCCACGCTAACCAATGATTTCGAGCAGTCGCACTTTGTTCAAGATCAAGGCTGGATGAAGGCCAGGCAGCTCGCCGCCAAATTTGGATACCGTTTGGAGAAATTGCCTGTGGAGATGCAGCTGGCTGATTTGAGTTTTGCCGGCGCGGCATATCCGATCCTCTACAGCAAAGACGTAAGGATTTTGGCGAATCGGTACTCCGGAATCTTCTTCTTTGATCGGCTGTTCCATGCAACCGGTCACGCCCTGCACTACAGCATGATGAACGAACCATCCTTTCTGCTTCGGGCCAATTATGCCGAGCCTTTCGATGAAGGTTTGGCGCAGATCATGGCCCTAATGCTCTACCGGCCGGAGATTGGTACCGAGCTATTTGGGCTGACCCCTGAGCAGGCTCGCCTGGTTGCGGAAACACACCGCTTACGGGAAATGTTTGACCTGCGAAATACGATGGCGGACTCGCTCTTTGAATTCGAAGCCTATGCCGATCCTGACCAGGACCTCGTGCGTCTTTATAACCGCATTCATTCCAGATACCTGGGGGTGGAAATGCACGATACGGCGGTGTGGGCCTTTAACCCATTGTACGGCTCCGATCCTATTTATCTGCAGAGCTACGTCGTAGGAGAAATGGTCGCCCGCCAAATCCTACACAATTTGGACCAGCGCTTCGGAACTGAGTGGGGCAAGCAAGCTGGTAACTACCTCCAGAAGAAGTTTTATTCGCGTGGTGCAGAGCAAACGCTGGACGAACTCATGCAGAGCGGCACGGGAGAATCGCCCAGTGCTCGCTACCTGATCGAGCACCTACACACGTCGCGTTCAGCACAGCTTTCGTCTAGTCACGCCGTCACGGTTAGAAAACAGACAATGCCGATTTCGAGTTCTGACCCGTTTTAATGGATTCCATTCTCTTGGCCATCGCGCGACCAGCAGCCCGAATCTGAGCCGCCTAGGGCCGTTTTCAATATGGGATTTCGCATACCTTAAGGAAGAATATTTCCCCTTGTCCAATCTATCTTGTTGCCTTTAGCCGCACGTGTCGTGCGGATCGGGTGCTGCGGCCGTTGCCGTCCTCTCGCCTTATCGCTGTCGATAAGATCTCGGATGAGTTGCAGTTCCTTGGTGCCGCTCTGAGAGCGCCCATCGCTCTGCTGCAAATTCACAACTGTGCGTGACGGGTACGCCGTCATTGGTGCCCTGCACACTGGCCCTTGGTGACGATGCCTCGGGCTGCTTTCTTCTGCCGCGTGAAGTACGTAACAGATGTGCCCGCATGGTTATCAGCGTAGGCAACGTTAACGCGATGGTTCGTTGGGTCAATCGCGATCTGGAAAAAGTCAGCAAGGCTGCGGTCGGAGCTGCCAGTTAGGCCGCCGGTTGAGATTTGCCCCGTGTGGTTACTATGGTCGGTGGCCTGGCTCAGCGTGAAAACCGGCGCGGTCGCGTGGCCGTTGACGCTCTCCGCAACAAAGACGTTCCAGTGCGTGTTGGTCGCCGAGATCGTGTTCGAATTGCCAGCCGCATCAGCACCATACCAGGCGATGGCCACGTGGCCGTTGGCATCGGCCGCCACCCAGGGGAACACGTTCGACCTATCCGCCTGTGTCGTGCCCTGAGTTACCTTGATGGCCGGAGACCAGGTTGTCCCGAGAGTCTTCGAGTACGAGTAATAGATGTCTGTGTTGTCTGACCACGCGGCGTACAGGTAGCCAAAGTTGTCTACCGCGAGCGCCGGAAACAGATTGGCGAGGCCGAGCCCACTAGGACAGGTCGAACCCGCTCCGCAGCTGAAGATCTTGTAGTCCTTAAACGTGTAGGTAGGTGTCGTGAGACTTACGTCCGATGCCACCGCAACATAGACGGCGTTGACGAATTTGGCGGAGTTTTGTGCGTTGTCGATCGGGTTGTCGGGGGCCACAAAGATCTGGTATAGGTTGCCGCGGCTTGAACAACTACTACGGTCCACCTTGATCTGGCCGGCGACGTTGCCCGTAGGAGGACCAGCGCTCGGCTCCGTCGCAGCGTCAATTGCTTGGTTCGCGGCGTTATCATAAGTCTGGCCTCCATCGTTCGAGCGTTGCACAAAGATTTGGGAGGTGGTTCCAAAATCGTGGTATTCCATGTAGACGTGATTCGGATCGTCGAAGGCATCTATCCACATGCGATCGTCGAAGGGAACCCCGGCCGCAGCCAGATCCGGAGTGCTGAAGGTATCCGCGCGATTGGTGGACTGGCTGGCGGTAACTTCCGCTGCGGTGAGGCTGACCACGGCCAGATTTGGAATATTCATGTTCGATGAGTCCGGAGTGTTCACTGCAACATCGCCATCGCCTCCTCCCGGCGCCAACCCACTCGTAGTGCAGAAAGTGGTTACGAAGATGCCGCAATCAGGCTGACCTTCGTACTTGAACGGCAGAGATCCGTCAGCCTTCGGCTTGCCGTCTTTAGCTTGATACCAACGCCACAGATCAAGCCCGCCAGGGACTCCGCGTATGGACTCGACATAGATTGTGCCCTGCGAGTCCACGATCATGCTGGGCTCGACAGCCTGACCTGCCCCCGCAGGCAGACACAGACTTTCATTGGCGGTGTAAGTCGCGGTTCCCGTACCAACGTATGCAGTGATCGCCTGACCATTCGGGCAGTTGTGCTGGCCGGTGGGATTGCTGGGGGGAGTAGCCTTGGCCACATTGATTCGAATCGGATAGTTGGAGACTCCAGTCGTCGTGTTGTACCCGACAGTATTCCGCAGAAAGTCTCCATTGGCGGTGGAAATGACAAATACCGGAATAGCGGATGGGGCGTTCACTGCGCTGTCACGTATGAGGAGGAGAGCAACGCCGCCGGCCGCCTGACAGTTCGCCGCTATTTGGCCGAACAGCGTGGTCCCGGTCAGATCACGGGTGTCGGCGAGACAGATTTGCCCCCTCGTTGCAGTCGGAAAGTCGGTAGCCAAAGCACCACCGTTGGGGACGAAGACGAAGTTCGCGGTAATCGGCGTGGTAATGTCCGACCCCGCATTGGAGGTCGTGGACCACGTCGCCGGAATACAATTTGGGTTCACGGCGCAGCCGGTCGTGTTCGGCGGTTGCGGCCCGCTCCCGAGGACATCGACGCTGTTCTGAGCGGCGACGCGACCTGCGCTAAGCAGCAACGTGGGTCCCCACAAGAGCAACACCAGCAGCTTTCTCATCGCATTTTCCTCCTTGATTGCTCTAAGCGCCCACCGTCCCCTCGCAACTCTGCGCCGGGTGCATCATGGGGTCGTGCCGATACGAGGCCATCGAAGGACGTTGCGGCGGCCAAGCTCAACGGTCGGCTACCGCCATAGGAGTTGACGCTACTCTGAAACGCGACCTGAGATGCTGAAGCAACCAGAATAGGTTGCACCCGGTGCTGGCTGTTTCTCATCTGGCGAGTGCCGACCGGATCATACGCGCTGTTGCTCGCTGAACAGGTGCTCGGCACGCAGGTATACCACGTCGTGCCGCTCGGAAGCGTCGTGCACAAGGGTCCGATCCTCGCCGCCAGCAGCCTGAGCAAGCAGCAGACCCGGCATGAACGAGCGATCACCCCGCCGGCCTGAATGAATGTCCTGTCTTGCAGAGCTTGCCACCAGATGCTGATAGTCGCGACAGAGCGCATTGAAGTTTCCGACAGTAGAGGTGAGCAATTCGCGGCCACAACCAACGCAGTTTGCCTTTCGAACTCGAACGCGGAGCATGAGAAAGCGTGATCGCTAGGAACAGGCAACGACGGCCTGACGTTGTGATTGCGGTCTCCGGCCTCAGCGAACCTTGCTTGGAAACGGCCCGCTGGTTTGAACCCGGGAATAAACGTCTGAAGTGATCCTTATCACAAATCTACGCGACATCCAGCCGGCCGGTTATGCGCACCCCCAGCAGAGCAGGACACAAAAGTCACCGGCCTTGCCGTTACCGCGGTTCATCGCTTTTCCACGGACATGGAATCAGAATATGGACCGGGCGGGCATGCTCAAAGTAATGCATGAGGTTTTCGGATTTGTACCGGTGGTCATGCCGTGGATCTCTGCCGCAGGGTTTCTGCTCTTAATCTGCCTGCTGTGTTGGCGGGAACGCGGTCGGGCTGCCACTGCAGAGATTGCTAAAGCGCAAACCATGCAAACGCTGGCATCATCTACGCAAACAAAAGAAGTTAACGACATTCGAGCAGTTTTTGAAGAGTCCCGATTATTTACTTCCGCGCGCAAAGAGAGGCTCATTAGGGACGTGAACGACTTCCACCAGTACCTTGCCCAGCTTGGCTTTGATCTGCCGACAGATGCGCCGTCGCTGGGCGTAAGTCACGCAGGGCGCTGTGGATGGTTTGCCGGCGGCTTTCCTGGAACGATTTACGAGGAAAAAACTATCTATATTCCATCCGAGGGTATCGATAATCCGGAAGGGATAACATTCGCCTATGCTCAATATGTGTTCGCTTCAATATTTCATAAGTTCTTACACGATCCGGAAAACCACCGCTTAACTGCGTTTCGGGTGTTCCATCATTACTATTGTGCAAGTTTTGCTAACAGGAAGTACAAGATCGACCCAAACTCGAAGATATCAAATTTAGAAAATACCTTATGGGATATACGCGACTTGTATGGGAAGCAATTCATGGATCGCGCCATGTTCTACACCCTCGACCGGTGGGAATCGGACATTGCCAAGGATGCGAACTTTGAAACCTTCTTCACGGCAAGGTTTTTGGTCGGAGAATCGGTCGTAGACACCGGTCAGCAGCATGAGCAAATACGGAAGCTTCTCGAGGAAAGAAGCCTGTACTATGCAGCTGATTGCAGTACTGAGACGCACGGATGTGGCTAGGCCGGTGACGTTAGTAATCTTCCCGTCTCGCCTGTGACGAAGCATCTTGGTTGCTTGATATGGTCTTTCCGAGATGACGACGAAGAACCCATTCAAAGTCATGGCCCTGCGCTACGCGCGAAGCCTGCAGGTGCTGGTGCGCACGGCCATAATGTGGTCCGTGGACCATCGTGCCGTTGGGGCACCCCTTCAGCAGAGCTTCGATACGCTGATTCCACTTCTCAAACAGACCGGGCAGTTCACTCTCGGTTTTGTCGATCAGCGAATCATGCTGAACAAGATACTCACCACGGATGGTGGACTGTCACAGTTAGAGAATGAATTCCTCAAGCGCGGCATCGGCGCAGTGACGTTTGAAGCCGGCATCACATTGGCTCGTTACAAGCGCGCCATTGCCGTGCTGGTCACACCAGCAAAACTCATCGACCGGCAGGGGGGAGCCAGACCTTTTCTTGAACAGAATCCGTTAGAGAATGTACACGTTATCCCGGCTTCCAAGAATCAAGCCCGAACCGAGGATGGCGACGTCGCCCTGGATTCAGACTCGGAATCCTATCTTAGGTCGAAGCAGCTAGAGCGGAGCGGGATGGGTGGGGCCGGGATCGGATTGGGTGATTTAGAGCTCCTTTTGCGGGACTTGGGTGCTGTGGGAGAACGCGGAGGTGACGTATCTCCCCAACACCGTCTTTCTATGATCGAGCGCTCAGTCGAAGCCGCCCTGACCGACGAACGGTACAATCCCCGGGATTCTTACATCGCGCTGGCAAGGGCTCTGCAAGAGTTTCGACCCGATTTCGTGCTCTCGCTCTTTCCCTCCGACCGGCAACCTCTAGTACGGAGTATCCCCTCGGAGCAGGTTGCGGCTGAATTCATCGAAGATGCCGCCCTGAATTGGGCGACAAATCGCCTCGCGTCCGCTCCTACTGGCCCCGAGGCGATCATAGTGCAAGAGGAAGTGGTACGGGTTTTGCTGCGCAGTCTTCAGGCCACTCAGATGGCCGGACGCCTGGCCCTGAAATTGGCAGACCACATTAAGGAGCACGCACTTCCGAAGCATCTTTATGACCGCATCCAAGACGAACTCAAGTGGGTTGCGCTGCCTCCCGCCGCGAAGCAGGCACAGTTATTGGTACAGCGACGCTTCGACGCGGTCGAGTTTCGTCGCCTCATGCAGCATGTGCGGGATCAGTTGGCCCAAGGCCAGATAGAACAGACAACGGCTCTGGCCATCAAGTATTTCGATTTGCTTGATGGGAAAGCGTCGGATATAAGCCCAGAGGAGCTGAGCCGGGCGACAGATCTGATCCGGGCTATGGCTGGAGCTTCTTTTGAATTCATCAGGGAGACTGCGTCAAGACTAGCAAAGGCTCTGAGAAGGGCGGATTACAATGAGTTTCTCCATTACCAGGTTGCGAACTGCCTAGCCGTTCTGTCGAAGAGTGCGGCTACTTATGAGGATTTCGATACGGTACAGGCCGTCGGCTCCGCCCTGCAACATTCCGCGGAGGCAAATCCTTCCCGGCACAAAAACTGCTGCTCGGTTGTTCACAATCTTCTCCCCCAATCTTCCATCGAACGGATCGTAGAGATTTCGCTGCAGCGTCGCGAGGATTCTGCCTGGACGAAGACCGCCGCCACTCTGCTGCGCTGGAGTGGCTCCGATGCCGTAGAGAAGGTACTGCAGCGGCTGGAAGTGGAACCCGGTGCTATCAATCGCCTGGCTCTCGTTCGACTTTGTGTGCAGATCGGTGAAGTCAGTTTAGAGGCCGTCCGTCGTCGCCTTACAAATGAACGATGGTACGTAGTGCGGAATGCATGCAATTTGCTCGGCAAGTTGAAGGATCCGGAACTGCTACAGCGGCTGGCGCCAATCTTGCAACATGCGGATGCACGAGTGCAGGAAGCCGCCGTCGCCGTACTTGTCAAGAGCCGTGCTGCCCGGCGGGCAGAAGTTTTGGCCGAAGCTCTGCCCCAGTTGAACGGCAACAGTCTCCAACGGGCGATTAACGAGCTGGTACTTCTTAAGGACCCGTCAACTCTCCCAAAGTTGGGAGCCTTTATCTTCAGCGGTTCTCACCGGGACACAAAAAAAATCCGAAGGGCGATCGAGGTTCTGGGTGCGATACCCGCAGAGGGCGCTCTAGAGCTGCTGGCGACTGTTTTGTCGGACACCACTATGGATAGTCATACGCGCGCACTCGCGCTTTCGATGCTCCGCCTAGACCGTTCCGGCATCGGGCACCGGTTGGTGCAGCAATTCTTGGCCAGGTTTCCCGAAGATCCGCTGGCTGCGGAATGCAAACGAGCACGCGGCGCGGCGGCCTCTGGCCAGACGTAGGGTGGACCAGTGAGAAATCGACGGATACTGATTCCAATTTGCCTGGCAGTTACGCCGGGAAAGCTCTGTTAGCTAGTTCGGTGCTAGCCCTGAGATGGCCGATTTAGGCTGAGACAGCCGTGGGAGGTCGCTTAACACGCGTGCTTGAGAGCGGCTGGCTCTCCCAAACCGGCGACAAATTATGCTCCGGCCAATGGAGCGAAGTCTCACGGCATATTCCCCGAATTCGCTTTGGCCAGAAAGCGGACGGCACTTTGGTGGGCACGTCGCGGCGCGGTTTTTGAGGTAATGTGCGCACCAATTCAGGCCAAACACACTGAGGCCAGAGGAATACTTGGATTCTGGCGGGTTCCATGAGAGTCAATTGTCAGGTTCTCTGCGTCATCGCGGCGCTAACTTGCGCAATTGCACAGCAGCCTCCACCCAGTGATCTCAGCTTGGAACAAAATGTCGCCATCCCCATGCGCGACGGAATTTTGCTCCGTGCCGACATCCTTCGGCCCAAAGGAGGCGGGCCGTTTCCGGTACTCGTTTATCGCACGCCCTACGGCAAGCACTTGGCGCAGAAGGAATATACGATCTTTCGCCGCGCAGTCCAGCGCGGATATGCAGTCGTCATAGAAGATGTGCGCGGCCGGTACGCTTCCGACGGCGAATTTCGGCCGTACGAAAACGAGGGCCGCGACGGATACGACACCATCGAATGGGCAGCCAAGCAGAAGTGGTCGAACGAAAATGTGGGAACCTTTGGCCTCTCCTATCCGGGCGCTGTGCAATGGCTAGCTGCGGTGGAGAGCCCTCCGCACTTAAAAGCCATGGTTCCCGCGATGA
>Ga0209577_10006208_pt1 | contig 11074 bp, 12 predicted proteins | sample GraSoiAngelo_109_FD_185874 | JGI IMG/M metagenome (GOLD analysis project Ga0209577, IMG submission 185874) | Grasslands soil microbial communities from the Angelo Coastal Reserve, California, USA - 14_0903_12_20cm (SPAdes) (version 2) | ecosystem: Environmental > Terrestrial > Soil > Grasslands... | reverse complement strand
CTGGTACCCGAAGGGGTCGGCCGTCACCGACATGGAGCGACGCCTCCTCGCCGCCTACGCCAGGCACGCGGCTGCCGCCCTCGAGTCGGTCGCCTCCCTGGAGGGAGCGCGCCGGGACCGGGACACAGCCGAAGCGCTGCTCTCTCTGGCCGAGGACCTGGCCGAGGTGGGATCCCGGGGTGACGTGGCCCGGCGCCTGGCCGAAGCAGTTCCCGCCGTGGCTGCCTGCGACCAGGCCGGCGTGTGGCTGTGGGACGTCGAGGCCGGCTGCCTGAGGCTTCTGGCCGAGTTCCCCCAGGGGGGACCGACGGGTAAGCGGACGGCGCAGGCCTTGTCGGCATCCGACATCGGGGAGCTGGCCGACCTGGTTCGCCACCCCGTCCCCTTCGTCGTCAGCGCCGAGGACGCCGTGCCCGCCGTCCGTTCCCTGATGCAGGCGGACGGGCTGACGCGCTGCGCCGTGGTTCCCCTGGTGGCCCGGGGCACGTTCCTGGGGGCGGTGGCCGCGGGCTTCGCCGGGGAGCAGGCCCGGGACGACCAAGAGACCCTGGCCCGCCTCCGGGGCCTGGCTGACCAGGCCGCCACGGCGATCGACAACGCCGACCTGCTGGAACGGCTGCGCGACCAGGCCCTCCACGACGGGCTAACCGGTCTGCCCAACCGCACCCTCCTGGAGGACCGGGTCCAGCAGGCCCTGCTCCAGCGCTCCCGCTCGGATCGCTCCATCAGCCTGCTCTTCATCGACCTCGACCGCTTCAAGAACGTGAACGACACCCTGGGCCACGAGGTGGGCGACGAGGTCATCCGTGAGGCCGGCACCCGCCTGGCCTCGTGCCTGCGTTCGTCGGACACCCTCGCCCGCCTCGGTGGGGACGAGTTCGTCGCCCTCCTGCCCGACACGGAGGGAGCCGGCGACGCGGCCCTGGTGGCCGAGAGGATGCTGGCGGTCCTCAAGTCCCCCTTCACCCTCGGCGGCAGGGACGTGTTCATCTCCTGCAGCATCGGAATCGCCTCCGCGCCCGACCACGGCACCGACTACTCCACGCTGCTGCGCCACGCCGACGGGGCCATGTACAAGGCCAAGCAGGCCGGTCGCAGCACCTACGTGGTCTACGCCGCCGAGGTGGGCCCCACCAGGCAGGATCGGCTCGAGCTCGAGGGTCAGCTCCACAAGGCCATCGACCGCGGCGAGCTCCACCTCCTCTACCAACCGCAGATCGACCTGTCCACGATGCGCATCGTCGGGGTCGAGGCGCTCGTGCGCTGGGACCATCCCCTCCTGGGCCGGCTGAACCCTGACAGCTTCATCCCCCTGGCCGAAGAGTCCGGGCTGATCGCTGAAATCGACGACTGGGTGCGGGCCACTGCCTTCGAGCAGGCGTCTCGGTGGGCCAGCGCCGGACTACACCTGCGCATGGCCGTCAACCTCTCGACCCGGGTGATCCGGGACCCCAGGCTGCCGGACCAGATCGCCGGCCTGCTCGAACGCTTCAACCTGAGTCCGGACCTGGTTGAGCTCGAGGTCACCGACCGGGTCGTCATGGCCGACGAGGAGCTTCCGGCCGTGCTCGCTCCCCTGAGGGCCCTGGGCGTCCGCATCGCCGTCGACGACTTCGGCACAGGCACATCCGTGCTGGGCCGGGTGCAGAGCGGCTGCATCGACACGCTCAAGATCGACCGCAGCTTCGTGGGGGCGATCAACTCGGCCTCGGCCGAGGCCCCGGTGGTCAGCGCCCTCCTCTCCATCGCCAAGAGCCTGGATCTGGACGTTGTGGCCGAGGGGGTCGAGACCGCGGCCCAGGGCGCCTTCCTCAGGCGGCACGGCTGCCGGCTGGCCCAGGGCTTCTACTTCAGCCTTCCGGTCGAGCCCGCCGAGGTCGAGGAGCTGGCCCGCTGCCCCTTCGGCCCATCGCACGACGGGGCCCGATGATGACCGACTCCATCGGGGCCCCCTACGGCGTCGGGACCAGGGTCGAGGTCACCAACCGATTCGACCGGCGCTGGTCGCGGGGCTTCGAGGTGGCCGAGGTCGTCGGCGCCGGCTACCGCCTGCGCCGGGTGTCGGACGGACGGGTCATACCGGTGGTGTTCTCGGCTCCCGAGGTCCGCCCCGACGTCTCCGCCCCGGCCGTCGCCTTCCTCACCCGCTGAAGCCCAGCGTCGGGCTGCTATCGGGCCCGTTGGTAGCGGCAGATCTGCACACCTGTCCCCGCCGTGATGGCGGACACGAGCTCGAAGCGGCGCGCCGCGCCGTCGGTCGGGAAGATGCCCTTGCCCCCGCCGAGCACGATCGGCTCGATCATCAGGTTGAGCTCGTCGACCAGGTCCTCCTCGAGCAGGGACCGCACCAGCCGGGCGCTGCCCATGACGTTGACGTCGCGACCCGGCCGCTCCCGCAGCGCGGTCACGGCCTTGGGCAGGTCGGCGCCCCGAATCAGTGAGGTGGGCGCCCACGTGAGATCCGCCTCGGAGAGCGTGTTCGACACGACGTGTTTCTCGGCCGCGTTCATCCAGTCCGCGAAGGGGTCCCCGGCCCGTCCTGGCCAGGCGCCGGCCATGACCTGCCACGTGCGCCTGCCGTACAGGAGGGCGTCGGTTCTCCCCGCCACCTCGTTGATGCTCGGCCCCATGACCTCGGGGTCAAAGTAGGGCATGGACCACCCGCCGTGCTTGAAGCCCCCGTCCGTGTCCTCCTCGCGGCCGCCGGGAGCCTGTACCACACCGTCGAGGCTGATGAATTCGCTGATGACGATTCGCATGCGGTGTGGACGATGCCACAGATCCGAACTCATCGCGGTCGTGACCTATCGCCGCGGTATGCCGCTCAAGTCAGGTGACAAGGCCCCCGACTTCGCGCTCGTGGACCAGCACGGGGAGAAGTTCCACCTCCCCAGTCGATCAAGCGGCGGAAGCGCCGCTCGCACGCGGTGCCCTGCTGTGGTCAGAGTGGCCGCCGTGGGTGCCCGGGGAGCTCTCAACCTTGACCTGAGCGCCCGGGCCTGTTGCGCGCCTAAGCCCCGGCCTCCGAAGCGCCGCCGCGGACGTCACGCAGCACTCGGCGGCAGCGGCATCTATCGTCAACTGCATGCCGCTCAAGTCCGGTGACAGGGCCCCTGACTTCACCCTCGTGGACCAGCACGGAGAGAAGTTCCACCTCTCCGAGTCGATCAAGCGGCGCAAGGCGCCGCACCTCGTTTACTTCTACCCCAAGGCCGACACCCCCGGCTGTACCAAGCAGGCCTGCGGCCTGAGGGACATCGCCGACCAGGTGGGTGACACGACCATCGTGGGCATCAGCCCCGACCCGCCCTCACGCCAGGCCCGCTTCGACGAGAAGTACGGCTTGGGCTTCCCGCTGCTGTCGGACGAGGACCATGCCGTGGCCGACGCCTTCGGCGTCTGGGGCGAGCGCAGCATGTACGGAAAGAAGTACATGGGCATCGTCCGCTCCGCCTTCCTCATCGACGCCAAGGGGCGGGTGGCCAACCCCTGGTACAAGATCTCCCCCGCCGACACCCCGAAGCGTCTGCTCGAAGCCCTGGCCTCCTGAGCCCGTTCTCGGGCTGGCTCAGGCCATGTCGTGCTCTCGACAGCAGGCCTCCACGGCCTCGTCCAGAGAGTCGTAGACGTCGACGACCCCACCCACTCCGCTGATCTCGAACGTCTTGCGCAGGTGGCGCTGTTCGGGAAGGAGCACGGTGCAGACGGGGCGGCGGTCGGGCGAGAGACGCTGGTGGATGGCGGCGACGAGCCCGAGACCCGCGGAATCCATGAACTCGACCGCGGCCAGGTCGAGAACGACGCGCTGATCGGCTCCGGGGAGCTCATTCAGGCGCCGCTCCAGGATGGGCCTCACGTAGGCGTCGATCTCACCCGAGAGCGAGACGACCACGCACTGCCCGGTGTCCTCGATGCGGAGTCGCGCGGCAGGGTCAGTCATTGATCTGCATTACCCGTTCGGACGCGGTGCTAACCGGATAACGTCGCTGCGGTGGGAGCGCAGCGCTGATGCGGCCCGAGGAGGTGTTGCCCCACCGTCCTCCGTTCCTGCTGCTCGACTCCATAGACGAGGTCGTGCCCGGGCAGTCGGCCCGCGGGCGCTGGCACCTCACCGGTGAGGAGGAGTTCTTCGCCGGGCACTTCCCCGGCCGTCCCACCCTGCCCGGGGTCCTGATGGTCGAGGCGCTGGCCCAGCTGGGCGCGGCCGCGGTGCTGGCCGACGAGCGATTCGCCTCGAGGCTTCCACTGTTCGGTGGGATCGACCGGGCCCGTTTTCGCCGGCAGGTCGTTCCGGGCGAGACCCTTGATCTGAGCATCGAGATCGGCCGTCTCTCGGCCCGCGCCGGCTCGGGTCGGGGCCGCGCCTCGGTGGACGGCGAGACGGCGTGCGAAGGGGAGCTGCTCTTCGTGCTCGCCGACCGCTGACCGCTGACCTCTGACCCTGCCGGTTGGCCTCAGTCCCCCGGAGGGGCGAGGACCAGGCAGCCGTTGTGGCCGCCGAAGCCGAACGAGTTGGAGATCACCGGGCCCGGTTGCCAGGGCCGGGCTGCGCCCAGCACGAGGTCCAGGCCCGCGGCCGGGTCGGGCGTGGTGACGCCGAAGGTCGGCGGTATCAGGGACCGCTGGATGCTGAGCACGACCGCGGCCGCCTCCAGGGCGCCGGCCGCGCCCAGGGCATGGCCGGTGACGCCCTTGGTCGAGGTGACCGGGGGACCGGGGGAGCCGAACACCTTGAGGATGGCCTCGGCCTCGGCCGCGTCGTTGAGGGGAGTCGAGGTCCCGTGGGCGTTGATCTGGACTATGTCCGCCGGTCCCATGGCGGCGTCGGCCAGAGCCAGCTCCATGCAGGCCGCCGCCCCCGCCCCCGCCGGTGCCGGCGCGGTCAGGTGGTGGGCGTCAGCGGTGCTGGCTGCCCCCAGGACCTCGGCCAGGACCGTGGCTCCCCGGCTGCGGGCGCTACCGAGCTCTTCGAGCACGAGGACGGCGCCACCCTCCGACAGCACGAACCCGTCCCGCTTCACGTCGAAGGGCCGGGACACGCCGGTGGGGGACAGGGCCGTCATGTTCCCGAAGCCGGCCACCGCCGTCTCCGTCATGGCCGCCTCGCTGCCCCCGGCCAGCACGACGTCGCAGCGCCCGCTGGCGATGAGGCGGGCGCCGTTGCCGATGGCGTGCGTCCCCGCCGCGCAGGCGGTGGTCACTGCCTCGCAGGGGCCTTGGAGCCCGTACCGCATGGACACGGCGGCGGCGCCGGCGTTGGGCATCATCATGGGGACGAGGAAGGGCGAGACCCGCTTGGCTCCCTTGTCCCGGCACAGCAGCACCTGCTCCTCCAGCGTCTCCAGCCCCCCGACCCCGGTGCCCAGGATCACCCCGGCCCGCTGGGGATCGGCGTCGAGCGAGTCACGGCCCCCGGCCTGCTCGATGGCCATGGCTGCCGCGGCCACGGCGAACTGGGCGAAGCGGTCGACGCGCCTGGCCTCCTTGGGTCCGAACCAGGCGGTCGGGTCGAAGCCCGGGACTCGACGCTCGCCCTCCGGAGGGGACCCGCACAGGCCGTCCCAGAAGGCGTCGCGTCCGATGCCGCAGCACGCCAGCACCCCGATCCCCGTGACCGCGACCCTGCGCCCGCCCGCCTCCTGGCCCGTGGGCCCGCTTACCGTCCGCATCAGGCCTTGGAGCTCACGAGCTTGAAGGCCTGCTCGACGGTCTCGACGCCCTCCAGCTCGGACTCGTCGACGGTGATGTTGAAGGCTTCCTCCAGGGCCATCACCAGCTCGACCAGGTCGAGGCTGTCGGCGTCGAGGTCGTCACCGAACCGGGCATCGAGGGTGACCTTCTCCGGTTCGACCTGCAGCACCTCCACCGTGCAGGTCTTGAACTTGTCGAAGGCAGCTTCGTTGTCCATTGCTCTCCTTGCTCCTTTCAGAATCGGTTTGGCTCAGAGTTGGTACGGCCTAGTGCCCCATGCCCAGCCCGCCGTCGACGGGCAGGACGGCCCCGGTGACGAAGGCGGCCTCGGGCGATGCCAGGTAGGTGATGGCCGCCGCCACCTCCTCAGGTGCCGCGATGCGCCCAAGGGGGACCGCGGCGCGGATCTCCTCCATTCTGTCCCCGCTCACCGACGCCAGCATGTCTGTGGCCACCGGGCCCGGTGCCACCACGTTGACCGTGACTCCCCGGCTGGCCAGCTCCCGGGCCAGCGAGCGGCCCAGCCCGACCAGCCCGGCCTTGGCCGCGGCGTAGTTGGCCTGCCCGGCGCCGCCCAGGAGGGCGACGACTGAGGACACGAAGACGATGCGGCCTCGACGTGAGCGGACCATGGACCCTGCCGCCCTCCGGGCCACGCGGTAGGCGCCGGTCAGGTTGGCGTCCAGGACCTCGGACCAGGCTTGCTCGTTCATGCGCAGCAAGAGGCCGTCGCGGGTGACGCCGGCGTTGGCGACCAGGACCTCCACCGGGCCCCACCGCTCCTCGACGGTGGCGAAGGCCTCGTCCACGTCGCTCTGGGACGTCACGTCGCAGCGGAGGCAGAGGAGGGGGTCGTCCTCGCCATCGGGCGGCTTGGAGCGATAGGTCACCGCCACCCGGTCGCCCAGCTCCTGGAAGCGGCGAGCCGTGGCCAGCCCGATCCCTCGGGAGCCGCCGGTGACGAGCACCACCCGCTCGCTCACCGTCCCCACCTCAGCACGGCGCTGGCCCACGTCATCCCGGCGCCGAAGCCCGAGAGCAGCACCAGGTCACCAGGGGACAGACGGCCATCGTCCACCGCGTCGGCCAGCGCGACGGGGACAGAGGCCGCCGACGTGTTGCCGGTGCGGTCGAGGACCAGGGCGGTGCGCTCGCGGGGCAGGCCCAGGCGCTGGCCGGCGGCGTCGATGATGCGCAGGTTGGCCTGGTGGGGCACGAAGAGGGTGATCTCCTCGGCCGTCACCTTGGCCCGTTCGAGGGCGGCCCGGGCCGACTCGACCGTGGCCCTCACCGCTCGGCGGAACAGCTCTTGGCCCTCCATGACGATGAAGCCGCCGTGGTCGCAGTAGAGGAGCGAGCGCAGGCTCCCGTCGGCGCCGAGGTCGTAGCCCAGCAGCTTCGTCTCGCCGGGGACGGCCTCGAGCACGACGGCGCCGGCGGCGTCGGCGAAGATCACCGCGGTGGTGCGGTCGTCCTGGTCGACGATCCGCGACAGCGTCTCGGCGCCGATAACCAGGACGCGGTCGACTCCGAGCCCGACCATGCCGGCGGCGGCGACGAGCGCGTACACGAAGCCGGAGCAGGCCGCGTTGAGGTCCATGGCCCCGCAGGTCAGGCCCAGGCGGTGGGCCACTTCGGGCGAGGTGGCGGGCACGGCCTGGTCGGGTGTGGTGGTGGCGAGCAGGAGGAGGTCGATGTCGGACGGGCGCAGCGCGGCCCGATCCAGGGCTTGGGCCGCGGCCTCGGTCGCCAGCGAGGAGGTGGTGCCCCCCACCCTCCGTTCGCGGATGCCCGTGCGCTCCACGATCCACTCGTCGGTGGTGTCCAGGCGCGCTTCCAGGTCGGCGTTGGTGACTACGGTCTCGGGGAGAGCCGCGCCCCAGCCGGTGACGGCTGCGCCCCGCACCTCAGGCCGCGCCGGTGGTCTGGAGCCAGGCGACGGGTTGTCCGGTGGTGACGCGCTCTCCCGGCATCACCATGATGCCCATGAGCCAGCCGGTGAAGGCGGAGCGGACCTCGACCACGCCCGCGGGCCCGGAGGTGACGTTGCCGATGAGGTCACCAACGCCGACGACCTCCCCCTCGGTCCCCGCGGCATCGCCGGCCGGTGCGGGAGCGAAGACTCCGGTCGCGGGGCTGAGGACCAGGCGCTCGGACAGGTGCAGGCGCTCGCCCTGGGGGAGGCGGCCGTCGGTGGCGTGGCCCCCACCGGCCAGCGTCTCGAGCAGCCCGTCGAGGTCGTCGGGGGTGGCGACGGCCAGGGCCTGGAGGCTGGGCTCGGCCCGGCGCGCCAGTCCGGTGAGGACGCCGCCGGGACCGAGCTCGACCACCTGGTCGACTCCGGACTCCACCAGCTGGGCCAGCGTCTGGCGCCAGCGGACGGGGCTGCACAGCTGGGCCGAGAGGAGGCTGGGCCACTCGTCGGGCGAAGGGTGGGGGCGGGCGTCGACGTTGGCGGTGACGGGAACCTCGGGCGGGCGGAAGGACGCCTCGGCCAGGGCCTTGCGCAGCCGGTCCCGGGCCGGGTGCATCAGCGGGGTGTGGAAGGCGCCTCCCACCTGCAGGGGCATGACCTTGCGGGCCCCCAGCTCCTTGGCCACGGATCCGGCGGTGGACACGGCCGCGGTGGCGCCGGCCACCACGACCTGCTCGGGAGCGTTGTAGTTGGCGACCCAGGCCTCGCCGTCGGCCCGCCGGCAGGAGGCGTCGACGGCGTCGTCGTCCAGGCCCATGACGGCGGCCATGGTGCCCGGGTGCTCCTCGGCGGCCACCTGCATGGCCTCGCCGCGCTCCACGACTAGATGGACGCCGTCCTCCAGGCTCAGCGCGGCCCCGGCGACGAGCGCCGTGTACTCGCCCAGGCTGTGGCCGGCGCAGGCCTCAGGTGCGAGGCCGAGGCGCTCGACGGCGTCGAGCACCACCAGGCTGAGGCTGAAGGTGGCCAGCTGAGAGTTCCTGGTCGCCCTGAGCTCGTCAGCGTCGGCCTCGAGCAGTAGATGGGCGACGTCGCGCCCGGCTGCGTCCGACACCTCCTCCACAAGCTCCCAGGACGGATGCTCCGCCCAGGACCGACCCATGCCAGCACGCTGTGTGCCCTGGCCAGGGAACGTGAAAGCCACCACCCGAGTTCCTCCCTGTTACGCGCCACGCCCAAGACCGCCGTACGGTGTCCGACCCCGCGAGCGTCGCAGAGGTTTCAGTCGATCGCGTTAACGGGGTGGGTCGTGGCGGTGAATCTGGCCAAACCGCCGTTCGTTCTTCCGTAACCGCTGCTCACGGAACGCAAACAAGATGGCAGCGGAGATCGCGAGTAAGGCTAGTCGGGTCAGTCGCCGCGTGCCTCGGGCCACGATCCGCGACGCTACCGGTGAGTAACGAGGTCGGGCCCGGTCACCGGGTGGCCACCACCAGGAGCCGGCGAGACTCCTTGGTGAGGGGGGAGCCGTCGCCGGAGAACCCCTCAGCTCGCGAAAAGCCGGCCTGGACCAACCAGTCGCGAAGCTCGGGAAAGGCGAAGAGGCGGGTGGAGAACCGGGCCGTGCGGACGCGACCGTCTCTGATGAGGGTGCGGACGCTGTGCACCCTTCCCGTGATGGCGTCGTACTGATGCTCGTCGACCATGGCGTCCTGGCCCCGGCGGGTCACGGTCGAGGGGAGATAGCCGGCCAGCAGGGCGGGGGCGTGATTGAGCTCCAGGACCAGTCGGCCGCCAGGCTTGAGGGCCCTCCGTATCCCGGCCAGCACTCCCCGGTTCTCGTCGTCGTCGAAGTAGCCGAAGGCGGTGAAGAAGTTGACGACGACCTCGAAGGTGTCGGTCCAGGGGATCTGGCGCAGGTCGCCGTGGACGTACTCGACGGACAGACCCCGTTGTTGGGCATCGGCCCGGGCGACCTCCAGGAAGCGCTCGGTCACGTCCAGCCCAGTCACCTTGGCCCCCCGGGCGGCCAGGCGGTTGGACAGACGTCCGTGACCGCAGGCCAGGTCGAGCACCCGGGTCCCTTCGGTGAGGCCGCCGAGGCTCCAGATGACCTCGGTCTCCCGGTCGCTGCGCTCGTCGGGCAGCATCTCCTCGTAGAAGTAGAGGTAGTCGTCGTCGAAGACGGCCTCGGTCTCGAACTCGGTGCCCATGGCCCATGGTGCGCAGGCCAGGGCTGCGTGCGCCATCGGGTTTCAGGGGGTTTTTTGGCCCTGGCCGGCTCAGGCCTTGGGGCCGATCACCGCGTCGAGCTTGGCCACATCGGGCCGGCGTGACACCGAGATGGTCCGGTAGGCCGACCGGCGCCAGCGGACGCCGTAGGCGTCACAGGTGTCGCAGAAGATGCGCCGTATGTCGTCCGAGGCGTCGTGAACTGGTACCTGGGATAGTCCTTGCCCTTGACCCTGTTCAGAACCCGGCAGCCGTCGGACTGGATCAAGCCCCGAAGCAGCATGGCAGGCCGCCGGTCGACGAGCTGCTGCTGCCACGGCGCGAGAACGATCGGTCGCTCGTGCTTGCGGCCAGCCCCATGTTGCGGAAACAGGCAAGGCCAGTGCTTCCAGGACGCATGGACCTCCGTACACCCGATCTTGGACACCAACCCGACCCGACGCCCTGACACTGAGGCCATTGTCTCGATGCAGTCGCGGATGATCCCGGGATAGCGGTTGTCGAGCGCAACCCGCATGATGAACACGCCGTTGTGGTGGCGGGATATGCACCCGTCGCCGAGATACAGCCCGAGAAAGTAGACGTAGTCCGACTCCGGGATCGGTGCCGCCGCGTCGGGCTCACAACGCGAGCATCCGGTGGAGCCGTTCCTTCGCCACGCTCCAGGCGGGGACTGCCTATGATCCCAGTCTCGAATGGTCGTACGCGAGATCCCGGTCTCTCGGGAGATCTGGGAATAGTTGAGACCGGTCTGCAGAAGCCGCAATACTCGGTCGAACTCTGCTCGCGACCTCACTGCTGCGAGGTGCGGCCGGTGGGAGTCGAACCCACATACCCTCTCGGGCAATGGATTTTGAATCCATCGCGTCTCGCCTGTTGCGCCACGGCCGCGTAACACCTCCATCGTACGAGTGAAACAGAGGAGGCCTCGCGACAGGCGCTCGATACGCGCGGAGGAGTCTACCCGAACATACGTTTGGTGGTCAAGTACTCGAAGGGCGCGGTGCTACGTTCGCCCGCCATGCATGGCGGCGCCCTCGCCATCCTCGTGACGGTCGAGGCCGTCGCCATCGGCCTTCTCGGTCTGTTGGTGGCCGGTCTCCTGCGCAGCCACGCGGAGGTGCTGCGCGCCCTGCACGACCTCGGCGCGGGATTGGGCGAGGCCCACGACCACGGCCCCACCCCGGCCATGGCGCAGCCTCAACGTGAGGCCGCCACGGACGCGGTCGACCTGGT
>Ga0209577_10006204_pt1 | contig 11075 bp, 7 predicted proteins | sample GraSoiAngelo_109_FD_185874 | JGI IMG/M metagenome (GOLD analysis project Ga0209577, IMG submission 185874) | Grasslands soil microbial communities from the Angelo Coastal Reserve, California, USA - 14_0903_12_20cm (SPAdes) (version 2) | ecosystem: Environmental > Terrestrial > Soil > Grasslands ... | reverse complement strand
TCATCGTCGGCGGGGCCTTCGACGGCCTCGAGCGGATCATCGAGCAGCGGATCGGGCACAAGCGGATCGGCTTCGGCGCCCACGCGCCCGACAGCAAGCTCGCCGCCGAGAAGGACGTCTCCGAGAAGCTCAAGCACCTGCAGCCGCAGGACCTGCTGAAGTTCGGCTTCATCCCCGAGTTCGTCGGCCGGCTGCCGATCGTGGTGACTCTGCACCACCTCGATGAGGAGGACATCGTCAGGATCCTCACCGAGCCCAAGAACGCCCTCGTCAAGCAGTACCAGAAGTTCTTCGCGCTGGACAACGTGGAGCTCGTCTTCGAAGGCCACTCTCTGGAGGCGATCGCCCACAAGGCGCTGACCCGCGGCACCGGCGCGCGGGCCCTGAAGTCGATCATCGAGGAGGTCCTGCTGAACTCGATGTTCGAGGTGCCGTCGCGTCCCGACATCAAGCGCTGCATCATCACCGAGGAGTCGATCACCGAGGGGACCGAGCCCGAGTTCGAGATCAGCGACGAGCGCGAGGGCCCGGAGCTGCTGACCGGCGAGACCGCATAAGCGCGACTCAGACGTGCATCCGCCGGCGGATGCACGGAAATCGGAGCCGCATTCGGTCGAATCGCCGGCGCTGGAACCTAATCAGCCCCGGACGAAGGCGCGTCCATGGGGGTTTCGCGGTCGCCCTGGCGGCGGAGGCCGACCCGCCGCTCCTCGGTGAGGCGGTCCTGGTAGAGGCGGTGGATCGCCAGCACTCGCCGGCGCAGCACCGGCACCCTCTGGCCGGCCGGGTCCTTGACGCCGAGCTCCGACAGTCGGAACAGCACCGGCAGCGGCGGCATCTCGTTGTCGCCCAGCGTGTCCAGCACGGCCATCAGGTCCTGAAGCCGCCGGAGGTGCTCCCGCCGCTCCTGTTCTTGGTCTCCCATCGGGCGGCATCCTAACTCCGAAAGAAGCTTCGGGGAAGCGCCGAGCACCGGCTCAGGCGGTCTGAACTTTTCTTAACAAAGGTTCGTTATCCGTTAACGCGAGAAACAGAGACCCCGAGCCTGATCATTTGGGCCGGCCCGACAGGCGTTGAACCCGCCGCTGGGGCCAGGGGAGAGCGGTAGCAGTAGTGAGGGGATTCAGCGGTGGCCGGACGGCCGGCGCCGTGCAGGCTGACGGTAGAGGACTACCGGCATTGATCAACATCCTCACGGGCCGGCGGCCGAGCTTCACCATCCTGTTCAGCATCTTCCTGGCAGCCTTCTTCGGCTGCCTCACCATCTCCGCCTCGGCGGGGAACCTGCCGCGTCCGGAAACCCCCGCCGGCGCGGCCCCCGTGATCGTCCGCGGTGAAGTCGGCACCCTGATCGGGATCGAGCGCGGGACCGTGCGCATGGGTGGAACCGCCCTCCGCCCGCTGCAGGTCATCGGCGGCTTCTCCGTAACCGTCCCGGCCGCCCGCCTGGCCGCCCTCCGCTCCCTCCCCGGCGTTCTCTCCGTGACCCCCGACGGCTCGGTTCAATTGCACTCCGCGTACGACCCCGCCTCGGACAGCTACTCGATGCTCAACACCTCCGCCGGCCTGGGCGCCGCCGCGGCCTGGAGCCAGGGCATCACCGGCGCGGGCGTCGATGTGGCCGTCCTCGACTCCGGGGTCACCCCCGTCGCCGGCCTCTCGGCGCCCGGCAAGGTGATCAACGGCCCGGACCTCTCCTTCGACTCGCAGAGCCCGGCGGTCGCCCACCTCGACGGGTTCGGGCACGGGACCTTCATGGCGGGCCTGATCGCCGGCAAGGACCCGGGCGCCGACCCCTCGAACCCGGGCGCCGACTACCTGGGCATCGCGCCCGACGCCAGGATCGTCAACGTCAAGGTCGGCGCCGCCAGCGGCGCCGTCGACGTCTCGCAGATCATCGCCGGCATCGACTGGGTGGTGCAGCACCGACACGACAACGGCCTCAACATCCGCGTCCTCAACCTCTCGTTGGGGACGAACAGCAGCCAGGGCTACCGGAGCGACCCCCTGGCCTTCGCGGCCGAGTTCGCCTGGCACTCGGGCATCGTGGTGGTCGCGGCCGCCGGCAATGACGGCTCGGGATCCGGGACGCTCAATGACCCGGCCTACGATCCCTACCTGCTGGCAGTGGGCGCCAGCGGCAACAGCGCCGCCCTCTCCTCCATAGCGACGGCCTTCATCCCCAGCTTCTCGAGCTTCGGCGACGGCACCCGCAACCCCGACCTGGTGGCGCCCGGAATCCACATGCAGGGCCTGCGCGTGCCGGGCTCGTTCATCGACCAGAACTACCCGGCCGCCGCCTTTGGAGGCCGGTTCTTCCGCGGCAGCGGCACCTCGGAGGCCGCCGCCATCACCTCCGGCGCGGTGGCGCTGCTCCTCCAGCAGAACCCGCGCCTGACGCCGGACCAGGTCAAGTCCGACCTCAAGCAGAGCGCTGTCCCGCTTCCCAACGCCAACGCGCAGGCGCAGGGCGCCGGGCTGCTCCAGGTCCTGGGCGGCGCGATCGCCGGCGCCGTCAAGGGGATCGTCGGCGGCACCGGCCTCATCTCCCCCGAGGACGGCGCCTCGAGCTCCCCCTGGCAGCTGTTCATGCCCTCGCTGGGCAACGGCTCGCTCGACAAGGCCCGCGGCGACGACCGCGTCTCGATGGGCGGGGTGGCGCTGAACGGTGAACGGGACATCTTCGGAGCTGCCTTCCAGAGCGGCGCCATGGCCTGGGCCGAGGCCGGCCAGCGAAGCTGGAGCGGCGGTGTCTGGAACGGCACCACCTGGTCGGGGACCACCTGGTCGGGCACGACCTGGAGCGGCACCACCTGGAGCGGAACGACCTGGAGCGGAACCACCTGGTCAGGCACCACCTGGAGCGGCGCCGCCTGGAACGGAACCACCTGGAGCGGAACCACCTGGAGCGGCACGACCTGGTCGGGGACCACCTGGTCGGGGACGACCTGGAGCGACGGAATCTGGGCAGGAGGCAGCTGGGAGTGAACGAAAACTCGCCGAACATGGTCCTTCCCGACTACCGCCACTGAGCGCACAATCCTGCGCATGAACCGGGTAGCGCTCCGGGTCTGGGCCTTGAACGCAGGCCTGGTCGCGGTCGCGACGGTCCTCTACCTCGGCTTTGTCACCCGGCTTCCGGCGCCCGGCCTCCTGGTGCAGGTGCCCTGGTGGGCGCTGGCCGGTCTCTTCATCGTCAGCGAGATCGCGGTCGTCCACGTCCAGTTCCGCCGCGACTCGACCAGCTTCTCGCTCAACGAGATCCCGCTCGTCGCGGGCCTCTATTTCACGAACCCGGTCGGGATGGTCGCGGCACAGGCCGTCGGCGCCGCCATCGCGCTCGCGCTGCACCGCCGCCAGCCGCCTTTGAAGCTGGTCTTCAACGTAGCCAAGCTGACCATTGAGGCGGCGGTGGCCCTGCTCGTCTTCCGGGCCGTGGTCGGCGGCCACCCTCTGCTCGGTCTGTACGGCTGGCTGGGCGGGCTGGCGGCGATCGCGGTGGTTGACATCCTGGGCGCCCTGGTCGTCCAGAGCGTGATCTCCGTCTCTGAGGGCCGGCCCCCGAGCTCGGCGCTCTTCCGAACCGTCGTGCTGGCCGTGGCCGCCGGCTTCACGACGGGCAGCATCGCGCTGCTCGGCGTCACCGTCATCGGCCGCGACCCGGCAGGCGTCTGGCTGCTGGTCATCCCGGCCGGGATGCTCTTCCTCGCCTACCGCGCCTACGTCGCCGAGCAGGCGCGCCAGGCCAGTATCGGCATGCTCCACGAGGCGAACCGCATCCTCCAGGATGCGGACAGCCTGGAGACCGCCGTCATGGAGCTGCTCGAGCATATCCGGACGATGTTCCGGGCCGAGATCGCGGAGATCATCCTGCTCCGGGCCGGGGACGAGGAGCGAGGCGTGATGGTGCGCAGCCGGGTCGGCCCGGGAGAGGAGTCGGAGAGGCTGGCCGAGGTCCCTGCGGAACCGTTGCAGCAGGGCCTGTCCCTGCTCCCGGCCGGGGCACGGGGCACGACCGTCTTCACGCGGCACGCCGACCGGCCGGTCCCGGAGCGGCTGCGCGCGCTGGGCGTGCGCGACGCGATCCTGACCCAGCTCGAGAACGAGCACCGGCTGCTGGGCACGGTGATGATCGCCAACCGGCTGGGCGACAGGTTCTCCTTCGATCACAGCGATCGCCAGCTCTTCGAGACGCTGGCCACTCAAGCCAGCTTCTCGCTCCAAAACGACCGCTACCGCCAGGTGCTGGCCCAGCGGACGCGGGAACGCGCGGAGTTCGAGCACAAGGCGCACCACGACTCGCTGACCCTGCTGCCCAACCGTGCACTGCTGGTCGAGCGGGTCAGGGATGCGCTCGCCAGGCGCGAGGGCGCGGACACCGACGTGGCCGTGATGTACGTGGACCTGGATGACTTCAAGACCGTCAACGACAGCCTCGGCCACGCCGCCGGAGACGCACTCCTGGTCCAGGTTGCCGACCGGATGCAGATCTCGATCCGTCCCGACGACATCGTCGCCCGACTGGGCGGCGATGAGTTCGCGGTGCTGATGGCCGACGTCGCCAACGAGGCGGAGGCGACCACCGTGGCCAAGCGGATCCTCGACTCCCTGAACGCTCCCTTCGAGATCCAGGGCCACGAGATCTGGGCCCACGCGACGATCGGGATCGCCCGGGCGCGGCCGGGCGAGATGGAGGTCGCCGACCTCTTGAAGCGCGCCGACCTGGCCATGTACACGGCCAAGGGCGAAGGCAAGAGCCGCTACGCGGTCTTCGGGGACCGGATGCGGGTCAGCTTCCTGGAGCCCCGCACCGGGCGCAGAACGGCTAGGGGCTAGGCTTCCGCCCCTCTTTCAGCCAGGTCCCGAGGTCGATGCGCGCCTTCCGCCGCGGCGAGCGCCGGCGCTCGATCGGCACCTTGATCAGGTAGTCCTGCTGGCGGTCGAGGACGTTGTCGATGAGCTGCGTCGTCGTCTTGCCGTCGGGTTCGAACCCCGAGGCGCGAAGGTCCTCGACGATTCGCAGGGGCGGCGTGGTGAGGTCGTGCATGTTGCACTGCTCGAGGGCCTCGAGGAGGTCGTCGAGCCGCCGCAGTCTCCGCCTGCGGTCCTCGTCTACCATCGGAGGAGGGGCGCCTTCAGTGGCCATCTCGTTCGATGGAGGTTACGACGTTCGCGCAAAAAATGGGCCGGCGGCTTTGGAGCTGACCGGCAAAACCGTCCTCCTGACCGGAGCCTCCAGCGGCCTCGGGCCGCACATCGCGCGCCGGCTGCGCTCGGCCGGCGCGAAGCTGATCCTCTCCGCCCGCAATCGCGACGCGCTCCAGGAGCTGGGCTCGGAGCTCGGAGAGAGCAAGGTGATCCCAGCCGACCTCGCGCGCCGCGGTGAGGCCGAGCGGCTGGCCGCGGAAGCTGGCCCCGTGGAGATCGTGGTCTCCAATGCGGGCGTCCCGGCCAGCGGCGCCCTCGACGACCTCCCGGTGGAAGCCATCGACCGGGCACTGGAGGTCAACCTCCGGGCCGGCATCGTCCTGACCCGACTGCTCCTGCCGGCGATGCTGAAGCGGGGCTCGGGCCAGGTCGTCCTCATGGCGTCGATGGCCGGACACGTCCCCGGCCCCAAGACCTCCCTCTACAACGCGACCAAGTTCGGCCTGCGTGGGTTCGGACTGGCGCTGCGCCAGGAGCTGCGCGGAACCGGCGTCGGCGTCTCCCTGATCAGCCCGACCTACGTTTCCGACGAAGGCATGTGGGCCGAGACCGGCCAGAAGGCTCCCACCATCGTCGGCGAGGTGACGCCGGCAGAGGTCGCGGAGGCGGTGCTGAAGGCGATCCTGCGCAACCGGCGCGAGATTCAGGTGGCCTCGCCGATTGCCGTGGTCGGCTCGCGGCTGCTGAACCTGCTGCCGGGCCTGACCGAGATCGGTCCGTCCGCGGCGACCCACCCCGACGAGGCCGTGGATCAGCAGCGGGGCAAGCGCTAGGCGAGTACCTCCAGCGCCCGCTCGACGTCGGACTCGTTGTTGAAGACGTGGAAGGCGAAGCGGAGGCCGTCCGCCCGCCGCGCCACCCGGACCCCGGCGGCGGCGAGGCGGGCCAGGACCGCATCGGGGTCTTCGACTGAGACGGCCACGACCGGAGAGCGCTCCTCGACAGGGAAGGGGCTGGTGGGGATGTCCAGTTCGGCGATCCCCTCTCGGAAGCGGTCGGCGAGGCGCAGGTTGTGCTTCTCGATGGCGTCGATACCGACCTCATTCAGCAGGCGCAGCGACTCGCGATCGCCGACCATCGAGATCCAGCTCTTGGAGGAGTCGTAGCGCGAGGCGGTTTCCGAGAGCCGGATCTCGGTGCCGTAAAAGGTGCTCAAGGGCTCACTGGCCGCATGCCAGCCGATCGAGACCGGGCGGAAGCGCCCGCGCGCCGCCGGGGAGAGATAGAGGTAGCCGGCGCCACGAGGCCCGAGCAGCCACTTGTAGGAATCGCTGACCAGGAGGTCGAAGCCGTCGCGGGCCGGATCGAGGCGGATGCCGCCCGCTCCCTGGCAGGCGTCCACGAAAAGGAGCCCTCCCGCCGCGTGCGCGAGGTCGGCGAGGGGGCGCAGGGGCGCCCGCCAGCCGTTCGAGCTCTGGAACGCGCTCACCGCGATGATGCTGACGCGGTCGCCGGCGGCAGCCTCGTAGTCCGCCAGCTTGCTCCGGCCGCCCGGCGCTGGTACGACCGCCACCTCAACCCCGCGGTCCCGCTGGTACAGCCACGGCCAGAGGTTGCTGGCGAACTCGATCTCGCTGACCACCACCCGGTCGCCCGGCTGCAATTGGACCGCGAGGAAGCCGGCGGCGGTGCTCACGTAGGGCTGGATCGCGACCTCCTCCGCGCCCACGTCGAGCAGCCGCGCGAAGAGCCCGCGGCAGTCCTCGCCCGCCGCCTCCCAGACCTCATAGCGCACGGATCCGTGCGACCAGGAATCGGCGAATTCCTTGATCGCGGCCACGGTCGGCTCGGGCGCCGGCCCGTAGGTCGCGGAGTCGAGGTAGGCCGACTCCCGCGCCGCTGGCACCAGCTCGCGGAGCTCGGCCGGAGTCACGGCCTGAGGGTACAATTCCGGTCACCATGCGCAGGGCCGTACGCGCCGCATCCGTAGCCCGGCCGGCGCGCGCCCGCTAGCGCAGGTTCCCGCCGGCGTTCCCCGACTCCCAATTCCGATGGAGCAGACGCGCCCCGAGATGAGTGAAACCATGCCGACCGCCTACGACCCACAGGCCGTTGAGGCCGGCTGGTCCGCGCGCTGGGAGGAGGCCGGCCTCTTCCGGGCCGACCCCCAGAGCCGCAAGCCGAAGTACTCGATCGCCCTGCCGCCGCCCAACGTGACCGGTGAGCTGCACATGGGCCACGCCGTCAACGGAACCCTGCAGGACGTTTGGGCGCGCTACCGCCGGATGACCGGCTACGAGGTGCTCTGGCTGCCCGGGACCGACCACGCCGCCATCGGCACCCAGAACGTGATCGAGAAACAGCTCGCTCGGGACGGCACCAGCAAGGAGGAGATCGGCCGCGCCGCCTTCGAGGAGCTGGTCGAGGAGTGGTACCGGAAGGTCGGGGCGACCATCGTCACGCAGTACCGGCTGCTGGGTGCGTCATTGGACATGACGCGGCTTCGCTTCACCATGGACCTCGAGTACGTCCGTGCGGTCCGGACGGCCTTTGTCGGCTACTACGAGAGAGGCTGGATGTACCGCGGGCCGCGGATCGTCAACTGGTGCCCACGCTGCCAGTCCGCAATCTCCGACCTGGAGGTCGACTGGCAGACCCACGAAGACCTGCTCTACCACCTCCGCTACCCGGTCGAAGGATCCGACCAGGGGGTGGTCATCGCCACCGTGCGGCCGGAGACGATGCTCGCCGATACCGGGGTCGCGGTCCACCCCGACGACCCGCGTTATCGAAGCTTGATCGGCAAGTTCGCGATCCTTCCGCTGGTCGGCCGCCGGCTGCCGATCGTGGGCGATGCCGCAGTCGACCGCGAGTTCGGCACCGGCGCCTTGAAGGTGACCCCAGGCCACGACGCGATGGACTACGAGATCGGCCAGCGCCACGGGTTGGAGCTGATCAACGGCATGAACCCGGACGGCACCATGAACGTCCCCGACCTGCCGCGGTACAACGGGCTCCCCGGCCTGGAGGCGCGCGAACGCGTCGTCGGAGACCTCGAGACCGGCGGCTTCCTGCTCAGGGCCGAGCCTTATTCGCACGAGGTCGGTCACTGCGACCGCTGCGGCACCATCCTCGAGCCGCTCGTCTCCGAGCAGTGGTTCCTGGATATGAAGGAGCTCGCGCAGATGTGCATCGACGCCAGCGCCGCAGGCAGGGTGCGCTGGCACCCGGAGCGTTACGAGCGAACCTACCTCGACTGGCTGCGCGGCATCCGGGACTGGTGCGTCAGCCGCCAGCTCTGGCTGGGGCACAGGATCCCGGTTTACTACTGCGGCAGCGGGCACCAGTTCGCCGCGGTCGATTCCCCCGGCCTCTGCCCGGAGTGCGGTTCGACCCAACTCCGCGAGGACAGCGATGTCCTCGATACCTGGTTCAGCTCGGCCCTCTGGCCGTTCGCCACGCTCGGCTGGCCCGAGCAGACCGAGGACCTCGCGGCCTTCTATCCGACCGACGTCAACTGCACCAACCGCGACATCATCAACCTCTGGGTGACCCGGATGATCTTCTCCGGCCTCTTCTTCATGGGTGACGTGCCCTTCCAGGACGTGATCATCCACGCGACCATCCAGGCGACCGACGGCCGGCGGATGAGCAAGTCGCTGGGCACCGGAATCGATCCTCGTGAGGTGATCGACCGCCACGGCGCAGACGCTCTTCGAGCCTGGGGCGCGCTGGTCGGCATGGCCAACCAGGACGCGCGCTTCGACGACAGCCGGATCAAGGGCTACCGTGCCTTCGGCACCAAGCTCTGGAACGCGACGCGGCTGGTCCTGTCCTCGATCGCCAAAGAACCCCCGCAGGGCCCGCCCGCGCCGGATGGCGACCTCGAGCTGGCAGATCGCTGGATCCTCTCGCGGCTCCAGCAGGCCATCGAGCTGACCACCGGGGGGATCGAGGAGTACGCCTTCCAGCGCTCCATCGAGGCCGTCTACGACTTCGCCTGGCACGAGTTCTGCGACTGGTACCTGGAGGCGGCGAAGGCGCGGCTCAAAGACGGCGACCCGAGCGCGCGGGCGACCTCGCTGCACGTCCTCGACAACCTCTTCCGCCTGCTTCACCCCTTCATGCCCTTCGTCTCCGAGGAGCTCTGGCACCGGCTGCCCGGGCAGCGTGACTTCCTGGTCCGCCAGTCGTGGCCGGAGCTGGATCCGCGTTTCAGGGCTGCCGCGGCGGAGGAGTCGTTCGCCAGCCTGGCGAGGCTGGTCGAGGAGATCCGCGTCCTCCGCCAGGCGCACTCCGGCGGGAGCCGCGGCGGCCGCCTCTGGCTGGGCGGCGAGGTCTCGGCCACGGTTCGCGAGCTGGTCGCCGACCTGGCCCGGGTCGAGCTGGTCGCCGAGCCGCTGCCGGGGTCGCTGCCGCTGGCCTGGGGTGAGGCGCGGCTGGGGCTGCCCGCCCGCGCCGACGACTCCCACCGGCGGGCCGAGCTCCGCCGGCTGCAGGAGGAGCTCGCCAGGGTCGAGACCAAGCTCGCCAACCCCGCCTTCAGGGGCCGGGCTCCGGCGGAGATCGTCGCCAAGGAGGAGCGCAAGGCAGGCGAGCTGCGCTCCGCGCTGGAGCGCCTGGGCGAAAGCACCTGATCCGTCGGCGCTAACCTAGCCCACGATGCCCGCCGCGGCGCTCCTGCTCCCGGTCGCCCTCCTGGCCGCCGGTGCGCTGCTCGCCGAGGCCGCGGGCCGCGTCCGTCCCGGCGCTGGGCGGACGCCCGTGGCGCTGTTCGCATGGGCCGCCCTCGCGGCACTGCTCCTGCTCTGGGTCCCGCAGCGAAACCCGATCGACTTGAACCTGGGCGACCTCGGGGCCGGGATCCGCTTCGTGCTCCGATTGGACGCGGTCTCCTTCGCCTTCAGCCTCTTCGTGCTCTTGCCCTCCGCGCTGCTCCTGACCTTCCAGCGCAACCCGTCGCCGCCCCTGGCGGCGCTGGCGACGGCCGGCGCGGTGCTGACGCTGCTCGCCGGAGGCCTGGTCCTGGCCGCCCTCGCCTGGGGCGCGACCTTCCTGCTCGTCCTGCTCCTGGTCCAGGCGGGTGGCGAGCCGGCTCCGTCGGGCGCCCGCTTCCGCCAGCAGGCCGCCTGGCTGCTGCTGATCTGGGCGGCGGCCGCCCTCTCCGCCCGGGCCGGGACCGACCAGTACGCCGCCGTCCCGGTCTCGGCGCTCCAGGCGCCGATCTTCGGGCTGGTCGCGCTCGCGGCTGTGATCGCCTCCGGGCTCGTGCCCTGGAAGCCCTGGCCGGCGGTGCTCTGGGAGCGGCTGCCGCCAGAGCTGGCCGGCCTTGCCATCCTGCCGCTCTACTTCACCGGCTTCTACTTCCTGGCGCGGATGTACCAGGCCGGCGGCGGGCACCTGCCCGGGACCTTCTTCAATCTCGCCCTGGCCGCCCTCGGCGCCGCCTGCGCGCTCTTCGCCGCGCTGCGCGCCCAGGCGGCCGGGTCGCGGCGCTCCTACTTCTCCGAGGTGCTGCCGATGGGGGGAGGGTTTGCGCTACTGGCACTGGGGCTGGGAACGGCGCTCGGCGTGGCCGCCGCGATCGCCACCCTGGCCGCGGTCGCCCTGCTGGCGGCGCTGCTGCCGCTGGTCGGCGATGACGCCCTCTCCGGCCGCTTGATGCTGGCCCTGATCGTCGTGGTCGGGCTGCCGCCGACCGCCGTCTTCGGTACCCGGCTGCTGGATCTACAGGCGGCGGTCGAAAGCAACGAGGTGGGTGGCTACCTGGCCCTGCTCGCTGCCGGCGCCTGGCTGATCGGCATCGCCGGCGCCGCGCGGGCGGTGCGACTCGGACCTCGTCGGGAGGCAGGGAGGGGTTCGACGCGCGCCGCCGCGCTGGTCGGCGCGCTGGTCGTCGCCGGAGGTGCCGGGCTGGGCGTGCTGCA
>Ga0209577_10006202_pt1 | contig 11077 bp, 10 predicted proteins | sample GraSoiAngelo_109_FD_185874 | JGI IMG/M metagenome (GOLD analysis project Ga0209577, IMG submission 185874) | Grasslands soil microbial communities from the Angelo Coastal Reserve, California, USA - 14_0903_12_20cm (SPAdes) (version 2) | ecosystem: Environmental > Terrestrial > Soil > Grasslands... | reverse complement strand
CCAGGGTCGCCTTGTGCGACGACCGTCAGGGTTGCCTTTGCCTTCCTGGGCGACCGCCAGGGTCGCCCTTACATTGCTTTTTCCAGCGTTTATCTTTCTGCGTTGGATTGCGATTGTATCGCGATGCCCTCATCGCCCGACTGAGTAGCAAACCAACGTTGGAAGAGGACAAAGATGGCGATCACGAACGGAACGTCACCAAATGTCCACATGATGCCCGCACCGAGTTGCTGATCCTGCAATGCAGAGAACCCGCCTGCAACAGTGACCAGGTGTGCATATGGAGCGTAGAGGGCTACCGGTGCAAATCCGAGCAACACCGCCAGGACAACGTTTTGGGCTATAGCGAGTCCCACACACACCATCTGCCCAATGTAGCCCAGGCGAGGGCGGAGTGGCGGCGACGGGATCACCTGCGTCCAGAAAAGGGCACTCACCGCAAAAAAGGTCAGATGCTCACACCAATCGTGAATGGCCTCGTTCGTCAAGGCGAGATCGTAGAGGGCGGGCCAGTGCCAGACCCAAACCCCGACGATCAGGAGCACGTACGAGATGGCGGGCTGTCGCAGCCAATGCCCCAACCGATGCCCGGTCTGGTAGAAGACACACTCCGCTTTCAGCTTTGTCGATGCTTTCAGGAGCCGCCGCGCCCAGCCCGGTAGTCCCAGCCAGAACGGCTGCAGCGGGGCCGCAGCCACGAACAGCGGTGCCATCACGACCAGCAAGAGCAGGTGCTGGACCATGTGAACCCAGAAGAGCCGGCCGGAGAGTATATCAACCGGAGCAGAGTCCCCGACAAGGGTAATCAGGATTGCGATCAGGAAGTAGATACCCCGCCAGAGCCAGCTATCCCACCGGTGTATGCCGGTATATGAACCGGTCAATCCAATGGAAGTCATGGACCCGGCGGCTTCTTTCGCCTGCTCCTCTTTGACAAGCACCCGCCACCCGCGAAAGTACAGTACTTCGGCGACAAGACATCCGAGAAGCACAGTGGGTGGGATTGGCCACCCACTGGCATCAACCCAGATGGTCATTGCAGCACCTCCACCTGGCCGCAGTTCGTCTCATCAAATCACCAAACTGAACAGCCACAAGAGCAGGCTAGACAGAACTGTGTAGTACCACCAGTAACCTGTTACCTCGGCGATGTATCCATGCCCGGCCAATCTGCCGCGAAGGACCCGCCCTAAAAGGAGCAGGCCGATAATTGTAAGCAGCAGGAAGTGGACCCATGTAAACCATGTAATAAGCATGAGTACACTTTCGTAGGCATGGAAAGGCGTGGTAGTATAGCCCAGGCTCATGTTTACCCAGATTTGACCGACCAACGCCAGGAATACGAATACTAGAGCAACAATGAAGAAAGCCGCTTGACCGGTCCCCTCGTTCTCTCGCGCTCTTCGCTCCCACCAGTAGTAGGAGAGTCCACTCAGTACCAGCGCAATGGCTACCAGTAGTCCCGGTAGGAAGGCAGGAGGATGGTCTCCTGCAACCTTGAACTGGCTCTCTGTATTGAGTGAATTCAGGTAGCCACCCGCGGCCAGGATGGCCAGTACAGATAAAGCATCCGACAGAATGAACATGATCACGGCTGCTCGCGCTCTGCCAACCCGAATGTGCGGCTCAAGTTCGTGCACGTGCTCTAAAGATGTGCTCATCGTTTATCTCCTACAGTGCTATCAACTCTCTGGTTGTGGCTGTGGCAGTAGAGGTCCTTCCAGGGTGGTACCCTCCACGTCAGATGGGTACGGTTCGGGCGATCCGTAGTCGTAAGGTGTCGATGTCACCACGGGTAGCTCTTCAAAATTCTCAAGCGGTACCGGTGTTGGCACACTCCACTCAAGCGTCTTGCCCCCCCACTCGTTGGCGACGGCGGGCTCACCGCTCCTGAGCGTGATAATCACGTTGTAGACAGTTACAAACACGGACACCGCGATTAGAATGGCAAACAGGCTGGCAATCGTGTTGGGAGTGGCAAACGGGGGAGCAATATTGGCCGACCAACGCGGTTCGCCTATCAGGCCCGCGTAGAACAGTGACATGAATGTTCCAAGAAAACCGACTTCAAACAGCCAGAAATGGAGTTGGCCCAGCGTCGGGTCGAGTCGCTTCCCCACCATTTTGGGGAACCAGTAGTAGAAGCCGGCGAAAAATCCGAAGACCGCTGTCCCGACGAGCGTGAAATGGAAGTGCGCTGTGACAAACATGCCGCCGTGTAAAATTTCATCGGTAGGAAGATCTGCCAGGTAGATGCCGGTGATTCCTCCTACGACGAAGTTGACCAGCGTGCCCACTACAAACAATATCGGAACCGTGACCCAGATCTTCCCGCGCCAGAAGGTACCTATCATCGCCAGGAAGAAGAAACCGGTGGGAATCGAAATTAACTCTGTATCGAGCATGAAAGGGGCATCCAATGCGTTGTTCGAGCCACTAAAATACAGGTGATGCCCCCACACGATCACGCTCAGTATACTGATCGTGATCAAGCTGCCTACCAGCATGCGACGGCCAAAGATTCCCTTGCGGGAAAAAACTGCGGTGACTTCAGCAGCTATTGCCAGGGACGGCAAGAGAATCACATATACCTCTGGATGTCCAAAAAACCAGAACAGGTGCTCATACAGCCAGTTATTCCCACCGTAGGAGGCAGCAAAGAAGGATGTCTGGAAGACGCGGTCCATCACCACCATTGTCTGAGACATCATGAACGTAGGGAACGCTGTCAAACTCAGGAAGACCGAGAGCAGCACTCCCCACACGAGGATCGGCAGTCGTCCCCAGGTCATGCCCCTCGTGCGCATCACCAGCACAGTGGAGATTATATTCAGGGCTGCCACTGTCGTTGAGATGGCAAAGATGATGATGAAGAAGCAGTAAGCTTCCATGCCTGGCGTCAACCCCTGAACCGAAAGCGGTGCGTAGCCGGTCCATCCTGTCTGGAATCCGCCAAGGGCGAGTGTAGTAATGATGATAGGAATATCGAGGAAAAGCAACCAGTAGCTCAGCGCATTGAGCCGGGGAAATGCCATATCACGCGCCCCGATCATGATGGGGACGACGAAGTTGCCGAACGGACCGGCGACCATAATGACTGCGGCGACAATCATAATGATCCCGTGCATACCCACAATGGTGTTGTACGTGGAGGGAGTGAAGAAGATAGCCCCGGGCCGTGATTGCTCCAGCCTGATCATGAAGGCTCCCATTGAGCCTACAAAAAAGAGGAAAAGCGTTGTGGCCAGGTATTGCATCCCGACCACTTTGTGGTCGGTGGTCCAGCGGAAGTAGCGCCAGAGGCCCTGACCTTTGCCTGCCAGCTGTAGTTCTTCGGCAGGTGTAGGATCCCGGCGCGCAAAACCCCACTTCAGGACATCATTGAAGGCTCCAATGCCCACCAAGAAGAAGAGCACCCAGGCTGTGTAGACAGCTGCGACCACCGCGTCGTCATTGGGAACACCATCGGGATTTATTGCTGTTGTAATCCTGTTCACCAGCACACCGGCGATGGCAGCGCCCACCACCCCGAGTACAATCCCAGAAAGCACACTCGGGAAAAGGTTTTGTATGAGGCTAGGACGCCTGGCTTCGGTCGTGGTTTCGGTCACTACTTTTTCGGTCATGGGTGTCCTCCTTGGCTGACTATCCAGGAATTGAACGACGAATCACTGACCACATTCACCGCTTCCCACATATCGGAGTGGAAGAGGCCGCACAATTCCACGCAGTTCACTGTATAGTTTCCTATCTGCGTCGGTGTTACGACTGGCGTGTTGGTCATTTCCCCTGGATTCGCATCGATGCGTACCCCAAGGGCGCGGATCGCAAAGCCGTGCAGCACATCTTTCGAGGTGACGAGGAACTGCACCGGGCGATTCACCGGTAGTTCAATGACCTGCGCTCCCTGGCTGGTCGCGCCATATTGTGGATAGTTAAACGTCCACTGCCATTGCTGCGCGGTAACCTGGACGACGAGGGTGTTAGAGGCTGAGGCAGCGGCGGTTTCCTGGTAGTAGGCAACCATACCCCAGATGAAAAGAAAGAGACAAAGAACACTTGTGATCCCTAACCACCCAATTTGGAGTCCTGGTCTGGGCTTTAAGGGGACGGGATCCTCCGTGGGCCTGTCCTTTGTCCTGAAGAAGAACAGGCTGTAGGCGAGGAAGACAAAGACGAACATGGCCACCGGTATGGCCAGATCGGTAAGCACGGTAATTGTGAAGTCATCAGTACCGTCAAGATCGCTTGCTCCTTTCGGGAGAATCACCGGGGCCAGCAGAGCCCAGATCACAATCCCGATAATAGAGAGCACTATCCAGATAATCATGACACGACGAAAATGATCCGGTTCCCGTCCCGCTGGTGAAGTAGCTCTGCTGTTTCCTTCGATGTTGGTTTCAGACATCTTGCCCCCCTTAATAATTTGTTACGGTTATAGTTCCAGCCATGTAGCCGAGGGTAGCCATAGGCCCACTAAACCCATAGGGAGATTTGCGATCGTTGCCACAAGGGACATAGCAGTGCCAGATGTAGGTGTGGCCTGCGGGACCCGTGTGGAACTGGAACCTGATGACGTTGGGCTTCGGGTAACCGTTCGCCTGGGGAGGAGCGTTGTCTGGAACCCCGAGGAGCGGGACGCTGACAAAGATCGGGTTTGGCTCATTGGGTTGTGATTGAATAGTAAACGTGTGGGCGGCATCATCCGCGTTGATCTGACTCATGGGCTTATCGTTGTACATCGCGATGCCTCCAACGGTTCCCTGCACCTTTTGGAAGAAATCGTTGTACAAGCCCGAAGCACTGTCGTATTGGTTGATGACAACAGTGATAAGGCTATTCGCGGGCAGTTCCCAGCTAGTGCTTGGGCAATAGGTGACCCAGTTGATTTCCGGGTTGGGTGCGTCGGGGTGACATACCATACTGTCAGGGTACGTGGAGAGATTGAGGGTTGCGCCATTGGGTCCCTTGGTCGCTTGCAGCACAGGGGGTTGGTAACCAAGTCCTTGGTCTGATCGAAGACCCAGGGCAATGAGAGCTACTATGCCGAAACCTAAAATAATTGCGGCAACGATGCCAATGTAAAAGCCTGATGAACGTTGCTTCATGCAGACCTCCTTGTTTGCGGCTAACTAATTTGGCTACATGCATTTCATCGGTTGGATGTCTTGCTCATCAAATACTCAACTATAGACATCCACTGTATTCAGATATTCTTCGATTTCCTGAGAACTTCACCTCCGTTCATAGCGTGAAAAGATCAGGGTACAAGAAGAAATCCTTCTTGATCCCAGCTTCGAGTATGATAGTAGTATATCATAAAAAAGAGTGAAATTGAAGTATTTGATAATATAACTCAGGGCTCTTCAAAAGCCAACGGAACGCTTGTGGTTATATCGTGATCTTACCTAACTTTTGATCTCACTTGCCTCGAATTGTACATCTCCCTGGATGTAGCTTTGATAGCATGTACAAAGTAATAGATGCATTTCTGAAGCACGTGGTAGTAAGGCAAAAGACCTTGACTAAGAGATAGAGAGCTGTTTTATTTTGGTGCCGCCCAGATGACGACAAAGATAACCAGGTGCAGGAGGGCAAAAAAGATCACCAGCCACTTGAACCAGGTGAATTCGCGCTGGAATGCCTCCTGTTCGGGGCTACGCGTACTCGTACTATAAGCTTTGGGAGAACGCTCGGCGGCGACAAGACCCATAGCGATGCGCAGGCGCACCGCCGAACGTATGGTGGAGCGGCTCATTTCCACGAGCAGCGCCTCGTGGCAAGGTTTGCAGAGCACCCAGTCGTGACGCGGTTCTGGCGCTTCAACCGGCTCTTTGAGTATAATGGGGTGAAACCAGATAAAACTCGTACAGATAGAACAGCGTATGGGCTTGTACCAGCGCCCTCTCTGCCCTATTTCTCGCCTGGCGGCGGCCATTTCACCATTTCCCGGTATCATCATTTCGTTCGCTCGCTGCCCTCCGGGTGCACTGTCAGGTTTCAGCAGGAAAGGGAGTTTTTGCTTTGCTCGCGTTACACTTCGCTGTTCATCACACGTATTGTACCATATATTTGTGACCTCTTTTTGATTTCCTGAATATACTTTGCAACGGGAAAGAGTTACAGTACACTACTCTACTAAGCAGGGCATCTAAGATGCATTGAAGGGAAAACATGGTGATGAATCTGATTTCGCGCAGATATTTCTATGGGGGCTGTTTTCTCTATACGTTGTTGTTGCTCGTGGGATTGTTCCCACCGCCAGCCTATGCGGATGGAGGAGCCCCTCAGCTCGCCTATGTCGCAGGATCTGCGCAAGGCATCAGCATCATTGATATAGCTCAGGGCCGTGTAACTGGAACCATTGCTGTAGATGGGAATCCGCGCACTATCCTGCTGAGTCCGGACGGGCACGCGCTGTACGTGACGCAGCCAACGCTGGGACGAGTCGCGGTGATCGCGGCGAAAACCGGAAAGACTCTCTGCAAGGCGAGCCTTCCTGGTCAACCATCGCTTCTAGCACTCAGCCTGGACTCAACAGTGCTGTATGCAGCAGGTCAGGGAGACACCAACGTGCGCGCGCTTGATCCCGCGACCTGCGCGGTCCAACGAACGTTCGAGACGCATGAACCCGTCTATGGACTGGCAGTGGCAGCATCGACGGCGGCTGATGCCACTCCATCAACTCCCAATCAGCTGTGGATCACCGGCAGTACTGCACTCACGGTCTTCGAAGTGAACGGGCACCTGCTCGGCTCGGTACCTATTACCGGTGGACCGGAAAATATCTGTATCCCTGGTGGTTTTACCGCTTATGTTACCACCCGCGACAGCACGGTCGTTGGTGTTGACTTGAGTACACGGAAGGTTGTGCGGACGCTGCTTAGTGGGGGGCAGTTTGGCCCGATGGATTATGATGCGAATACCGGCGAAGTCTATGTGCCCGATCGGCAGCATAATCTACTGGATGTCCTGGCTCCTATCATAGCGGGCACAACTGTGACGCCGCAGGAACCGGCGCGGATTCTCCGCATCAGCGGTTCCCCACAATCTGTCGCCATCACTAGCGACGGGCAACTCGGCTTCGTGGCGCTCTCCAACGGCCAGGTACTCATGCTCGACGTCCTGGGGCGAAGTATCATTATCAGCATCGCGGTTGGTGGAACTCCGCACTTCATCATCACCGGACTCTATCCACCAGTATATAGTCCTACATCTTCCACACAGCAGACGGCGACTCCGCCATCAGCGGCAATGCCCACCAGCAACCTCTTGCTCATCGTCTCGATGGTGCTAGCAGGAGTACTCTTGCTGGGTACGTTCTGGCTCTCGTGGAGATACTACCAGAAGCGGCTGGCTGGTCAACGTTCTGCCCGCAAGCGATTCTAGCATCTTTTTCTGGATGGAGGTAGTGCTGTGCTATACTATAGACTGTTCTTTGTGGACGCGATAATGATCTTTCAAAAATGAAAGATGGACTGCCGCATGTCTGAAGTTGCTGAAAATGCGCCTGCTCAAGAACTGGGACCAAAGAATAAGCGCAGGCGCAGGATTCTAGTATTTTGTGTGGTGAGCCTGATCAATGTAGGATTACTTGCACTGATCTTGACGCAATTGCTCACACCGGCACCAAATGCCGGGTCGGATCCTCTTGTCGGCCATCCAGCGCCGAATTTTGCGCTGGCAATGCTGAGTCCCGGTACCGGGAAGAGCGCGCTTTCGCTCTCGAATTTTAAGGGTAGGCCGGTTGTCTTGAATTTCTGGGCTTCATGGTGCGCGCCATGTAAGGAGGAGATGCCGCTTCTGGAACGTACCTGGAAGCAGGTACAAGGGCAGGGAAAAGATGTAGTCTTCCTGGGGATTGATTTTCAGGAAGCAAACGGCGATGGTATAAGCTTTTTACGGCTCTACAGCATCACGTACCCGATTGTGCTAGACGCGGATGGGTCGGTTGGTTTCAAATACGGCATAACATCTTTGCCCCAAACGATTTTCATCAATCGGAATGGGACGGTAATGAGCAGGGCGCCACAGGAACTTACCGACCAGGCATTAGCGAGCAACCTGCAATTGATTATGTGAGATGCAGGTTACTTCGCGCCGCGCCGCGACCCGCTATGCCACTGAGCATTAGCGGGTCTGACTGTTGAGTCCTTTCGAGGAAAAGAAACGTGGTAGTATAAGCTTGATATTGGTTTATAGCCCATAGTTTCCCAGAGCATGGAGTTGATTTCTTTCTAATGAAGAGGAAAGTACCCGTTGATCCCCCAAAGGCGCGCGCGCTCGTCGTGGAGAGGAACCCGGATAAAGCCAGCCAGTTGAGCGCCTTTCTTTTCGAGCAGGGCTTTGACCATGTTGCGACCGCTACCACCTGCCACGCGGCCTTGCAATTCGCCAAATATCTGCGTCCAAACCTGTTGATTATTGCAGATGGCATGCACGAAATGCACTGTTTAGAACTCTACGAGCAGTTTCAGAAGATGGAAGGCTATGGTGGGCTTCCCACTCTCGTACTTAGCAACCGATCCGCCGAGATCAAAATGCATGATCGGGCAAAAATGCTTCCAAGCGAGACAAGTTTGACCCTCAATACACTCCTGGCAACCATTCAGCAGCTGCTCGCTGCCCCTGAGAAAGTGAGCTAAAGAAGAGGGATTGCGAATTATTGACTGCTGTCAGTCATCAATGCTATACTGACAACAAAGAGATGGTAGTACCGTTGAAGGGGATGAAGCATACCCGGGCGCATCAGCGAGCTGAGGACGGTGGAAGCTCAGCGCAGCGTGAGATATGCAGGCCACCCTGGAGGTATTTGGTAGCCCACCATTAACGGGGCCGCCTGGTGTCGCAATTAGAGCGGAGCCAGGTGTAGAGCGGGAGTTTACAACTCCAATCGAGGTGGTACCACGGGCATTATAGCCCGCCCTTAGAGTTGATCTGAGGGCGGGTTTTTTGTTTGTATACACACCTGCATGAAATGAAAGGAACGTATGACAGGAGACGAACTGCGACAATTATTCTTGAGCTTCTTTGCGGAGCGTGGGCACACCATTATCCCCTCGCTTCCACTGGTGCCAGAAAACGACCCGACCGTACTGTTTATTAGCGCAGGGATGCAACCGCTTGTGCCTTACCTGCTGGGTGAGAGCCATCCCGGCGGGCGGCGACTGGCGAATGTGCAAAAGTGCCTGCGCACCGATGACATTGAAGAAGTAGGTGACATCAGCCATAACACCTTCTTTGAGATGCTGGGCTTCTGGTCACTTGGTGACTACTGGAAGCAGGATTCACTACGTTGGACATTGGAATGGTTTACAGGTGTGCTGGGGTTGGAGCAGGAGCGCATCTCGGTCACTGTCTTCGCAGGTGATAGTGATGCTCCCCGTGACGACGAGGCGGTACAGGTATGGCTGGAGTTGGGCATTCCCCAGGAGCGTATCTACTACCTGCCTAAAAAGGACAACTGGTGGGGGCCTGCAGGCACCACAGGGCCTTGTGGCCCGGACTCCGAACTCTTCTATGACACGGGCCGCCCAAAGCACGGCCCTGATTGCCAGCCGGGTTGTGGCTGCGGGAAATATATTGAAATCGGCAACAACGTCTTCATGCAGTACAACAAAACGGCGGAGGGTACCTACCTGCCGCTCAGACAGCGTAACATTGACGTGGGTCTTGGCCTGGAACGCATGCTCTGTGTGCACCAGGGAACCAGTGATGTCTATACTACTGACCTGTTCACACCTATTGTGCAACGCATCAACGAACTACGCTTGCGCCAGGAGAACGTGGGCGCGATTTATCGCGCCCCTACGACGGTTGGAAAGGAGAATGTGGGCGCGATTTATCGCGCCCCTACAGAAGAAGAGGAACGGCGGCTGATTTGTATCATCTCAGATCACCTGCGGGCGGCAACGTTCATCATTGCCGATGGTGTGGTGCCTGGTAATGTAGAGCAGGGCTATATCTGCCGCCGCTTGATTCGTCGCGCGGTGCGGTGCGGGCATGAACTGGGCATGCCGCGCACCTTCATCGCTGAAGTGGCGCAGGCGGTAATCGCTCGCTATGGGCGGATTTATCCAGAGCTGGTAGAGCGGCAGCCAACTATTCTGAATGAATTGACACACGAGGAGGAACGCTTTCGGCAAACACTGGCGCGAGGACTGCGTGAGTTCCAGAAAATGGAGGAGGGGCTGCGCCAGCGGGGTGAGACGGTTCTGGCGGGCGAAGCAGTCTTCCGGCTCTTTGATACCTTTGGCTTCCCGCCGACCCTGACGGCGGAGCTGGCACAGGAACGGGGTTTGAGCGCAAATCTAGACGGCTTCAATTTGCTTTTCAAGCAGCACCAGGAGCGCTCACGCCAGGCCAATTCGAAAAAGTTTGCGGGCGGCCTGGCCGATCATAGCGAGCGTACAACGCAACTGCACACTGCGACGCACCTGCTACACCAGGCCCTGCGTGATGTGCTAGGGACGCATGTGCGCCAGATGGGAAGCAACATCACACAGGAGCGGCTGCGCTTTGATTTCTCGCACCCGAAGAAACTGACCGGCGAGGAAATACAGCGCGTTGAGGAGATTGTGAACCAGCAAATTTCGCGCGACCTTCAGACCACGGTGGAGGTGATGCCCTTACAACAGGCGCTTGATCAAGGGGCGCTGGCCTTCTTCGGCGAGCGCTACGGTGACCTGGTCAAAGTCTACAAGATTGGGGATTACTCGATGGAGGTTTGCGGCGGACCGCATCTGCCTCATACCGGCGATATGGGACGCTTTCGTATCATCAAGGCGGAAACCATTGGTCAGGGTGTGCAACGTGTTCGTGCCGATCTCGTCGCAGAGGCGTTTTAGGACAGCCAGGCTCTTTTTCCTCTTGTCAATCGTTTCATTCCCATGTATATTGTTAAAGTCTGAAGGTTGCTTTCGGCACTTATCCGTCCTGCCAACGCACTGCGTGCTACTTGCGCCCAAGCAGGACGATAGGAGAAGGAGTTCTCAGCCCCTGGGTGCCAGAGAATCCTGAAATATGCACGCTTGCTAGAATATGTAATAGAGGGGGAATTATGGGCGAGTACTGCTCT
>Ga0209577_10006201_pt1 | contig 11078 bp, 9 predicted proteins | sample GraSoiAngelo_109_FD_185874 | JGI IMG/M metagenome (GOLD analysis project Ga0209577, IMG submission 185874) | Grasslands soil microbial communities from the Angelo Coastal Reserve, California, USA - 14_0903_12_20cm (SPAdes) (version 2) | ecosystem: Environmental > Terrestrial > Soil > Grasslands ... | reverse complement strand
TGCCACTCGCGGCGGCCGTGTCGATGCAATGAACGCACCGGTCGTGATTACGAGTCTGGGCGCCTTCGGGGTGAGAGCCGGCGCGCCGATCGTCGTGCCGCCGTCGGTCGGCACGCTTTTCGTCGGCACCGCTCATCGCGAATTGATTCCAAACGGAAAGAAAAACGAAAGCGCAGAAGTTATCACGCTCTCGCTTACCTTCGATCATCGCGTCGTAAACGGCGCCGGCGCAGCCAGCTTCGCGAACGAAATCAAAAAAGAAATCGAAGAATTCAAATTTCCGACAGCAAAGGCAGAAGCAATCGCGACGTAACGGTTTTAGGGGTTCCCACGGCTTTCGGCATGCGAATTTGTTTGATCGCAAGCGAGACGCTTGCGCTAAAGTTCTGCGATGACCACTGCCAACAAGATCACCGTCGTCCGGATCCTGATGATCCCGGCTTTTGTGATGATGGCGATTTATTATGGTGAAAGTATCAAACGCGCGGAGCCGCTCGAATGGATGCGTTTTACTGCCATCGCCATTTTTCTGATTGCCGCTGTCAGTGACGGCTTGGATGGCTACGTTGCGCGCCATTACAATCAGCGGAGCTCGTTGGGAGTGATTCTCGATCCGCTGGCCGACAAGGGCTTGCTTTTGAGCGGCATTATCACGCTGAGCATCAGCAATTGGAGTGAAGTCGATCCCGAGTACGGAAGATTTCCGGCATGGTTTCCCGTGCTGGTCATCTCGCGCGACGCCGTGATTCTGGTGGGGGCAATGATCCTGTATCTGCTAAATGGCAAAGTGCAGGTGAAGCCCAAGTGGACTGGAAAGGTGGCGACTGTGTTGCAGATGGTCGCTATTGGCTGGGTGATGCTGCAGCTTCATTTTCTTCCCCTTCTCTACGTAGTTGTCGCGGCAGGGCTTTTCACATTCATTTCAGGAATCGTTTACGTCACAGACGGAGTGCGCCAGTTACAAGCCGAAGGCCATGCGCACGCTACAAAACAGTGAGCCCGGCATTCCCGCACGATGAACAACGCGGCCCACAATCTTCCCGCTGTTGCTATCGTCGGCCGGCCCAATGTCGGTAAATCGGCGATATTTAATCGCCTGATTGGCCGAAAAATTGCCATCGTCCACGATCAGCCCGGAATTACGCGCGACAGGATTTCTGGGATTTGTAAGCGCGGTTCACGGCCGTTCGTTCTGTGGGATACCGGCGGCATTTTCGGCGCTGGTGAAAAGGAACTGACCGCGCAGGTGCGCAGCGCTGCTGAGGAAGCGTTGCACGAGAGCGATCTTTTGCTTTTTGTCGTCGACGCAAAAGACGGGTTATCGCCGATCGACGAAGAGCTCGCGCGGGTCCTGCGAAAATCTCAAAAACCTGTGGTCCTGGTCGTCAACAAGATCGACGATGACAGACATTTGCCACATGCAGCAGAGTTTGATTCGTTAGGTTTCAAATCGAGTGTTGCGATCAGCGCAGAACATGATCGAGGCATCTCAGATTTGCTGGACGCAATCGATCGACATCTCCCCTCGCTTTCCAAAATCGAGCATCCAGGATCGAGTATCGAGGATTTACTCGCAGTCGCAATCCTCGGTCGACCCAATGTGGGAAAATCGTCCCTCGTCAATTCCATCGTTCGCAGCAAACGCGCCATCGTAAGCGAGCTGGCAGGAACCACGCGTGACGCAATTGACATCCTTTATGAACGCAATGGCCGCGGGTTCGTTTTCATTGATACGGCGGGAATCCGACGCCGCGGTAAACAATCAACCTCAGCTGAGATCTTCAGTGTCATGCGTGCGGAACGCAGCATCCGCCGCGCCGATCTTTGCATCCTCATTGTCGATCTCACAGCCGGCGTAACCGCCCAGGACAAACGAATCGCCGGGTTGATTCAAAAGGCCCAGAAACCGGCGATCGTTATCTTGAACAAGTGGGACCTGGTTAAACCCGGACGCAATCAAAAGGAGGCCATCGCAAAACTGGTTGAGGCCGCGCGCGATCGAATTTTCTTTTTGGATTATGCGCCAGTGCTAATCACATCGTCGTTGACTGGAGAACACGTCAGCAAATTGTTTTCATTGATCGAAAAAATCCAACGCGCGGCGGGGCAACGTGTCGGCACTGGAGTTCTAAACCGATTACTGCGACAAGCATTTGAAGCAAACCCGCCGCCGACCATAAGAGCGCGGCGCCTCAAACTTTTTTATGCTGCCCAATCGAAAGGAGAGGAAGACCAACCACTCCAGCCTGCGGAATTTGTCCTTTTCGTAAACGATCCACGTTTGTTGAACCAGACCTACACGCGCTACTTGGAAGCTTTCATTCGCCGCGCACACCCTTTCACAGGGTTACCGATCATACTGACGCTGCGTCCCCGCGCGCAGAGTGCGACTCCAGCATCGCGCCCAGGGAGAAAATAAATAGTTACTCCGGTTCCTGGCGATAGGGAAGATTTTCGCGAAGCGACGCTAGAATGCTTTCGCTTAATTTAGCAGCGTCATTGTCCCCGGAAGAGCGAGCATGGCCGAGGGCTTCTTCGGCCGCGCTGATCGCCTGTGGAAAATCTCCTGCCTCGGCGTAAGCCGCAGCCAGCGTATCGAGGAGAGCCGGAATTTTGCGCTCGGTCAGCTCGCAAGCGTGCTCCGCAAGACGAACTGCCTCGATCCCGTCCCGCGATTTCGAATCGGGATATGTTGCAAGCACCCAGGCTAGCTCGTCCAGCATTCGTGGCGAGTCTGGGGCATTCGCGGCAATCTCGCGTAATCGCTGCAATCCGTCCGGCTCCTTCGCTAGCGATAACAGAATCTGACGTAGCTGCGCATGAGCTTGTTCGACTTCCGGGCGCAACATCATTAGGTAACCGAGATGCTGGGCCGCCGACACAGCATCACCGTTTTCGGCCAGAGCCGACGCTGACGCTGAAGCCGAGTGAGCGTTTGCGTCATAGGGGGTCACAGCCAGCCATTCGCGACCAAGCTGCGCCGCTTCGGTGTAACGATGTGATTCGAAAAGACAATTCATAAGGAATTGATAGGCCGAAGAATTCTCCGGACCAAGTTCGATGGCACGGCGCGCTTCCGCGATGGCGCGCTCTTGGTCACTCCGCTTCACACAGATGGCGAGATCCAAATGGGTACCAGAATTGGCTGGATTCAATTCAACCGCCTGTTCGGCTTCCCTAATGGCTTCCTCGTCCTGGCCTAGCTCGCTCAAGCTCAAGGCGTGAAAGCCTCGTGCGATCCCATTGGAGGGATCTGCTTCTACGGCCTTCAGCGCTTCGGCGGCAGCGCGGTCGATCTGGCCCTGCGTACCCAAAGCTTTTGCAGCATAGAGATGCTGCGTCGCCGAAGGAACAATCCAATAAACGGCGAAACTGTTCATCGCCCAACTCAAAATGAGGATGCCGAGAATAAATCGCAGAGATCTCCTTTCCCGCGTCAGCGTCTCCCAACCGAGCACGCCGAAAAAACAAAGCGGCGTGAGACCCGACAATCCGTAGAACGCTTTCGCTTGTGCATAGGAGGGAACCTTTAGCGTCATAAAGATCATACCAAGCACAAGCACGGCGCCGAAACCGAGTAATAGGAATGATTCGCTCGATGGTTTTCGAATGAATTGAACGATCGCTACAACCGCGCCGGTGAGAACCAGCACCGTGGGAATCAGCGCCCACAAATAACCGGACACCATTGGCTGTTGATTCCAGGCCAGAGTCAAACTCGACGCACCGCCGCACAACCCGTCGCCCCAAAGCGTAGAATAGATTCCATCGGCAAATCCCGCAAAACCGCTAAAGAGTGGATGCACTAACGATCGGCCGAAACGAATGTAATCAACGGCGGTGTGATAACCGGGATCCTGCCACCATGTAAGCCCGCTGATCACATCCCAGTTGCCAAGCAAAGGGGTGCCGAACCGCAGCCAAATGCGCGCGTAATGCCAGCCGCACACAGCCAAACAAGTCGCGAGCAGGACACCGAGGTTACGCAATGAACCTGCGATTGGCGTCCTCCTGTGAACGAGCTTGCCAGCGAGTGCCACAACGATAACTGGCAGTAACAAGACGTTGGTCGCTTTCGCCAGCATCCCCGCGCCGAGAGCGAATCCGAGCCAGGCACATTGCGACATGCGCGGGGTGTCACTCTTCAGCAGTCGCAAACATAAGTATAGCGTCGCTGTGGCAAGAGCGGCTGCCAGCATTTCGTTCGTCACATACTGCGCTAGATACAGATGCATCGGGAGAAATGCTGCCAGCAGGAGACCGATGAACGCGGTCCGGGCGGGAAACAGGAGGCGCAAACTCCAAAAGACGAAAACAAATTGCGCAATGCCCAGCAACCCGCCGATCAAACGCAGTAATAAAATCGACGTAGGATCGTTGATCGACAGTTTGCACGCTGAAAGGCTGGCCGCGGCAATCAAGTAATAGAGCGGCGGCTGGTACATTTCCCAGCCTTCATTCGGCGACGGCAGGGCGCGACGTTCCTGGATGTAGTTAATGTATTTGAGATGCTCTTTCGAATCGAAACCCGCGTGAAACGGCAACAGCCGCGCATTATTCCAGAACAAAAGCAACCACAAACTCGCGATGATGAGCAGGAGTGTTTTTTCCAACCATGGCGCTGTGGAATTATTAAACGAGCGACTCCAGATAAACGTGATCACAGAAGCGAGCGCGATAACAACAATCCAAAGGAGCCAGGTATTTTTCGCCGCATCGAATGTATCTTCACCGCCGGCAATCGAATTACCGGGCCCGGGCTTTTTCATTTCCGCGGCCAGTGCCACCGGACGCCACGAAGAACCAGCAAACGAGACCTCCCAACTCTTGTCGCTAAGCAAACCTAGCTGATCGGTAGTCAAACTAAGCCACAGTGCCGGGGGACCATTATGGTTGAAGACGCGCGCTTCAATCACGTTGGTGCCAGCATGCAATTGACCGGCAACGTCTGCGGTTCCGATCTTTTTCCAATTGCGATTCGGCGGAAACGGAACCGGGGTGCCATTGATCTTCACTTCGGCACGTCGCATTGCACAAATGCTCAGATGCGCCGTGGCCGGTCGGTCCATCAAAGTAAACTCGCGCCGAAAGGTTGCGTCGAGGCTGGCAAACCAATGCGCATGCGCGTCAACCGCCGCGGGAAACACGATCCATTCCGCCCGTTTATCGCTTCTCAAAAAATTGATCGCCGGATCGGTCCCCGCGATCCATCCCAGAACGGACATCGCGATGACCGCAATCGCGCCGATTAAAATTCCTCGATGCCACGGCTTGAGAACGAACATTGCGAACTAACGTTTAGCATCATTCCGGCGTCGTGCTCGCACGCGAAGACCCAGAGGAAGCACTGGATTCGTGAACGAAATAAGCAGAAACTCAGCAAGTTGCCGCACGTTTGATCGAACATTCTCCCCGGCGTGCGTGTCTGAAGGAGACCGTATGAAATCTACGCAGGAAATTACACAGGAAGTTCGTGAGCTGGGCCAATGGATTCCAGGGCTCCGCCAACAGGTTGGTCACGTTGTCATAGGCCAGAAATATTTGGTGGATCGACTTTTACTCGGGCTGCTCGCGAATGGTCACCTTCTGCTCGAGGGCGTCCCGGGGCTGGCCAAGACGCTCACAGTCAAAACGATGGCCGCTTGCATCCAGACCGGATTTCAGCGCCTGCAATTCACCCCAGACCTTTTGCCAGCGGATTTGATCGGCACCCTCATCTACAATCCGCGGACGGGAGAGTTTACCACCAAGCTTGGCCCGATTTTTTCCAATTTAATCCTGGCCGACGAAATCAATCGCGCCCCCGCCAAAGTACAAAGCGCGCTGTTGGAGGCGATGCAGGAGCGGCAGGTGACCATCGGAGAACAAACCTATCCCCTTTGGCTACACAAAACCCGATTGAACAAGAGGGCACCTATCAATTGCCCGAGGCGCAGCTCGACCGGTTCATGTTCAAATTGAACATTGGTTATCCGCAAAAATCCGAGGAGCGAAACATTCTCGACCTGATGGCGACTTCAGCGCCGGATTTGCGAGTCGATGCCGTAGTTGACCCCAAGCAAATCATCGCCGCGCGCAATGTGGTTAACACCATTTACATCGATGATCGCGTGAAAGACTACATCGTGGACGTTGTTTGGGCGACGCGCGAGCCTGCTGCCTACAATTTGCAACTCGAAGGACTGATCCGTTATGGAGCGTCACCGCGTGCGACGATTTACCTTGCGCTCGGTGCCCGGGCCCACGCGTTTCTGAACGGCCGCGGCTACGTCACCCCGCAGGACGTCAAGAGCATCGGACCTGACGTGCTACGACATCGCATCATCGTCAGCTACGAAGCCGAGGCGGAGGCGGTTAGCAGCGAGACGATTGTTGAGCGAATTTTTGCGGGGTTGCCTGTGCCGTGATGCCCAAGTGAGAAGTGATTGGTGAGAAGTGAGAAGTGTCGATGGCTATCGCAAGATCGTTTCGTGATCTAAACGTTTATCGGAAAGCCCGAGAAACGGCGCAGGAGATTTTTGAGCTCAGTCGCGAATTTCCGCCCGAAGAACGTTACTCACTTACTGATCAGATTCGCAGGAGCTCACGTGCGGTGAAAGCAATGATCGCCGAGGCTTGGGGACGGCGCCGCTACAAGGCGGTCTTTGTAAACAAGCTGGATGAAGGGTTGGGCGAGGCTACCGAAACGCAATCGTGGTTAAACGATGCGCGGGATGCGAAGTACCTCTCAATCGAGCAATTCAACACTCTTGATTCGAACTGCATTGCGATTGGCCAGATGCTGTCGCGCATGATCGACCGTGCAAACGACTTCTGTAAGCATCCTCCAGCGACAGATTATCGAGGCGCTCCGCGCGTAGGAGAGACAGACTCGATGATCAAACAGTCGTCGACTGTCGAAGAGTTTTTCGCATGACTACTTCTCACTTCTCACCAGTCACTTCTCACAGATAAATGGACCCCGCCGAGATTCTCAAAAAGATCAGGACGCTCGAAATCAAAACGCGCGGTCTGGTCGAGACCGCGTTTGCCGGCGATTACCACAGCGTCTTCAAAGGCCGAGGAATGAATTTTGAAGACGTGCGCGAGTATCAGCCAGGAGACGAAATTCGCGCGATCGACTGGAACGTGACGGCGCGGATGGGAAACGCCTTTGTGAAGAAGTTCACGGAAGAGCGCGAGCTAACAGTAATGCTGGTCGTGGACGTCAGCGCATCGGGAAGCTTCGGCAGCACAACCCAATCAAAACGCGAATTGGCCGCAGAAGTTGCCTGTTTGCTCGCTTTCAGCGCAATCAGGAATAATGACAAGGTCGGGCTCATCCTTTTCACTGATCGCGTTGAACTGTTTATCCCCCCCAAGAAAGGCCGTTCGCATACGCTGCGACTTATCCGCGAGATTTTGTTTTTTGAACCAAAGGGACGCGGCACGGAGCCGGCGCTGGCCCTCGATTATCTGAATAAAATCGTCACACGACGCGCTGTTGTTTTCTTCATTTCGGATTTTCAGGCGCCCGATTTTTCCCGAGCACTAGGAGTGAGTGGACGGCGGCACGATTTTGTGGCCATTCATATTCATGACGAACGGGAAAAGGTGTTGCCAAATATCGGCATCATCACTCTGGAAGATGCCGAGACTGGCGATCAAATCGAGATCAACACCGCGGACCGCGCAACGCGAGCGCATTTCAGAGGTATTGTGGATGAGCGCGAGCTGGAACTTGCGCGTGTTCTTCGCCGGAACAACATCGACGCAATCGCGTTGCAAACCGGCAAAGACTACCTGCCGCAGCTGCGCTCCTTTTTCAAACAACGCGAGCGCCGGCTTGGTGTTCGATGAAATGATCGGGAGAATCAGATTTGTATGCGATCCTTGAAAATAGCCCAGTGCTTTAGCGCTGGGTCTGTCTCAGGCGGTTCGATTTCTAGCCCAGCGTTAAAACGCTGGGCTATTGTCGACCCAGTGGCAGGCCTTTCGATCCTCGCCGCTGAAGAATTTCACGATATTGCCCCCGCGGTGGATTATTCGCTGATCTCGCCGTGGCTGATTTTTGTCGGAGTGTTTGTCTTACTCACGGTAATCGGTCTGATCGTGTGGTTTCTTACGAAGTCTCTCCGGCACCCAACACCACCCCAGCCGCCGCGTGAACGCGCACTCGCATTGCTGGAACAAATACGGACGCAGATTTCGGCGATCGATCCATATCGCTTCAGCATTCGCGTGTCCGACATTCTCAGGCGCTACGTGACGGAGCAGTTCGGGTTGCCAGTCACCCGACAGACTTCTGTGGAGTTTCTCAATGGGCTCAGAGGTTCGTCGCCATTTTCCGAAGACGAAAAGTCGTTGCTCGAAGATTTCTTAAACCGGTGCGACCTGATCAAGTTCGCACGGTACGAGGCAACAACTTCGGACAGTGAATTGTTACTGGAAGAAGCGATCCGTTTTGTGAAAGGAGGTCAACTTGCGGCTGTTTGATTCCGGAGATGTCTCGACGTCGCTCGACATGACAAGGTTCTGTGATTGGTGGCATACACGTTTTTGTCATTCCGACCGGAGTGGAGGAATTTCAGTAATCTGGCTTCGCGTCGTTAGTATCACCATTTGACCCCTTATTAGCGGGAGACTTTCGCTCGATATGACAAGCGTGTTTGATTGGTTCAGAGGCAACAGTGCGTTGACCTTCGCGCACCCCTGGCTGCTACTGTTGCTCCTGGCAGTTCCGTTGCTCGCCTACTTGCGTGGAAAGCGAGGCCCAGCCGCCGCGTTGACTTTTTCGTCCACGGCGAGTCTTCGGGCGATCGGAAAACAAAGCGCCGCACGTGCAGGCAAAATTCTGCGGTCATTATTGCTCGCTGCGATTGCGGTCTTTGTGGTTGCGCTCGCGCGTCCGCAGCTCGGCAAAAGTCTCACCCAGATCGAGGCCAGCGGGATCGACATTATTCTCGCGCTGGACGTCTCCGGATCCATGTTGACCAAGGATTTCACAATCGGCGGACAAGAAGCTACACGCGTTGATGCGATCCGCGAAGTCACACAAAAATTTATCGAAGGCCGGCCAAACGATCGAATCGGCATCATCGCATTCGCAGGCCGTCCATATGTCGTAAGCCCGATGACACTGGATCATGACTGGCTGTTGCAAAACCTGGATCGGGTGCGGATTGGACTTGTCGAAGATGGCACAGCCATTGGATCAGCGATGGCAGCATCAGCCAACCGGCTAAATGATAAACGCTCGAAAAGCCACGTATTGGTTTTGTTAACGGACGGCGAAAATAATTCAGGGAAAATTCCGCCAAACACAGCGGCCGAGGCAATCAAGGCGTTAAAGATTCACTTCTATGCGATCGGTGCTGGAATCAACGGAATCGCCCCAACCCCAATATTCACTCCCAAAGGACCGTTAACAGATGCAGTGGGCAATATTGTTTACGAAAATCAGCCTGTGCACTTCAACGAGGCAGGGTTAAAGGAGGTCGCCAAGATCGCAGATGGCAAATTCTTCCGGGCGACTGATACCAAATCACTGGAGCAAATTTATGACGACATAGACAAGCTGGAGAAATCGACAGTTAGCGTGAAAAAATATCAACAATACCGCGACCTGTTTCCATTGTGTCTGATGAGCGGCTGCGGGCTTTTGCTGGCGCAGATTCTGTTGTCGCAAACCATCTGGAAGAAATTGCCATGAAAAGAAGGTTGAAGCGTTCAGCCTGTCATGTTGAGCGAAGCGAAACATCTCAGATTTCAATCTTAGCGCGCTGCCGGAGGAATAATCAGAGATTCCTCGCTTCGCTCAGAATGACAATGATGTTTACGGCCGCTTTAACGTTTCAACCCTTCAACGTCTTAACGAATCGATGAGCTTCGGCACGCCAGCATGGCTTTGGGGATTGCTTCTGATCCCGCTTTTGATTGCGTTGTTCATTCGCTCAGAACGGCGTGGGCTCAAACGCTTGCAGGAATTCGTTTCGGCCCGGCTGTTGCCGCAACTCGCGGGAACGGTGAATCGTCCTCGCCGGATACTAAGATTTGCCTTGCAGTTGCTCGGCCTTGCCCTGGCCATCGTTAGTCTGGCCCAGCCGCGCTGGGGTTACACGTTTGAAGATGTAAAACGCAAGGGCCTCGATTTGCTGATCGCCGTGGATACATCGCGCAGCATGTTGTCCAATGACGTCCAGCCGAACCGGCTGGATCGAGTTAAGCTCGCGATCCAGGATTTGATTAGCCAATTGCAGGGTGATCGTGTCGGTCTGATCGCCTTTGCTGGTCGCGCGTTTTTGCAGGCGCCTCTTACGATCGATTACGACGCCGTAGTTGAAGCCTTGAGCGATCTGGATACCAAGACGATTCCCGAAGGCGGCACTAATATCTCGAGCGCCATTACTCTTGCGACCCAGAGCTTCGGCAAAAGCGCCATGGGAAATCGCGCTCTGGTCATCTTCACCGACGGCGAGGAATTGAGCGGTGACGCCTTGAAAACCGCAAAAGAAGCGGCTGACGCCGGCGTGCGCATTTTTACCGTGGGCGTCGGAACACCGCAGGGTTCGCTCATTCCGGTGACGGGAGAAGATGGCCAAACCGGCTTCGTCAAAGATTCAGCCGGCCAGGTTGTTAAGTCGAAGCTGGATGATAAGCGGTTAGACGAAATCGCTCAGGCTACCGGAGGATTTTATCTTCACTTGGAAAACGGACCGCGCACGATGCAGCAAATTCAAAATGAAGGCCTGGCAAAGATGCAGGCTGCTGAAATGGATGTGCGTTTATCGCGTCGGGCGATTGAACGGTACGAGTGGCCCCTGGGCGCGGCATTGATCGCTCTCGCCTTGTCGATTCTGATTCCCGAACGTAAACGAGCGCGTCAGAAGGTTTACGCTGCGGCGCCTGCGCGCAGTGCTATGCGTACCGTTGCACGCACGCCTGCCAGCACGACAACTGTCGCTGCGGTTCTGGTAATGTTCCTTTCTTTATCCGCCTTTGCCGATGCGCCAGGTCTCGACGCGTATCGGAGCGGGAAGTTCGAAGACGCCTACAGCCAGTTTCAACAAACGTTAAAGATGCATCCGGAATCGCGCGCT
>Ga0209577_10006198_pt1 | contig 11080 bp, 8 predicted proteins | sample GraSoiAngelo_109_FD_185874 | JGI IMG/M metagenome (GOLD analysis project Ga0209577, IMG submission 185874) | Grasslands soil microbial communities from the Angelo Coastal Reserve, California, USA - 14_0903_12_20cm (SPAdes) (version 2) | ecosystem: Environmental > Terrestrial > Soil > Grasslands ... | reverse complement strand
AAACTTGCCGCTTGGATCGACGTGGCCGCGGTACATGCCGTTTGTGTTAAATGGCAAGGCTACCTCGCCGTTTTTGTCGATGGCGATTAAACCGCCGCTGCCGCCAAGCTTCTTAACCGCGTGCAGTGCCGTCTGCGCCGCTTCCTGCAATTTCATGCCGCGATATTCCATCAGCGTCGAGACCTCATGCGCCGCGCCGACACGGATAAAATACTCGCCGTCACCGGTGCAGGACACCGCGCAGGTTTGATTGTTCGCATACGTGCCGGCGCCGATGACCGGCGTGTCGCCGATTCGCCCCGGCATCTTGTTTGTCATTCCCCCGGTCGAAGTTGCCGCGGCCAAATTCCCGCTCCTATCCAACGCGACCGCGCCGACCGTTCCGTGCCGATCGTCCTCGGAGATAAAAAAATTCTTGCCGCCAATGCCACCGTGCTTTTCCGCTTCTTTAATTTTCTGCAACGCGTCCCAGCGTTCCTGCGTAAAAAAATATTTCTCATCGACAAGCTCGATCCCGTTTTCTTTCGCGAACGCTTCCGCGCCCGCGCAATCGAGCATGACGTGCGGCGATTTTTCCATGACCAGCCGGGCCAGACCGATTGGATTTTTCACGTGTCTCACACTCGCGACCGCTCCGGCCTTGAGCGTTCCCCCGTCCATAATTGAAGCGTCCATCTCGTTCGTGCCCGCGCTTGTGAATACGGAGCCTTTGCCAGCATTAAAATGCGGATCATCTTCGAGCATGCGCACAGCCGCTTCAGTGGCGTCGAGACTGGAGCCGCCGCGCTTCAAAATTTCGTAACCAGCTGTTAGAGCGCGTTCAAGCCCCGCGCGATAGTCGCGCTCTTTTTCCGGCGTCATCTTGCTGCGCTCGATCGTTCCAGCGCCGCCGTGGATCACGAGTCCAATTTTTTTCGCTTCCATGTCTGGCTGATTTTCTTGCGCAAGCGCCCGCGCCCCGGCACTAAATAGCGCGATCACAAAGAAGCAATTCAGTATGCGAAAGAATTTCATCTAATCCTGGCTGAGTTCAGCTGAATGGCTCTCGGTTTTGTTGATTTTGGCATCATACTGTGATCGCCGACCAGTTGAAAGCGACGCGGGGGCGCGTGCGCACTCCAAAAGCTGCCGCGAAAAAACAGGGCCTTCAACAATTTTGCATGAAGTGCCTTGGAGTGCGATGCGTCTTCGCATCGCTTTCGGGCACCAACTTTGTTCTTTTCCCCATCGACAATTAAGGCCACGTTTCCCGGCCATGGTAGAGGCTAATCCACCGGTTTTGGTTGCCCAGGGAATCGGCCACCTCGCGCGCACTTTTCTCCGTGAGGTAGGCAGTATCTTTTGGTTCATCGTCAACACGTTCGAAGAAACATTCGAGCGTATCCAGCACGGCCGGGTGCCTTTTCGCGCTGTCAGTTTTTTCCGGCACACCGAACGAGCCGGTGTGGACTCAGTGCCGCTGGCAGGACTGGTTTCGTTTTTCCTCGGACTAACCATGGCGCTGCTCACCGGCTATCAGTTGCAACGCTTCGGGACGGAACGGTTGATTCCTGGCTTAGTCGCGATCGGTTTCACGCGCGAGCTCGGGCCACTTCTCACCGGTATCATGCTAGCCGCGCGGATCGGCGCGGCTTTCACCGCCGAGCTCGGAACGATGCAAGTGTCCGAGGAAGTCGAAGCGATCGAGGCAATGGGCATAGGGCCTCTGCGTTTCCTGGTCGCACCGCGGATGCTCGCGCTGGTTCTTCTGATGCCATGTCTGTCCACGGTTTCGAACATCGCGGCGATATTCGCCAGCAGCCTTGTTTGCAAAGCCTATTTCAGCATCGCCTTTCCGTACTTTCTCGATCTTGTGAAAGATTCATTGCTGATTCGCGACATTATCACCGGCATTTTGAAGAGCTTTCTATTCGGCCTGCTCATTAGTGCAATCGCTTGTTATCGCGGGCTCACCGTAAAAGGCGGCGCTGCGGGTGTAGGCACTGCGACAACCTCGAGCGTGGTGACTGCGATCACCGCAGTGATCGGCTTCGATACGCTATACAACATCGTTTACACAACATTTTATCCAACATGACCACGCCCACGCACATGGTGGAGCTGCGCGATGTGCAGATGCAGTTCGAGGAAAAGAAAGTCCTCGACGATTTTTCACTCAAAGTGGAGCCTCGGGAGCGCCTGGTGATCATGGGCCAGAGCGGCAGCGGAAAGAGCACGATATTGCGTCTGATTCTCGGCACGCTCCGCCCCAACTCCGGCTCCATTTTTTTCAAGCACTTTGAAATCACGCAACTCCAGCGCCGTAAACTTCAGGCCGTCCGGCAGCACATGGGCATGGTGTATCAATATTCGGCGCTGCTCAGTTCTCGTAACGTGCACGGCAACGTTGCCCTCGCCCTCGAAGAGCTTACAGACAAATCGCGCGATGAGATTGACAAAATCGTCGATGAAAAATTGGACCTTGTCGGCATGAAGGATTCCAAGGAGCTGTTGCCGGAGGAACTCAGCGGCGGTATGCGGAAGCGCGTGGCCCTTGCGCGCGCGCTGGTGCTCGAGCCCGAGTTGATCCTTCTTGACGAGCCCTCGGCGGGTCTTGACCCGGTCATCGCCTCCGTCATCAACGAATTAATCATCAGCTTGAGCGATACAGCGAAGGTCACATCCATCACCGTCACGCACGAAATGGACAGCGCCTTTCGCATCGGCACGCGAATGGCTATGTTGTATCAGGGAAAAATTATTGAAGAAGCCGAACCCGAAAAATTCAAACAATCCAAGAATCCGGTGGTCGCTCAGTTTTTGAGCGGGAGCACTGAGGGTCCCATTCTGGAAGGCAGCCTCGATGCGATTACAAAGAAATGAAATCATGACCGGCCTGCTGGTGATCGGCACGATTGCCGTGGTCGCATTCCTTTTGGTTTTGCTCGGCGCTCCGGGATTGTTCCGCCCGCTTGTGACGTACAAGATTTATTTCGATAACGCGGCGGGAATCAAACAGGGCGCGCCGGTGATGCTGGCGGGCCGCAAGATTGGCCAGGTGCAAAAATTGTATTCGCCTGTCTCGCCCAAAGAAGAAAGGCAGGCGGAAGCAGCGGCCACGGCCATTAATCAGCCGGAAGCGAATGCGAGTCCCAGCGCCTCTGCCACGCCTGGCAAACCGAGATTCGAAGTGCGCGTGGACGTGCAGGTGGACAAGAGTGCCAAAGTATATCGCGACGCTAAGACGCGATTGATGCAGCTTGGGTTGCTCGGCGACATGGCCATCGATATCACGCAGGGGACCGCAGAATCCGGGCGAGCTAAAGATGGGGAGATATTTGCCGGAGAACGCACCCCAGACCTGGGCGAAGCCGCAGCCAAGATGCTCGAAGTCATCAAACCGGTGGCAGCTGAAGCCACCAACACGATGCAGGACCTGCAGAAGACTGCGCAGAATCTCAATCGTCTTACCGATGAAAACTCCGAGCTAACGCTCGCTCTCAGCCAGTTCAAAACGTTCGGCGAACATATGTCCGATCTGACTGCGCCGGACAGCGCCCTCTCGCATTCGCTCACTAACATCGAGAAGATCAGCACCAGCCTTACAGAGAACGACAACATCGAGGTTACTCTGCGAAATCTGCGAAGCTCGTCAGAGAAATTAAAGGTGGCGACGACCGAGCTCGAGCCAGCTGGACAAAACATCAAGGAATTCAGCGAGACAATAAAAACTCAGCCGTGGCGTTTGATTTGGCCATCGACAAAAAAATACGCGGAAGCATCGCCAACTCCCGCGCCTGCCCAGGGAACAATCACCGTGCGTAAGAGCGCAAAGACGAAACCACATCGGAGCGCGACTCCTACCTCGCGCCAGAGCAGCCGTTAGGGTAGCGCGCTCTTTGCCCGCCGTGTGCGGACGCCTCGCGTGCTGGTTTCGAGGTCTAACCGAAGCAATCCTTGCCAAGATTCGATGAAGTCTCCGGTGAGGATCAATTTTCTATCCTTCAGTGAGACCTTCAATGTCCGATTCTTTGGCGAGTCGACGCATCTCGTCGATCTTCTTTTTCGCTTCATCAGGGTCAATGCCCAATTCTTTCCGTACTGCTTCGCTGATCTGCATCGCAATGTGCATCGCTTTTCCGATGTTAGTCCGCAGACTAGTAAGCTTGTCTCGGACGGATCGCCGTCCCGCACTATTGAGCATATCCTGAATATTCTCGAGCATGAACCTGTGAACCAAAAGGTTCCGCTGAAAGTGTGCTTTCCGCAGTAACTTGATAGTACCGCTGTCCACTTGTGATTGATTGAGCAGAATGCGGAGCAGCGGTCCAAGATTCTCATCCACGCATCCGATGTTGTCTCGTCGTGCATCCTGTGGAATTTCGATGGCCCCAAGACGCTCCAAACCGGTAAGAATGTTGCTCAGGAAAGCTTCGTAGAGCTGAGCGAGATAAACCGTGATTCCAAAATTCTCAAAGACAATAAGTGCCTCATCGTCGAGATCAGATCCTTTGCCAAATCGCTTAATCGTTATCTAATGTTGGGGAACGGCTCGTCGCCGAAGCGAAGCATATCTTTCCGAGCAAGGCTCATATAGAATTTTTCTTCCTAATTTCATTATTGGCGAAAGATTGCTGCCAAATGCGGCCATCGAGGAAAAGAGTCCAGCGTAGAGTCACCGACCCCAGCTACAGTCGGCAGCCGAAAGGAAGACTACGGCCCGTAACTTTTCGTAAATTTTTTCCGCGACTCTGTTTCAGGCTCAGCCGACGTGACCGGCGCTGATGGCTCCGACTTGGTTGCGGATGGTTCTTCCGCGGGTTCTTCAGGCGACGCGGGTGCTGGCGGTTCGGGCTGCGCGGCGCCCTTGGGCTGTTCCTTCGCAATCTCGACGTATGCCATTTGCAAATTCGAAAGCGCGTTGCTCAACACTTTTGCCTCTTCGCTGGTCAGGTTGCCGCGCGTTTTTTCCTGAATCATGGCGAGTTGATCGATGAACATCCGGGCCAGGTCCAGGTTCACTTCGGGCTCGCCCGTTTTTGGATTTGGGATTTGACCGAGAAACAGCGCGGCGTTTTGCGCGTGCATTAGTACGAACTCGATGAACCGCTGGGTAAGCTCGCCGCTTAGGATGGTTTTTTGCACTTCAGCCATGGCTCATTTCTGTTTCGCGGCTGGGGAATTGTCCGGTGGTGTTTTGGGCGGCGGACTGGAAACCGCCGTTCCCTGATTCGGCCTACCCGCCGTAGCTTCAGTGGAGGCGGGTTGCACGGTAGCCAAAACGTACGGTTGATCGCGAAAATATTTCGCAGCCACTTGCTTAATGTCATCGAGCGTTATCGCGTTCACGTCATGTTCAAGTCGCTTGTAATAATCGAAGCCGAGCCCGTAGAGTTCGTTCAGCGCGCATTGATAACCAAAAGCGTCGCTGCTTTGATTGGCGATCTCCTGCTGCCCAATCAATTTCTTTTTCGCGCGCGCCAGTTCTTCTGGCGTCAGGCCATCGTTGGCCAGCTTGTGGATTTCATCGAGCAACGCGGTCTTCACCGGCGCGATTTTCTGCGGATCAGTGCCGAGATAGAATGCAAAGAGTCCCGGCACCAAGCCCTGCATCTGGCTGGCACCGACGTAATAGGCCAGTCCCATTTGCTCGCGAATCCGAATGAAAAAACGCGACCCCAGATCGCTACTCGCTTCGTCGATTAAGTCCAACGCGTAGCGATCCGGACTGGACAAGCTCGCGCCGCGAAAGCCAACCATGATCACGCCCTGCGCTTTGTCTCTGTGGCTTTCAACGGTTTCCGGTTTGCCCAGCGGCGTGGAAGGTTTGGCGTCGGTCAGGGCAAGCGCGCCAGGCTTCATTTTTCCAAGCGTTTGCTCGACCAGTTGCTTCACCTCGGACGCCTTCACATCGCCAAAGACAAAAACGACGCCGTTTTTCGCGACGATGTAGCGATCACGAAATTCGAGCAACTCGTTTTGTGTCAGTTGCTGCACAGACTCGGCCGACCCATTTGAACGCAACGCGTAAGGATGCTGCGAAAAGAGCGCCTGCCGCATGATGTTACGCGCAACCGCAGTCAATTGCTCTTCCTCCTGTTGGATGGCGGCGATCTGGATTTCCTTTTCACGCGTGATCGCTTTTTCCGGCATCGTGGCGTTGAGCAACACGTCCGAGAGCAAGTCCAAACCCAGTTTCACGTCGGGCTTGGTGACATCGACCGACACGGCGAAGCTGTTATTGCCGGCGTCGCTGGAAATGGAACCGCCCACGGCTTCGATCTGATTGGCGATTTGCTCAGCGGTGCGCGTCTTGGTTCCTTTCAACAGCACCTTGGCCATCAACCGCGTGATACCGTTGTCCTGCGGATTCTCTGCGAGCAGGCCGCCTCGAAAAACCGCGCCCATCGCCACGAGCGGGAGGCGAGGATCTTCGCGCACGAGCAGCCGCAGCCCGTTCGACAAATCAAATTTTTGAATCTCACCTGCCGCGACTGCTTTCGCGCCCTCGGCTTTTCCGGCCAGCGAGCCCTTTGGGTTCAATGAGACGACAGCCAGATTGTTTTCTGTCAGATAAGTCGCGGCGACGCGTTTGATGTCATCGAGCGTCACCTTCTGAACAGCGTTGAGATAATCGCGGCTGAAATTCAGATTGCGCGTGAGCAGCCAGTTCGAGCCGATGTCGGAGGCCTGGCCCCGCATCGTCGTCAGCGCACCGAGATGATGACTCAGCGTGATCTTCTTCGCCTTCTCCAATTCGACCGCCGTAACCCCGGCCGATTTTACCTCGTCCACGATGCGCAACGCCAATTGCTCGGCTGCTTCACGTTTCTTTGGATCGACAGTAGCATCGATGCCAAACAACCCTGGATCGCCCGGCGTGTAAGAGAACGCTGAAATGTTAAACGCCAGACCCGCCTCTTCGCGCACGCGCCGATACAAACGCGAGCTGCGCCCGTCGCCCAGGATGGTTGAGAGCAGATCGAGCGCGGGCACGTCAGGATTTGTAAGCTCCGGGATGTGCCATGCCATCGACAGATGCGTTAGTTCAGTTGCAAATTCCTGGTGCACTTCGCGCCGGCCAAGTTGCGGCGGTTCCGCAGGAATGAATACCGGCTGGAGCGATTTCTCCGGATACGGCTTGAACAGTTCGACGAGTTGTTGCCGCACTTTTTCTGCATCCACATCTCCCACGACGATGAATGTGAGATTGTTCGGTACGTAGCGCGTCTTGTAATACTGCATCACCTGCTCCTGAGTGAGCTGGTTATAGATTTCGAGCTCGCCGATGACCGGGAATCGATACGGATGCCGCTGATAAGCCGTGTCAAAAAGGAGTAGCCCGGCCATGCGATCGGGATCGTCCATGCCCATGGCGAACTCGCGCCGGATGACTTCCTGCTCTTTCTGATACTCTTCCGGCGGCAGAGTCGAATTCATCATGGCGTCGGACAAAATGTCGAGCGCCGTGGACACGCCATCCTTCGGCACATCGATCCAAAAAACGGTGCGATCGAACGAAGTGTAGGCGTTGACGTACCCGCCGACGTCTTGGATTTTTTGCGCGATCTCATTGGTCGATCGGGTCTTTGTGCCCTTGAAAAGCATGTGCTCGAGAATGTGGGACAAGCCCGCGCCCAGGTGCTGATCCTCGTAAATGCTTCCCGTGGCGCACCACGCCTGCACACTCGCCACCGGCGCGGTGTGATCTTCCTGGACGATGATCGTCAATCCGTTCGGCAAAATCCATTTGTGCGCCGTGCTTGGCGGGAAGGTGATGGTGGATGACGCGCCGGGGGGCGGCGCAGCTTTCAGATTGACCATGCCAAACAATAGAGTTGCTAAGAGAAAATTCGCTACTGGGATGCAATACATTGTGAGATCTGGAATGACGAAGGAAATCTCAATGACGAAGCCCGACCCAGGCAGACGTCACTGCCTGTCTTTTTCGTCATTCGAGCTTCGACATTAATTCGTCATTCGTCATTCGGGTTTCGTCGTTTTTGCGTTCGCGCGCAAGCGACTTGTTTCGATGTCGTGGCTGCAGCCCAAGCCACCATTCACTCTCTCGACGCAGCGGGCTTTGGCGCGGGCAATTGCGCCGAAGGTTTCGCGGTTGCTGATTTTGCCGGGGCGAACGGTTTCACAAAAGCCTCCCTGAAATCATAAACATTCTTGAAATCCTCGATCGAATCTTCCTCAGTCTTTCCGAATACCCCTGAGCCGATCAGATTAAAAACCATGTTCCCGACGTCCTCGCAGGAATGGATTCCCCAGTTATCGAAAACTGTGATCACCATGGGTCCGAATTCCTTGAGAGCGTACTTCCGCATTCCATCGAGCAATTCCGGACCGGTCACGTGTCGAACGCTAACGCCTTTAATTTTCTTCTGTTGCTTGGTGGTGAAATCGAGCGCGTCGCGCAAGAAGGCATAGGCATCCCGCTGGTAACGTAAGTCACTGGCAACAATCGAGTCGAGAGCCTCGGAAAAACCAATCTTTTGCATCAACAGAAAATCGCGCGGTTCAAACGCGCAGTGAAAGGATAATCGGCAAAGCCGAAAAGGGCAACTCCTCAGCAAGAGATGAAATCATTTCCAAACAGCGAATGAGGATCACTCGTCTTTTCACCTTATGGGCGAGGCGCGCGTGTGGGGCGCGCCCGCGGTGTCGGGATGCTGCGGGGCTGAGGCGTTGCAGTTGATGTAAGTGTCGGTGAAGCAGATTGCGCGCAGTATCTTCCGCCGGCGTCTAATCCGGTGGGGTTAGCTCCGCCCCAGACGACCATTTCAGTGCCGATCCAGACTGCCGTGTGAAAGAATCGCGCCGAGGGCGCGTTGGTGGTGCTGGTTGCTATCCAACTGTCAGTGCTTGGATTGTATTTACCACCGGTGTTGAAATAATTGATATTCCATCCACCCCCAAACGACCATTTCACTGCCAGTCCATACCGCCGTATGATGGGCCCGTCAGTGTTCTGTAACAAACCTTTGTCGGCACTTCAGGACGCAAAAACGCGAGCGATGTTCCTGTGGCGATCGCACACGCGGCTGCGCAAAGAAAAAGCGCGGTCAAGACACGCAGACTAAAGAACCCGCCCTCGCGCTCTGTTCGGTTATTGCTCTCAGTCTCCAAACTGGTCCTCCAGCGCATCAACGTAAACCGAGAGTGGATCGCGTCGCTTTGAAGTTGAGACTTCCGATTGATCCACCGCTTTGAGGTAACCAGTGAAATTCCCGCTGCCGCTCTTCATTTGAGTGGCTTCGAACCAGTTCATGTAATCGTCAATATCACTCATTCGAGCGGCGAGTTGTTTACGGGTAACCTCCAAACGCGACAGACGCTTCCCGATTCGGTTCCTCTTTCCACGGGCAAGCAGCGCGATGATTTCCTGGTATTCACGTGCGATTGGCCGCAACACCGGATTGGCCTCGGCAACATATACCAGCAACCCACGGTTCAGCTCGCTCAACGCTATTTTCTCGCTGTCAGATATTTTGCGCTGCGCAAGTTCATCAAGGCCCACGGTCTTGGCCGGCTTATTCGCCTCTGAGACTCTCACGAGTAACAACTCATCAAGACGTCGCTCGCTTTCCGCAAAAGTGAGCAACTGATACGGCTGCAACTTCCTCAACGGACTTAAGGCCAACTGCCACGTTTGCTCCGCATCGCCAAGGAGGGACGGAAACTGCGCCTTCAAATCGGCAAGCGGCTCGTTTGAGGCGTTAGACAGATGGGCAATGTATTGCGCCAGCCGGCCAGGGCCTTTTCTTCCATCGGTTAGCATTTGCACGAACGCAAAAGAGTATGCGCGATAAAGCGTCCGGCCCGTGGAGTCGAGAAGCGCGGTACGTTGCCGGAGAAACGTCTCCAGCGACTCTGTCTTGTCCGCGGTAGTAATCGCTCCGATCAATTGTCCGCGATCGCTCCCAGGCGCAAGCGCAAGCACGCCTTCAACCAACCAATCCGGCGGTTCGACGAATAGGCTACCGGCAGCGATGTGCGATTCTTTTCGATAAACCATCTCCAATAAAATCGCGCGCAGCACTTCGCGCTTCACCAATGAAGCATCAATGTTCTTCGAGATTGTCAGGTCGATCTGCAGCTTGAGGCCAAAACCGGTCTGGCTAAATCGAAGGTCAGCCGGCGGAATTTCTGGCAGATTCGGCTGCTGCGGTTGTAAATTTACCACGATGGGGACGATCCAGTTGTCCCGTTGCCGCAACAGCGTTAGCAAATCGGCCTTGGTTCGCTCTGCCAGGTCAGAAACAACGCCGCGCAATTCCGCGTCAGCTCCGTAGATGACGAATTGGCGCGACGGACTCACGCTGCGTTCCTGCGAAGCGGCGTGAACGAAGTGCGCTGTGAGCACGATGGATATGAAGATCGCGGCACGCTTCATGGTGATTATAGCGCAATGATAATCGAAATTGCTGCGCGCTGACCAGCACGAATCCATGCGAAAATCCAGCCGGTTGGTGGTTTCCTATTACTTAGATACCTAATGGCGCATCCGCGAGAGCGTACTACCAGCCAGGATATGGTTATGACACGACAACGGTTGCTGCGGTGCAGCGACGCTTGGGTGAGCTTGGATACTATCGCGGCATGGTTGACGGCGTTATAGGGCCACAAACCCGGGCAGCGATCGCGGCCTTTGAGGAGCAGGCATGGGGTGAGCGTCGACCGGCATGATTACCACTCGACTTCTTGACCGAATCGGTCTCGCCTGAGCGACCGAGGGTCGAGTTCGGTTGATTTAACCGGCGGCGTTGCAGGGCTAACCTGCAAGCCGCCCGTTTCATTTAATTCTTTGCCACCGTAAAAATAAAACGAGACTTTGAATCGCATGCGGTGTCTAATGTTGTAGAAATCCTACCGATTATGAATAATTCTAAACTTCCGTTTTTCTTGGGTTGCGTTGCTGCGGTAATGCTAAGTGCGCCAGTTCTCATGGCTGCACCGCGCGGTGGCAGCGGTGGCGGCCATGGCCATTTCATGGGTGGGCGCCCCGGAATGGCGGGCCGTCCCGGAATGGGAGCGTGGGGTGGTCAGCGCTGGGGTGGTGGCAATTGGCATGGTGGTGGCGGCAATTGGCATG
>Ga0209577_10006197_pt1 | contig 11080 bp, 9 predicted proteins | sample GraSoiAngelo_109_FD_185874 | JGI IMG/M metagenome (GOLD analysis project Ga0209577, IMG submission 185874) | Grasslands soil microbial communities from the Angelo Coastal Reserve, California, USA - 14_0903_12_20cm (SPAdes) (version 2) | ecosystem: Environmental > Terrestrial > Soil > Grasslands ... | reverse complement strand
GGCGTAACTGGCATCCCGAGGCAAGGCTGACGTCCGCAGTTCAACTCCGTCCCCGCCCACCACGTCGTTAGTCGGCGAAGACTCCTACTATGAGACAGGCGGCGAGAGTCTTTGCTTTTAGGCCCGATCTCGTCTAACTTGTACCGGCATTGCCAAACCTTGCAAGTTTGGACCTGCAAGTTTTGGATGGAGAAATAATGCGCCTAGAGACTTCAAAAAGTCGTCCTGCGAACTGGTGGATCGTCATCTTTGGGGACATTCAATTTTGGATTCCGCTTGTCGTCTTGCTGGCAGGACTGGTGGTACTCCGTTGGATCAGCTAACCGGAAGCGGGCCCCTCGCGACTATGGAGACACTTTCCTCGTCCACGGAAGCGGCGCGTTTGCGCAGTCTCCAGATCCTCGGTATTCTCTGCGGCTTCAGTGCAGGAGCGTGGCTCGGGGCTGCAGAAGCGCCAACGAAGCTGGTGAAAGTGGGAGTCTCTCCCGTGGTTGTGTCGCTACTGATGGTTATGGGCGTCTTCCTGGCGAGATGGAGCGTACCGGCGTTGGTTCGTGGTACGGCGCAGATGTATACCGATATGCGACACGCGCCCCACCTGGTTGTTTGGGGAATTCTCGCCGGCTGTCTGTGGGCGGTCGCCAACACCATGACTATATTTGCCATCCGCGATATCGGATTGAGCATAGCTTTTCCTCTCTGGAACACGAATAGCCTGATTGGCATCATTTGGGGATTTGTCTTCTTCAATGAGTTGCGGGGCGCAGGCGGGCTCCGTTGGTTCGGCGTAATTGGCGGCGCTGTTCTGATGTTTGGTGGCGCGATCCTACTCGCGCTGACATCGGCGACCCAACTTTCTGCGCCAAATTGGGCGCACGGAATTTTTGCGGCGGTAGGCGCAGGAATCTTGTGGGGAACAATGTATATCCCTTACCGCAAAGCCTACCTTACCGGCATGAACCCGCTTTCATTTGTCGCGTTCTTCACCATTGGCGAACTGGGTATGATGCTTGCGCTGGCCCTCAGCTACAGCGGTGGACCGTCGCCTCTTTGGCAGGAACTCGTTAATGCAAAGAGTGTGTTGTTCTGGCTCATGTTGGGCGGTTTCGTTTGGGTCGTCGGGGACATCTTTCAACAATACGCCGCGAAGTACGTGGGAATAAGTCGAGGCATTCCTTTGTCCAATACGAACCAGTTGTGGGGTCTGCTGTGGGGCATTCTGGTGTTTGGTGAGTTGCGAGGACGAAACTCGTCATTGTACGCGCACGTCGTAGTGGGATCGCTCGCAATGGTGGGAGGCGCCGCAGCGATCGCGCTGTCTTCAGTCAACTCGGGAGAACATGTGCGCTGGCAGGAAGCCGCCACACGGGAGGGCGATCGCTACGCCGTCGATCAGAAGTACTTGCAGGCAGGCATAGCCGGCCGAGATGCCGATGGCGTGCGGGATGTTCGTCACCAACGTAGCTGGCGGGACTGGGTAATCGTCACGGTGGCTACAGCAATCTTCATTGCTCTCGCGGTTGAGGCTCGCATTCCCGAGATGACGCTAAATTGGACCGCTATTACGGCACTTTCCGCTACGATGCTGGTTCTTTTGGTTGCGTGTGGATCTGCCCTGTGGAAGATCACCCGATTCAACTGAAGGTCTCGTGATTTAGTGCTACTGCTTCTGTTGAATCCGTGCGCTTCCACAATGGCAGAGTACTTCACCTCTGAGATTTCACCCGGTCGTTGCTGGAATCATTCAGTTGGGCCGCGTCGGTGATTTGGTAACTCCCGTAGTCAATGGTGAAATCGGCGTGGCCTCCCAGTCGGATGGAGGTAACGCTGTGATTGTGAGCGGGTAGCCAGAAATTATTGACCTTGGAATAAATCTGCTCGATTTCAGTATTCTTGATCCAAAATGAAGGGTTTTTCGCGGGCTGCGCCTCAATTCGTGTCACTGCAAAATCCGCGGCGTCCACCCAGATTCTGCCGCGATAGAGGAACTTGCTGTTCGTTCTCGGTTCCACGACCAGCACATACCTTGCATTGCCGGACAGCGCTTCATACCCCACCATACGGAAAATATAGTTATCGTTATTGAGTGCGGTTCGCTCCTGGTTCTCCGTTTCCAATGCCTCTTTTTCGCTCTGCAAGGCTTTCTTGAACACTTTGTCGATGATCAGCTTCGAACCAGTGGCAGATTCAATAGTGAATTCTTTTGTGCCAGGCGCGTGGTAGGTTATCGCGACCACCATCTCTGCGCTTCGGCTGCTGGGAAAGCCTCGATATTCAACCCGGTAAGTTCGGAGGCCCTGATAGGAGCGCAGCGCCTGAGCACGCTGTGAATTCATCCGGACCAGGTTCGCAACTACCTTTTCTACACTCAGCAGAGCAGGGGTCGAGAGCGGCTCGCCACTTGATGGTTGCGCCACTGCGGGCTGTTGGAGAAAAGTGAAAGTCACAAGTAGAAGGGCTGGCCACGAACGATGCAAGGGTATGGGACTCCACAGGGCCCCAAGGACTGATCATAGTCTTCTGTCACCAATGATGCCATTCCCATTTTTCATCCGGCATGAGCACTGCAAATGCGGGGGTTGTACTCGCGAGAACTAGTCTATGAGGGCACGGTCAGGTTCGCGCAAACGTGCGCTACGTCCCTCGCGAGCTTCCGTTCGACCGCTGCTCCGGCGGAAAGTGTCTTCCGAGTCTATGCTATGATCTTGCGCAACATAGCCGCGAGAACCGTAGCCCAAACCGAGCATGATGAAAGATCGGGAGGCTTACTCCATAAAATTAAAGATCCTTCCTGGCTCCCTAAAGGCTCAACATGATGGGCTTCAACTCCATCAGACAACCGAGCTGAAGTTGGGTCCGTGTTGCTTCGAGTTGATGATCCGTCTGCCCTGGGCAAATTAAATGCCGGTGCGAATCCTACTTGCGGATGATCACGAGTTAGTGCGAGAAGGCATTCGGGCATTGCTGGAGCGCGAAGGCTTTCAAGTGATTGGCCAGGCAGCTGACGGGCAGGAAGCTGTCCGGCTGGCAAAACAATTCAAGCCGCAGGTCGCCGTGCTAGACCTCTCCATGCCACTGCTGAACGGCGTGGAAGCATCTCGTGAAATCACGCGCATTTCCCCGAAGACCAAGACAATCATCCTGACCATGTACAAAGAAGACCAGTACGCGCTGGAGGCGCTACAGGCTGGCGTTGCCGGCTACATTTTAAAAAACAAAGCCGCTAAGGAATTGATCGAGGCTATCCGTCAGGTGTCTCAAGGCATGACTTACTTTAGCCCTGAAGTATCGCAAGCCGTCATCCAGGCATATCGGAGTGGACTCCAGCCCGTTTCTGCGGGCCTCAGTGCGCGGGAAAGACAAGTGCTGCAACTCATTGCTGAGGGCAAGTCGACAAAGGAGGTCGCTGGGCAACTCGGAATCAGCGTAAAAACCGCGTCCGCCCACCGCTCTCGGCTCATGAAAAAACTGGATGTGCACGAGACCGCCGGACTGGTCAGGTATGCAATTCGCTTGGGGCTTGTCCGCCCTTAAACACCAGAAATGTCGTCCGCTAAGGCCGTAACCGAGCAGTTTTCCTAATTCCCATTAGGGTGTTTACCTACAACTTTAATAAGCCTTTTTCACGGTCGCGGGTTGGAAACAGCCTAATTGTGCAGGAGTGTCGTCCAGAGTAACTTTTCTGACTACAGAAAGCGGTGCGCTGTGGTGGTGGCTGTCCTCGTTGTGGATGATTATCTTCGGTGGCGCGAGTTTGAGAGTCATCATTATTGCCAACATTCCCACAACCTACAGAATCGGACAAGCGCGCGGGAAGGTCGTGCGGGATTTCGTGTGAGTGCCGGGACGTTTTGTTGAGAGGAGAGCGTTATGCCAACACTTCGCATCTTGATCGCCGATGATCATGAGGTTGTGCGCCATGGTATCCGAGTACTGCTGGAATCCCATCCTACATGGCAGGTCTGTGGCGAAGCCACTGATGGACGGCAGGCCGTCGAAATGGAAAAGCAATTAAAGCCTGATTTGGTGATTCTCGACATTGGCATGCCCAATTTAAACGGCTTGGATGCGTCCCGCCAGATTCTTGCCCGTAATTCGCGGCAAAGGATACTTATCCTCACAATCTACGAAACAGAGCAAGTGGTGAAAGCGGTGTTGGAAGCCGGCGCTCGCGGATTTGTTCTCAAATCTGATGCTGCCCACGATCTCATCGCGGCGGTTGAGGCACTGCGTGAAAACCGCACCTTTTTTACCTCGCGAGTGGCGGAGATGGTTTTGAAAGGTTATCTCAAGCCCGAGGAAAAGCAGGCCGACTCAGAAGTTACGCGGCCGGGTCTGACCGCCCGCGAACGCGAAGTGGTGCAATTGCTGGCTGAAGGAAAAAGCACGAAAGAGGTAGCATCGATCCTTAGCCTCAGCGTAAAAACGGCAGAAACCCATCGCAGCAACATAATGTCCAAGCTAAATTTTCACTCGGTCAGCGAACTGGTTTTGTATGCGGTGCGGAACAACATCGTTCAGATCTCAGTTCCGACCGTCATTTCCGCAACTGCGACTGATGGTCCTCCCTCGATTTTGCCGGAACGTTTAGTGAGTTGACCGCGCGATGGCAGGTTCGCTGATGAAAGCTGATGGACAAACAACCGGCCGGAGACCGGCTCTGGTGGCCGGGTTCTACAGAATTTACTGTATTTACTCGGGCTCATAATTAAGAGATAAACCGTATATAGCAAAGGCCGTTTTCGGGGGACATCAGATGTGATTCCGTCCGCAGAAGCGCCTTTGACAGCCACGTCCGGGATTCGCGTCGACTCATGTGGCGATGGAGGTGATCCGTGCTTGACAAACAACAAACCTGGATCGAGAAATATAGAGCAGCACTTCTCGAAACCGATCCAACTAGACAATTGGAGCGTATCGAAGAAGCCTATAGTGCCATTCAGGGGCATGCCGAGGAATCGCGCGCCCAGCGCTTTGAAAAAGAGGCGTTGGACGATGCCAGGCTGATTCTCCGTCTGCTCCGCGAGGAAAGTCTCGGGCGCGCATCCTCCCCATGGCTCTAACCCGGCACCTTTAACTTTGCGGAAGAGCGCTCACCCCTTCATTCGGTCAATGGTCGCATCGTCACAGACAAGCGAACAAAGGCCGAGAAAGTTCCCATTCTCATTTCCTTTTCCTTGACTCCAGAATCGCCTGACGAAACGTATCAGGATTGAATCCGGCGAGATCATCTTTAAGCAACTCCTGCAATACCTCCGCCACACCCGCTCCATGTGTCGCCCTGGTCACAATGTCCGCTCGTTCCTTTAGCGCGGGCAGTGCATTGGCAACCGCCACAGCGCACCCGCAGGTAGCTAAGAATGCGTGATCGTTTTCTGCGTCCCCAAAGCCGACCACATCGTGCGACGAGACGCCCAGTTCTTCCAGCGCAGCTTTCAGGCCGGTTCCCTTATTCACGCCGGAAGGGAGCACCATCACGGCACCCTTATTGAAAATGACATGAAGTTCGACGCCGAGGTCGTGGATCGCTTTTAGTACAACGTCCTGGTTAGGTTCCCACGTGGCGACAATCCCCTGGCCGACCGAGAAAGGTACTTCAAGTTCCCGCAATCTAGCAAGAAATGTTTCGGGCGGTGGCTCGCAGAGGAGCTCTTCCTCGCCGGAGTCAGGCCGATAAAGCAGAGCTCCATTTTCAGCTACGACGAGGTCAAAAAGATCCAGCCTGTTGAAGACACAGTTCAGGTCAGGGAGACGGCGGCCGGTAACCAACACGAGCTTCCGGCCCGAGGGGCGCACGCGTTCCAGAGCCGCCAGCGTGCTTGCGTCAACCCGGCCCTGAGATGCAATCGTTCCGTCATAGTCCGTTGCAACCAGCAGGAATCTCATTCGTCTGTCATTTGGATGCTTTGACAACGCTAAGGTTGTGCTGCACTGAGCTTATCAAACGCCGCTTTTTCCAGAGATGATCGGCGATCGCTGCTTCTAGCCGTTGTGGCGCGCCGAGAAGAGCGGTGGTTCCTATTGCGGCTCCCTGGTAAGCTCCGGATTCGGTAATGGCTCCGAACCCAATTGCTTCTGCCGCTCAGTCCGGCTGGCGTTCAGCATACGGGTGGCAACGTCCAATTCTTCGCGTCCTTCTTTGGTGCGGCCGAGGCGCAACAGCACTTGCCCGCGCAAGTAACGAATAGTGTAAGCATTGGGATCCATTTTCGCCGCCAGGTTCAGTTCAGCAAGGGCTTGCGCAAATTTACCCTGACGCTGGTAAAGCTTTGCCAATCCTAAGCGAGAACTTATCAAGTTCCCGTCGAGGCGTAACGCATGCTGATAACTATTTTCCGCTTCACGATCCTGCTGCAGCAGCGAATACACCGAACCCAATTCATCGTAGTTATAAGCAACGTCCGGCTCCACCGCGACGTCTTTTAAGAATTCTGATTTCGCGCCCGGGTAATCCTGCTTGCGTAGGTAAGCGAGGCCCAGATAAAAGTGAACAAAGGGAAGCGCCGGATTCTTCTGAGCGGCAGTCTGCAATTCCAAAACTGCTTTGTCGTACTCCTGGCGCTGTAGATGCGCTTTCCCAGTGAACAAGTGAAATTCGGCGGAATTCTCTCCCACCTCCACCATACGTGCCAGCGCGCGATCCTCAAGCTCGGTGAGATGGGCGTTGCCAGCGGCAATATATAAAACGTAGAGGTAATTGAGTTGGTCTGACTCCTTTGCCCAAAGCGGTTCCAGCATCTTGGCGGTGTCGGCCCAACGCTCGCCAAAAAAATAACAAAGTCCCAGCAGATGGCGCGCTTGGAGGGAGTCAGGTTGATCGCGCACCACCGATTCGAACGGCGAAATCGCAGAACGAAAATCATTTTGCCGGTAGTACGCAAGTCCAATATTCAGGCGAATGCCGGGAACCTTCGGGGCCAGTCGTTCAGCTTTGCCAAGCATCGTCAAGGCTTTGTCCCACTGTTTCCGCCGCATATAGATCACGCCCAAATTCGCGTAGGCTCCAGCGACCTTCGGATTTAAAGCCAGGACGCTTTGAAAGTTTCGCTCAGCCCCGTCGAGGTCTCCACTACGAAGCGCCGATTCTCCCTGGGTGAACAACTCCTGCAGATTTTGGTCGCCTGGCAAAGCAGCGCCAGGCCGCTGTTGGCCAACACCCGGCGCACGGGCATTCTGCATTGGCGCGGCAACACCCGGGGCTGTCAATAAGAGGACAGCCCCCAATCCAATTCTCCTCGCGATGCTTGACTCCGGTTTCACTCTGCTGTAGTGTCCGCCAGCATCAGCCCGAATTCAAGGGCGGTACGATTCGCATATGTAACGTAGGCCTCGTGATTGGACGACAAAGTCTGTCCACCTTCGCGGCCAAGCGGACTCCTGCGAGAAAATTATCTGTGACTCGCAATGCAAAGGGCTCGATGATCACCATTCGCGACGTAGCGAAAGAAAGCGGTTTTTCGTCCACCACAGTTTCCATTGTGCTCAACAATGCTCCCCTGGCTCGCTACATTCCTGCTGTGACCAAAAAGCGGATCGAACGGGCAGCAAAGAAGCTGGGGTACCGTCCTAATCTCTTCGCACGCTCGCTACGGAGCAAACGAAGCCATACCGTTGGCGTCATGGTCTTCGACATGACCGATCCCTTTTGTACTTTGATCCTGCGGGGCATCGAGAACTCCCTGTACCAATCTTCATATCTGCCCATTCTCACCGACGTGCACAACGAAGGAAGCAGGTTCGAACGATACCTGGAGATGCTGCTGGACCGTCGGGTAGAGGGCCTGATCGTGCTGGCGAACTGGCTTTTCCTCGATATCAACCTGCTCGCCGATCTGGAAAAGAGCAGCATTCCCACCGCGATGATTGGCTGTGAGCTGAAAAATGACTCCATCAGTTCCGTCATGGTAGACAATGAATTAGGTGCGCACCTCGCCCTTGAACATCTGTATACGCTGGGGCATCGCAAGATCGCTTTTATTCGCGGGCCTAAGACCTTAGCCGATAGCGCTCCGCGTTGGAAAGGTGTCCGCTTATTCGCGCAAGCCAGTGGGCTGGAACTGGATCCTAAGTTGATTGTGGACCTGCCGGAATCGCGAGACCCGATTTCAGGTTTTGAAGATGGCTACAAATTAACGGAGGATTTGGTCAAGCGGAAGCGGCAATTTACAGCAATCATGGCATTTGACGACATGACGGCGTTTGGCACAATACGTGCACTCGCGAAAGCAAGTATCCGTGTGCCCGAGCAGTGCTCGGTTTTGGGTTTTGACGATGTTGCACCATCGGCCCTTTACACCCCGTCTCTCACGACGGTTCGGCAGCCGATGGAGGTCATGGGAACCATGGCCGTAAGCATCGTTGTTGAGGGGATCAACGCCCTTCTCGAGAAGAGGGAAGTGGGCGCTGTACATCGCAAAGTGGCACCGGAGTTGGTGGTCAGGGAATCTACTCGAAGCTTGTTGTAAGGAGCCACGCTTCATAAAAGAACATTTTTATGCTTGACACAAGTGAGCGTGTACCTCACTATTCATACGTTTTAATGAAAGGTTTAAGCCGAATTCTATCACCCGGTCTTGCCGCCGCTTCCACCCCCGAGGTGGCTCAGCGTTGGGATTCGCGCCGCCGCAGTAACCTTATCGGTTCGCGTATTTGTTGTGCCGGTCCGGTTTTGGATTATCATGCTGGACCAAGTTTCCATCTCAGAAAACTCAGTGCTGCGTTAGGAAATACGAAGGGAGTAGACCAATGAAATTCCGTTTCCTGCTGCCGTCAATCCTACTGTCGATCTTGGTCGCGGCCACTGCTTTCGCTCAGGACACCGCGTCGATCACTGGAACAGTTACCGACCCCAGCGGCGCAGCTATCGCCAAAGCACAGGTTACGGTGAGCAGTCCGGATCGGGGCATAGATCGGCCCACCTCCACCAACGATAGCGGTGATTACCTCGTTGCTGGACTGCCACCGGGGCCGGTCAATGTTGCGGTCACAGCGCCGGGCTTCAAGAAGTACGAAGTAAGGGGCGTGATCCTGCGCGTAGGCCAAAAAGCGCGCAATGATATAGCCATGCAGGTCGGAACCACTACTACTGAAGTCACGGTCGAAGGTACAAACATCGCCCAGGTGGAGACTCAATCGTCCGATCTGAGCGGGACAGTCACCGGAAAGCAGATCACACAGCTTCAATTGAACGGCCGGAACTTTACCCAGCTTGTCACGCTCGCACCCGGCGTCAGCAATCAGACAGGACAGGACGAAGGCACAGTTGGCGTTTACGGCAATGTCGCGTTCAGCATCAACGGCGGTCGTACCGAGTACAACAACTGGGAACTCGACGGCGGCGACAACATGGACAACGGCAGCAAAGTGCTCACTTCCAACTACGGCGCGCAGTACGGCCGCAATGGCTCCGGCACGGTGGAAGTTGAAACCAAGTCCGGTACCACCCAGTTCCACGGCAACGTCTATGAGTTCGTGCGCAACGACACTTTCAATGCCACGAAAAACTTCCAGACGACCGTTCCGCCATACAAGAAAAACGACTACGGCTATACCATCGGCGGACCCGCGTACATCCCCGGCGTTTACAACACGGACAAGAAAAAAACCTTCTTCTTCTGGTCGCAAGAATGGCGCAAGGACCGGGTTCCGGGACAGGATTTTAATCAGGCAGTGCCATCTGTCGAAGAGCGCGCCGGCGACTTCAGTGATCAGTGCAACACGGGCGGCTTCTGCCCGATTGTGAATGGCAATCCAACACCCGACTTGACCACTGTGGGTTTCAACCCGAATGATCCCACTGTGCAGGCACTACTAACGGAAATCTCGCCGCCGAACACCGGGAGTGGCGTCGATTCCCGCTATATTGCTTCCCCGGTTCAGCCTACGAACTGGCGAGAGGAACTGATCCGGGTGGACCACAATTTCACGGACAAGCTTCGCGGCACCTTCCGCTACATCCATGATTCCTGGGATACGGTAGTTCCAGTCCCCCTCTGGACGAACGCTGGGAGTTTTCCAACGATCCAGACCGCATTCAAAGGCCCAGGCGTCAGCTTGGTCACCCGGTTGAATGCTACTTTCTCTCCCACGTTGCTGAACGAGTTTGTATTCAGCTACACCACGGACCACATCATCCTCAACAACGTCGGCAATTGGAAGCGGCCGTCGAACTTTGCCTTCACTGACATCTTCCCCGGCAACGGTGATGGCATTCTGCCCGGTATCAACCTGGTTGGAGACGCATACGACGGTGGCTTCGGAGAGGATGCTGGATACATCCCCAACGGCATATACAACTCCAACCCGACCTACACCTACCGCGACAACGTCAACAAGATCGTCGGCAGGCATAATCTCCAGTTCGGCGCCTATGCCGTTTTCGGCCAAAAGAATGAACTCGGTGGCGAGCTCGGTCCCGGATCGATTCCCGGGTTCTTAACCTTTGACGCCTCCAACAATCCGGGGACGTTCTCCACCGGAAATCCGTTCGCCGACTTGTTGTTGGGAAGAATTTCCAGTTTCGGGCAGCAGGACAGACGGCTCAAGTATTACAACCGCTACAAAATTCTGGAGCCTTACTTCCAGGATGACTGGCACGTCACCAGTCACCTCACGCTCAATTTGGGGCTGCGCATCAGCCTGCTCGGTACGTATCGGGATAAACAGAAGTTTGCCTTCAATTTCGATCCGGCTCACTATGTGTTTGGTCAGACAGTGGTTAATTCGGATGGTAGCGTGACGGGACTTGGGACAGACCCAACCCAGCCAGTGTCAGTCAGCAACCTTCCTAACGGAATGGTGCAGTGCGGAGTGACGGCTGGCGTTCCTGTGAGCTGCATGCAGGGCCACCTGTTCAATCCCGCTCCCCGCATCGGGTTTGCCTGGGATCCGTGGGGCAATGGCAAGACCGCCATCCGGGGCGGATACGGGGTCTTCTTCGAGCATGCCAACGGCAATGAGGGCAATACAGAATCGTTAGAAAACTCGCCGCCACTGGCCAATGCTGTCCAGATAAACAATATTATCGGATATACAGGAAGTGGAAGCGCATCCGGAGTATTCCCGCTGAGTGTGAACGCAA
>Ga0209577_10006196_pt1 | contig 11082 bp, 10 predicted proteins | sample GraSoiAngelo_109_FD_185874 | JGI IMG/M metagenome (GOLD analysis project Ga0209577, IMG submission 185874) | Grasslands soil microbial communities from the Angelo Coastal Reserve, California, USA - 14_0903_12_20cm (SPAdes) (version 2) | ecosystem: Environmental > Terrestrial > Soil > Grasslands... | reverse complement strand
GGGATACTATTCTCCAACTTGATTAGGTAGTCGTGCTTCTTTAGATGATTCAGTCTGACTAATCTTCATTAAAAGCGGTTCAGCACAGACGATCTTTCTATTGTTGCTATTGTTATCCTCTTTCGATTGAATCTAATCTAGTTGTTAACGCGATAACCTGATCTGATAAATGCGCTATCGCATCATCTTTCATTTTATCACGATCTCTCATGGATTGGTTTATTTGCTCTAATTGTTCTATCTTGCTTTGTATATCTGCCCCTTGTCTTTCTAATCGAGGTATATTTAGAAATGTCAAGTAAGGTTCAACCTTGCGAAATATTTCTGCCTTCTCTGAATCTTTCTTTGTCAGTATGTAGAGCCAGAATGTCCTATAAACCATTTAGAAAAGTCGGCATATCCAAGATCTGATATTGTAGTTTTCACGAATCGTCTGAAAGAGTGAAGGCTTATCTGTCGACGCCTTTGATTACCATCCTCCCTATCACCTTTACCTGAACGATCAAGTGTCTTTGCGAAAGATCTAGCCAAATCATCATATAAAGAATCGGGATTAGGTGTTTTTTTATCTTGATAAACTGAGAAGATCAGGTCTGTATCCTTTTTATCAGGTGTTCGAAATTCTGTTATGGTTTTTCCCGTTCGCGAATAGGGACTCTTCGAGTTCGATGTTTATACTCTAACCATGATTTTAGCTGTTGAGTTATTTCTCCTGTCAGAAATATAATTCTATCAACTTTAGTTTTGGTATACTCTCCTCTTACAAAAAGATTGGCAGGATTCGAATCAAAGTCTATATCTTTAATACGAATAGATAATGCTTCAACGGCACGCATCCCAGTAGCTGCTAATAATATTAGATAAGTTCTTAATCGAATATTGTCACACGCATTTAATATTTCAACAATATCCTCCTTTGATAGCGCTGAATATCTAGAAACAAGAGAATGGATGAAATAGCTTTTTCTTATACAAGTGTTTTTGTTTTGTTTACTTGCGAAACCAAGTACAACGTAGTATCAAAGTGAGCAACGTTACTAGTGTGATGCATAGCTGGCTTGTGGGCGAAAAATATGATTCAGGTGCATTGCTATAAGAAACTTAGTGTTGTAGATAGTGATCGTATCACCGAAGGAACGTTGCATGTATTGGTCAGGTTCAAACTCAAGCGCAGAGCAAATGATTGATAATTTCGATTGGGGTTAAGCAGATAGTATTTGAGAAGTGATATTTTACCTAATAATTTTTTACAACGGTTAAGTTATACTTGGAGCTAAGATATAGATGAGTTTGCTAAGTTACAGCCAATGCCTTCACCAGTGTAGGAGTTGTGGAATGGTATATGAATGTGGAAGGAATAATTGCAGAATGCCATTCCAATATGATAGATGCCCCTCATGTCTAAGCAAGTATTCTTAATTTGAAATTATCAGCATTTAGTCTTGATGATGATGGCAAGATGTGCGGAAATACCGTTACAATATAGATGTAATGAGATGAGAGAGCTTTGAACATTTAAAGTAAATATTCTAACCTGACTCAGTTATCCAAAGTAGCAAAGATTCGACTCCACCAATATTGTTGCACAGGACATTTATCAATTATATTATAGTATAACCCTTATTCTGATTAAGCCTCCTGATGTTTTGGTACTGATACTATTTGGTGAGAATGTATTTATGATTCCGTTCAAAGTAAAGTTGACTCTTTTGAAGGAATTAGGAGGACAGATGTTTCTTCTAACTGAGCTTACAACTACGAATAGTGTACGATGCTGGTCCTTTGCCTATTATTTTCTGCAGCGCAATCAAAACATCTTTGGGATGATATAGACTCCATAAAAAGCAAGAATGCTACTTATGGAAATAAGTAAAGAGGATAGAACTTAGTTTTTAACACCTAGACGCCTCTTCTATATATCAAATACGATGTTATTATTAACCAACTATAGTCCATCCATACGTGAAATGAGAACAAAAAAGAATTCCGATGACAAAACCGAAGAAATGAATTGAATCCGAAATCAGCTTTAAACCTACTGTGAGCCACCATATTAGAAAAAAGGGATTTAAAGTGCTAAATATAACTCCTAATAACTAGCTAGTACTGAGGTCCGATTATCTAGATACGATTGCAGCGAAGCGCTAAGATCAGAATATTTTATGTTATGTTGCATATTAATCAGCTAACTAACTCCTAGCTTTCCTCCGCATCCACAATAACCGAATTCATCTATGCGTGAATTACATATGGGACATCGATGTTCGTCATCTTCCTTTTTTTCCACTTCGCCATAAATAACTTGATCTGCGTCTTTGCCCCAAATTTGTTTGTGGACATTTATATCCTCAGGAATTTCATCATCATTCATATCAACTTGATAGTTGAGGTGGCGTATATCTATTTTGTATCCCATTCATATTGAACAATAAGCCGAACGGGTCAATAAATGGATGCTCCCTATCTGTGTTAAATATATCCAAAATAGTTTGTCTACACTTACTTCCCAAGAGAAGATATAATCTCATTTACTACCTGAGATTATAACAGATAACCCACTTTGCATTGTTCGCATTGGAGAGTTGAATGAATGTATTTAGGCGTCTTCCTGGATCCCCAATAATTCCCTAGAACTCCAGTTTTAGTGGCTAATCTCCAATATTTGCGATTAAATCAGGGTTTGTATTTATATAATCAACCTAAAGTCGGATATATTCTAGATTGTAGATATCATGCTATTTGGATTTAGGCCAGTATAACTCATAAGAACGTAATCTGTGGTATTAGATAGAATTCTATAATCCTTAAAAGGAAAAGCAGTACCGTATTCCATACGATGATAATAAAAATCTTATCATACGCCGCCGGCTTAAAGGACCTTCTATCAGCTAGACTAAATGAAATAGGATTTACAGCTGAGACTGTTGATTACAGCCAAGCGTTATTGCCACAACTTAATGATGCAGATGTAATTGTAAATGGTCTTGGCGTCATAAATAAATCAATAGTAGACGCTTCTACAAAATTAAAGCTGGTTCACCAGGTAGGCATAGGTATAGATAATGTCGATATAGATTATTGTACCTCAAAGTCCATCTTTGTGGCGAATGTTCCTAATACTAATAATGTTTCCGTGGCAGAACATACAATATTCTTGATGGTTTACTTGGCGAAGAACATGAAAACTGCTGAGTCGAGTTTGATGAAAAGAAGAGTAATCAATGTTTTAGGGACAGAACTTCATGGAAAGACGCTCTTGATAATAGGATTAGGGGCTACTGGATCCGAAGTAGCAAAGAGAGTAAAATCTTTTGGTATGAAAGTCATCGCAGTAACAAAACATCCAGCTTCAAAGAAAAAAACACTAGTCGGAAAAAGTCGTATTCATAAAGAGAGACATGATATTGTCGTCGATGATATAAGAGGCCTAGATAGTCTTTCTGAAACTATTTCTAAAGCAGATTATATTTCCATTCATACACCACTTACCGATGATACTTTGGGTATGATTGGAATACCAGAATTTAATTTAATGAAAAGCTCTGCATTTTTGATAAATGTCGCTAGAGCTGCCATTGTTGATGGTGATGCATTATACACGACTTTGTCTAATAGAAAGATTGCAGGAGCCGCATTTGATGTGTTCTGGGAAGAACCAGCAGATCCTAATGACAGACTGTTGAAACTTGACAACTTTGTTTTAACACCACATATTGCAGGGTGGACTACTGAATCAGCAGAAGGAACTGCAAAAATAATTGCAACAAATATTGAAAGAATTTCACATGGAGAAATCCCTGTAACTGCAGTAAATTCCGTGTTGACTCGTTAAATTAATTATGTATTCTATTTTTTAGTGAAAAAATATGTTGAGTAGGCCTCTTAAGAATACCATTGGTGAATCAATACAAGACAACGATGAGATTTATGAAAGTGACATGATAGTTCCTGTTTCATTCGGTCTCGAGCATAAAAAGATGCTTTCAGATTTGCAACTTCTTTTTTCAAATGAGATGGTTGCAGTACCAGCGCAGGTGGCTGCAATTGGAAACATAGTCATTGTTGGAACGGATAGTACGAGCATTAGCCCTCCCTGATGGAAAGGATAAGGCTAAGCCTAAGTGTTATCCTTCCTGTAAAACTTGGGTGTAAGATATCTACAGTAAACGATACGTCAGACTATTATGATAATAGATGAGTGATCGACAGGCTGTAGACTATGACTTAAGATGATAGATAAAGTAAGAATCCATTAGATTATATATAAATCCAATCATCTGTATTTGGACAAGTTATTTTCTCTTTTCTGTTTCCTCGTTTTTCTTGACCCGTACTTTAATCAGCTTTTTTATTAGCATAACGGGAAGTTTTTTGTCCAGAGAAAAACGAACGGTTGCTTTGGTGGCCTCATAGCCTTTTAGTTCACTTTTGTGCTCCTCTACGACGGGAGTCGGTATGTAAAGTCCGATATGTTATTTTGAAAGTCCGAAATAAACCAGTCGGCCTTTATAATAGTAATAAGGCATCCCATAACTAATACGTTCCTGTGCGCTGGGAGCGGCGGTCTTGATAGTTGCTCGAAATTCTTTAAGCTTGTCCTGTACTTCTTTTGGGGCTAGTGCAATATGTTCATCCACATCCTTAACGGGTTTCATATATTCATCAAAATTGGAATGCTGCTGTCGTACAAGTTTCTGAACTAAGGGGAATGGTAGGTTTCTTTCTTTTAGTTGATATAAGAAGAACTTTACTTAGAGGAAATATTGAATGGCCACCAACTAAATTAGTAGACATGATACTTATAGCTGCTCGTTGTTGTTCCCTTTTGAATATTAGAATTAGGATGCCATGCATGCTCATGTTTCTTTCTCTTGATATTACTGCTAAACCCCAAATTACAGAAATGACACTTGAATGGAAGTATTCGATTATACCAAATATGTTTGCTCGTGTTACTCTTATCATATCTAAACTTGCGAACTTATAAATAGAATGGATAAATCGACTATCCGATTAAAACATGTAAATGTGTCGATCCGACTAAAAGAAGTGCAAACGCTAATGACCTCTTCTGCTCCAAAATTGACTGGTTTGACCAACTATAATGATTAAAGTTATACAATATACCATCCATAGTTAGTTGGAATGATAAACCTGAAAGGAGCATGAATACTATTGGCCGTCGTTACGTTGACCCTAATGCTTACAGTGGCTCCTATATTCGCCGGTTCATGCTGAGATGCTGAGATCAGTGTCGATCGGTTTGCGCGGGTAGTACAGGTATAAGTAAACAAGTAGCAAAGTGCTTATGATGCCATTCGTAAAACAAAAGATATTAAACCACTGTAGCTGCAAGTTAGATAGTAAAAATTAAGGAGGAGGACAAATGAACAAGCGTAAGCAACGAAAATCAAGATCAAGAAAAACAATAGTCATTCTCAAACGGGTTGGGAAGAGCTCTGAGAACTCAGGAAGAATATACCTACCTGGATCTTGGATTGGCAAGACGGTGAGGGTTACGTTGAAGAAGAAAAATAAATAAATCGCTGAACACCTCTTAATTTGCCCTACCGCTCAATTGGTAAACCTTCGCAGTAGCTGGATTCTATTAGTTTCGCAGTAGCCGAAATTAGTGAGGCACTCGAATAGCATTTACAAAACAACTTACGGAGAGAGAGGACTTATCACTTGAGGCATCTCAGCAACTCATCAACGGGCATCGTATTTAATATACTAGATTTTTCTGCCCAGCCACGCCTAGCTTGACCTATTCCAAATTTTAAAAATGCAAAATGAACAGGATGATGTGCGTCTGAATCAATTACAAGTTTAACACCCTTTTGTATAGCCATTCTCACATATTCATCTTTTAGATCAAGCCGGTCATAATGTGCATCAATTTCCAGTATAGTATTAGTATCAGTCGCAATATCTACCAGTTTCTCAATATTAACAGGATATCCTTCTCTTTTATTTATACGCCTGCCTGTAGGATGGAATATTATATCGACGCTAGGATTGCGTGCTGCTTTTATTAGCCTATCAGTTTGGACTTCAATTGGCTGTGAGAAATTAGAATGAATAGCTGCCCCCACGATGTCGAGTTTATCCAGTACGTTGTTTGCGATATCAAGTGATCCATCTCTCATTATATTCACTTCAGCACCAGATAAAATTCGGAAATTGTTAGCTTTTGTTCGAGGAGTTGTTGGTGATGAATCCAATTCATTTCTACGTTGCCTTTCTGTTTTATCAAGCACCTGCCTTATACGATCATTTACTTCTGCAATTCTGTTTGCTTGATTTAATAGTTGTTTTTCATCAAGTCCGTTTGTTAATTTCAAACTTTTTGTATGATCTGTTATGACTATATATTGAAGTCCGAATTTTTCATTGGCGGCTAAAGCCATCTCTTCAATTGACATTGTTCCATCTGTGCTATTGCTATGGACCTGCAAATCACCTTTCAAATCATTGTATTCTATTAGTTTCGGTAGTCGCTTGCCTCCTTTTTTTGCGAGCTCAACTTCTCCTAAGTTTTCTCTCATTTCAGGGGGAATCCATTCTAAATCCAGTGTCTGGTACACTTCTTCTTCTGTTGAACCAGCAATTCTGTGCTGGGAATTGTCAAAAATCCCCCATTCATTCAAGTGAAGGCCTTTGGCGAGTGCTATCTTACGCATAGCAACACCATGTTCTTTGCTGCCCGTAAAATATTGTAATGCTGAGCCAAAACTTTCTTCAGGAACGACCAACAGGTCAGCATCCATTCTGTTATTCAACCGGACGAATGTCTTGGTTGATCCTTTACCAAGCACCTCATCTATTTCAGGCATTGATACAAAATAATCCATTACCTTTTCGACATCATTAGAAGCAACGACGAAATCAATATCACCTACGGTTTCTTTCATTCTCCGAAAAGAACCGGCAACAACTGCATTTTTTACCCCGTTAAACTTCAAGAGACGGGTTTCAATTTGTTTTATTAGAGGATAAACTTCTCCTAAAAGATACCGACTTCTTCCTTTCTTAAATTGTTGAATTTTTTTCAAAATTACTTCTTCTTTTTTTTCAGAAAAGCCACGAATGCTACGAAGCTTTCCTTCCGACGCAGCTTTTTCTAAACCTGATAAATCTCTGATACCGAGCTTGTCATATACAATCTTAATCGTTTTAGGACCTATGCCTTCTAGGCCATAAAATCCATCAATATCTATATCCGTCTTGGATTTTAACTCTTCTAAATATTGGATTTTTCCAGTTGTGAGGTATTCTTCAATTTTTAAAGCAATTGCCTTTCCAATGGACGGAATTTGCATTATTCCTTTCAATCCGTGTGTTGCGTATACCTCCTCGACGTTCAAAGATAAATTTGCGATTACATCTGATGCCCTCTTATAAGATCTAATTTTAAAAACTATGTTCGAGTCATCCTCTACCTCCTCCATTTCGAGTAGAAATGCAATATCACGCAAAATACTCGCAATATTAGCATTCTTCATCTTTGTTCTTCACCATGTTACCAGAGTCATGCTGCCATACCTAAAATTTCTTCCTACTGACATTGGCAAGACAAGAATTATTATCTGCGATAATGGTATATTTCACGGCTATAATAGTTTTATTCGCTTTAATCCGGATAAAGCGGAGTTGTAATATTGTGTAGTAGTATTCAACCAAATCTTCTTGTCTCATAAATTGGTTTTGGGCCGTATGATGACCTTTCAAATTTGATATGGAATTTACTAAATCAATAAATATTATTAAATACTTTAAATATAATAGTTTACTAATTCAAAAATACAATTCACAACTACGTTCTTATATTCAATTAGGCCCATATTGAATAGTTTGTCCGATGATGTAGGCACGATTGCAGCAAGGCGATACCAACTTTATCTGAAAGAAGAAGATAGGAAGAGAAGACATTCAGAGTGGACGCAATATGTTATTGCCGCAATACTTTGGCTAGTAAAATTGAAACAAAAAGTCAACATAAAAAGCAAGCGTGTTATTGAAAAAGTAACAGTAGAATAAAAGAAAAGGGGAAGAGTTGCGAGAAAGGATACGGAGTGGACACTTCTTAGTAATGATACTAGCATAGTCAATCAAGTAAATAGTGACCATCGAGCATCAATCCGTTGAGTAGCAAAAAGAATGCTTCAACCTAAAAAAATCCAAGAACAAAACACAACAAATATTCACAATATTTCAGTAAGAAAGTAAGACTGAATTCTGCAGTTGCATTCGCCATCCCACAACAGGCTTTGGCGTACTGACAAACAATCAGAATAACAGCAACAGCATAGAAGTTAGCCAAGACATATGCCAACAGTATTTTTGTAGCAACTCGACTTGTGTAAATGATGCCAACAAATATCATCTTGAACTTCTATCAATTCTAACATGGGAATTACTTATGCTACCGCCATATGTGTGGGAAGTTGATCTGCAACCATTTTAACCTATTATGATCGATAGTAGACTTAGATGTCATTTGAAACACTGAGCAAGCGGGAACGAACCAGTACTGAAACAGTATTAATAGTGAATCCAAATTCCTGTGGAGGATCAACTGGCAAGAACTGGGAGAGTCTTTATAATCAGATCAAGGAAATTTTGGGGGAAAATCCAGAGGTCGCATTTAGCCAAAAATCTGGAGATGGAACTAGTTTAACAAGGGATTTTTTAAGAAAAGGATTTAAAAAAATTGTTGCATTAGGAGGCGATGGAACCATAAATGAGGTTGCAAACGGCTTCTTTGAAGAAATAACATTAGGAAATAATAGTAGTAATAACAAAACTAAGCCGGCATCGCCTATTTTGAAACCGATAAACCCTCAAGCAACGATGGGTCTAGTTCCATCTGGGTCAAGAAATGTACTAGCCAAATCCTTAGATTTGCCTGATGGAATTGTTGAATGTTGTCAAAGATTTGTAAATGCTAAACCACAAAAGATAGATGTTATTGAAGCAGTAATAACAACAGCGGCAGAAGCTCCAGCAACAGCTTCAATCGATCATCCAAAAGAAGTTTCAGCACGTATTTTTCTTAATGCCGCTGAGATTGGGGTTGGCGCAGAAATTATCGATAGATCAAAGAAGATTAGAGACAAGATAAATAGCCGTTTTATTTCCACAATTTCAGGTGTCATTGCCACGCTGCCTACTTATGAGAGTAACCTGTGTGAGGTTTCTGTAGATGATGGACGCCAGAGTTTATTCTCGAAGATGACAATGGGTGTGGTGGCTAATGGCAGGTATTTAGGAGGAGGGTTTAAAGCAGCACCACAGGCAAGTGTTTCAGATGGTTTGCTAGATCTGACAATTCTTAAGAATTCCGGAAGCTTCAAAATATTAGATGAATTTGTCAACATGAAAGGCGATGCAGATTCCATGCAGGAGAAGAATGACATTTTCTATATACAGGCTAAGAAGGTTTCCATAAAATCAAAAGAGAGAGATATTACGGTTACTCTCGATGGTGAACCGATAGGGATTCTGCCTGCGACATTTGAAGTTTATCAAAATGCTTTGAGGGTAAAATTCTAGGGTGTATCTCCGGGCAGTGGATCCTTTAACCAGTAGCGATATCGAAAAGATTTGTACTACCAAACAATGTGAATGCCTCTATTGACTTTAGCAAAGACAATAGACTTGTGGAAATAATAGGCACTCAAATGGCATCTTGATTATGTATCCTGTTCTATCATCTTTTTTAAGTTATCAAGTGTGTGTGTGCTGTGCTGTGCTGTGCTGTGCTGTGTGTTAGTCGAACTACTACTTCACCGTAACCTTCCCTTTCATCCACGGATGTAATATACAATAGTAATTGTATACTCCTGCTTTTTCAAATGTCAATGTAAATGATGTGCTTGCATTTGGCGGTCCCTTTCCCTTCGGGAAGAATAGACCAGAATTAATAAATTTTTCATCTCCCTTTACAGAGTACATAGGATTAGGACCCAAATTGACCGCTTTGCCTGTAGAATCAATTACTGCTGGACTAGATGCTCTCGCGTTTGATGCGAGAATCATGGTCATGGATGGATTCTGATGGTTTGGTAATAATACAGGCTCACCATTAGAACCAGGTGGCATAGCCACAAAACTGGATGAATTCTTGACAGCAAATGGTGCACTTAGTGGTGCCTTTGTCTTGTTGTCCGTAACAAAAGTAACAGTATGCGGCTCTCCTACCTTCGCCGCATTATACCAGCTTACAATTTGCCCGGGGCTAATTTGTATTTGCTTCGGATAGAACGCATCATACGGAATGGTGCTATTTCCTCCTCCTGCTTGGATCTTCACCGTTGCATTAGGTTGCGTCGTGGTTGTTGATGCATTTGACGAATTATTTTGTGCTAGTACGAGAGGATTCATAGATAATGTGGCCGCTGCTACAGTAGCTAATATCGTTGCAAATAGCATTATCGATAATGGACTAGGGCTTCTCATTGGAACTTTAGTTGATGAATTCGTATTTATTCGTAGTGTAACGCTTGTAATACATTCGTCGAATGTATCAAAGTCCAGACTCGAACTCAAGAGACTACTAATTCCCTCGCTTAAAGGGAAATGCACGCGGGAACGTACTAGAAAATATTATATCTACCATGAGGTCAATAGCTATAGTATTATTGACAAACTATTGTCCCAGATGTGGTAAAAGGATAGTAAAGTGGTTTGAGACTTGGTATGCTCAAGGGAATTGTAGTTGTCTATCTGTAGAAAACAAAACCCTAGGGACACGAGATGAAAAATATTAATTGGAAATATAATAAATTCTGACTGGTTCTTTATAGTGGGATAACAGAATGCCATTCCCGCTCACGTTTTTTAGCTTGTCTGTACTATGATATAGTAACTTGCAATAATGGCATTTCAGTAATGATAACTATTGTTTTGTTTGATTTTGTTGCAGTGTCTGATGCTGTGTAGAGAGAAGTGGTTGCTGCTGTGTCGGCGTTTTTGGTAGTTGGAAAAAAGGAAATCCACCAAAACTGCTAATACTACCATTACTGGTGCCGCTGTTACTACCAAGTGCATAAGGCATTTGACCATTCCACCTATTGACAG
>Ga0209577_10006195_pt1 | contig 11082 bp, 11 predicted proteins | sample GraSoiAngelo_109_FD_185874 | JGI IMG/M metagenome (GOLD analysis project Ga0209577, IMG submission 185874) | Grasslands soil microbial communities from the Angelo Coastal Reserve, California, USA - 14_0903_12_20cm (SPAdes) (version 2) | ecosystem: Environmental > Terrestrial > Soil > Grasslands... | reverse complement strand
CAGAGCACGCCGCAGAGCGACTCCGGGCGGCTGGGTACCGCAGCGGCGCTGCCCGCGCGGCGGTGATCGATCTGCTCGAAGGCGAGGACTGCTGCGTCTCGGCGGCCGACGTCCACGGGTCGCTGCAGGGCCGCATCGGGATCGCGTCGGTCTACCGCGTGCTCGAGTCGCTGCACGAGGTCGGCTCGGTGCGCCGCGTCGACGTCGGCGACGGGGTCGCCAGGTACGAGCCGGTGCGAGACGAGCACCATCACCATCTCGTCTGCACCGAATGCGGCAAGGTCGAGGCGTTCGACGACCCGGCGCTCGAACGCGCGATCCGGCGCGTCGAGGCGAAGAGCGGGTACGCGGTGGAGACGCACGACGTCGTCCTCCAGGGCGCCTGCGACTCCTGCCGCGACTGATGTTCGTCGCAGGCCTCGCGGCTGCGCTCGTTGCGTCCGCGCTGTTCAACATCGGCGTCGCGTTGCAGGCGCTCGAGGCGCGCCAGGCGCCGAAGAAGCTCGGCCTGAAGGTCGGCATCCTCGGCCACCTCCTGAAGCGCCCGCTGTGGGTGCTGGGGCTCGCACTCGCGTTCGTCGGACTCGGGCCGCAACTGCTCGCGCTCGCGTGGGCGCCGTTCGCCGTCGTCCAGACCGCATTGACCGCGGGCCTCGCGCTGCTCCTCTTCATCGGTGCGCGCTACCTCGGAGAACGCGTCGATGCGCGCGCGCTCGTCGGTGTCGCGCTGCTCATCGTCGGGGTCGCACTCGTCTCGTGGGGCGCACCGGCGCATGCGGAGACGCACCGCGGTGCCGCCGCACTGGTCGCGGTCGTCATGGCGACGGCAATTCTCGCGCTCGTCCCCTTCGCGCTCCGGCGAGTCGGGCTCGACAGAGGCATGGTCCTCGTCCTCGCGAGCGGCGCGGGCCTCGCCGGCGCGAACATCGCGACGAAGCTCGGCAGCGACGAGATCGGCGGCCGCCACTGGCCGAGTGCCGGCGTCTGGGGCCTCGTCGCTCTCGCGCTGGCCGTCGTCGCGACGATCACGGGAATGACGGCGTTCCAGAAGTGCGCCGCGACCGTGGCTGTTCCGGTCTCGACCGCGGTGCAGACGTTCCTGCCGATCATCCTCGAGCCGCTGTTCCTGCGCGAGCACTACCACTCCGTTGCGACGCAAGCCCTTCCGATGGCAGCCGGTGTCGTCGTCGCCGCGATCGGCGTCGTGCTCGTCGGCAGCAACCCCGCGGTCGCCGAGCTCGCCGCGGGTGGCTGACGGTTCCCCCGCAGCGCGTGCACGCGTTGCAGGCAGGATGCGACATCGCCGAGATCTGGAACCCCGTGCCGGACCTGCGCGCAGCCGCCGTGCTGGGCCGGTCGCTGCGCGCGCTTCCCTACACCGAGGAGTCGGTGGAGGATCTCCTCGGTGAGGACGGGCCCGCCGCGGGGCTGAGCGACGTCGCCGTCTTCGACCGCAGGCTGCCCGACACGCCGCTCGGCAACGCGCTCCGCCTGCTGCTGCTGCAACTGCCGATCTCGCGCGACGAAGCGCTCGCCGCCGTCTACGAAGACGGCCTCGACGCGCTGCTGACGATCGGCCTGGTGCGCGCGGACGGTGACAACGTCATCCCGCGCGGGCGCGTCGTCCCCGCCGAGGGACTGCTCCTTTCGTTCGACGGCTTCACGCAGGGCGAGGACGATCCGCCCGGCTGGGTCGCGAGCTATACCCCGACCGCCTCGTGGCTCGCCGCGCTGACCCCGCGGCGACGCGTGCGGCGCGCGCTCGACATCGGCACCGGCAGCGGGGCACAGGCGCTGATCGCGACGCGCCACGCGGACGAAGTGATCGCGACCGACGTGAACCAGCGGGCGCTCGATTTCACCGCGATCAGCGCCGCGATGAACGGCATCGACAACCTCGAGGTGCGCCTCGGCAGCCTCTTCGAGCCGGTCGCGGGCGAGACATTCGACCTCATCACGTGCAACGCGCCGTACGTCGTCTCACCCGAGGACCGCTGGCAGTATCGCGACGCCGCCGGTTTCGAAGCCGATCAGCTCTCGCACACGCTCGTCCGCGAGCTGCCCGCTCACCTCGCCCCCGACGGCTATGCGTCGATGCTCGTCAGCTGGCTCGCAGAGTCGCGCGAGGATCCCGACGCACGGATCGACGAGTGGCTGCACGACAACGGCTGCGACGCATGGGTGATCGAGCTGAGCGGCGCCGACCCGCTCGACCACGCCGCCGGCTGGAACGAGCACCTCGCCGTCGACCCGGAGGCATACGGCGCCGCGCTCGACCGGTGGACGAGCTACTTCGAGGAGCTCGGCGTCGAGTGGATCAGCGAGGGCGCAGTCCTCCTGCACAAGCGGCCGGGCGAGGTGCACATGATCCGCACCGACTCCGCGGACGAGGACGAGCTCGAGTTCGCGGGCGACCAGATCCTGCGCGTGTTCGACGCGCTCGCCCTCGTCGCGGACGTCGACGACCCGCAGGAGCTGCTCGGGGAGCGGTTCTCGCTCGCGGACGAGACGCAGATCGAATACACGGCGGACGACGACGGTGCGCGCGTCGTGCTCGAAGAGGGGACGTGGCCGTCCCTCGAGGTGGACGACGAGACCGCCGACATCCTCGGCGAGCTCGACGGGCACGCGACGCTCGCCGAGGCGATCGACCGCGCGCGCGTCCCGCGCCGCCGCTCGACGCTCGAGGAGATCCAGGAGCTGCTCGAGCTGGGGATGCTCGAGCTGCACCGATGACGTCCACTGCCGACCTGCTCGACGAGCATCCCGACGCGGCCGTCTGCGACCTCCCGCTGAGGCAGTTCGGGGGCGTCGCGTCGTTCGCCGGCGAGATCGCGACCGTGCGCTGCTTCGAGGACAACGTCCTGCTACGGCGAGAGGTGAGCAGCCCGGGCGAAGGCCGCGTGCTCGTGGTGGACGGCGGCGGCTCGCTGCGCGTCGCGGTGGTCGGCGACAACATCGCGTCGCTCGCGCTCGAGCACGGCTGGGCGGGGCTCGTCCTGAACGCGTGCGTGCGCGACTCCGCCGTGCTGCGCACGCTGGCGCTCGGCATCAAGGCGCTCGGCACGCACCCGAAGCCGAGCGCCAAGAACGGCGATGGCGAGGTCGGCGTTCCCGTCACCTTCGGCGGCGTGACGTTCACACCGGGCGGGCGCATCGTCAGCGACGACGACGGCGTCGTCGTCATTTAGCGCAACGAGCGGCAAAAACGCGCGCGCGCCCCTTGCGGGCCCGACCCCGTTCGTCATACATTGCGGATCCCGCAGGGCACGGAGCGCGAGTAGGTCGAAGCTTCCGGAGCGGTCGTAAAGGGCGCAAGCCCGGAACGATTGGTTCGGGGGTGGACGAAAGCGCCACCGGCCCAGCGGGATTTTTTTTGCCCAAAAACAGGGTGCCCGGCCACGCCGGGCATTCGATCAGGGGTCTGGCTTCAGCCAGAACCCGCAGTTGCTCTTCCGCGAAGCGCGTGCACCGCCCGGCGTGGCCGGGCAGCGCTTTCTACGGCGCAGGAAAGCCGGGCGTCGAGAGGACGTTGCCGTCCGCGAGGATCGTCATCGCCTCGTAGCCGCGGAGTCGCGCCGTCCAGCGCGGCCCGTCGAGCCCCATCGCGAACGCGGCGGTCGCGTACGCGTCGGCGGTCGCCAGCACCGGCCCGGTGATCGTCACGGAGAGCACGCCCTCGGGCGGCCGGCGCGTGTGTGGGTCGAGCACGTGCTCGCCGCGGGCGTAGGCGCCGGAGGTCGCGACCGCGAGGTCATTGCCCTCGACGACCTTCGCGACCTTGTCGAGCTCGGTCGGATGCTGGATGCCGACACGCCAGCGGTCGGCGGGCAGCGCGCGGCCGCTGAGGCAGACGTCGCCGCCGGCGTTGACGGCGTAGTGGCGGAAGCCCGCCGCGTCGAGGAGCGCCGCTGCGCGGTCGACCGACCAGCCCTTCACGAGCCCCGACGGGTCGAGCACGTCGGGCGAGACCGGTCGCGCGTCGAAGAAGCCGTTCGTCTCGTCGCGGAGCTCGTCGCAGCGGTGCAGGATCTCCCGTACGTCGGGATGCGCATCCTCGACGTCGAGCTCGCCGCGATTGATGCGACTGATCTCGCTGTCGTCCTTGTACGTGCTGAAGCGCGCGTCGACTTCACGAAACCATTCGAACACGTGGTCGAACGCCTCGTCGCCGACGCCCGGATCGCGGACGTCGACGACGATCGGCATTCCCATCACGTGCTCGACGCGATGCATCGTCCTACCAGGCCTTCTCCATCAGGATCGCCGACTGCAACGACTGTGCGAACGCGTCGCTGCTGTTCGTCGCGCCGGAGACGATGTAGATGTGCGCGCTTTGCGCCTGCAACGCCTCCTGGACGAGCGTCGGGAGCGCCTGCTCGTTGATGAAGACCGAGCGGTCGGTGTGGTTCGGCGAGACGGGGACCGTGATCGAGGTGATCTTCCGCTTGACGGTCTTCTTCGCCCCGATCGTCGTCGTCGTCTTCTTGACCACGATCGTCACCTGCAGCGGCCCCCAGCGGTCGGCGTCCGCGGCGGTGCCGTTGAACGTCCTCGTCGCGACGGTGACCTTCTTCTTGACGGTCGTGTTGGCGGTCGACGCCTTGGCGGCTGCGAAGGCGTTCGCGCTCGGCAGCGCGAGCGCCACCACCCCCAGGCCGATCGTTGCTGTCTTGCGCATTGCGTTCTCTCCTTACGTGAGGGCGAAGCGTTCCGTGTGGATCTGGCGGCGTGGGACCTGCGCGCCACGGACGTTCCGTTCGATTGCAGTGGTCATTGCGGGAGGGCCGCAGACGAAGACGTCGCGGTCCTCGATGTCGTGCACGAGCTCCTTCAGATGTGCGGGCGTGAGCAGCCGTGCCCCGTCGCCGCGATGGTCGCCGACGATGTAGTGCACCGTCGCGCCGCGCTTCGCGGCGAGCTCAGCGAGCTCCGCGCGAAAGATGATGTCGTCCTCGGCAGCCACGCGGTAGAGGACGACGAGCTCGCCGGGCATCGACTCGAGCAGCGCACGGATCGGCGTGATGCCGATCCCGCCGGCGATCAGCACTGCCTTGGCACGCGTGCGCACAGCAGGCGTGAAGACACCGAACGGCCCTTCGGCGAAGACGCGCGTCCCGACACGCAGCTCGCCGAGATGCGACGTGTGGTCGCCGAGCGCCTTGACCGTGATGCGCAGCGAGCGCCCGTCCGGCGCTGCCGAGAGCGAGAACGGGTGGGCCGTCCACCAGCGGTGGCGATCGAGGAAGCGCCACAGGAAGAACTGCCCTGCGTGCGCGCCGAGCTTGCCGAGGTTGCGCCCGGTGATGCGCACGGAGACGACGTGGTCGCCCGCGCGCGAGACCTCAGCGACGCGCAGGCGGTAACGGAATGCATTCGCGATCGGCACCAGCAATCGGAAGACGACGAGGATTGCGAGGGTCGCGAGATAGATTGCGCGCCAGTAGTTCGCCGCCGTCTTGTCGAGCACGAGCTCGTTGCCGGTCGGGATCTCGTGGAACCACGAGAGCGCGATGCCTGCGTAGGCGAGCAGATGCACGACGTACCACCACTCGTACGAGAGCTTGCGACGCACGATCACGAGCGACGTCGCGACGACAGCCAGCAGCATGCCGGTGCCGATCGTCGCGGTGATCATCCCGGGATAGATTCCGCCGCCGAGCATGGTCGAGATCTCCTTGCCGAGGCTGAAGCGGTCGGCGAGCGTGTAGCCCCAGACGGTGAAGACGACGTGCGCGATCACGAGATCGATGCACACGTGGCCGTTCCAGCGGTGCCAGCGGCTCAGCCGGTCGAACCCGATCGCGTGCTCGAGCGCCGGCAGGCGTGCGAGGAGGACGACCTGGATCAGCGCCAGGTACGCGCTGAGCAGCCCGGTGATGCGCCCGACGCTCGTGAGTGCCTCGGCCGTCGTGTGCACCTTCGTGACGTTGCCGCCGTGGTACCAGAGCCACACGATCGCGAGCCCGTTCACGACGACGAGCGCCAGCACGAGCACTGCAGGCACGACGCGCCGCGCACGGGCCGCAATCGAGAGCGACGGGACGCGGTAGCTGTTCACGGCCAGGTCTGTCATGCCGGACACCGTAGGAGCGCTTCCTGTGAATCGCTTCAGAATTGGGCCCCCGGAGCCCAAGAATCGGCGTCCGGGGGCCGGGTGGTCAGGTCAGGATCAGGTGCGGCTGCCCAGCGTGACCGACAGGGTCTTCGATGAGCCGCCGCGCGTGATCGTGACGCTCAGCTTGTCCCCGGGCTTGTGCGAGTCGATGATCGACCGCAGGCTCTCGGCGGACTTGATCGTCGTGCCGTCGAGCGCGGTGATCACATCGCCGGCCTTGATTCCGGCCGACGCGGCTGCGCTGCCGGAGCTGACGTCGCGCACCGCGATGCCGTTCAGGGTCGTCTGGACGTTGACGCCGAGCAGCGCGTGCTGCGCGGAGCCACTCGTGATCAGCTGCGCCACGATCGTCGCAATGGTGTTCGACGGGATCGCGAAGCCGACGCCGTCGTTTCCACCCGAATCGCTCTGGATCTGCGACGTGATGCCGATCACCTTGCCGTCCAGGTCGAGCAGCGGCCCACCCGAGTTGCCGTGGTTGATCGCGGCGTCGGTCTGGATCGCGCCTTCGATCGGTGCGTTGTTCGGCGAGACGATCTCGCGGTTGAGCGCACTGACGATGCCGCTCGTGACCGTGCCGTCGAGCCCGAACGGGTTACCGATCGCGACGACACCGTCGCCGACCGCGACCTTCGAGGAGTCGGCGAGCGCGAGCGGGTTGAGCTTGGACGCGGGCGCGCTGACGTGCACGACCGCGAGGTCGGTCGTCGCGTCCGTGCCGACGATCGTGCCCTTGTAGGCCGAGCCGTCCGAGAACTTGACCGTCACCGAGGTGGCGCTGTCGACGACGTGCTCGTTGGTGACGATGTCACCCTTCGTGTCGTAGACGAACCCGGTGCCTTCCGCGGTACCGCCGCTGTTGCCCTGCGGGAACGGCGAGTTGCCCGATCCCTGGGTGGCGTCGATCTCGACGACGCTCGCCGTCGAGGCCTTCGCGATCTGGCCGACCGACAACGCCGCGGTCGCGGCGTTCGAGACGTTCGCGGGTTGCGCGACGACGGGCGCTGCGGCCTTCGCCCCGTGGTGCGTGAGCGCGACGGCTCCCCCGCCTGCGCCCGCACCTGCGAGCGCGGCGACCGTCACTGCCGCGGCGATGCGAGCTCTGTTCCTGGCCATCTGGATTCGGTCCTCCTGGGTTTCTCGTTGTGTGTGCCTCCAGGGAACCGGTCCGGCTTGTGCTCGCGCTCAACGGGACCTAAGAAGATGCTCAGAAGGCAGAGTGTCCGGCGTGCTCTCGCTCCCGCCTGCGCTCCGCCACCGTGACTTCCGCCACATCTGGGCCTCGATGCTCACCTCCGGCTTCGGCACGCAGATGGTCTCGGTCGCCGTCGGCTGGCAGGTCTACTCGATCCACCACAGCGCCTTCGATCTCGGGCTGATCGGGCTCGCGGAGTTCGTCCCCGCCGCGCTGGTCGCGCTGCCGGCAGGCCAGCTCGCCGACCGCGTCTCGCGGACGCTGCTCGCGACGGCCGCGGTGCTCGCCGAAGCGGTGATCGCCGCGCTGCTCCTCGTCGTGACGCTGAACGGCGCGAGCGCACTGTGGCCGTTCGTCGCGCTCGCCGCGCTCACGGGCGCAACCGCGGGAATCGGCTCGCCGGCCGGTCGTTCCCTGACGCCCGAGATCGTGCCGGCGGACCTGCTCGCCGGCGCGATCGCGTTGCGTTCCGTCGCGGGGCAGGCGGCGAGCATCGTGGCGCCGGCGCTCGGCGGGCTCCTGTTCGCGATCCGGCCGGAAGCGGTCTACATCGCGGGGATCGTGCTGTTCCTCGCGTCCGCGTTGTTCATGGCGCAGGTGCGGACGCCGCCTGCGAGCATCGGCAGCGCGCCCGGCCTGCAGAGCCTGCTCGGCGGCATTCGCTTCATCCGCCAGACGCCCGTGATGCTCGGCGCGATCACGCTCGACCTGTTCGCGGTGCTGTTCGGCGGCGCCGTGGCGCTGCTGCCGTTGTTCGCGAAGTCGATCCTCCACACGGGCCCGTTCGGGCTCGGTGTGCTCCGGAGCGCCGTCGCCGTCGGCGCGCTCGTCGCGGGCATACGCCTTGCGAACCGGCCGATCGGCCGACATGCGGGGCGCACGCTGCTGCTCGTCGTCGGCGCGTTCGGCGTGAGCATGATCGTGTTCGGTCTCTCGCGGTGGTTCTGGGTGTCGGCGCTCGCGCTCGCGGTGAGCGGGTTCGTCGACATGTACTCGATGAACATCCGTTCGACGATCGCCGCGCTCGCGACGCCGAACGAGCTGCGCGGGCGCGTCAATGCGGTCGAGGGCGTCTTCATCGGCGCCTCGAACGAGCTGGGCGCGTTCGAATCGGGTGCCGCGGCCGCACTGCTCGGCGCGATTCCGGCCGTCGTCGCAGGTGGGGCAATCACGGTCGCGCTCGCGTTCGTCTGGCCGAGAGCCTTCCCGGCCCTTGCGCGCATCGACCGGCTCGAGGAGCTGTCACCCGCCGGTGCTGGAGAAGTGCTGGTAATCGGGCGATCCGCTCCAGCGTCCGCCCCAGAGCCAGCCGACTGACGCGAACGCGCGCACGAGCACGCCGCCGGCCACCGCCATCCCTTTGCGGTAATGCGAGCGGTCGGTGTACGCGCGGCCTGCGCGCGGCATCACCGTCGATCCTTCGAGGTACGGGTTCTCGACGGTATTCACGTCGATCGCCTTGCCATACGCATGCACCGACCACTGCTTCGGCCCCGGGGCGACCGCGTAGCGGCAGTTGAAGCCCGACGTGTTGTCGGCCGCCATCGAGCGGACGTCGCTCCCGCCGTACTTCGCGACGGGCTCGATGCGGCGAATCGGGAACCGGTCGGCGTAGAGCGTGCGGAAGACGGTGCGCACGCTCCGTGCGACGTCGCGGTGCACGACGAGCGTTCCCGTATGCGCGCGTCCGTCGAAGCCGACGTACGAGACGGTGAGGTTGCGCAGGTCGGACGGCCCGACCGGGCAGCCCGCGTGCCAGGACTTGCCGAGCTCGGCGGCCGTGACCGGCGCGATGCTCGCGTGGAACGGAGGCAGCGCAGCCATGCGCCGGGCAGCGTACTCTGGCGCCGCCGATGCTGACGCTCGCCGTCGCGCTCCTCTTGCAGGGCTGTCCCCAGCAGGTCCGGGTCGCAGTGCCGAGCGCCCGCTCGACCACCGCGCGGCTGACGGTGACGGAGTGCGGCCGGCGCGTCCTCGGCCCGTGGCGTGCGCGAGTCGGGCGCAACGGCGTCTCCGCGCACCATCGCGAGGGCGACGGCACCACCCCGCTCGGCACGTACGAGCTCGGGCCGGTCGTCTACGGGATCGACGCCAACCCCGGCGTGCGCTTCCGCTTCCACCGCCTCGTCTGCGGGGACTGGTGGGACGAGGATCCGCGCTCGCCGGGCTACAACCTCTTCCGGCATGTCCGGTGCGGGACGAGCCCGCCGTTCGGCGGGGGAAGCGAGGCGCTGTGGCGGATCTCGCCCGCCTACCGTCTCTTCGCCGTCGTGGAATACAACGCGGCGCCGATCGTCCCCGGCCGCGGCTCGGCGATCTTCCTGCACGTCGATACCGGCCACGCCACCAACGGCTGCATCTCGATCCCAAAGCCAGAGCTGGTGCGGGTTCTGCGCCGGCTGCGGCCGGGTGCCACGATCGCCGTCGTGAGGTAGAGGTATCCATACCTCACTTCTGCATAATTCGCAGATCTCTGTATAGTTATGCCTCATGACGACCGCCGCGATCCTCGGCACGGCCGGCTACACCGGCCAGGAGACCCTCGACCGGGTGCTGGCGCATCCCGGTCTCGAGCTCGTGGCGCTCGGATCGGACTCGCTGGCGGGCCAGGGCGCATCCGCCCTCGACCCGCGCCTGAACGGCTCCCTGCCTGCATTCGTCCCGAACGCGGAGGCTGCCGCGAGCGGCGCCGACGTGCTCTTTCTCTGCCTCGAGAACGCCGAGGCTGCTGCGTTCCAGCCGCCGGCCGAGACCGTGGTGGTCGACCTCGGCGGCGTGCACCGCCTCGCCGACGACGCGGCCGCCGCTGCGTGGTACGGCACCGCGCCCGGCGCGTGGAGCTACGGGTTGCCCGAGCTCTTCCCGGCGGACGGGCTGCTGATTGCAAACCCGGGCTGCTACGCGACGGCGGCGCTGCTCGCACTCGCGCCGCTCGCCGCGTCGCTCGAGGGGGCGGTCGTCGTCGACGCGAAGTCCGGCATGACGGGCGCCGGCAAGTCGCTCAAGGCGTCGTCGCACGCGGGCTTCGTGCTCGAGAACTTCTCGCCGTACTCGGTCGGCGCACACCGGCACGCACCGGAGATCGCACAGCAGCTCGGCTTCCCGATCTGCTTCGTTCCGCACCTCCTCCCGATCCGGCGCGGCCTCCTTGCAACGTGTTACGTGCAGACACAGGCCAACCCGCGTGCGCTCCTCGAGGACGCGTACGGCGACAGCAAGGTCGTGCGGGTGCTGCCCCACGGCGTGACGCCCGAGCTCGCGCGCGTGCAGGGCACCGACAGCGCAGAGATCGGCGTCTTCACCGACGGTGCAACCGGCACCGCGATCGTGATCTGCGCGCTCGACAACCTCGGCAAGGGCGCCGCAGGCCAGGCCGTGCAGAACGCGAACCTCGCGCTCGGGCTCGACGAGACGGCAGGGCTGCGGCTGAGCGGAGTGCTGGTATGAGGCGTAGGCTCGACGGAGCCGATCAAAGAGCGCAGGTGCCGGCTTTGCCGGCGCCGGAGCGGGTATGAGCGTCACCGCGCCAAAGGGCTTCACCGCGGCCGGCGTGCACGCGCGGATCCGCAAGGACAAGCGCGACGTCGCGATCGTGCGCTCCGCGACGCCCGGCACGGGCGCCGCGATGTGGACGCAGAACCGCGTGCTGGCCGCGCCGGTCGTCGTGTCGAAGCGTCATCTCGAACTGACGCAGCCGCAGGCCGTGGTCGTCAACTCCGGGATCGCGAACGCCGCGACCGGCGCGCAGGGCGAGGCGGACGCGATCGCA
>Ga0209577_10006193_pt1 | contig 11085 bp, 9 predicted proteins | sample GraSoiAngelo_109_FD_185874 | JGI IMG/M metagenome (GOLD analysis project Ga0209577, IMG submission 185874) | Grasslands soil microbial communities from the Angelo Coastal Reserve, California, USA - 14_0903_12_20cm (SPAdes) (version 2) | ecosystem: Environmental > Terrestrial > Soil > Grasslands ... | reverse complement strand
CCGCCGTGGCACTGGCCGCCGTGGCCGCCCTCGCGGTGTGGCAGGGGCGTTCTCAACGCGGATGGCGGCTCGCGGCGGGCATCGGCGCGCTCGCCCTCGCGATGCCGCTTGTGGCCAAGGCCGTCGGCGTGGACTACCTCTATCCGCGCAACATGGTCGGTGCCTGGGTGCCGCTCGTGGTTGCGCTCGCCGCCGCCGCGTGGTCGCGCATGGGTGCGCTGGCGCTGGGCGGTCTGTGCGCCGCCCTGCTCGCGCTCACCATCGCAGTCGACCTCGACGCGAAGCTGCAGCGCTCCGACTGGCGCGGGGCTGCGGCGGCGATCGGCCCGGCGAGCGAGCCGCGCGCGATCGTGACTTCCGCGGTGGGCGACGACCCGATCGCCTACTACACGGGCGGCGTCAAGCTCCCGCACGGAGCGGTGACCGTGAGCGAGATCGATGCGCTCGGCTTCAGCGGGGCCAGGAGGCCGGCCGGTCGCCAGGTGCCGCAAGGCTTCCGCCCTGTATCGCGCCGGCGCGTCGCGGGCTTCATCCTGGTGCGCTACCGATCGGCGCTGCCGCGGCGGCTCGGGCGGCCGGAGCTCGCCCTGGCGCGGCTGGGCACGGGGCACGCGGCCGTGGTGGTGCAGCGACCGTGAGCGGCGTCGCCTCGGCTCCTCGCCTCGGGCCCGGCCTAGCTCTCACCGAGCCGGTGCGGCGGGCGATCGGGGCCGCCGGGATGGCGGGCCTTGCGGTGCTGGGGGCCGTGATCGCGGTGGGCGGAACCGGCGGCCGCACCTTCGAGGTCCCGGCAAGCGCAAAGGGATTGCCGGGCTGGATCGCTGGACCCTTCAAGCCGCTCTCCGTGACCGTCACCGGCGGCCAGTTCTGGCTGCTCCTCGCGGGGATGTTCGTCTGCTATGGCGCGGTCCTACTCGCGGGCGACGCGCTCCGCTTCCGGTGGGTGGCGGGGGGTGTCGTTCTCCTGCACCTCATCTTCATCCTCTCGCCGCCGCTTCTCTCCAAGGACATCTTCAGCTACCTCGAGTACGCGCGCCTCGGGGTGGTCCACCACGTGAACCCCTACGGGCACGTGGTCAAGGCGGTCCCGGGCGAGCAGATCTACAAGTTCCTCGGCTGGCGGAGCGTGGCGAGCGCCTACGGACCGCTGTTCACGGTGGCCACCTACCCCCTCGCCAAGCTGAGCGCCGGCGCTGGGCTCTGGATCATCAAGGTCGTCACGGGGGCGGCGAGCCTGGGCTGCGTGGCGCTGGTCGCGGACTGCGCCCGGCGGCTGGGGCGCTCACCCGCCGCCGCCGCGGTGCTCGTCGGCCTCAACCCGGTGCTGCTCGTGTACGGCGTGGGCGGGGCTCACAACGACATCATCATGCTGTTCCTCGGGGTCGCCGGGGTCGCGCTCACGCTCCGCGCCCGGGAGGGGCTCGGCACAGCGGCCGTGGTCGTGGGCGGCGCGGTGAAGGCCTCGATCGGGGTGATGCTCCCGTTCATGGTGCTTGCGGCCCGCGACCGGATGCGCCCGATCGTCGGCATCGTGGCAAGCGGCGTGGCGATGCTCGCGATCGCAGTCGCCGCGTTCCACTCCGAAGCGCTGGGCGTGTTCCGCGTGCTGCACCAGCAGCAGCGACTGGTCTCCGACGACGCGATCCCGAACCAGCTCGCCCGCGCGCTGGGCGGGCCGGGCGTGACCTCGGACGTTCGGCTCGTCTCGCGCCTCCTGCTGATCGCGGCGCTCGCCTACCTCGTGTGGCTCGTCTGGCGGCGCGGCTACGACTGGATCGCGGCGTCCGGCTGGGCCTTGCTGGCGCTGGTGGTCGGAAGCTCGTGGCTGCTCGGGTGGTACGTCCTGTGGCCGCTTCCGTTCGCGGCGATCGCGGGCGACCGTCGGCTCAAGGTCGCATCGGTGGCTCTCGGCCTGTACTTCGTGGCGATGCGCTGGCCGATCCTGGTGCTCGGGCAGGGGTAGTTCGGAACTACGGCGCCGCGGGCGGCGCCCCGCACTTCGGGCCGGTCTTGGTGGGCTTCACCTTCAGCGGGCCGCGCACCGCGCGGATCACGCGCGGCTTTCGGGAGGCGTCGTGCGAATCGACCAGCAGGTAGACCCGGTAGTCGGCCCCGGCGCGGCGGTGGGCGCCCCTGAAGTGCGCCGCGCACACCAGGTCGTAGCGCTTGTGACCCTCCGGGATCGCGATGCCGTACGAGGTGCGACCGCCGTGGGTCTTCACCCAGTCGGCGAACGCCCTGCGGTCGCGCTGGCGCTGGTGGCCCTCCCTAAGGGTGACTGGCACATTCGAGGCCGCGGCGGCGAAGACCGCCACGATCGCCAGTCCGAGGAGCACCGTGCCGCGAGGCAGCGCCCGCAGCCGGTTCATCCCGTGGGGACGGGCGTGGCTCCGAGCCACGCGAAGAGCGCTATCGCGGCTGCGTGTGTCTGGAGCATGTTGGGCTGAGCTTGGTAATGAGTGATCGAGCTGCCATTCCAGGCGCGCAGGAAGAGCCCGTGCTTACCGCGCGCGTTTTGGAGCGCCCGGAGTCCGTTGTGGTAGGCGAGGTTGTACCAGCGCGCGTCACCGGTGGCACGGTAGTAGTCGAGCATCCAGCGAAGGTAAATCGTGTCGAACTGCGGCCCGTGGTTCACGTCCTGCCCAAAGCGCTGCAGCGACTCTGTCGCCACGAACTCGGCCCGGGCGCACGCCGCCGTGTCGCCCGCCTTCAGGCACAGAACCTCGTTGGCCCCGATCATCGGTCCCTCGACGTAGCCCATCGGGGTCGAGTCTGTGTCGCTGCGCCGGTACAGCCCGTTCTGGCCGATGAAGTGCTTGTTGCCCCAGGAGATGAACTTCCGGGCGGTCTTCAGGAACGAGGTGTTCCCGGTCTTGTCGTAGAGCATCGCGGCCAGCGCGGAACCCGACGCGAGGGCCTCGCCGGCCTTCCGGGTGCGGTGCGTCTCCCACCAGACGCCGCCGTGCTTCTTGTCCCAGCCCCGGTTGGCGATGAAGTCGAGAGCGCGCGCAGCGTCGGTCAGGTAGCGCTTGTCGTGCGTGGCGGTGTATGCATCGACGAAGGCGATCCCCCACCAGCCGTTGTCGTCGAACCAGATCTGCTCGCTCGTGTTGCGATCGCCGGGATAGGGCGTGTAGCCGCCGTGCGGCTTCACGTTGCCGTTCCAGTAGCGCTCCGCCTTGCTCGCGAAGTACTTGACGGCGGCCTTGTTCTTCGTCGACGGGCTGCCGATAGCCCGCGCGTCGATCGCCTCGAACAGCGGGACGATGCTCCAGACCGTGGCCTGCGGGTACTGCCTCTGGTCGTTCAGGAACGAGTCGTACCAGCTGTGCCGGGAGTCCCACCAGTAGGTGTGCGCCGCAGCGATGCCCTTGGCCGCCTCGCTGCGGAACGTGGCACGATCGGTTTGAAGGGTCGCCCAGGCTGCCGGCGCCGCGGCCAGGACGGCGACGGCGATGAGCAGGGGCAGGAGGCGGCGAGTCACGGGTTCAGGCTATCCGGAAAGTGGGTGGCCTAATAGAGGATCGTCCGCTCCGCCGTGAGCTTGAGCGCCCTGGGCACGCGCTGGCCGCCGAGCGGTAATGCTTCGGCACCGATGGGCCTCGACACCGCACCCGCACCGGCGTCGAGGCGCATGCGGCTTCCGGCACCGCCGCCGGGGGCCGGCACCGAAAGCTGGGTGCTGGGCGGCCTCATCTGCCTGTATTGCTGGCTGCTCGCGCCGGCGACATCCGACCTCGCGGCCGCGGTGTTCAGGAGCGACCTCCTCAGCCGCAGCGGCGCCCTGCTCTACAACGCGCAGTGGTACAGCGGTCATCACCTGCCGGGCTACAGCCTGCTGTCGCCGCTGCTCGGGGCGCTGCTCGGAACGCGGCTGTTCGCGGCGCTGTGCACGTTCGGGACGATCGTTGCCTTCGAGCGAATAGCCGTCCCCCGCTACGGGGTCGCCGGCCGGATCGGCGCCGTGCTGTTCGCGATCACTGCCGGCTCCAGCCTGCTGATCGGTCGCGTGGCGTTCGCAGCGGGGCTCTTCCTGGGGACGCTCGCGATCCTGCTTGCGATCCGCGGCCGCTGGAAGCTCGCCGCGCTGGCAGCCGCCGGCTGCGCGCTCGGCAGCCCCCTGGCCGGCCTGTTCCTGGCGATGCTCGCCGGGACCTGGTTCCTCGTCGAGCGGCGTGCGTGGGGAGCGGGCCTAGCCGTGGCCGCCGTGATCCCAGCGCTCGTGCTCCAGGCGGCGTTCCCCGAGGGCGGGACCTTCCCGTACGGATGGCCGAGCTTCCTCCAGCTGGCCGTGTTCGCGGCCCTCTTCCTGCTGGCGCTGCCCGCGGAGCAGCGGGTGGTCCGAGCCGCCGCGGTCGTGTACCTGGCGCTCGGCCTGTACGCGCAGCTCGTCCCGTCGCAGCTCGGCGGCAACGTGAACCGCCTGGGGACGATCGTCGGCGCCCCGCTGCTCGCCTGCCTCTTGTGGGAGCGGCGCCGGCTGGTCCTGCTCGTGGCGCTCCCCTACCTGATCTGGTGGCCGATCCACTCGGTCATCCGCGACCTGCCGGCGGCCGGCGGAGCCATCACCGAGGCCTCGTACTACCGCCCGCTAGTGGATGAGCTCAGGCGCGCCGCGCGCGGGCCGGTGCGGATCGAGATCCCACCCACCCGCGACCACTGGGAGGGCGTGTACGTGGGCAGGCACTTCGAGCTCGCCCGCGGCTGGGAGCGCCAGCTCGACCAGAAGTACGCGAACCTCTTCTACGGGACGCCGATAACGCCCGCCAACTACCGCAGCTGGCTGCTGCGGAACGCGGTGTCCTACGTGGCGGTGTACGACGGCGCGGCGGACTTCGCAGGCCGCTCCGAGGCCGACTTCCTCATCCAGAGCCCTCCCCCGTACCTGCGCGAGGTGTGGCGTAACGCGCACTGGACCCTGTTCGCGGTCGACCACCCGGTCTCGCTCCTTTCCGGGCCGGGCCGGCTGCTCTCCGCCACGCCAGACTCGTTCACCTTCCGGGCTGTCCGGCCCGGCCGGTTCGTGATGAGGCTCCACTTCACGCGCTACTGGGCGCTGTCCCGGGGGCGCGGATGCGTCCGGTCCACGCGCGGCAACTGGACCGCGATCACGGTGCGAACTCCGGGCCCGGTGGAGGTGGCGACCCGCTTCAGCCTGGGTCGGGTGCTGAGCCAGAGCCCGCGCTGTAGCTGACCGCGGGCTCGGGCTGTTCGTCGGGGCGCGGGGCGAGCGCGGGCGGACCGGTGACGGCCACCTCATGCGTGGCTGCGCGCGCCGCGCGCCAGCGCCACCACCGGCTCACGGCGAAGTAGACGACCAGCGCGTACGCCCATCCCACCAGGATGTCGACGGCGAAGTGCTCGCCGGTGTACACCAGCGTGAACGCCATCGCGAGCGTGTAGAGCGCGAACGGGATGCGCCAGCGCCAGCCCCTGTGCCAGAAGAGCAGCATCATCATCAGCGGGAACGCCGAGTGCAGCGACGGCACGGCCGCCACCTGATCGACCCAGTTCTTCTCGATCGCCGACGAGACCGCGGTCGTCCCGGTGTGGCGGAACATCTCGTCCTTGATTGGCTCGATGTGGGGGATCTGGCCGGTCCGCGATGCGAGCCACGGCGGGACGGCCGGGTAGAGCACGTAGGTCACGAAGCCCAGGGACGACAGCCAGATGACGAGGGTCCGCCAGCGCTTGAAGAGCGGGTACGCGAAGCGCCAGGTGAGGGCGGCGACCGTGAGCGTCCCGAAGAAGTGGGTCAGGTACACGCCCCAGACGCCGTAGTCGTACCAGGCGGCCGCGGGCGGGTGGTAGAGGTGGCTCTGCAGCCAGACCGTCGGGTAGGGGAAGCCGAACAGCAGCTTCTCCACGTGGAGCTGGGGCGACAGGTGCGGGGTGAAGCCTGTGGTGTCCGCGATGCTCCGCGCGTAGTCGTAGGCGAACAGGAAGAGGATGAACGGGAGCCAGTCCACGACCAGGCCGCGCACCCAGCGAGCCGGGTTGTTGAGCGACAGGATCAAGAGGCCGCCCATCAGCCAGGCGAAGACGACGTCGCGCGAGAGCAGGATCTCCCCGGCCACCGCCACGGCCACGCCCGTCGCGACCACGTACAGGCCAGCGGCGATCAGGAGTGGGCGACGGCGCCGCGCGGTTTCGCGGTCGTCGGCGACGGGAGCCGCTCCAGCGGGTTGGCCGTTCACTTCGGTTGCCATGGTCGGGTGGCGGGCCTGCGCCCGCGCGCGCTTCCCGCTGCCTCGATGGCCCTCCCCGGCGGCGGGAGACGGAAGAGTCTAGTGAGCGGGTACGGCGCGACCGCCCGCTTCCGCGCGCGCGGCGCGTGCCTCCACCGGCGCCGCGATGACGATCCCCACACCGATCAGGGTCCACGCGATCGGGTCCTCCAGGAACGACGCGTAGAGCAGCGTGTGCACGACCAGCGCGCTGAACGCCGCCGCCAGGAAGGCCCGCGAGACCAGCCTGGGAGGCGGATCCCGTCCCCTCAGCCCGGCCAGCCCGCGGAACAGCAGCGGGAAGGCCGACCCGATCACCAGCAGGTAGGCGGCCAATCCAACCGCCCCCTGCTCGGCGGCCACGGTGACCGGTGTCGTGTGCGAGGCCGACGCCGCCTGCGGAGAGCCCACGCGCTCGCGCTCCCTGAACCGCTTCGCGAACGACCCGGAGCCGAACCCCCACAGCGGCCTGTCCGCGAGCATCCTGAGCCCGCCGCGGATCAGCTTCAGCCGCCCGCCCGAAGAGCGGTGGACCGCGTGACGCGAGGTGAGGTGCAGGTCCTTGGCGAAGACGGCCGCGACCGCGATGGCGGCGATCGCCGCGCCGGCGACGAGCCACCGGTGGCGAAGCGGGTTCCAGCGCAGCGCAGCCAGCACTGCCAAACCGGCCAGCAGTGCGACGAAGCTCGACTGCGAGAAGGTGAGCACGATCCCGCCCCACAGGACCGTGAGGGCGCCCGCGGCTATCAGCACGTCGCGCTGCCTGCGCGCCCAGAGGAGCGTGGAGCCGAGCCCGACCATCACGATCGCAAGGAAGCGGCCGTAGATGTTGGGATCGAAGAACAGTGAGTTGACCCTGAAGTAGGACTCGAACTGGTTCGATTCGATCACCTTGCGGTTCCACAGGAGCTGCCGCGTGGCGTACTCCCAGAACCCGATGCCCGCGAACACCAGCGCGAGCAGCACGGCCAGTCCGAAGCACTGGATCACGAGCCGCCGCGACCACCTGATCGTGACCAGCAGCTTGAGCAGCAGCGCGAACGGCACGTAGAAGAAGGCGACGTTCTTGACAGCCTGCTCGAAGTCGTTCGAGTAGAGCGACTGGACCGAGTAGAGGACCACGTAGCCGACCAGGGCGAGCTCCACCGTGCTCGGCGAGCGCTCCTGCCACCCCTCGCCGTCGCCGCGCACCCGCTCGAGGATGTAGGCAACGACCCCGCCCGCCACGACGACGTACAGCGGAACGAGGATGTTGGCGCTGGTTCCGGCCGTGGAGAGCGGGATGCGCACGGGGAGCGTGAGGACGGTGAGCAGCGGCACGAGCCAGGGCCGGCGGCGGAAGACGGCTGCCAGCGCCGCGACCGCGATCACCCCAAGGGCGGCGGCCAGCGCGGCCTGGCCGGGGTGGTCGCGCAGGTGCCGGATCTGGTCCGTGTTCCAGAGCTCGGCCACCACCAGCACCGGCGTCAGGACCAGGGCCGCGAGCGCGCACAGCGCACGTTGCCGTTTCGATCTCAGGGCGAACACCCCCGCAGCGGCGAGGGCCGCCGCCACGATCCCCAGTCCCTTGACCGTCGTCGCTAGTGCGAGAGGAGCGCCCATGTCCTCTTCGTGACCTCCCCCACCGCGGCCGACGTGCCGAGCGCCGCCGCCCACTGGGGCGTGCCCAGGCGGATCACTAGTCCCCGCCCGAGGCGGTAGGCAACCAGCTCGGAGCGGCCGTGGCCGCGCGCGGCGGCGGAGAGCGCGCGGGTTCCCGCGGGCAGCCGCACGGACTCGTCGAAGACCGTGAACGGGCCGACCACTCCGCCGGTGCCCGCGAACAGCCCCAGGTCGTCGACGCTCGCGGCGAGCGACGCCTGCGGGCCGCGGGCCGGCACCGTCGACTCACCGAGGACGTTCTGCGCCGAGGGGGCTGTCGGAGCCGACAGGGCCGTGTTGGTGAGCGATACCCGGCGCCGCAGGGAGTCGCCGCCAAAGGACGCGACATGGCCGCCAGCGTGCACGTACGCGGTCAGCTCCGCGGCCAGGGCGGGCGTGAGCCAGGGCTCATCCCCCGCGAGGGCCACGCCGGGGTGGCCGGCCAGCCGCGGACCGCGGCCGAGGGCCAGCGCTAGGTCCGTGGTGACGTCGTAGCGGATTCCCGAGCGGTCCAGGAAGCGGAGGAGCGGGCCGACCTGTGCGGTCAGGCCTGGCGGCAGCACCCCACCGGCGAACGGCCGTGCGAGTGGAACGGAGCGCGCGGCGTAGAGGGTGTCCGGGAAGCCGTTCCCGTCGTCGTCCAGCGCGTTCACGGCCTGCCAGTCCAGCGTCGGGATGACCACGAGCACGGCGCCGCCGCCACGGCCGCGCACCACCAGCGGCGTCCGCACCGCCTTCCCGCCGGCGGCCACGGTGAGGACGTACAAGCCGGTCCGCGCCTTCCCGGGCACGCGCAGCGCGAACGCACGCCTCGGACCGGCGCCCGCGGCGACCGCAGCCGGCGAGCCCGCCGGGACCATCGAATCGGCGTGTCCGCGCGCGACCGGATGCGCCGCGCCGAGGCGCGCCAGCCGCCAGCGGACGCCCGCGGCGCCGCCGTACACCGCCACCGTGGTGATGGCACCCGCGCGGACTGGCTCGAGCGGCGCTCCGAGCGTGGGCCCGCCGATCGTTAGTCCGGTATGCGGCGCCGATCCCGTGGCCGTGGGCGGGAGACGCCGGGGGGCCGAGCCGGCGATGAGCGCCCGGTTCTGGACGGTCACCGAGACCGCGTACTCGCCCGCCGGCGCCGGGCGCCCGCCCACCTGCGCGTCCCAGCGGATCGAGTGCGTCTGACGATCCCCGACCAGGGTGGCCAATCGCTTCGCTGGCCCCGGTCCTTTGCGCCAGATGCCGTAGACGGGAGGGACCGCCGAGGGCCCGGTGTAGCGGATGGTCACGGGGCCGGCGCTCCGCGCTGGAAGCCAGGACGGCGTCACCGCGATCAGCCTCGGGTGCGGCGGCTCGGTGACCAGCTCGATCCCGCGCACGCCAGTCGCGGCGCGGCCCTGCCGCCTGAGCGTCACTCGCACGTAGTAGGTGCCATCCGGTGGGACCGTGCCGTCGTCCGCCCGTCCATCCCAGTTGTACACGTGCCTGCCTCGCCGCAGCGAGCGCCCGTCCACCAGCCGGCGCACGCGATCACCCTCGGCGTCGACCACGTCGACAGTCACGAGATCCCCCTTCGGCAGAAAGAACGAGATGCGAGCGCGGTCCTTGCGCCCGTCGCCGTTCGGGGAGAAGTAGCGCTGGAGGGCCAGGCGCTTGACGACGGGCTGTCCGCTCTTCAAACGCTGGGTGACGAAGAACGCCGCCACCGTGGCCAGCACGAGCAGCACGAACACCGCGCGGGCGAGTGCGCCGCTCGACACGGGCACAAGGTATCCACGGCGGCTCCGGAGGGCTGGTGCTCGCGGGCTCATGGCAGCCGCATGATCTGCGCATGGGGCACCTCGAGCTCGTGGAACGCGTCGAGGCCGCGCGGATCGGTTCGGGCGAACGCACACCGGATCGTGCCCCCGTGGCAGACGGCGAGCCCGGGCAGCTCGCCCGCAGCGATGTCGTGGAGGGCGGCAGTCACACGAGCCAGGTGCTCGGCGAGGGACTCTCCTCCCGGGAACCGGAACTCGGCTCCGGCCCGCCGCCAGGCGTCCCACAGCTCGGGCTCGTCGCGCGCGATCTCGTCGAGCAGGCGGCCCTCCCATTCGCCCCTGTCGGACTCGGCCAGGCGCTCGTCCACGCGCACCTCGAGCCCGAGCTCCTCGGCCACGATGCCGGCGGTCTCCCGCGCGCGCGAGAGGTGGCTGGACCAGATGGTCCGCAGCCCTTCACCTGCGGCCGCGTGCGCGAGCTCGCGCGCCTGGGCACGACCGTGGTCGTTGAGCGGCACGTCGCGCCGGCCCTGGACCCGCGCCGGCGGGAGGTTGTAATCGGTCTCGCCGTGGCGGGCGAGCAGGATCAACCGCGCCTGTGGAAGAGCCCGAGTGTGTCGGCGCGCAGCCCGAGCCGCAGGGTCTCCAGGGATATGACGTCGCCGGGCAGGATGTTGCCCAGGTTCGCCTGCGGCCCTAATTGCCGGATGAACCAGACCTGCTGGTGCTTCTGCGGGGCCTCGAAGATGAGCCGGTTCGCATCGACCTCGTGCAGGATCTCGTCGATCAGGCCGGTACGCGCCTCGCCGTCCGGGCGGTACAGCCCGGCGTCGCCGGTCGCGCGCCCCTCGCAGATGACCCACCGCGCACCGGACTCGAGCGCGCCCTTGATCATCTCCACCCAGCGGTAGGGGGCGAGCAGCGCATCGGGGTCCTTCTCCCCCACCTCGCCGAACACCGTGAACTCCTCCGCGAAGGAGCGGATCAGATCGAGCTTCTCCTCCTCGGGGATCCGCACCGTGCCGCTCGAGACCTCGACGTGCTCGAGCCCGAGCTCGTGCAGCCACTCGCGCAGCTGTTCCACCCGTCCCTGCAGCCAGGCGAGCTCGGTGAGCGTCCCGCCGAGCATCACCGGTACCCCCGCGCTCCGGTAGCACGCGATCTTCGCCTGGAGGTCGTGCGTCACGTAGGCCGATCCCCAGCCCAGCCGCACGAGGTCGACGTAGTCGCCCGCGCTGGCCATCAGGCCCTCCGCCTCGGCGGTCGAGAGACCTCCGTCGATCACGTGCGTCAACCCTTCCTCCCTGGGCTTCCGGGCACGTTCGGGGAGCTCCATGAAGCCTGTCACCGGCGAGACCCTATCTGCAGAAGTCGGGGGTGCCGGGCCGTGCTAGCCGTGCGAGCGGTCGGCGCCCACGACCACGATCACGGTCGCGGCGCCCGCGAGAGTGGCGCTCTGGGCGTCG
>Ga0209577_10006192_pt1 | contig 11087 bp, 10 predicted proteins | sample GraSoiAngelo_109_FD_185874 | JGI IMG/M metagenome (GOLD analysis project Ga0209577, IMG submission 185874) | Grasslands soil microbial communities from the Angelo Coastal Reserve, California, USA - 14_0903_12_20cm (SPAdes) (version 2) | ecosystem: Environmental > Terrestrial > Soil > Grasslands... | reverse complement strand
CGTCGTTCCTGGGTTCGATGAACCTTCCGAAAGATTGAAAGTTCCGTCGGGCGTACCGCCGAGTGGGTACCCGACCGTGCCGCTCGAATCTGTGATCCACAGGTTGATCGGAGTATCGGTCGGCAAACCGGAGACGCTGACCACGTATCCCTCGCCGACTGAAACCGCACTCGGGTTGACCGTGCACGGTGGGTCACTCTTTCGCGGCGAAGCTGCCCGAGCAACCTGAGCAGAACCAATCAGCAAGGTCGCCACGATCATGACTAGCGAGATGCGCTTCAATTGTTCACCCCCCTCATCGGGGTCGCTAATAACCCCGTCTATTGGGCGCTGCTGTCGGCGAGGTCGGAGCCCGCGCTGCTTGCTCGCGGCTGTTTGCAATGAGGTCCGTCGAAACTCCCCCAGACTTCGCCTCTCCCAGGTTCTCTATCGGTCTCGACATGCACCCTCTTGACTACTTAGAGTGGTTAGAGGCAACCCTGCTTTATTTACAAGACTCGAACGTATGTTCTAGACTGCCCAGGTCATGGGCCAACCCGACCAACTGTTCGAAGTCGCGCGCCGCACGTTCGACACGCCGGAGTTCCGCGGCATCACGTTCATCGAGTCCGAGGCCAAGTCGATCATCAATCACGTCCCCGGCAACGCGATGCCGTTCAGCTGGACGATCAACCCCTATCGAGGCTGCTCGCACGCATGCACGTATTGTTTCGCGCGCGTCACGCACACGTACATGGACATGAACGCGGGCACGGACTTCGAGTCGAAGATCGTCGTCAAGATCAATGCGCCCGAGGTGTTGCGTGCGCAACTGCGGTCGCGTCGCTGGCACGGCGACCACATCGCGATGGGGACGGCGACTGACCCGTATCAGCGCGCGGAAGGCCGGTACCAACTGATGCGTGGCATCATCACCGCGCTCACCGACTACCGGAACCCGTTCTCGATCCTGACGAAGAGCACGCTGATCCTTCGAGATCTCGATCTTCTCAAGGAGGCCGCGAAGATCACCGACGTCTCAACGGCGTTTTCCATCGGCACCCTCGACGAGGACGCGTGGCGCGCGAGCGAGCCCGGTACGCCTCATCCGCGCGCGCGCATGGACGCGGTCGCCGCCTTGAACGACGCCGGCATCCCCTGCGGCGTGATGCTTGCGCCGATCCTGCCCGGCATAACAGACGGTCCGGAGAAGATGCGCGCGGTCGTCGATGCTGCCGTCGCCGCAGGTGCGACTCACGTCACACCGATCCTGCTCCACCTTCGTCCGGTCGTCCGCGAGGAGTACATGGGGTGGCTTCAGGCGACCCATCCGACGCTCGTCACTCGCTACGAGCACATGTACGCGCGCTCTGCGTACGGCCCGAAGGAAGACAGGAACGCGCTCGGCAGGACGGTCGGCAAGCTGATCGCAGCGGCCGGTGGTATCAAGCCCCGGGCGCGCATCGCAGCGCGCTTCGCCCGGGAGCAGCACACGAGGGAACCGGCGAAACCGAAGCAGCTGACGCTGATTTAGGAGCGCGGCGAGCCGTAGAGCTAGCGCCGCACCGGCAGCGCGACGGTGAACGTCGTGCCCTTGCCGAGCTCGGAGTCGACCCACACCCGGCCGCCTTGCGCGATCACGAGGTTGTGGACGATGTAGAGCCCAAGGCCGACGCTGGAGTGACCGCGCGCGTTCGACGCCTGGCGGAACCGATCGAAGACCTGCGGAAGCTCGTCGGCGGCGATCCCCATGCCTTCGTCCGCCACCGTCAGGAGAACCTCGCCGTCGCCTTCGAACACGGCAGCTCGAACGACCGTGTTCGGTTCGGAGTACTTCAGCGCGTTGTCGAGCAAGTTCGTGACGATGTGCTCCATCGCCGCCGGATCCCCGAAGAGCCCGAGCTCGCGCGGCGAGAGGTCGGTCTCGATCGTGCGCTGCCGTCCCGTCCCCATCTCGCGCGCCACTGCTCGAACGATCCCACTCAGGTCGACTGGAACACGCTGGAGCCGCCCGAGGCCGGCTTCCACGCGCGTCGATTGCAACAGGTTCTCGATCAGTCCGAGTATGCGATAACCCTGCTCCTCGATGACCCCGATGAACTCATCGCGTTGTTCGAGCGGGAGCGTGTCGGCGCGCTTGCGAAGGATCGTTGCATACCCGAGGAGCGATGTGAGGGGCGTCTTCAGCTGATGCGTGACGCTTGCGACGACATCGGCACGCATCCGGTCGCTTGCTTCCAATCGCTCGGACGCGTTGCGCTCTTGCTCCAAGCGCGCGTACAGCTCGATCGCGCGCTCCCGCTGTCGCAGGAGCTCTCGCGTCAGCACGCGGAACCTTCGCTCTCGCTCGACCGCGTAGGCGATGAACCCGACCGAGAGCGCGACGAATACGAAGCGCATCGCCGAGAAGTTGACGGTCCTGCGGATCGACTCGGGAAATATCTGCGTCCAATAGGAGACGATTGCAACGGCGAGCGAAACGACGACCAAGGCGATGAACGCCGTCACCCAGAGATGCTTGCGCTGACGCTCGATGTCCTCGAGCGTCGGTGCCGGACCCGGCACCTTCGTCGCAACAGGACGCTCTTCTGTGATCACCCGTCGATCACCACTCCATGACCGGCCGCAACCTCGCCGATGACGGTCGCGATCTCTCCGCTTGCCCCCAGGACATCAACCGCTACGTCTAAAGAGCTAGACGGTAGGAATATCGCCATCCCGAGGCCCAAGTTGAAGACTTTTCGCATCTCGATCTCAGACAGCCCGCCCGTTTCGCCCAGATATGTGAATATCGGCGGCCGTTGCCAGGACCCTAAATGGAGGGTGGCGCCCAATCCCTGCGGCAGAACGCGCGCGAGGTTGGCTTCGATCCCTCCTCCGGTTACGTGCGCCGCAGCGTGGATCTCCGTAGCCCGCGCAGCCGCGAGTACGGCGGGCGCATGGATGCGACACGGTGTCAGCAGCGCGTCGCCGAGCGTTCCTTCCACGTCCGGCGGCCGCACGTCGAGCGACAGATCGCGGTCGAGGATGATCTTGCGAACGAGCGAGTACCCGTTCGCGTGAAGGCCGCTTGATCGAAGGCCGACGATCACATCGCCGTCGCGGACGCGCTCTGCGCCGAGCATGCGCGCGCGCTCGACCACGCCAACGCCGAAGGTCGCAAGGTCGTACGCGTCCGGGTCCATCGCGCCGGGATGCTCGGCGGTTTCACCCCCCAGCAAGGCACACCCAGCGATGCGACACCCTTCCGCGATCCCCGACACGATCTCGGCGATGCGTTCGGGAACGAGCTTGCCGCACGCGATGTAATCGAGGAGGAACAGCGGCTCCGCGCCGTTGCACACGACGTCGTCGACGACCATCGCAACCGCATCGATCCCGATCGTGTCGTGACGGCCGAGCGTCTGCGCGATAAGCAGCTTCGTGCCCACCCCGTCGGTCGCCGATACCAGGACGGGGTCTTCGAGGTTCTCGAAGCGCGCGGAGAACAAGCCGGCGAAGCCACCGATCCCCTCGAGCACCTCGGGCCGCAGCGTCGCCGCCGCGTGCTTCTTGATCAGCGAGACCGCGTCGTCGCCTGCTCGGATATCAACGCCAGCTTGAGTGTACGCGTCTTTGTTCGGGTCGCTCACAGCTTCTGTTGTTCGCGCAGATCCTCGAGGACGAACTTCGGCTGCTCCGGATCCTCCGGCGTCTCGATCGGATAGATGCCGTCGAAGCACGCGCGGCAGAAGCCATCGCTGGCCTGCGAGGTCGCGCGGACCAGCGACGGGAGCGACAGGTACGCGAGCGTGTCGGCTCCAACGAACTGCCTGATCTCTTCGATGCCGAGGTCGCTTGCGACCAGCTCGGCCTTCGTCGCCATGTCGATGCCGTAGTAACACGGCCACCGGATGGGCGGGCTCGTGATGCGAAGGTGTACCTCCAACGCCCCGGCTTCGCGGAGCAGCTTGACGATCGCACGTGTGGTGTTCCCTCGCACGATCGAGTCGTCAACGACGACAAGCTTGCGGCCCTTCACGGCCGCGCGCAGGGGGTTCAGCTTCAGGCGGATGCCTTGCTGGCGGATCGACTGCGTCGGCTGGATGAACGTTCGACCGACGTAGCGGTTCTTGACCAATCCTTCGCCGTACGGGATCCCAGACTCTTCGGCGAAGCCGGCGGCGGCGACCGGTCCGGTGTCGGGAACGCCGATCACGAGGTCGGCGGTCGGGGCCGGCGCCTCCTCGGCGAGGATCCGTCCCATCTCGCGACGCACGTCGTGCACCGTCCGCTCTTGCAGGACCGAGTCGGGGCGCGCAAGGTAGACGTACTCGAAGATGCAGAGCTTCGGTTCGGGCTTCGAGTAGATAACGCTTCGCAGGCCGTCGTCGTTCATCGCCACGATCTCGCCCGGCTCCACGTCCCGGACGAACTGCGCCCCCACGATGTCCAGCGCGCACGTTTCGCTTGCGACCACCCAACCCCCACCGGCGAGACGGCCGATCGAAAGCGGCCTCACGCCGTTGGGATCCCGCACGCCGTACACGGCGTTCTCGTCCATGATCACCAGAGAGAACGCGCCCTTGAGCAACGGCATCGTGTCCGCGATGGCTTGCTCGAGCGGACCCCCGTGTTGCGCCAGCAACGCCGTGATCATGTCGGAGTCCGTCGTCGCGCGCGGCTGGTTGTGCGCCTCGTGCACCATCGCAGCGACGTCGATCGTGTTCGTCAGGTTGCCGTTGTGCCCCAGCGCAACCCCGCTCCGGCGGGCCGGAACCGAGCGGAAGGACGGCTGCGCGTTCTCCCACTTGCTGGACCCTGTGGTCGAGTACCGCGTGTGTCCGATCCCGATGTGACCCTGCAGTGCGGTGAGCGTCGACTCGTCGAAGACCTGAGCAACCAGGCCCATGTCCTTGTAGACGACGATGCTCGAGCCGTCGGAGACCGCGATGCCGGCTGCTTCCTGGCCACGGTGCTGGAGGGCGTACAGGCCGAAGAAGATGAGCTTGGCGACCTCTTCACCCGGCGCCCATACGCCGAAGAGACCACACTCTTCGCGGGGCGAATCGTCGGTGACAGCTTCGTCGACGACGTGAAGGGGCGACCGGTCCGTCACGCAGACATCTTAACAGCCGGGAGGCCCCGCCCAAGGCCCCTCCAGAGGCATTTCCTCAAGGGATTCCTTCGGAAGGTCGGGCGAAATACCATCGGGCCGTGGAGCAGGCGCCGGCCGTCCCGAGGAACCATCCACCTGCGTGGGCGCGCGCATTCGTCGCGGTGTTCCTCACGGCGTTCGTCGCCTGTGGTTTGGGCGCAGGCGAGCTGTGGCCGCTCACCAGGTGGCACCTCTTCAGCGCCGTTCGTCAACCGATCCAGGTGGGGTGGCGAGCGGTCACGGTCGACGCCGCCGGCCGGGAGACGCCGCTACCGGTCGGACAGCTGCCGCTCGCGTACCGCGGAGCGCCGCTCCTGGTCGGGCGCTTCGACAAGCTGACGCCGGCCGAGCAGGCCTCCCTCTGCGACTCCCTCATCGCAGGCGTTCGGTCGTTGGGCCGGAACGTCCTGGCCCTGCGGATCTATCGCGTGACGAAGGACGAATCGATCCGCGTCGGCGCGCGCGCGGCGCCCGAAACGGTCGCTCTCCGGTACACGTGCGCGCACGGAACGGTGCAGGCGGCGGGGCCGTGATGCGACGGATCGAACGGTGGATCTTCTCAGCCGGGACGCCGGAGCGGCTCGCCGCAATACGGATCGGGCTGTGCTCGGCGCTCGCGCTGCGGCTCACGAGAACCGTGTATCTGAGCATCGCGGGGCAACCGCACAGCCTGTACCGGCCGCTGTCGTTCATGCATCTGCTGCATTCGATGCCGCCCTGGGGAGTTGTGCTCCCGATCCAAGTCGTCGGTGGGGTCGCAGCCGTGCTGGCCGCCTTGGGATGGCGAGCTCGCCACACGCTGCCGCTCGCGTGGGCGTGCGGGCTCTTACTCGGCGGCATGACGACCAGCCTCGGGAAGGTCGTGCACAACGACGTCCTGCTGCTGCTGTGCATGGTCCCGCTGCTGCCGGCTCCGGTTTCGGACGCGTGGTCGCTCGACGCGCGCGCAGGCCGCACCAAGCCGGGCGACCCGATGCGATACGGATGGCCGGTTCAGACCGCTCTGATCGTGGTCGCCGGTTCATACTTCTTCTCGGGGTTCGCGAAGCTCGTTAACTCGGGGCCCGCATGGGCGCTCGGCAGCAACATGCGTTGGGTCCTCTACATATCGAGCGACTCGCGTCCGTCACCCGACCACTGGTCGCTGTTCATCGCGGATCGTGCCTGGCTCGCGCACCTCGTTGCGGCCTCGATCCTGCTGCTCGAGCTCGGGTTCCCGATCGTCTTGTTCTGGAAGCGCGCGCGCCCTGCGTTCGTGGCCGGCGCGATCCTGTTCCACCTCGGGACCTGGCTGACGCTCGGCCTTGATTACTGGGCGCAGGCGGCGACGGTTGCGATCGTTCTGATCGATTGGCCCGCGCTCGTTGCGCGCGCGCGAGGCCGCTCGAACGCTACGAAAGGAGCCGCGGAAGCGCGCCCTCGAACGCAGCCGCCAGATCTGCGACCGGAACCTCGAGCAGCCCGCTGATCTCCAGGCGCGCGCCCCCGCTCCGCCCGAGGGGGATAGAGGGGACACCGGCGGCCTTCGCCATCTCGATAACCGCCTTCGCGTGAGGCGCAGTCACGATGATCCGAGATGCCGACTCTGAGAAGAGCCAAACGTGCGGCGTAAGACTGCGGTCGGGCTCGATGACTGCACCAACACCCGACGAGATCGCGCACTCTGAAAGGGCAACGCCGAGGCCTCCGTCGGAGCAATCGTGGGCACTGGCGATCACGCTGCTTTCAGTGAGGGTCGCCACGAGCTCGAGCAGGCGTCGCTCGGCATCCAGGTCGAGAGCCGGCGGTGTCCCGCCCAGGTGCTCGTGCGCGACCCACGCCCACTCCGAGCCCCCAAGCTCCGCGCGGGTCTCGCCCAGAAGCACCACATCGTGATCGGCCGGCCACCCGATCCCGAGCCGCTTCGACGCATCCTCGAGCACGCCGACCATCCCGATCACCGGCGTTGGATGGATCTGCGTCTCCCCGGTTTGGTTGTAGAAGCTGACGTTTCCGCCTGTCACCGGCGTGCCGAGCGCGCGACAGGCTTCGCCGATCCCTGCGACCGCCTCTGCGAACTGCCACATCACGTCGGGGTGCTCGGGGTTGCCGAAGTTCAAGCAGTTCGTGATCGCGACGGGGCGCGCGCCCGTGCACGCGACGTTGCGCGCCGCTTCGGCGACCGCGAGCTGCGCGCCCAACCGTGGATCGAGCTGACACCAGCGCCCGTTCCCGTCCGTCGATATCGCCAGCGCGCGCGGCGTGCCCTCGATCCGCAGCACCGCGGCATCGCCGCCGGGGCCTTCCAGCGTGTTGTGCTGCACGATCGAGTCGTACTGCTGATACACCCAGCGCTTCGAGCAAACGTTCGGCGAACCGAGGAGCTCGAGGAGCGCCTCGCCGAGGTCCTTTGGCGCATCCAGCGAGAGCGGATCCGACGCGCGCAATCCGTCGATCCAATCCGGTCGAGCAGCCGGCCGGTGATACGTCGGCCCTTCGTCCGCGAGCGAGCGCGCCGGCACGTCGGCCACCACCTCGCCGTGGAACGTGACGGTCAGGTTGCCTCCGTCCTTTACCCGTGCGACCGGGGTCGCCAGGACGCCCCACGTGCGGCAGATCTCCAGGGCCTGCTCGACGTCGTCGGGACGCACGATCGCGAGCATCCGTTCTTGAGACTCGCTCGTAAGGATCTCGAACGGTTCCATCCCCGCTTCCCGAAGCGGGACTGCGTCGAGATTCAGGTCGAGCCCAACCATGCCGCGCGACGCCGTCTCGCTCGTCGCGCAACACAGGCCTGCACCGCCGAGGTCCTGCAGCCCGACGAGCAAGCCGCGGCGCGCGATCTCGAGGCAGGCTTCGATAACGACCTTCTCGGTGAACGGGTCGCCGACCTGAACACTAGGCCGTTTCGCTTCCGCTTCTGCATCGAAGGGACGCGACGCCAGAACGCTGACGCCGCCGATGCCGTCGCGCCCCGTCTTCGATCCCATCAACAGCGCGACGTTTCCGGTTCCTTCTGCGCGCGCGCGCTGGACATGTGCGGCCTCGCCGATCCCGATACACATCACGTTGACGAGCGGATTGCCGCGATAGCACGGGTCGAACTTCACCTCTCCGCCGACGGTCGGGATCCCGATCGAGTTCCCGTACTGCGAGATGCCGGCAACCACTCCACCGAGCAAGTGACGCTGTGCCCATTCGTCGGGCATCCCGAAGCGCAACGGGTCCAGCAACGCGACCGGGCGCGCGCCGGCGGAGATGATGTCTCGCACGATCCCGCCGACGCCGGTGGCCGCGCCTTGCACCGGTTCGACGAACGATGGATGGTTGTGCGACTCGAGCTTGAAGACCGCGACGAGCCCGTCGCCGATGTCGATGATCCCCGCAGACTCTCCCGGTCCCATCACGATGCGCGGACCTTCGGTCGGTAGCGTCTTCAGGTAGATCTTCGAGGATTTGTACGAGCAGTGCTCCGACCACATCGCGCCGTACATCGCGAGCTCCGCAGCCGTCGGCTCGCGTCGCAACGTCTCGACGATGCGCTGATACTCCTCTTCCGTGAGTCCGAGGGCGGCAGCTTGAGCGACGGTCACTCGATCAGGCGCGGACCGCGCGCTTCAGCAAGCCGCCGATGACGGCCACTCCGTCTGCGCTGTGGAATCCGACGGATGCATCGACGGCGTGCTCGGGGTGGGGCATCATCCCGAGCACATTCCCCGCCTCGTTACACACACCGGCGATCCCGCCGGTAGCGCCGTTGGGGTTGGCGTCATCCGTCGAGCGGCCCTGCGCGTCGCAGTAACGGAACACGACCTGCCCTTCCGCCACGAGCAGCCTGAGCAGCTCGGCGCTCGCCACGTAGCGCCCGTCGCCGTGCTTCACGGGGATGACGAGGACCTCCCCTTCGCCGGCGTCGACGAGCGAGGAGATCGACCGCTCCACACGGATGGGCTGTGGCCGGCATACGAATTTCAAGCCCTCGTTCCGCACGAGCGCGCCGGGCAAGAGACCCGCCTCGCAAAGGATCTGGAAGCCGTTGCAGATCCCCAGCACCGGACCGCCCGAGCGCGCGAAGTCCACGACGGCCGGCATCACCTTGGCGAAGCGCGCGATCGCGCCGCAGCGGAGGTAGTCACCATAGGAGAAACCGCCGGGCAGAACGACCGCGTCGACGTCCCCGAGCGAGCTCGCGCCGTGCCAGACGAGCTGCGCTTCACCGCCCAGGTGCCGGACGGCCCAGACCGCGTCGAGCTCGTCGTTCGACCCCGGGAATTGGATTACTCCGACGTTCATGCCTGCTCCAGGATAACCGTCAACGCGTATACCCCGCCGACACCAACAGCGCGATCGCGCGCGCCGCGGGGAGGTCGGTCAGCGTGCGCGCGTCGTTGCACCAGCGCGGCCATTTCGACACGTCCATCAGCTCTCGGCACGCGCCGACTTCGGCGCGGCGCGCGCCCAGCTCTTGCTCGGCAGTAACCGCCTCACCGGGATGAGCGAGATGCCACCCTTCATGGACGATAACCGGCGCGACCTGTTCGACCGGCAAGTTCGACTCCGAGAACTTCAGGTTGAGCCAGACCGTCCTCGTCGCGAGGTCGGCCGTCGACTCCACGCCGGCGAGCTGAAACCCTGCGAACCGGATCGTCGAGTTGCCCAAGCCTTTGATCGCGATCGTCAGGTCGGCGGGCACGCCCCCGCGCGACAGCCGGCACAGATCCACCAAGGCTTGTCGAAGCCGGACGGCCCCGGCGGGGCCGACCTTCAGCACCGTCGTCGAGAAAGCGGCGCAGGCCGGAGGCAGGGGCGCCTGGGGCGAGGGCACCGGCGCCGGAGCGAGCTTCCCGACGTTGTGGGTCAACGCGCCTCGGGGAGGCGGACGGCGCCCCTGAACCGGGACCGTGGAGAACTCGGGCGGATGGATGATGAAGACGAGCGCCGCGGCCACGGCGACCACGCCGGCAACGAGGAACAACACCAGCAACGGGCGCGGCATCGCATCGATGAACCGAAGCTTGCTGTGATCGCTCTTCGGAGGTGGAGCCTCGTCCATCTAGGTTTCGATGCGGTAGGTGAAGTCTTCGATCACCGGGTTGGACAACAGCCTCCGCGACATCTCCTCGACGCGCGCGACGGCCTCGTCACGGCTCGGCGCTTCGATCTCGAGCTCGATGTGCTTGCCGACCCGAACCCCGGAAACGCCCTCGAAGCCGAGCGACGGCAGATTCTCTTCGACCGTCTTGCCCTGCGGATCGAGGATGCCATCCTTCAGCATCACGTCGATCGCGACCCGTGCTTTCATCGGAGCCAATCTTCGAACGAGCGGCCGGTCAGCCGTTCGTACGCTTCGACGTACTTCGCCCGCGTCCGGTCGACGACGGCGTCGGGCAGATCGGGCCCGGGCGGCGTGTGATCCCAGCCGCTCTCGTCGAGCCAATCGCGAACGAACTGCTTGTCGAAGGATGGGACCGAGCCCCCGGGCTGCCACTCGTCCGCGGGCCAGAACCTGCTCGAGTCCGGCGTCAACGCTTCGTCGACGAGCGTCAGCTCCCCGTCTATGAATCCGAACTCGAACTTCGTGTCGGCGATGATGATCCCGCGCTCGGCCGCGTACACAGCGGCTTGCGTGTACAGCGCGAGTGTCAGATCGCGCAGCTTCTCCGCGGTCTCGCGGCCGGCGATGCTCGCGGCCCGCTCGAGATCGATGTTCTCGTCGTGACCCTCTTCTTCCTTGGTCGCCGGTGTGAAGATCGGTTCGGGCAGCTTCTCGGACTCTTTCAACCCGGCCGGCAGCGAGATACCGCACACCGACTGCGACACCCTGTACTCCTTCCAGCCCGAGCCGGTGATGTAGCCGCGCGCGACGCATTCGATCGGAACGACCTCGGCGGGTTTCACCAACATCGTGCGCCCGCGCAACGCGTCGGCGTGCTCCTTCGCTTCCGGTGGAAAGTCGTCGGGAGTCGTCGAGATGAGGTGGTTGGGTACGACG